>Ga0118677_10013554_pt1 | contig 11692 bp, 5 predicted proteins | sample AliMusrvi5mmetaG_FD_86154 | JGI IMG/M metagenome (GOLD analysis project Ga0118677, IMG submission 86154) | reverse complement strand
TTTATTTCCTTACCTGTGGCTCCTCCATAATTTACTAGAACTAACGCTTGTTTCTCATGTATACCTACATACCCCACTCTGTGCCCTTTCCAGCCACATTTTTCAATAAGCCAACCAGCAGGTATTTTTATCATTTCATTTTCTTCAAACAACGGAACATCCGTATATTTTAACTTTATTTCTTCAGCTTTATTTTTATCAACATAAATATTTTTAAAGAAACTGCCAGCATTACCCATCAACACAGGATCCGGCAATTTGCTTTTTCTTATCGCAGAAATAGCATTACTTATATCCTTAGAGCTTTTGACTTCAATCTTATTTTCTTCTAGATATTCTCTTAAAACTTTATAATCTATATTTTTCTTTTCTTTCAGATGGCTCTGTCAGCAATATTGGTGAATTTAAACTCTCTGAAAAAGAAGATATTAATGCTTCTCCCCTTTGCGTGCTTTCTCTGTCTAAAGAGGAGGGCGTATTAGCTGCAAACATCCAAGTGGAGTCGAATGATCTTACCCTTTTACAGCCCTTAGCGCGGCTTCTCATTGAGCCATCTTATCCGGAAGGAATCAAGGGTAGTGTTAAAGCAAAGGGCTCTGTGACTCTTACAAAGTCTAAGAGCATACAAAAGTTTTCTGGGCAAATCGATCTGCAGAATTTTAGCGCAGAAGGAAATGAGGGAACCTTCAAGATAGGTTCTTGCTCCGGCTATTTTTCCTGTCCTGCGATGAACATAGCGCCTCTAGATGAAAAAACAAGGCTCTGGGAAACAGCGGAAGGTCACTTTGTTTTTTCTGGAGGGGAATTTTCTGGCGCAAATCAAAAATTCTTACAGGTTAGAGAGGCAAAGGGGGAAATACTTCTGGCCCCTTCACAAGATCCGTTACTTACCCTTTCGGCTGTATTAAGAACAAACACTAAGGAAATACCCTTAGAGCTCCATTCAAGTGGTGTGATTCATGAAGATGGTAGCTTCTGGATCAGGAGTGACTGCCTTTTATCGACATCAGAAAAAAACAAAGCAGAAATTATCGTTTCGTTTTGTAAGATACGTCCCCATGCGTATGTTGTTCAAGCAGACTTCCTCAAAGTAAACACTGAGGCTTTAATCTTGGCAGCCCCCTTTTTTAAGGAGAATCTCCAAGTTGCAGTAAGAGATATAGAAGGTTCAGTTACTGCAAAGATAGAGCATGATGCTTTGCAAAGTATCCATTGGAACCGGGTAAAGATGGTGGATGCAGGTATTTTATTCTCAGGGGATGCTACATGCTGTGTTGATGGGCTGGTATCTGATGGACAGCTTGTTAAACAAAAGGATGGATGGCATCTCCAAGAAGTGCAGCTCGAAGCTACTAAGGGCTCATTCGATAAGGGCGATGTACATGTGACGGATGCCAGCTGCTCAGTGAATTTTCATGATAATATTTTTGAACCCTCTACTTGCGCCGCCCTTTGGAATAAAGGTCAGCTCGTTATGAGCACGTGTGGCCCAATTAATGCACTTCACTCGAAGATCGATATCACCTCTTCCTGGAATAGCTTTTTAGCTCTATTTGATCCTTCTGTTTCTAGTAAACAGGATGCGGGTATGATTACAAGTATCGATGTTTCAATGAAGGGACCTTCTTTATCTTTTAAGGGCAAAACAAAATTTCAGATTGATGCTGTCGAGGAAAGCTCTCTTGCCTTTTCAGCCGAGCTTCCTGTCATCCGAAATGGCAAGTTTTCTCCCTTAACCTTTGCAGATGTCAAGGGCTCTTTACATGCCGAGGCTTTAAGTGAAGTTGTATACGGGCCCTTTGTTTCTTTTTTAGGAAGCGATCTTAGTTTATCTGGAAAAGTACTCATGGATATGACTCTTTCACTTGCAAAAATACAGGGAAAGATTGAATCGGATGATTTGTTTGCAGAACAAGAGGGGATCGCATTAAGCACAGGTCCCATTAAAGAGGCCTTTTTTACCTATGATTGTAGAAACCATACCGCGATGGGGGCTTTAGAGCTGCAAGATGGTTTTTTTGCTGATAGATCTTCGGAGTTCACCCTTACAGGAATAAAGGGGCGCTTTACCTGGCAGGATCATAAGTTCAAAGGACAGGAAATACTTTCCACTTGTGAAGGGATACAGGTCCCTTTTTCTTTGTATTTCGATCATGAAGGGCTGTTTATTGAAACAGCCCTTATCGAAGGACGGCTAGAGGAGCTGTGTAACTTAAGTCTTATTCAGAAGATGACAGGAGCTCATGCTCAAAAAATGAGAGGTACATTTGCTATTCCCCCAGGTGGCTTTACTATCCTTCTTCAAAGGGGAGAAAAAGAGTGGATATGGCATTGGAAGGTGGCAGCTTCTTTAACTCAAGTCTCTTATGAGATTTCTCCTTTTATAAAGCTTGAAAAGGGGCAGTGTGACGTTTCTTTTGATTCTTCAACGGGCCTGTCTTCTTTGAAAAAGATGCAGGCATCGCTTTGCGCTTGGCATGGAGTTTATACCGCAACTCTTTCTGATTTCATCTTTGATCCGAGAAAAGATAGTCCCTTTAATTTACAGGTAAATGACATCACGAAAAATCTTCTTACCCTCTCTGGTAGTGTAAAACTTACTCAAGATGTCGAACTTGCTTTTGACAAAGAAAAGACTACGATTTTTTCCCTTCCTCTGAATCTTGAAAATTGCAGGATGGGAAAAGACTTTAGCCTTAAACAGATCGATATTACCACCTGTTTTACTGATAATACTCGAAGAGAGGCATTTGTAAAAATTCTGGATATGAGAGCTCTACCCGTTGATACTGCATCTTGGCTTGAGGAGAACCTCCCTTTTTTACAAGGAGATGTAAAGGCTCAGCTTTCGTATCAGGAGCACTCTGCTTTACGCATGCAGTTAGATAGTGAAGAGCTTGTATGGAAGGGATTCCCTTTAGCTCGCTGCGAGCTTATTGCTCTGTATAAGAGTCCTGACTGGAAAATAGAAAGCCTTAAATGGAACCAGTCTAACTGCCAAGCAACGCTCCAAATTTCAGAAGAAGCGGTAAAAATACCGCACCTGAAATTTGCAAGCTCTGATATGAAGCTCGAGCTTGTAGCCTTATTTAACCGGCAAAGTAAACTTCTCGATGTGCCTAAATTGAGCTACTCCTTTTCCTCAAGTGTTATGGGAGAGGAAGTTGCAAAGTGCATGAGGGGTATACTAACAGGGGAGTTATCGGGAGCTTTAACACTCGATCACTCCTTTGGAGTGATCGGTGCAAAAGCCAAAGGGGGACTAAAATCAACCTTGCAGTTCCCCTTAGTTTGCGAGGTAAAAGCTCAAGAGGAACTTTCCCTGTCATATGACAGAGATAAAGGATTCTTCATTAAGGGCCTAGATGTTGCGGCCATAGCAAATGGGAGGAGTGAAATTCTTTCTAAGATCAAGATCGACACCCTCACCTATTCTCTTAGAGAAGGGCATCTATCTCTTAATAAATGTAAGTTAAGTCTTACTCCCAGTGGAACAAAACAACTAGCCCTTTCTGGGATTTTTCCAAGTGATATATGTACGATGAAAAAAGATGGGGACTGGGAGCTCTATGGGGATGTTAAAATGAAGAAGGGCGAGATCGAAGCGCAACTCTGTCTTAAGCCAGGTGTTTATGTAGCGGGTGGCAAGGACTACAAGCTGATAGATCCGAGAGCGCAGATTAGTGCTACATCACTTCATCTTAGAGCTAAAATGCTCATGGGCGAAGTTCCTGTCTTCTGTGATGTTCAGAAAGAATTTAGTAAAGATGCTCCACTCTATCTGCTAATGCGCCAGTCTTTAGAATCCGAAGGGCTGAAAATTCTATGCAAAGAGAAAAAAGGAATCTATGAGCCATTACGGATCGAAGGTAAGCTTTTAGGCCTAGAGGCGAATTTGCAAAAGAGCCATCATATTAGTGATGGCTCCTTTTTTGGCTTTGTAAAAATTGACTTTACTAAGGCTTCTTCCCTTCTTTCCCAAAAGATAAAAGAAATTGTCTCTACAATGAAGCTTGGAACTGGATATACGATGCAAGGGCATTTCTTTCTGCCGGAAAATGAATCACAAGATTTCTCTTTTCATGGGGATATTAAGGCTGAGAAATGCCAGCTTCTTGGGTTTACCCTCCAGTCCCTCCAGGTAAAAGCAAATATATCTCCAGAGAAGGTAAGCCTTGAAGACATTAAGATAGAAGACCCTTGCGGCCAGCTGGCGATAAAAACATGCCAAGTAGATAAGGATCCTTTTAGCAATAAATGGATTCTTTCTATGCCGCTTGGTCACATAAGGGAGTTCAGACCAAGCCTTCTTATGGTAGATGGAAAAAAAACAGCAGAAAAGCCCTTCGTTCTAAAAAATTTGAGTGTCTATGATTTGCGCGGAGTTGTTGGAGACAAGAAGAGTTTTACTGGTAATGGCGCTTTGCAGTTTGTTAATTCGAATAAAAAAGAATTTAGCCTTTTGGATATCCCGTTAGAAATGATCAAAGATCTTGGTCTCGACACAGGGCTTTTAACACCGATCTGTGGCGAGGCGGATTTCAAGATCGGCAAGGGGAGATGTCTTTTCTTAGAGCTTAAAAACTCCTATAGCGAATCCAGGAGATCTGAATTTTTCTTAAGTGGAGATACAGCTGCCTTCATAGATTTAGAAGGGAACTGGCATGTAGATTTGAAAATGAAACAACATGTCCTTCTAAAATGGTCAGAGTCACTACTTGTGTCTATTAGGGGAACCCTTGAAAAGCCTAAATATAGTTTAACAAATGTTGAAGGCAATCTGTAAAGAGCTCCTACATTCCGTTTCAGAGCTCTGCTTTCCCACTCTTTGCATAAGCTGCAGCGAGCCCTCTCAAGGCGCGCTCTGCGCACATTGCCGGGAAAATATTGAACTGATTGATCTATCTACTAGATGTCCTATTTGTTTTATCGAGCACGAGGGGATTTGCTTTTCTTGTAAAAAGAAAAAAACATCCCCAAGAGCTGCCGCCTGCGAGGGGTATGGAGCGGCAAGATCTTTAGTTGCGCATTTAGCTGAGAATAAAATACAAAAAAATATCGGCTCTCTTATGCTTGTGCAATTATGTAGACTCACTTGGCCACTGCCCGATGTTCTTCTTCCTGTTTCTACATGTGGTGTGGATGAAAGCGGTATTGCACGCCAGGTAAGCTCCTTTATTGATAAAGAGGTGTCATGTGCTATTAAAACTTCGAGATATTCAATTGTTGGGGGGATAGTCAATAAGAAAAGATTTTTTCTTAAAAAAAGCTGTAATCTTTCCGATAAGAACTGCCTTGTCGTAACCGTACACGCTCTTAATGAAGAGCAGAGAAGATCTCTTTCGGATCTGCTTTTTGAGGCAGATCCGAAAGAGATCTATTTTTTATCTTTTATCTCTTCTAATTTTTAAGCAAAAGCATTTTGTAATGGTGCCCATCAAAATCAAAATGGGCATTTCCTTGAGCATCATACTCAATACCCTCGGTCCTTACCTCATGTAAGGGGATAGGGTCAGCTTCTTTTTCCGCTAAAGCTGGAAATTCAGAGGGGGATTCTCTAGTGAGATGAAAATAATCGGCAAACCTTGTAAGGGGTCTTGCGTAGTAATGGAATAAAACACCTTTAAAATCCACCGTTGCCTCTAACATATATTTTTTTCCATCGATTTCCAAAACACTTTCAAAGTGTTTGCAACGCTCGCCCGAAGTTCTTTCTAGAGTAGAGTGTTTGGAGTAGTGATCGGTAAATACAATACTAAGCATTTGTCGAGGGAACCGATGGCGCAGAACCATCTCAGCCCTTGGAAGTACATGACCTGCAGCTGACCCGTATCCATAGTAGTCAAGTCCGGCCTCTGGGGAGTCATTCCAAGCAGCTACTCGGGGGGCAACAGAAATTCCCCGTAAAAATGGAATTGCTTTCTGTACTACTTGTGTGGAAGCTCTACTAGCTTTTTCAGGAGCTGATCCTGCAGCGGCACAAGCATAATCTTCAGGCCCTTCTTCAGGTTCTGGTAATATCGTAGGACCTTTGGAAGAACAGGCAGATCCGCCTGCGGCAGCTCCGGCCTTATGTGCCGGTTTTACCTTTCCTCCAGCTTTTTTACCAGATGGGGATTTTACAGGTTTTTTTGTTCTTAATTGAGCAGCTACGCTTAGTTCGTGTTCTTTTTCAAAAAATCTATAGTACGCAAGAGACTTAAAATTCTCTTTTGATCCCTGTAAAATAATCGTAGGATCTGGATAGCTCTGAAATTTTACGTTTGCAGCAGATTGAGTTTTTATCGCCTCCAAACACATAAATAAACGACGATCGATACCCTTGTCCAAGAGTTGTTGCGTAAAAGAGAGTAATTCACCCGGCTTAAATAAATTCCTTAACGGGAGTTCTATCTTTCGGATAAGATCGTAGGTATCTGCTGACTCTTCTAACCAGTCTTCTCCCATAAGATCGCTCATTCTGGAGAGAAGTTCCCCTGAGGATAGCATTGTTACGCAAGAACGCCCTTCACTCATGTAGCGATCTCTCTCTTCAAGTAGGCAAGAAAATAGAGGTATAAGGTTTTTTTTCGCTAAATACTCATGAAATTGATACATGGGAGGTCTGAAGGATTGAACGACCTCAAGAGCTGAAAGTGTGAAATCGATCTCTTCCCCTGATGTATGAAAAGTAAGGATAGAATCATTTTCTAAACAACATGCATAGAGAATTTGTGCGATCAATTTGCAATCGGGATTTAAAGATTCCAAGAAAGGCTCTAATTGCTCTTTTGAGGGGAGTACCTCAGATGGTATTTGAATCTTACCTCCTTCTATTTTCAGGTCGCTAAAAAAAAGCAACATAAATATAGAAAAGTCATCTGATGTGGAAGAGATCATCATCCTGTCAAACAGTCTATTTATAGGTTCTGCATCTATAAAAAAACAGAGGGGAAATTTTTTCTTTGTGGTGATTCGATCTAGGATTTCAGGCAGAGCTTCTCGGAGCTCAATAAGTAAAGGGGAGCTACTTAGTGTGGAGTGAATTTGAATTTTAGGATATATCGTTCCAAAAAAAAAGGCTTCTAATTGGAGGGCATTTTTTAAGTTTACTATTTCTGATATAATTATTTTTAGTTTCATCTCAGTTGGAGAGTCTCCATTTTCTTCTAAAGACTTTAAAATGGAATCTCCGATAAAGGAAACTCTCCCTCGTGATATAGGTGATAATTCTCCTATCGATTGAAATTGTTGCCCGAGCCTACCTATGATTGCAAGGGCTTTAGGGAAATCTCCCTTTTTAACTTTGGATAGCTCCTGTAGTCCATCTTGGATTACTCGAGAGGTTAGAATTGCAGTTACAGGAGAAGCCATTTTTTGCACCAATTTTATCATTAATTAAAATTATTATACAATTTATGCGGTTATTTTAAAAGAAGATAATTTTGTTTAGCGGTGTTTAGTGTGTTTAGTTGTGTTTAAATTTTTTTTAAAATTCTTTATTTATAATTTAATTTGTCGATATCGAATCTGGTTGGTTTTGAAAAAAAACTTCCATTGATCTTAAAAAGTTGTGTGCATCGATAATTTCTAGATTAGCAAGCGCATCCTTTAGTTGCTCTAATTGTATAGTCATAACTCAGATCTCCCCGGTTGTAAATAGGAGGAATCGCAAATAATTTCTTAAATTAATTAAATAAAATAATTGATATTCACGTGGTTTTTTTAGGAATTATGTCAAATAGTTATGATGAAAAGTCCGTGTCTCCTACGGTGAGTGTCGGTAAGTAAGTTAAAATAATACAATATGCAAGGAAGGTTTTTGTTGAATTAGACAGGTAAATGTGGGAAAAGGGGATTTAATTTCATGGAGATAGAATATATGCAAAAACTAGCTGTTTTTCTTACATTATCGAGTATAGCTTCCCTGCATATGCAGGCCTCAGAGAATCTTGCAAAGTCGAGTGTATTGACAATAACCGCCTCAGATAATGTTTTTACAAGTTATGACAGCGCTAGAAAACAGTTTATTGCTACATGGGCAGATCCCGCAAATAGTTATCCTACTTTCTCTTTCTATTCAGAAAAAAAAGGATGGAGTAAACCTGAAGCTATTTACGCAGGATCGGCATTCCAAGCGGCAGGTTATGTTTTTACCTCATACGATAGCGCAACAGGGCAATATATTGCGACATGGGCAGATAAACGGTTTAATAACACCCCTACCTACTCTATCTATACACCAAAAGAAGGATGGAGCCGCCCTGAGCCTCTTTCTAAAACATCTCTATCGGCGGCTTATTCAGATGTCTTTGTTTCTTATAATAAAGTCACTGAGCAGTTTGTGGCTACGTGGGCGGATAGAACCAATAGCAACTATCCGACTGTTTCTATCTATACACCTAAAGAGGGCTGGAGCGAACCGGAGATGCTCTCTCCCACTTCTAATTCTCAGTCTTTTGCTAATGTATTTACCTCTTTTGATACAAAAACAGGAAACTGTCTTGCTACTTGGTCGGAATTTAGTACCAATAGTCCAACCTATTCGATCTATAACTTAGAGTCCGGTGAGTGGAGCGAGCCTAAAGTCCTTAATAAAGGGTCTTCTTCTTTAGCATTTAATGACGTAGTTACCTCTTTTGATAGCTCGAAAAACCAGTTTCTGGCTACATGGGCAGATCCTAGCAATAACAACTACCCCACTTATTCCTTTTATAAAGAGGGATCTGGTTGGAGCAATCCCGAGATAATATGTAAGGGGTCGTGCTCTCAGGCCTATACCAATGTATTTACTTCGTATAACAGCTCAAGAAAAGAATTTTTAGCCACATGGTCTGACTATGGAAGTAATCACGTTCCTATGTGCTCTATTTATACACAGAAGGGAGGCTGGAGCCAGCCTGATGTCATAAATAAAACAAGTGGGGCGGCCGTTGACGATGTATATAGTTCCTATGATAGCTCTAAAAGTAAATACCTTGTCACATGGGTCGATAAGAAAGATAGCACTCTTGCCTATGCGAGTTTTAAAAGCCCCAAGTCTTCCGATAAAACAAGCTCCTCATCAAAACTGAGCCAGCTCTCCAACGGGATGATAGAAGCAAAACTTGGTTATTTTTTCTTTACCAATGAGACGATGAGAAAGGTCTATAGTGGAATCGGTTTGGATGGGCAGATTGCAGCGTCATATCCGATTTATAAATGGCTCCATGTTTATGGCAGTGTAGAGTACACAGAAAAGACGGGACACTCTCTCAGTGACAATCAAAAAACATTTCTCTGGCAACTACCTATAAGTGTGGGTCTGCGTCCAGTAATTGCTATCGGAGAGCACCTAGCATATTACGCTACACTTGGTCCTCGGTACTTCTTTACCTATGTTCACAATACCTCTTCCTACGTTCCAAAGCATATGAGCGCAAATGGCTGTGGGGGATTTGCAAATACAGGGTTTCTGTATGTTTTTAACTCAGGGTTCACCCTTGATGCCTTTGTGGAATATTCCTATAAGGTTCTGAAATTCACCTCAAATCTTGCGGGCACGCAAGGTAGTAACGCGCAAGTTGGAGGGGTGACTGCAGGCCTTGGATTTGGGTATAGGTTCTAAAAAAACTACAGAATCTTAATTTTTTTTTCAGGATTCAAGGCATTCTTAACAACAGCATCTTATATGCATGCCCGTCGAATGGAAAGATAGCGTTTCCTTGTTCATCGCAATCGATTTCTGTTCTCGGCATTTTGGTTGCGGAGATAGGAGCTTCTTCTTTTCCTGGAAGAGCTGGAAATTCAGATGGGGATTGTCTAGTAAGATGGAAATAATCTGCAAAATTTGTAAGGGGCCTTGCATAGTAATGGAATAGGATCCCACGTGAATCAATAGTTGCTTCCAGCATATATTTTTTGTCGTCTATATGGAGGACACTTTCATGGTGCCTGCAAGCTTCTCCCGAAGGTCTTACTATGGTCGATTGCTTGGAGTATAGATCACTAAATATCACAAAAAGTATTTGAGGGGGAAATCGATGTCGCAAAATCATCTCATCCTCAGAAAGAACATGACCGGTTCCTGAATCAAATCCGTAATAAGCTAATCCTGCAGCGGGTGATATGTTCCAAGCATTTACGCGAGGAGCAAGAGAAATGCGGCGTAAAAAATCTCTGGAGTTTTCTATTGCTTGAGAAATAAATGTACTCATAGTAGCTTTTGCTTTCTGGGCAGCTCCTGCGGGGGGAGTTCTCATTTTAACAGGATCTAGAGCTCTTCCGGCTCCAGCATCAGGTCTTAAAGGGGAGTCGGAAGCTCCCGATGTAGATCCAGCCCCAGCCCCACCCTTTCTATCAGCCTTAGGTGGTTTTTTAGCCGATGGAATTTTAACGGAAAGCTCATCTTCTGCTGGTTTTGGCGTTGCTAAGAGTCTCTTTTTATTGTAGGTCTGCATAAATTGATAAAAAGCGAATAATTTAAATTGTTCTTTAGAGCCACTGTAGAGGATTTCAGGGGAGATGGAGGTTGATGCCCGGCCGTGCCAAGCTAGTAGTTCACGATTCATAAATGAAATTCGGTTAATTAAGAGTTCGTCACTTGCTTCAGTTTTAAGGATTGCATCTATTTTCCCTAAAGCGCCCGTAGAAAAAATTTTTCTGCAGGAGATCTCAATCCGGCGGATAAGATCGTAAGCCTGTGCAGATTCCTCTAGCCAGTCATCTCCCAGCATAGGCGTAATTCTAGAAATAAAATCTTGAGAAACCAGCATATCTATAGAGCGCCCGCCTCTTGCCATGTAGAGATCTCTTTCCTCAAGAATGGCGGAAAATAGGGGGATGAGTCCTTTTTTTTCTAAGTAATAATGAAAGTTGTATCTTAGCTCTGGCTGAGCTAAAGCAGCTGGAGAGTCCGGTAGATCGGAACCTACCTCGGTCTTTTCCAAAATATCAAATAATGCTTTTTGGACAAGCTCATTACCAGAAATGTAGTTGCGCAGTAACGAATATTGTATGCCGCAAGCATAGAGAATTTGAATTACCAATTTGCAGTGGATGTCGTCTATCCGTAAATATCTTTCGAGTAGATCCATTGGAGGTATTTTCGATAAAGGAATTGTAATTTTAGATCCTTCAAAATTAAATTCACTCATGATAACAATCATAAGTAAATCAAATTCATTGGTCAGCCCGCGGATATCTACTGATTCAAAATATCGCTGTATAGGTTCGGCATCAATAACAAAATGGTCTTTGTCGGCAAATTTTATTTTATGTAAAACTTCAGGAAGAATCGATTGAAGCTCTCGCAAATGAGGAGATCTGCTAAGTTCAGAATAGACCAGAATTGGATGGTAAATCCATCCGAAATTCGCCACTTCCATCTGGAGAGCATTTTTAAGATTTGCTAAAGCTGTAATCACTTTACCAACAACCTCGTCAGGGGATTCTCTAGATATAAATCTATCTAAGATGGTCAAAAGGTGATCTCCTAAAAAAGCAACCCTCCCTTTCGAGACAGCAGTGAGCTCATCAATGCTAAGAAAGGAGGTTCCTAATGCTCGTATAATTCTAAGCGCTGAGGGGAAATCATTACTTTTTACTCTGCTAAGTTGCTCTAACCCCCTTTGAATTACTGGAGAGGTAGCTATATGCGTAACACTAGAATCAACAGAGGAAGCCATAATTAACCTATAAATTAAATTTATAAAATTATTGCACGATATATAAT
>Ga0118677_10013553_pt1 | contig 11692 bp, 5 predicted proteins | sample AliMusrvi5mmetaG_FD_86154 | JGI IMG/M metagenome (GOLD analysis project Ga0118677, IMG submission 86154) | reverse complement strand
CCGCAAAAGCGGCCGCGCAAAGCGACGCACCGACCCCGCCGCATAAAACACGGCTTGCAGATTCGGCAGTTGGTCGAGATGGGCATCCGTCAATTTGAGCATTCCCCAGGTGCAGAAGATGACCTCGATATCACGCACCTCGGACAAACATCGGCCGATATTCTCACTGGTGACAACCGTCGGGTGAAGATTGGTGAGCTGGCTGAGAGTTTGCAGATGTTGCGGACCATAGATCTTGGCGAGCGTCTCTCCGGCGGCTCCGGTATCGCCAAATAACGCCGCCGTGGCGCGTGTGTCCGGCAATACAAACGGTTGCGTCCCTGCCCGAGGTTCTGTAAGTGTAATCATGTTCGTCATTTCCCGTTTCATGCACGATCAGGACAAATCCGTTCGACTTGTCCATTCTCACCCCTTCATCCCTTTCTTTTCCCTGATGCCTCGATGACCGACGGAGTTATACACTCGATGGACTTACCGGTATAGCGCACAATCCCGGCCTCCGCGGTTTCCCGGTCGCCGACACCTCTGCCAGGACAGACCCGGACAATGCGGAAGGTGCGTTCCGTAAGCATGCCGGGGAATTCGCCTTGGCGTTCACCGATAGTGAGCACTTGTTTGGCGTCATTCCAAACGAAGGGAATGGTGGCGCATTTTCCCTGCTCGTAATGGTAGTTGTCGTTCTCATCCTCGTAGAGTGTGAAGGTTCCATCGGCACCGTCGTAGATTCGGATTTCAAGGGGGTCGGCGGACTGCTCCGTGGCATATTGCATCACGGGCCCCATCGGAATGATGGAACCGGCCCGCACAAACAGGGGAATGGTTTCCAGCGGGGCGGCGGTGACAATGCTCCGGCCGCCGTCATAGCGGGAACCGGTCCAGAAATCATGCCAGGCCTTCCCGGCCGGCAGAGTGACGGCGCGAGTTTTCGACGCGCCGGTGATCGGCTGGGAATGGCGACCGTAATACATCGGCGTGGTGACGGGGCAGACCATCAGCGCGGGGCCAAAAAGGAACTGGGTGGTCAGGTCGTAGGTCGCCGGGTCATCGGGATACTCCAATGCAACGGCCCGCAGGAGCGAGCCCCCCTTGAGGGTAACCTGTGCGGCTTGCGAGTAGATGTAGGGAATCAACTGGTACCGCAGGCGGATACTTTTCGCAATGGCGTCGTAGAAGGCGTTGCCCTCCTCGCCGAAGCGCCAGATTTCGCGCGCGGCATCGGTGCCATGGGATCGGAACATGGGCAGGAACGCACCATACTGGAGCCAGCGCGTGTAAAGTTCATGGTAGCCCAAGTCGCGACAACCGGTGTCGTTCGGGTCGGGCTCAAGCGCGTTCATGTCGGTCAGCCCGCGGCACCCCTCGGAATAGTCCCCCCGCCAGAACCAGAGACCCGGATCGTTGTTGATGAAAAAGCCCCCGATGTCGACCGTCCAGTAGGGTTCGCCGGCGGCGCAGAAGTTGACGCCTTCGGGAATGCAGCGGCGCAAGGTCTCCCAGGTGGCGCAGATATCGCCATTCCACGCGATGGTGCCGTAACGGTGCTGGCCGGCATACGAGGATCGCGTGAGGTTGACAACCCGCTTTTCGGGAGCCACGCTGCGCTGGCCTTCGTAGATTCCCCGGGAATGGAGCAGTGAGTAGGCGTTGATGAGGCTCTTATCCAGGTACTTCTTTGACGCCTCGGTATTGATGGCAAGGCGGCGGACGGGCTCGGGTTTGACCGCCCCACTCCAGTCGGCCTCAAAAGGTTCGGTGCAGTCGCACCACCAGGCATCCACCCCGTGGGCAAACAGTCCCTGATGGGCCTGGTTCCAGTACAGGGCGCGCGCCTCGGGGCTGAACGCATTGTAGGTGGATTGGTTGCCGAGCATCAGGCCACGGGACAGCAGTTCCTGCTGGTTTGAACAGCCACCTGTCATAATGGGCCAGATGGAGACCATCAGCCGCGCGCCCAGGCGGTGCAACTCGCTAATGAACCCGTCGGGGTCGGGGAAACGGACCGGATCCAGGGATTTCTGGCCCCAGCAGGCGCCATTCGGCCATGATTTCCAGTCGAGCACGATCACATCGAGCGGAATCCGGCGACGGCGGTATTCGCGGACAACCTCGACAACCTCGGCGGCATTGACGTAGCGCTCCTTTGATTGCACATAGCCGAAGGCCCATTTCGGCAGCATCGGGGGCGCGCCGGTCAGGGCATGATACCCCTGCGTGACCTCGTCGAAGGTGTTGCCGCGGATGAAATAGTAATCGAGTTCGTCCACCACGTCGGCCCACCAGTAGGAGCCAAGGGCGTCGTCATGGAAGGTCATCAGCGAGCAACAGTCGAGCAGCAGGCCATAGCCGCGCGTGGAGACGAAATATGGCACTACGATTTTCATGTTCTGCTGGTAGAGCTCCCGTGATTTTCCACGCAGATTGCCGGTCCCCTCCTCATGGGATCCGAGCCCGAAGAGGGCTTCCTCATCCGCAAAGACAAACTCGAGTTTTGCCTCGAAGGCCTCCCGGTCATAAACGGTCTCGAAATCCGTCGCCGTCGCGCGCGCCCCGTCAATGCTCTGCCCGGCGGCGCACAGGGCGTCCTTGTTGAAGATATTGCGGGTGATCGTCTTCGGGGTCAGCCATTTCCCCCCGCGGTCCGGTTCGGACAGCAGGAGCTTCCCGTCCGGATCGAGATAGCGGATCGCTCCCGTCCTGCGGCTGATCACCAGCGTGAGGGCGGGAGTGGAGATCACGAAATCGCCCTCTTCCCGCAGGGTGTACCCCGTGAAGCGGGTCTGCGAGGTCACGATGAGGCTGGGCCGATCCTGGAACGGCTTCCCCTGGGTGAACGTGATGCGGGCGATGGCCGGGGTGACGAACGCGACACGTAACCGTTTGTTGCCCGAGACTAGGACAACCGAATCGTTATTGCTTTCAAGTGTGAACATAGGGCACCGGAACAAAAATCCGAATTTCTAACATGGATATACAGGATGAACAGGATAAGTTGAATTAACCCACTCACTCCATCTTTTCCCATCCTGTCTATCCTGTACATCCATGTTTGTTTCTCTTCCTATTTGCATAAATGTAACCAGAAAGTCGGATAATATATTGTTTATGATGCCGTTGCGACCGTCGCTTCGGCACGACGAGTTTCAAGTTCCGCGTGGATCTGCGGCTCCATCCGTTCGTATTTGCGGTAGAAGAGGACAGGGAGGGTGGCCAGCGCGTAGAAAAGCGCCGGGAGCCAGACGAAACCGATCTCGATCCCCTTGAGGGCAAGGGTGGATTGCTCGGTGTTGGCCGTGTAGCCAGTGGCTCCGAGAATCCATGCCGGAAAGGCTCCGCCCAGGCCGCTGCCAGCCTTGAGGCAGAAGGCAGCGCCAATAGCCGTCAGCAGACCCGCCGCGCGGACCCCGGTTTTCCATTCACCGTAATCGACACTGTCGGAGAGCAGGGAGAACGGCATGGCCATGGCCGTGCCGCTGGTGATGATTCCCGCCACCCAGCCCGTGAAGAGGAGCGGGGTCGAATGCGACACCACGCCAGCATAGAGGATCAATTGGCTGACAACCGCTCCGATCAGGCCCCAGGCCCAGATGTTGGACTTGGAAGTCCATTTGCAGAACCACGGGAGCAGGATAATCGAGGCCAACGAAACCACGTCCAGGCTGTTGGCCAGGGACGTCAGTCCTTTGCTGTGCCATGTGTATTCAAAGAAGTAGGGAACCATCGAAATGCGGGATATGAACGCTACCCAGAAACAAAGGCTGCTGGTGAAAATGATGAACCAGGGCCAATTGCCCTTGAGGGCGACAAAACCCTCGCGCAGGGGCATGGCCTTCTTCTTCTCCTCGATGGTTTCGCGAAGGTTGCGGAAGGCAAAAAGGAAGAGAATCACGGAGGCGGCGGCAAAGATCGGCATGGTGCGCATGAACCCGACCTTGTCGTTACCGCTCCCGAGCCACTTCACCAGAGGAAAGGCCGTGGCGTTGACCAGCAACACACCGGCTTTGGAACCAAACATCCGGAAGCAGGTCAACACGACGCGCTCCTTGGGGTCGGGAGTCAAGGCCGACAGGATCGATGTCACCGGGGTGTTGATGCCGGTGTAGAGAATGCTACAGACGATATACGTTCCCCCGGCGTAGAGCGCCTTGGCCGTCGAACCGATATCCGGCACGCAGAACGTGAGCACACCGAATGTCGCGAAGGGCAGGCAGAGCCACAAAAACCAGGGACGGCTTTTCCCCCAGCGGCTGTGGGTCTTGTCGAAAATAATCCCCCAGATCGGGGCATCGACCGCATCCACCAGACGAGCTATCAACAGGATCGTGCCGGCGGTGGCCGCGGAGAGTCCCGCCACATCGGTATAGAAATTCAGCAGGTAGAAGGAGATGACGCAGAAGACGAGCTGGCCGGCGGCATCACTCGAGGCATAACCGATGCGCTCGACGAAAGGCAGCGATTTGGAGGGGGAGTCTATTTTCATGGGATTTGTTTCCAGTGGGCGCATGTCACTTCCGCAGGGTTTTTTTTGAATGGGCCAAAACGAGACGGGGATTGAAGATTTACCACGGAGGCACGGAGACACAGAGAAGAGAAGAACCAAGAAGAGAATGTCGCGTCATTTTCGTTCGGGAGTACCCGAGCCAAAAATCCCGCGACGGGTTCTTGGAGCCATCCTATGAGAAAGACGAGGAATAATCGACAGCTCCTCCCTCTCATCGCATTTCTTCGAGAAACCGTGGCGTTTATTTCGGTCACGTGTACCCGCGTGACCGAAATAAACGCCACATTTGCATTTTCTTCTCTGTGTCTCCGTGTCTCCGTGGTAAATCTTTCCCGATCTGCTGTGGGCCTATGAATGTGCCCTACAGAACTGACATGCTCCCGTTTCCAGTTGAAAGATTCAGTTAACATTGACCATCACTCCGCCGGGGCGATGAACTTCCATGCCGGTTCCAATCCGCTTTCGTTGATAATGGCCTGCGCCTCGGCCGGCCAGGCGCCGGACTGACACAGAACGGTATTGGTGATCGGGCAGTTGGGTGCTCTCACGCCCCATCGATTTTCTGTAACGAAATAGTGGTCGATGGTGATGCTGTGTTTGCGCCCGAAATTCCATGCAAAGTGGGCATTGGTGAAAGGCGATTGGATGACATTTTCCCGGCAAGCAATAAAGGCAGACCCTTCGTCGGTATAAATGCCATGCTCCGTACGGCAAACATAGTTGCGATCGATCACCGTACCGGGTTGCATACCGAGCGTATAGATCGCCCCGCCATCGTGAAGGATGGCCATCGTATGCTCCACGCGGTTGGCGTGGATACGGTTATTGCCGGCGACCGTGGTCGGTTTGCCGGGAATCACCGAAGGGCGCTGTCCAGCACCCCATTGCGGATGGGTCGCTACAGCTGATCCATCAAAGTCGCACCAGCCCCAGCCAAAGTTCATACCGCTATAGGGGGCGTTGGGAATCAAGTTGTGCTCGACTGTCACCTGGTTGGCAAAGAAGACGGTGATAATGGTATGGCCGTTGAACAGCGCGGCATTGTCCGGCAGGAAATTATTGGAAATCAGCACCCGGCGAGGAATCGACTCCGTACCGGCCTTGAATTTCTCATGCTCAATGCCAGCGCCATTGGGGTGCTTGAGGTCGGGGGTGTCGTTCTCGTAAATGTGCTGGGGATGGCCGAGGGTGATGGCGCTACCACCGGCATCACGGATGACGTTACCGACCACGCGGGACTCGTTGATGTCGTTGCTCATCACGATCCCCTCGCAACCGGTGTGGCGGATGGTGTTGCGGGTGAATTCGACCCCCTCGATGGCGTTGGCGACGATGACGCCCGGCAGGACATCGTAGGCCCGGTAAGCATCGAGATGCCAGTTGGGATTGGCGAAGGCCGTGTTGATGCAGGCGGTCTGCACGGTGGCCTTGCCATGGGACCCGTCGATTTCCATGAGGTTGTAGTCGGTGTATGCGAACGTCAGGCCATCAAAAGTGATGTTGCGCACGCGTTTTTTGAGGGGCTGACCTTCGAGTTGCACCAGGGTTTGCGTGACGGGGACGACCACCTTGGCGCTCTTCATGTCTTCGCCGGGCCGGGGAATGTAGTAGACCGTCTTATCCGCGCGGTCGAAGTAGAATTCGCCGGGTTGGTCTAGCAGTTCAAATGCGTTGTGGATGATCTGCTCGCTTTTGAGAGTCAGCCCGGCCCCCCAGTCGATATGCTGGGCGATGGCACCGTACGGCTGCTGGAGTTTGAAGATGTATTTGTCGCCCTCGGTGGTGATCTCGCGCACGCCGATGAAGTTCTTGTTCCAGGTCGTCTGGTTCTCGATCTCCACGTCCGAGACATTCCGCTTGATCAGCGGAAGATCGGAGAGGTTGTACTTGATGCCGTCGGCAGCATTTCCACTCTGCCAGGCCCAGGGAGCTTGACCGGCGGTGACGGTATAAGTGCCCCATCCACCCTGGGCGCGAATCTTGCGCCCACTGTTGGCCATGACGGCCCGCGACTCATTCACATAGAGGGCACGCAGTTTCATATCGCGATTCAGCGGGGCTTTCCAGATGCCATCCTTGTAGAGTGTCCATCCGGTGACAGGGATTCCACCCGTGAGAATGGGCTTCTCACCCGGGGCGGCCCGGTAGATGATGCGATGGGTTCCGGTCGCTGAGTCCTCCGGCCCAAAGACCACGGTTTTGGTAATGGGATAGGTACCTCCGGCCAGGGTGACCACGATGTCGCCGGTCATCGCCGGAATTTCAGCGCGCACAGCATCCCTGGCCCTGGCCAGCGTGGAAAAGGGCTTTCGCTGGGTGCCGGGGTTGCTGTCCGAGCCCGCAGGAGAGACGAAGAACTGGATGTTGGCCGTATCCGTTGCTCCTGCAACTGCCAGGCGCGCTCCGCCAAACTCAAGGACTGCAACCACAATGACAATCCACGCAAACAAAACAGTCTTTCCCATAATCTCCTCTTTTTGAATCGGCCGCTGTACCATCTTACCTGATCTTGTAAACGCTAGCGACATCCAGGCCGTTTTCCACGTACGGTTTAGTTGTGTCTGCCTATATGATACCGTGATGAGGTTATGCATACAATGACGCCTCTTGCAATTACAGCGACTTTTATTGCACGATTATGACGGCACCGACAGGGACCACCGACAGGGACAGGCACCTACAGTGCGGCTGGTGAGTTGTCAGGAGTGGCGCCCTCTTCAAAGGACTCCTCCTCCGGCGGATCAAGAACCGATTCGGGAGTTAGTTCAGGAACCCGGTGAGGTGCTGGAGATTCATCGGGAGATATCAGGATCTGGCACCTAGGCACCCATGGAGAGAATTACTCAGAATCGACCTTGCGTCGCCGTTCTAATTCTTCGACATCCACCTTGTCTTTGCCGCGCCCGGTGGCAGATTTGTTCCGGATCAGATCCTCATACCCAATGAAGGGCACATCAAGGTCATCCAGTCGGACGGTTTGTCGCCGAGCATAGGCATCTTCGAACACGACTCCGGAAATGGCGTTCATCACATGGAGCTTCAGAGGCTCATGCCCAACCTCAACGATGCTCTTTGGAACAAGAAAAGTTCGGGCGTCAATATCGGCCCTTGAGAAGCCGAATTCGCAAAATGCTTCAGCGACAGCCTCAGCCGTTTGCGTATCCAAGGCGATGAATACATCCAGATCACCCGTGTAACGGGGGTAGCCGTGAACAGCAACCGCATATCCACCAACCACGAGATAACGGACCTTATGCGCGGTGAGTAATTCCAAGAAGTCGTGGAAGTCTTTGTGTAGCATAATCCGATCCCATGAAGTCGGCTCTTAAAAATTCCACAGCCTCAATCCGCCTTTGCGGCGATACACGAAGCCATTCAGCTCCGTCTGTCCGTTCGGAGTCTAACGTCCTCACTCGTGGCTTTCCGCGTTCAAACACAAACGGGCTTTCGGCCATTCGTTTACGGGCAAGATTCATGAATGAAGTATGGCACAATCATATTTATCACACCATAACAAAAGGCCCCATAATATACCTGTGGAAGAGGTCGATTTTGTTGCCTGAACCCGCCACAGTTAGAACACTCTCGTCAGTATTGGGCACAACATTCTGATGGAATGCAATAGTATTCAGTTCTCGTTGAAATAGAGGACAACCGTTGTCAGCGGGGGAACCGCGATCCCGTTCTTCAGGCTTAGCTGCTGGCCGGTCACCAATTCCCTGGCAATCGGATGATCGAGCGGCGCTGGCAGCGTGAAGGTTCGGCTCCCGGTGGTGTTCATGCCGATCAGGTAGTTTCCGTACCGCACCGAATAGAAGTCGGCCTTGCCAACGAATGGACCCCATGATCCGTAAGCAGGCTGCGATGCGTCATCGGGTCTTTTCGCAATGGGCATGACTTCTCCAGCCCAGGCTTGATGGGAAGTATCCCCCGGCGGCTTGAGTCTCTCCTCGTTCCGGATACCTTGAAGATGATCCGGCCGTGCAAAGGTCTGCCCGCTGTCATTCACCTCAACCTCGGTCCGAACCGTGGCAATCCGCGTGATGCGGGGGGTGATCTCCAGGATGCGCGCAACCCGGTTTACGGCATTCTCGGCACGAAAATAGAGGTTCACAAAAAGACGCGTGTCTCCGTGCTTGACCGCTATGACCGGGCTCTCCTCGTCCGAAAAGACAAAGTCGGGTTGTCCGTCGCTCATCGGAAGGCTGAAAGAACTTCGCGGAAGCGCCTGCACTTTCGCGTAATCATCGAGATTTCGCATCATTCCGACCAAGTCCCCGCTTTTAAGACGTGCGGCGATCAGCGCAAAATACTGGTTATCGTCAAGGCTCTGCCTGGCCGCGCCGACCGTCTTCGGATCATCCGAAAGAAGTGCAGGGAGATCCATGCCCCAGTTTTCGCGTGATGCGTAGTTATCGGCGTAGGCGGCCCCGGAAATCGGGAAATGCTCACCGCGTTCATCAATTTCGCTGCAAAGCTTCATGCAGCGAAACCCATCGGCATCGAGAGCGGGATACCGGAAGTTAAGCCGGGCATTCGCGATTTTCCGCAATTGTCGGCGGATATTCTCATCCCCAGTAACCAGTGCCATGTCATGGACAAACCTCAGGATCGTCTCGCCATAGCCGGCGACGAATCCCAGCTCGCGCGAAAGGCCTTTCTTCGTGATCTGATAGTAGTTGGCCCCAAAAGGTTTCGCGACGTTTTGGTATGGAACATCGTGTTCTCCGGTTGTCTCTCCGCCATGATCGCTGCCGTGCCAGGGTTCGAGACCCACGGCTTCATACAGATAGTGGAGTGCCTGGCTCCCTGGCAACGCGAGAGGCGGATTGATCAGAGCCAGGCCGCGGTTGGCGATGTAGATGTTCCAATCCACGATCATGGATTGGTTGGTATAGGAGCGGCGATGAGTGCGCCAGTGATCAATGCTCGCCTTCAACAGTCGGCTCCACGCCTCGCCGCGGGTCATCTCCTTGCCGTTGATCCGCACCTTCTCATCCATGCGTTTACCGATCTCCGGCCAAGTCTCCATGATCGCCTCGCCCAGCGGGCCTGCCCCGGTCCAGTATTTTGAGACGGAGGAGGGATCCGTGATAAACTCCATAACTCGCAGATCGCCCAACCGGACAATTCGGTCGAGCGCCGTGGGACTGTGAAAGGCCGGCGTCCAGGCGGTATTGTAAGCGGCCGCAAGAAAGAGAATCGGTTCCTGGATCGATTTCGAATGAGGATTTATCTCCTGACCGAGCAACTCGTTCAAGCGGCCGAGGACCACCGCCCGCGATTGCTCCATGACCTCTTTTCCCGGCGCGGGACGAACCGATGCGGCCGGAGGTTCGCCCTGCCTCTCCTCTGCGGGAGGGACGAAGTAACCGTCGGCATGCGTGTAGAAACGGTAAATTCCGCGGCTCGCCCCAGTAAAGGGCTTTTGATAACTTTCAAAAGTCGTGCCATACCACCATCTCGGGCCGAGAGCCACGACTTTCACGGCCACGGCGGACTTGCCCTGGGTGAGAGCAAGCGGCAGGGGCAGCGTTTCGTAAAAAAAGCGACCGGGAGCTTCCCCCTCTTCATCGATCTGGTTCAGCGCGCTGTAATCGCCCGCGCCACGATAGCCAAGTTGTTTTCCGTCGATGTAAAGCAACAGACGGCCTGATTCTTCTCCTTTGTCCGACCCCCAGAGCCGCGCGGTGATGTAGTTTTGCGTCGCGCCGTTCACCTTCATCGTGAACTCCATCGGCGCGCTTTCCCAAGGTCTTGTCCCGCTCGGGAGAAGTTTCACCGCAGGTTCGCCGAGACCTCCGGCAAGTCGTTCACTGGCACCTAACTTCAGACCATGCTTGTGCTCGGAAGCAGTGTCACCCATCGTCAACGTATCGATGATCGGGTTCGCTGCATGATCCGCCTTGCCGTGGAGGCCACCGGGGTGGATGGCCATTCCTGACATCTGGCCCCATGTTTGTCCGTTCCCGCCTAGTGCGAGAGCCAGAACGAGAAGGAGGACTTTCCCAAATCCGGCGGATTTTCCGGGGCCGCCTTTCGTGCTTCGCGAGGAGTAGTTAGTCATGGCTGATAATTTGGAAAGATTCTTCACCACCCGCCTGGAGTACCAGGCTAGAGACACTGAGGCACAGAGAATGCCTGACCCCGCGTGAATGTAGCGGCATTTGTAATTCCGGAGTACCTGAATTAAAAATTCCGCCACGGTTCCTTGAAGCAATACCAGGAGAAAGAGGAGGGATAATTGATAACTCCTCCCCCTCAACGTATTCCTTCAAGAAACCGTGGCGTTTATTTTGGTCACGGTATGTCCGTGGGCGAAATAAACGCCACATTGCATTTCTTGCCCTTCGTAGCTTCAGCGAAGTAGGGTCTTCTCTGTGTCTCAGTGTCTCTAGCTTGGTACTCCAAGCGGGTGGTGAATCTGCAGTTTTCAGGGTTTTCATGCGGCATTTCCAGAGCGATATATCACCAGTCGTTTATGAGACACTTCACTCGTTTACGCCATAGCCTCAAGCATGGCCTCGGTTACGGCATATCGCAGCGGCTTCCCCTGCTCCCACGCCTGAAACTCCTCGATGACGATCTCCGCCACGCGTCTGACTTCATCGCCGATGGCCCCCGCGATGTGCGACGACAACCGCGCATTCGGGAGCGACCAGAGCGGCGACTCCGGCACCGGTGGTTCGGGCTCGGTGACATCCAGCAACGCCGTCAGATCCGGCCGCGCCCTCAACACCTCGATCAGATCGTCCTCCACAACGGTTGCGCCCCGGCCGGTGTTGATGAACGTGGCATTCAACGGCATGGAGTTGAAGAACGCCCCATTCAACATATTGCGCGTGGCCGGCACATCGGCCAAATGATTGGAAACCACCTGCCCCTGTTCGAACGCCTGCTCCAGCGACACCTTCTCCACACCCAACTCAGCCGCTTGCGCGTCATTCAGGTAGGGATCGAACACGATCACACGCAAACGAAACGGGCGCAGCAGTTCGATGGTCTTGCGGCCAATCTGTCCGGCTCCCAGCAGGGCAACCGTTGTCCCGTAGTTTCCCCGGCCACGGAAAGCGCCCTTATACTGATCCGGCCCCGAATACTCCCGCCCATTCAGGAAGTATCCCTTGTTCGCCAGCAGGATCTGCGCGAGCGTAAACTCGGCCACCGGCACGGCATTGCCCGCCCACCCGCTCC
>Ga0118677_10013552_pt1 | contig 11693 bp, 23 predicted proteins | sample AliMusrvi5mmetaG_FD_86154 | JGI IMG/M metagenome (GOLD analysis project Ga0118677, IMG submission 86154) | reverse complement strand
TCGGAGATAAAGGTCGGGGTAAATAATTTCCATTTACGCCACCGTCGAATTTCTGTGGAACATACAGAGCTTCTCTTCAAGGTCTGCGGGGGTTAGCGCGGTTTTACTTGTATCTTTAGACATTACTTTACGATCACAAGTAGCGCAGTAGTAGGTTATGACTTGCCTTACTACGGGGCGGTTTACTACCACCCCGTTATGAATGTAAAAAATTACGCGCTTCGCGGTTACGGTTATCACTTTAGAATCACCGTAACCTTGCGTAGCTCTGTGCGCTCTGCGGCGCAATACTTACAACGCTCCATAGATTCCCATTCGTAATCTAGGTTCTCTATAAAGTAATACTCACGAATAAATAAGCAATGTTGGCATTGGGCGAATTCTACGCGGCGAGCGAAAGTGGATTTATCGTTACTGTTCACGCCGTATTTAATTTCTGTAATTTCGACCGGGGCCGCTTCGCATGAGATACAAGGGTATTCACTCCCGTACTGTCCGAAAACGTATTCGGCTTCTTCGGAACACACTTCGCACTTACCTTTAGCGGTGTAGTTATTGAAAAGGTTAGACATTTTAACGCTCCTTAATTTGCGGAGCTTCTTTAGCTCCACGGGTCAAGGATTAAGTTACACACTCCCGCGGGGGGTGTCAAGGGTTCACCCCCCGCGTGTCTTATTGGACAATGTATAGAACTCCGGGTGCTCCAGCCCCACTCAATTGACCGCCACCACCAACATCTGCACCACCACCACCGCTTCCGTACCCTGTTCCGTTCCCTGCATTGTTGCCAGCATTTATGCAACCAGCCCCACCAGTACCGATTCCACTCCCACCGCCAGCACCGTTTGTGGTTGTAGTGCTTCCACCGCCACCACCGCCAGTAGTTCCCATAGTTAAGAATGTAAAGAATGTATTGGAATTAGCAGAAGAAGAGCCAGAACCAGCTCCCGCATTACCTCCATTTCCCCCGAGGCCGCCGTTAGGAGTGCCAGCCGCTCCCCCGCCGCCGGCACTATTTAATCCACCACCGCCGCCTGTACAAGTTACGCCGTTGAATGTGGAGCTTCCCCCCGGATTTCCATTCGTTGCTGCAGTTGCAACCCCCACGCCTCCTTGACCGATCACTAACGGCATAGAACCGGTGAGAGTTACGCGGCCTCCCGAGATTCCACCACTCCCGCCGCCACCGCCCGGGTTTAATCCGTTGCTTGCACTTTGTCCACCACTCCCGCCGCCGCCGACCAAAACATAATACGCCGAGCCGGTTTGTGTAACAGTTCCAGTCGAAGTGTAAGTGTAAAGTGTTCCCGAAATTGGAGCGAGTGCAAGACCTAGAAGTGAAATTGTGACAGAAACTCCACCAACAGAATTGGAAATTTTGTAATTGGTAATCCCTTGCGCGAGATTAAAACTAATTGAAGAACTGCCTGTAATTGTTGTCACCAAATTTGTTCCATTGTAAAAATCAATAAAAATTGTTCCTCCACCTGTCCATGCTACTGAATAAACACCAGCCACCAGACTTTGTGTTATGTCATAGAGTTGGTTTGCAACTGTGAGAGTTTGGGAATAAGCGTATGGGTAAGGGTTAGCTATGAATGGGTCGGTGAATGGCATTTTAACGCTTCCTTAATGGGCTGAGAGCTTTAGCCTTATGTTGAAGTCGCGCCGAACCAACGGCACCAAGAGAGCAGTTAGTCCATACGACATAAAGGTATTTCGTGGGGAGAAGAATTATCGGGGAGTTTATGTCGTCTTGATCTGAATTGCCCGCGAGTGTTGCGGCGATTACGTTTATGTCTGCTACCGGAGTATCTACATAAACTTTAGCGGTGGTGGTTGTGGTCGAGGTACAACTTACGGAAATCTGTTCGATACTCCAAAAGTAATCGTAAGGTACTGGCGGGAATTGCGCCATAACACTTCCACCCGCAATCGTACAGGCCGGACTAGAAGCAGTCGGGGTAAGTGGTTGGGAGAGATCGACGAAACCGAAGCCGTCTAACCCGTCGTAATCGTCTACCGACATTTACTCGCCTTTAATGAATTCGCGGTTAGATTCGTATTCGTTTTTAGCCCGTGAGCGATCTGTCTTTTTATTCTGCTTATTGACTTGTCGCTCATTACGAGAAGAATAACTAACTGCGGACGCGACTTTGCCGGGTGCGCCGCCGAGCACTCCCGCCACCGGTGCTAATTGTTTTCCTATGGCTGATTTAGCGAAAGCACTTGAAAGCATGAATAGACCGCCGAGCATTAAACCGCCGCCGAAGAATACGGCAAGGCCACCGCCCATAGCTTTAATCTGACACGCGGTTATTTGTAACTTGGCTCCGGTAAAGCTTGAACCCAAAGTATTTATAAGGATTATTGGTTTCTTGCTTTCGCACCCTTGAACGCCCGCATTGGCCGCGGCGTCGGCTGATACTGTGGCGGGGCTGGCGATACCGCTACCCGCTGGCGCGGTGCCTTCGTTCACGTCGGCATTAGAAGCGGCCACGACCCCCGGAACGGGTATCGAGGTAAACCAAGTAGCTTGGCGACCGGGTACGGCGACATTAGACCCCGCCGCCGCTACGCCGTAGTGATTACTAGACCAATTAGAATTTACGACTTGAATACTGAACTGGTCGGTTGGAGCGTTATTCATTAAAGCGGTGTAGATACCCCCGCCGATAGCCCCGCCTTTATAGCCTTGTACGATCATGGTGGCGGTTTCTTTAGCCGCGGTGGTGAGATCGCTATACAGGCCCGTACCGTCGCCCTTATTGGTGCCAAGAGAGGCGTTTAGGGGGTTGTTGCGGTTGTACCAGCTCGCGGGGGGATTCTCTGCCGCTTGCCAGCGCAAGACGTTATTTATGTTATTTGGGGTAACGGGTGCGCCTATGTTTTTAAGAAGCAGAGTCGCCCATAGAAAATTAGTGGGAACGCTGTTTACGAAGATCGAGCTTTTAGGGGCGGTCGCCGTAGCCATTTATTTACCTTTTTCGCTACGAACTAACCAAGAGCCTTCGCCGGGTGCCTTCTCGTCGTCTTTACTTGGGTTCGCGATCATGTACTCATAACCGCCCACGAATACGCCGCAAATAGCAAGGGCGGCGAGTAAAGGTAGCTTCTTACCGGTGCGCTTTGTAACGGCCCACCCGGTCGCGGTTACGATCGTGGTCGCGGCGATCTCACCCCAACGGATTCGTTTTACGTTACCCGCTTTAGCGTCTTGCTCATGGAAGAAGGGCGAGGACACGGTAAACCAAGAGGGGCAGAAGCCCGCGAATACTCCCGAAGCTTCTCCAATAAGGAGAATAACTATCGTTATGTCGTCGGCTGAACCTTCCGCCATTATTGGGGCCTATAAACTACCGGGCCGTCGGCGGCTATGTAAGTGAGGTAATTGGTGCCGGGGCTTCTCATTCCGCCCATGTTCGGCCAAGTCTGCTTAAATTGGGTGTGCTTGTCCCAACGCTTAGGGACGGGGCGGGCCATTGTCGGATTAGAAATAAAATAATGAATGGTCGAGGAATTATGAGCGAGTGGAACACGTGTACGCATTTTTAGATTCTCCCCGCCGCTACGTCGCGACCAGCTAGGCCGCCCTGTTCGAGCCATTGGTTATAAGAAGTTGCTTCGAGCTTCACGGTGTCACACGTGCCGTCCGGGTGGCGTTTGTGGGCGTAGGCGACTTGTTGCGCTCCTGCGTCGTAGTCGGCTTGCCAGCGACCGCGGGCGTTAGTTTCCGCAAAAAAGGCTTCGTCGGGGGTGTGTTGCTGTGTGCCCGTGGCTAAGCTCATAGCCGAGCGAATGCGATCGTTAAGAGTTGTCATTCTTTCCCCCTACTTCTTCTTAGCTGGTGCTTTTAACGGAATTGCTTTTAACGCGGGTGCTTTTACCGCGGGTGAACCAATGCCGCCGACATAAGGTTTAGTCGCGGTCGTCTTTTTAGTTGGGGCAATTTTAGCCGGTGTCACTTTGGGGGTAGCCATTGGCTTGGCAAGTTTAGCGGCGGGCTTTACTGGCTTCTTTGGTGCGCTTGTGCTTCCACCCTTTTTAACGGGTGCGGCAATTCCCGAGTTATCGGTTAAGAGGTCTTGACGATCTACCGAATAATCGGCGGTATCTGAGGCGAGATCTTTGGTCGAGGTGGCAAGGTTTTTATTATCTACCGAGAGATCTTTCTCTTCAGTAGATAAGAGTTGAGTTTGCTGTGACTTGATCGCGTCGAGGCCTGTTATCTCTGTCGAAGCTTGACCTTGTAAGGCTTGGATTTGACTTGAAAAATCTTGACCTTGTGCGATGGCACCCGAACCCCCGCCGCTGTCCGCTGTTCCGGTGGTTGCGGCTCCGGTGTCCGCTGTTCCGGTGGTTGCGGCTCCGGTGTCTACTGCGGGAGTCGCCGCGGCATTAGCGGCGGTGGTTGCGGCTGTACTGCTTTTTCTTTTTTGGTAAAGATAAAACGCTAAAGCACCCACTAACGGAATTCCAATTAAAGCGGGCTTAGGCAAGGATTTAATTCCTGCGCCGATTCCTTTGGGTTTAGGTGCCGTAGCCATTTTTTAACTGCTTTCTTTGCCGTTATAAGTCGGCCAAGTAGTGAACGGACGAATTGCCGCCGTAACTGTACGGCCACCAATCCTAAAGCGGTGTTGGGTCTGTGCCGCGCTACGAGTTTGGTTAATAGCTGGTTCCGGCATAACGTTATCGGAAAGAATTTTACCGGGGAAGTGAACCCCTGCGTTGGCGTGGAAAGTGTAAATCGAGGGAAGTATCCAATTCGGAGACACGTCCGAAGGTTGGTTATAGTACGATCCCCAAGAGCCGTCATTCATAGAAGCCGGGCGGGGAGAACGAACGCGAACCGTCCCGGGTGCGCCCGTAATCAAGTTATTACCATTGGTCGCAGGTGCCGCGCCGATAGTAAGCGTCGGGTTAAAAGCTCCGGCTCCGCGCTTCGGATTCTGTAAGGTGCGAATAGCTACGCGCATTAGCTAGGAATCCCGAGGAGTGCGTTAAAAGCTGGTCGGCTGATGTTTGTAATACCAGTAGAAGCAGCAGCGGTACCTGCGGGGTGTATGAGAATGTCCGCGACAATAATTCCGCCGATAGTGAGGGAAATAATCCCGATAAATTTACTCATTTAGTCGCCGCCTTTGCGGTAGTGGTGGTTTTAACCGGTGCGGTCGTAGTCTTAACCGTTCCGTTTGGGTTCCATAAGTTTAGAAGAATAGCCACGTCGAGTCCCCAAGCCGTGATCTGTGCGATCTGTTCTAGTTCGCCGCTCATTAAAGAGAGCGCACCGAAAACGAAGAACGCGCCGACATAATCGGCGGGAAGCGTGAAGTGGGGAACGGGGTTATTCGCGGCGTTCCCATTCTTGGCCCCGCGGTAAGTAATTATCGCAATCGCGGCCAGCCACGGCGGAAGAATACTTTTATTCATTTCTTCGCTCCGTCCCGTGGAATGTTTATTAATTTCTGAGCGGTTGCTCTACTTGGTAGAAGTAAATCGAGATAACCCCAATTACCCCCGTTTAATTGTGAATACCCGTAATAGGCAAGGGAGTAGCCAATCAAGACCACTCCCATACCGATAATTGGCATTTACGCGGCAGAAGAAGTCTTACCCGGAATTGCTTTTACGAACTTGTGGTATGCCCATACGGACACAACGCCAAGAGCGAAATACATAACTTTTTCGTTCTTCATGGTGTTCCTTTCTTAACGTGGAAGTGATTTACGGACGAGAGCTAGTAGACCGATCGCGACTACTCCCGACCAAAAAGCCACTCCCGCGCCATTGTTAGGCATGAGGGGGTGCTGTGCTTCATTGGTGGGAACTGTTACGCCCGGGCCGAAAGCGGCTTCTTGGGCTGTTCGAGCAGGATTAGACGGGACAGACCCATACGAGCTAGGGCGGGTAGAACCCACCCCGCTCATAGAGAGATTAAGTCCGGCCATTTCTTATAGCTCCGGCAATCCTTGAATGATCGAACCAGTTGGGACGATCTGACCGATAAGTACGGACATTGTAGCCGGTGAGTTGGAACCAGCTCCGGCAGGTGCGAAGTTTGCTTCGAGCAAGGTGCCCGGGTTGGTAGAGAGGTAAACCTCTCCGGTATCCAAGAGGCCGAGGCTTTGCTGAGTAAGCGAATTCTTACGAGAGATCGCAATAACACCGGTAGGGCGAGTTATGCCGCCGAATTGAATTGCCATGTCGTCGTAAATCTCGTTCATGGTCGAGTCGATCATTGGAACGCCGTCTACATAAAGCTGTAAACGTGAAGGCCAGTAACCGTCGGTACGCGCACCGGTCGAGTCGCGAACTTCAAGAATGATCGTATCCAAGTAACCGCCGAGGCGAGGGAATTGGAGTCGAGCAGAAGAAGAAGCGGCAATCGAAGGGTTAGCTTGTTGGAGCAACCATTGGCGAGTTGTACCAAGCCCTGGTGGCTCAACTGCTACGCCTTCCGGCAACCAGTAGAAATCTGTATCCACGGTCGTGTTTACGGTTGGAGAGGTACCAGTAACCGAAGACCCGAAAAGCGCGGTTACGGTGTTGAAATTGAATTGAAGAGTTGGAAGAAGCGAAGCGTTAGCGGCTGAAAGCACTCCGTAACCCTTTGCGAATTCAAGTGGCAACGCATAGGAGAATTGTCCGGCTCCTGTGGTGTTGGAAGGTGCCGTATAAGACGGCAACTGTGAAGGGTCGTTGGTCTTGTTATTAAGACCAAACGCACCGCTAAAAAGGGAAATAAGGTTTGAGACTTCAAAACCCGGGGCAACAATTAGCGGGGTTCCGAAAGCGTCCTTAAATTGAATAAGAGAATTCAAGTTATAAGGGGCGTCGGGTTGTACGGTTCCCGAGCTGAGAGTACCGCCTGTTACAAGGGTGTGCTGAATGCGAATGTTGCGGAAGTAGCCCGGACGAGCTACGAGGGGTTGCGTTACGATCGCGCCGAGGGCGTCACCGGAACGGGTGTAAAGAGGTGCGCGGCCGGGTTGGCTGTGGCGGATAAAAGGGCCGCCAGCGGCTTCGACCGTGGTTTGAGGTTGCGGACGTCCTGCCTCTTGCGAGGAATTACCGTTATTTGCCATTAAAGACCTGCCTGTACTGCGTCACCGAGGACGCGAAGTGGTGTGGATTCGGATTCTTGCGACCAGCGACGACCCGCCATTTTTAGAAGCCCTACGGCTGGCTTAGCTAGTAAGACGACGATTAGAACGAGGTCGAAGGTTTTTTTACTTGGTTTCATTACGAAACCCCTTTCCAACTAACCCCGTCCACCGCCTAAAATAGCATACTTGTAATTACTTTTATGTAATTTCAAGTATTATTTTTAGAAGATTTTTTTAAGAACTCCATTAACTAAACCCCACCCGTAAGCGTTGGTAGTTGCTTTCTTTGTGAATGGAGCTTTAACAATTTCGCAGAGATCGAAGGGGGCTTTTCCCGCAAGATCTGAGAATGAAGGTAACGCGACGTTAGGAAATACCGCCGCGGTTCCATTAACTTGAGCCGTCCAATAACTGCCGTCTACCCAATCGCAGGGTTCTAAAAGCCATTTAACGCCGTCTTTATCGGGCATTGTGTAAGTTTCTACGTCGCGGTCTGCGATCGCTTCTGCTATTTCATGGCAGACGGTACTAATTAGACCGGGAGTAAATCTTTCGGGGTTTCGCAATTTAGCCGGACGAATAACTTTCCCGAATGAGGTAATAGCCTTCGAGTAAGTCGCAGGGGAGTAATACCCTGCCAACCTTCCCGAAGCATGAGGGGAGCAATAGGCGACGGCTTGGCCGTTTAGCCAGACATGATAGCCCGAGGCTCCAACGTGCCGGTTCTGTTCTGTAATGTTAATTACGTCCACGGTTCCCGCGGCTGGTTGAGTAGTGCTTACTAAAACCGCAGGATTTAATTTAGCCAAGAAACACTCTACGGCCGACTCTATCCAAGCGAGATCGCTACCCGGTTCTACATCACTTTTTAAGAAGACGGTTTCCATTTTTTACCTCTTCGTAGGAATGGTTACGCGGTAAGGCTCGCGAGGGTCGCGGCCTACGATTACCCAAGAATACTTTTTTAGGCCCTTGAATACTCCGCGAACTTCGGGCTTAGGTCTGCCTAAGATTTCGGCTAAACGGCTTACGGTTTCGTCGTCGCGGGTATAAGAAACCGCTACCCAAGAAGCTTGGCGGGCGGCTTGCGGTGTTACCCACGACGGACTTTGATACGAGCTTACGAAAGATAATCCGCGATCGCGGGCGGCGATAAGCATTCTTTCCACCGGGCTTTTAAGGTTCATTAAACGGGGGTCGGTTAAGAGCTGTAACTCGTCCGCGTAACACGTCCACCCGCCCATAGACCAAGCGTCGGTAAGGGTGTCCCTCATGGTTTTTTTTAGATTTTCTTCTTCTTCTTCGGTGCGACTCATTCCGCCGATTATGTACCGAGAAGGTAAACCTTCTTTTTCGTTGGCTTCGAGTTTCTTATTCATTTCTTTAATCCCGGGCCATTTACTTAACCGCTCGTACCCTAAAGTCGCAAGAGTTGAATCTCCGCCTTTAGGGTCGAGGGCTAGAACGAACCGCCGGCATGAATCGAGAATTCCAGCGGCGAAAGTAGTTTTACCCGCTCCGGTTGGGGCAACTATGGAAACGTGTTCGCCGGGCTTCCAATTTTCTTGGAACCACGGCAAGAATTCGGTTTCCCAATCGAGGGATAAAACTTCTTGGGTCATTAGGCGGCTGGTGCGGTTTCGGCTGGTGCGGTTTCGGCTGGTGCGGTTTCGGCTGGTGCTACTGGTGGAAATTGTGCGTCGATCGCTTCGTGAGCGGCGCGAGTTTCTTCTTCTGAATCTAGACCGACCTTACCTACAATCGCGTGTAGAACTGCGTTAAAACTGCTCATCTTGTAATACCTCTTCCTCTTCTTCATTAACGGGGGCTTGCCAACCGCCAAAGATTTCGGCGATTAACTCTTTTATTGGATCGCTACCTTCGGGAGCGTCGGGGAATAACTCTCTAATTGCTTCTGCTTGGTCGGCTTCGCGTTTTCTCGCCTTCTGAATGGGTTTAACCATGTGAGGGAGCGCGTTTCTTAAAGAGCTTTCAAGGAGTGGAATTAAATACGGGGCACGCTCCGGGTTGGTTTCAATCGCGAACACGATCGCCGGCGGCATAAGCACCGCTCCCAATACGTCGAAGCGACCGCGGGCTTTTACTGCCTTCTGTAAAATCATGGAATCGACGAAGGTACCTTTTAGAGCTTCGTCTAAAATTTCTCCCGCGGCTTGGCTTTGGAATTGTAAAAGTTTTCCACTTGGGGCGTGATTAGGTAAGCGAGTAAGTAGGCCACCAATACCCGACCATAGATCACCTAGAGAGTCGGCGGCCGAAACTCTCTTCGAGTTACCCGAAGGCTTTACCTCTTTCGTCTTCATTGGTTGGGTCTTGAATCCGGCAAAATTATCTTTAGGGGTTTTATCTCCTAAGACGAATTTTCTAAACTTCTCGCCGATACCTTCGCCCTGCTCTTGAAGATCAACGCCCGGAGAATCGGACGGGTTAGGTTCTGACCCCGGGCGTCTTTCCTCATTCACACCCACCGCAGGGGCGGGGGAATTCTCTTCTTCTAAAGTATCTTGGGCCACGGTTTCCACTCCTTGATTTCGTTGGGCTTCACGATAAAGTTTTCCGTAGCACTTAGTACATAATCCGCGGGCACGTTCCGGGTTATTGGCGGTTCCGCATTCTAAGCACACTACGCCATTCTCAAAAGGTCGGTTCTTTGGCATTATTTACGCTTTACGAAGTAGATCACACCAGCACCAAGAACAACACCAGCAACTAAAGAAATTACCGTCAGCTTCTTACCTTTGGCTTGGCACTCTTCGCAATTAAAAGATAATGCGTTAAGAAAAGGAATTTTCATTATTCATCATCTCCCCAAAAACTACGGCGTTTCTTTGGTGGTGGTACTGGTTGGCCTTCGCGCTTTTCGTCGTGACGAGTTTTAACCGGTTGCTTACCGTCTTCGCCTTCTTCTTCGTCGCGGGGGAGTGGCTTGGCCGGCTTAACCTTTTTAGAGTTAGCGGTTTTTTTAGTATCCAATTCGCTCATGGCATTCTGTACCGCTTTAGCGAAGAAGGCTTCGATCTCTTTGGGTGTCATGTCTGAAAGGGTTTTTTCCCCTTCGTCCGCGATCTCTTCGGCGTCGTCTTCCCCTTCGTCCGCGATCTCTTCGGCGTCAGCTTCGACCTCTTCGCCCGCTTTCTTGCTTTCGGCGAGAATGTCTTGAATGAGGGTAGTTAATTCCTCTTTGTCGATTTCTATTTTTTCTCCCATGCTTGAATAGTAGCCTAAAGGTTGTAGCATTAGAACATGAAAACCCTAGAGAAAACGGAAAAAAGTTATAACTTAACCGTTACCGCTCTTTACCTTACGGCGATCGGTCTAAACCTATGGGTTGGGTACAAGCTTCTAGAGCAGACCGAAGAAGGGCAAGAAGTTATAGCCCAAGTTAAGGAAGCAACGCTCGGAAGGTTTCAAGCTTTTAAGAGTCGATTTTTCCATGATCTATCTAGCCAGCTTCTCATAGAAGAAGCCGAAGACGTAGTGAGAAGGGCGTGGAGTGGCGAACGAGAAGAATGACATTCTTAACCGCATAGCTCGACAAGCGGCACTAAGCGGTTCAGACGCGGAAGAAGCCGTCGAATACGCTCGCGGGGGTAAAGATCGGTCGGGAAAAGATTTCGTTAAGTACGACATTACCGCCGGGTGGATTAAATACGAGTGCGGGTGCCTTTGTAAAAGATTTCCTAAACTTTTCGGCTTAAAACCTTCCGACCCCGTAGTATTTAAGGGCACTCCACAGCTCGCGGTCTATTATTCGACCTGCGATTTCCACGTAGCGGGAATGAATAAATTTCTCGGGCTTGGCGGTTATAAAAACCTTTCAACGTGGAAGGTCGGCAGACTAAAGAAAATAACGGGAGAAGGTCGCTTATGAGCATTGACGAGAGAGCCGCTTTACATCTAGGGGCACACGAAGGCCCTAACGACAACATTAACGACGCCGTTTATGGAAGTGGCGACCCGCAAGAGAAATTTTTTAAGGGTTTAGAAGCTTTTATAAACGTGGGTATTGGTATGAGTGACGCAATCGACCGCCAAACGGAAGAGTTGCGTAAGACTCGCGAACGGTTACAGCGAAATACACCGGTCGATTACATGGCGATCGGTACTGGTATCGCTAACGCTTCGGGTGTAACTTTAATTATGTTGGGATCTCCGGATAACGGTACTTATTGGGAAGTAAAACACATCTCGATAGGTGGTACTGACGTACCAGTAACGGCGGCGGGTAAAGCCGCGGTTTATGTATCCGCTGCGGTAAACGTTACTGGTGGAATGCTTAGCAATCGCGACATAGCGAATGCTCTTCCATTCTCTAACTATTACGGAACCCACCAATTCGTAGTAGTAGATCAAGAGAACTTACTCGTTTACATCTACGGCGGAACTAACGGCCAGCAATACGCCGCCGTCGCTCATCTTGAAATCTTCGCCGAGGCGGCCGCACAAGGTCGAGCTACTACCGTTAATTAAATTCGTTATAATCAACTAGGGCCGCACCGGTTCCACGGGTCACGTTTTACCGGTGCGGTTTCTTCATGTTGTACCGGGGGGTGTACACGGTAC
>Ga0118677_10013550_pt1 | contig 11695 bp, 4 predicted proteins | sample AliMusrvi5mmetaG_FD_86154 | JGI IMG/M metagenome (GOLD analysis project Ga0118677, IMG submission 86154) | reverse complement strand
CCCCGGTGATGGTCACCGTGCAGCGGGTGGGTTTGGATTCGACGCTGACTGCGACGAGCGGCCTGAATCTGGCTGGCGGCAAGGCGACGGCCAACCACCTCAAGGTTGAAACGATTGCCGGAGACCTGACGGTGGGCAATGCGCTGACGGCGGGCCAGGACATCCTGCTGGCGGCGGGAGGAACTGGTTCATTGACGCTCAATGTCACGGCAACACTGAAGCCCGGTCGCAACGAGACTCTGCTGGCGCAAGGCAATGTGACACTCAACAACGCGGTTGTGACCACCGACGGCACGCTGGACATCGCCGCATATAACGGCTACGTTAAAGGGTTGGAGGTGGGCGGTTTGACCGCGATATCATCCGGTGACATCCGGGTGTATGCGAAGAATGACGTGACAATCGGATCCCTGACTGCGACAGGGAACAATGTGAGCGTGGAAGCAGGAGGCAATATCGTCGACGCGCAGCCCGACACGGTGGCACATGATACCGACGGCTTCGCGGCCCAGGCGGGCTCGGTCCGGACGGTGAACATTGCGGCAAACGGGTTGAACCTGAAGGCAGGCGGCGGCATCGGAACGGCGGGCAATCCGCTGGATACCACGGTGGCTACGCTGGCGCTGGAAGCCGGGACCTCGGCCTACATTTACGAGACGGACGCGCTGACGCTGGGCACCCCGGTGGTGGCCACCGTGCAGCGGGTGGGCCTGGATTCCACTCTGACCGCGACCAACGGCCTGAATCTGGCGGGCGGCAAGGCGACGGCCAACCACCTCAAGGTTGAAACGATTGTCGGAGACCTGACAGTGAGCAACGCGCTGACGGCGGGCCAGGACATCATGCTGGCGGCAGGCGGCACCGGATCCATCACTTTGAATGCGGTATCGGCTGCCGGGCGGAACCAAACCTTGCTGGCCAAGGGTGGCATCACCCAGACCGCGAATCTGAGCGCGGGTGGCACGCTTGATATCCAGGCGTTCGGCGGAAGTTACACGATGAGCGACGGGACGAGCGGCACGGCGACCGGAGACATCCGGGCGAAGGCGAGCGTTGACGTGACGGTGGCGCTGTTGACGACGGGCGCGAACGCCAGCGTTGAAGCCGGCGGCAACATCCTTGACGCACGCGGCGATACGGTGGTCCACGATGCCGACGGTTTCGCGACGCAGACAGGCCTAGGCCGGACGGTGAACATTGCGGCAAACGGGTTGAACCTGAAGGCTGGCGGCGGCATCGGTGTGGCGGGCAATCCTCTGGACACCACGGTGACCACGCTGGCGTTGGAAGCGGGCACCTCGGCCTACATTTACGAGACGGACGCGCTGACGCTGGGCACCCCGGTGGTGGCCACGGTGCAACGGGTGGGTTTGGATTCGACGCTGACCGCGACGAACGGCCTGAATCTGGCTGGCGGCACGGCTACGGCTAACCACCTCAAGGTTGAAACGATTTCCGGAGATCTGACGGTGGGCAATGCGCTGTCGGCGGGCCAGGACATCCTGCTGGCGGCAGGTGGCACCGGATCCATCACGCTGAATGCGGCATCGACCGCCAAGCAGAACCAAACCTTGCTGGCCAGGGGTGGCATCATCCAGAAGGCAAATCTGAACGCGGGCGGCATGCTTGACATTGAGGCGTTCGGCGGAACCTACACGATGGCCGACGGATCGAGCGACAAAGCGAGCGGAGCCATTAATGTGAAGGCGAGCGGTGATGTGACGCTGGCGCAGTTGACAACGGGCGTGACTGACACCTGCAAGCTGACCGTCACATCTGGCGGGGCGATTACCCAGACTAAGGAGTCCACAGTATCGGCGTTTGGTTTGGCCAAGTTTAATGCAGCCGGGAACATCGTGCTGACCAATAGCAACAACTCCTTCAACAGTCTGACCGTGACAAATGCGGCGAACGTGGCGATTCGCGACAATGGCAACACCAACGGTGCCAATATGGGCTTGATCATAGAGGGAACCAACAAATTCAATGGTGATGGAAAGAACAATGGCTTTGTGGTGGTGACTCAGGGTGGCTTGCGCTTCAAGACAGGAGCGATAATCGAAGGCCCGAACACAAAGGACAAAGATAACAACTACGATTCCCATGTCGTCTTGATCGGTGGCGAAACGAAGGGGGTGTCAGGCGTTTCTGAGGTCAGCGGCAATCTGACTCCAGACGAGAAGGTCAAGGAAGTCGTTGATCTTACGCCTGATCTCGTGACCGGGGCTGAAACCTTCATCATAGCGAATTCGCCCGAGACCCCCACCGCACCCAAGGGCAGCTACATCAGCCCCTTCAATGGCAGTCAACCGAATAGCATGCCTATCAGCCACCTCGTATTCAACTTCAGCTTCACCGGCAGTGGCAATCAGAGTGTCAAAGATATTCTGGATTACTTCGGTCAGGGCAACTCGCTCGGCACGCTGTCGGGTCTTTCCGGTGACACGGCGGCGTTCTTCGAAGGTGGTCCGATCTTCGACCTGTCGATTTCCGTTGCGTCGGAAAATGCGCGGACCATGATGAAGAAGGGTGTGGTGAGAGCCGTCGTCAAACCGGATATCAATTCACGTATCGACCGGGGCGCGGTTGAATCTCCGAAGGGCGATTCGGAATACTTCGGACCGTACTGGACGATCGGATACGAGTATGACCGTTACCTCAGCCAGACCGGGGACAATCCCAAGCCTAAATTCCCGTTGTTCTTTTATGTCGACAAGGATGGTCATGTGGTTGATTTGCTCGCAGGTGGTGGTAAACCCCAGTCCGTCGAGACCGATCAGCGCAAGCATCCCGACGACGGGAACAACTCGAACGGGTCGAATCAGTCCGATCAGGGTGAATCGACCGACCAGCCCCAGTAAAAGAACACCAACAGCGTATGAAACCGCGAATCCTGAAATTATCTCCATTGGTTGCCATGTTGGTCATGTTTCCTTGTGCGGCACTGGTTGCCGAACTGGCGACCGACTCCAACAACGAGGCGAAGGCAGCGGAGTCCCCCCTGGCCGGGAGTCCTCCACAGCGGCCCGCCGCAGCCGAGGAGCCGATCATGCCGCCGATCGAGTTGAAGGATCCGCCACCGACCGGTGGTGTGCTGGATCCGAAGTCGCACCCGGATGCCCAGAATGTTCAGCCGATTGAGCCAGGGGCCGGTTCTGATACGGTTCCGGGCGGGGATCGGATTCATCAAACCTTCGCGCGGAAGCGGTGGCCGAATTACATGGGGTTCGATCCGATGCCGCTTGCGGGAATTACGCTCTATCCCGACCTGCGCAGTCTGGCATCGGAGCCAGCCAAACAATGGGAAAAGGAAGACAAGGACGCTTTGGGAGCGGGGGTGCAACTGATGGAGGGTCTCCAGACCCCGGATCCCGGGGATTTGAGACCAGCGCTCGGCAAGTATCTTGACAAGACAGTCACCTTTGAGGATTTGCAGGAAATGGTGAGGATCATTGAAGATCATTACCGCAAGCACAACCGGCCGATGACCCATGTCTATATCCCCAAACAATCACTGTTCAGCGACCGGGTCGTGATCGGGATTGTGGAGGGCCGCGTGGGGAAATCCATTGTGCTGACGGTGGCGGATTTGGCCAAGAAGCGGCCGGATCAGTTGACTCCTGCCGAAAAGAGTTTCATCGAGCGCATGCGGAAGGAGAAAAACTGGTGGAATTCCTGGTATGGCAATCCTTACAGGGCGGAGGATATCGGTACCGTGTTCCACGAGCGGACGAGTCAACTGGAGAAGGAGAAGAGGGTTCTCGATACCGAGGAAATCAAGGCGTTGGTTGCGGGTGTGAACCGGAGCCCGTGGGCGAGGTTGGACCGGCCCGAGGAGCATCCGTTCCGCAATGTGACGGTGAACTTCTCCCAGCCTGCGGAAAACGTGATTGGAACCACCAATCTGGTCTTCGAGGTGGACGACAAGCGGCCGCTGAAGTTTTTCACCGGGGTGGACAACAGTCTTACGGAGATGACCGGCGACAACCGCTTCTTCCTGGGGGTGGCATGGTATGACGCATTCCTGCTGGGGAGGAACCACCAACTTGGCGCGCAGGTTTTCAGTTCGCTTAGTCCGGACGAGATGCTGGGTTTCTCGCTGAACTATCAGATTCCATGGCAAGACCGGAAGTTCAACCAATTCACTGAGTTTTTCACCAGTTACGCGACCAGCACGGCGCAGGTGATGCTGGGTGGCATTCAGGCGCAAAGTGGCGGGTCCAACCTGATCTTCGGTGGCCGTCACTACCTTGAATTGCCGGGACTGTTCGGTGCGGTCCCCTTATCCCAGCCGCTGATGGACCAGCGCCCGCACAAATGGGCCAAACCGGAGCGTGAGGCCATGGGCTTGCATCATGAGGTGGGGATTGGCATTGACTACAAGATTTCCGACAACAACCTGTTGTTCGGCGGTACCACGGTGGCCCAGTCACCGGCGGACATCGTGCAATTGGACTTTGAATACAATGCCCGGCAGACCGATCCGACCGGCGAGACCACCCTCTCCGCGCAACTGTATTATTCGCCCGGGAATATTACCTCCAATAACACCGATCTGGCGTTCAACCCCTTGCGACAGGGTGCCACAGCCGACTATTTCTATACCCGGCTGCACTTGGAGCGGGAACAGGATCTGCCGTTCACCGGAAGCCTGAGCGGCATGATGGTGCGGGCCGCGCTGACCGGCCAGTATTCATCCGCCAACCTGCTGGCCAGCGAGCAGTTGGGCTTGGGTGGCTTCGGTTCGGTCCGCGGTTACCCGGAGCGTGTGCTGCGTGGAGACATCGGTTGGATCCTCAATCTGGAACTGTACAGCCCCGAGTTCCACCCCTCCAGGGATTGGTTCAACTTCAATGTCACCGATACCCTGCGGTTTCTGGCATTTGTGGACTATGCCCATGGCGAATCGGTGAAAAACAATCCGGCTGACCCTCTTGATGATCCTGCCGATCTGCTGTCAGCCGGGTTGGGGTTGCGCTATGAATTCAACGATGCCCTGAGGATCCGCTTGGATTACGGCTTCCGCTTCATGGATCTGCCAGCCGCCGCGGATAATAACGCCAGCGGTGGGGCTCACTTCGGACTGACCTATGTGTTCTGAGACGATAGAAACATGAAAAATTTTGGAAATTCCGGTTGCTTTTTTGAAAATGTCTCAATAGCCTCGGTCGTGCGGGTTACTGCGGGTGTTTTCACCGGGTTTCCAGGGCCGTCAGATCGATTAACAACTTAACACAAAATTATGCCAAGAGTTAGCGATTATCAACCAAGCGCGCAAAATCTGCGTCATTACCTCCGCACTGAAAAATATGCCAGAGAGCAGCCATTTCCTGGCCTGATTGGAACCCACGGGTATGCCGTTGGGTTGTTTTTCATCGCGGTGGCGGCTGAGGGATGGGGACTTTATGCGTTGTGGGGAGCCTCACAGTTCAACCCGATGTTCGCGGTATTCCTGTTTTTTCTCGATCTGGGTGCGGCTTTGCTGACTCATGCCAGTGCCCGCGGGATTTGCATCCAAAGGAACCTCAGGAAGGTCAACGATTGCATCGATCCGGGTGGGATGCAGGATTTGGTCATTGCCAATCAGGTTTCGAGGTTCGCCAAGCTATTGACTTGGTTGGGTCGCTTCTTGATTGTCGGATTGGCTGCGGGAAAGTGCCTCGCCATGCAGTCTGTCAAGGATAATTTCGGTGACGGTGCCTTGCCGGTTTTTCTGACTGTTATTGCCTGCTACCTTATTGCGGCATTGGTGCATCTTACCTTCTCAGGTGATGCTCTGTTTGAAATATCCAGGCTGTTGTTGCTGCCTAAGGAAATCCTGCGCTATAGGAGGGCAGTCAGAGAGGGTGATCGCACCGTTGCTGGATGGCCGCAAAACAATGTCTGGCAATTCCATTCCCAAGCGCCGATCAAAGTGCCTACTTTTAGAGAGCCGGATCCTTACACGTTCCCCGTCGAAATAACCAGATTTGGACGGTATGGATATCACAGCCTGGTCCATATAGCAGAGGGGCAATATGAATTGCATACTCTATCGACGTTGACTGATGACGATGCGCTTGATTTGTACAGGAAAGCGTACACGAATGATGCGCGCCAACTTGGTGATATTCGCAACCTGATCCGTAAGGAGTGTATTACCATGCAGTTCATCATTTTCCTACAATTGAAGGATCCACGCCTGATTGTCGACGAAGATGGGAAGATTCATGGGGAGATATCTCCAAGATATTGATTTGATTTAACATCCACCGAACAGACAGACATCCCATGAAAAAAATATCTCCCATTATTTTATCGCTCTGTACTCTTGCATGGGTAATTGTCGGAACCTCGTGCGGTCCGAAAAAGGGGAAATTCGTTCGTTACAATCTCAAGGTTTATATTGAGCAGGTGACGAATGCGAAGACCATCAAGGGCCAAATCGACAAGGTGGTGAGTCCGGTGGAGCCGACGGGTCCCCAGGATGAGAGCATGGCCAGGAAAGTAGCTATATCCCGCTTGGGTGTGACTGCGGGGGTGCCGGAGTATGTGGACGAACAGCCGTTTTTACAGCGGTTGATGTCGTCTCGCCCGACCAAGACGGGCTTTGACAAGCGTTGGCTCGAATTTCTGGAGAAAAAAGGAGGAGGGGCGGCTTTGGATGCGGCTCTAGCCACCAATGTTACCGCGAAGACCTTGGAAAAGGCAAGTGAAGATTGCGCGAAGGAGACGGAAGACGCATGCACCTTCATGCTCGACGAGGGGATTGATCCTGAGACGATTCACGAGGTTTTCGGTGGCAGACAGGTAGAGGTTTTCGGGGACATCAAGTCTTTGCAGGATGCAATCCGGAAAGCCATCAAGCCAGAAAAGAAGAAGGGTTCCGCCAAGGAGCGGACGGTTCATGTCGTGCTACGGCAGCAACCTCATGATCGTCCTTGTTTTGATATACTGGTTTCGCAAATGAAGAACAGGAAAACCAATGTCTCGGGACTGCCGGGAGGGGCTGCCGATGATCTGGCATCTTTGGTTGCGACGGCCGAGGGAAAGATCACGAAGATCGGATTGTACCGGGACGACAAACTGAACTATCGATTGCCAGTGGTGCAGGGAGCCGGGTTTTGGAGCACTCAACCGGTGCTGGACATGTTGGAGCGTGACTACGCGCAGGGGCCGGACCCCGAGGCGGAAGTCGAGCATTATCTGACTAAATTGTCCGGAAATGCCAAGGTATTCGGATTCACGTTGCCGCCAGCCGACGATATCGACGAGATGCGCCAGATGACGGATCGGGTCAATCGCAAGTACGGAGAGAAGAGCGTGGAATTCTATCGGGACATTGCCGACCTCAAGGGGCAGATATCCAGGGCAGTGGCCAATAATGAGAGCATCGCGCTGATTATCCGTCCTTCCCCGAAGCGTGCGATGGACAAGGTGATTGCGCGCCAAGCGTTCCCATTCCTGACCGCTCCATCTCCCAATGCGACGAAGGTTACTTCCGGAGGTGGTACTGCATGGGCAAAATGGTTCGAGATTCTTTGGGTCTGGGAACGCAAGGATGTTGATGTTGACGGACAAAAAGTGGAGATGCTGCGCGTGGGCGATCAGGAGCTTCAGGGCGCGGGTAACAACAAGACGCTGAGGACAGGGTGGGTCAGAGCTGATAATGTGGTTCCATGGCGCGGTCCCTTGGTGATGCGTTTTGCCGCACAAGGCAATCGGAAACAGGTCTTGTTCTGGAATGACAGGAACCGTCTCGAAGATCTGCTTGGGATGCCCGAGAAGGAGCGGACGGTAAGATTCAAGGATATTTACAAGGGGGTGGATGCTAAGCCCGAAAAACTGCCTCCAGGTGTGGCGATGGCCGAGCCGCGACGGGCTGCGGATTGGAACAAGGACCTTTACCTCCTGCCGGTGTTGGATTTCGCACGGGCAGGAACCCATGGTGAAAGATTGGGAATGCTGTTCAATACCTTGGCCCTAATCAAGCGTGACGAATCACCCAAGCCTATAGAGCCTCAAGTCGTTACTCCTCCTCGCGAGATTCCGCCTGCGGTTGACGTTGATATCGTCTTCGTGATGGACCTCACCTTGAGCATGGGGCCGTTTGTGGAGCCAACCCGGGCCGCAATCAACAAGTTGCGGACGGGTTTGCTGGCAAATCATCCCAAAGTCGCCGAGAAGCTGCGCTTTGGTCTGTGGGGTTACCGGGATGGTTATTGGGACGAATTTGATGAGGATGGGAAATCTTTGGACGCGCCGCGTTCCCGCCTGATTCCAGGAATCGAATTTGTAACCCGCAATTTCACCCCGGAACTTGAGGATGCCGCGACTTTTGCAGATACCCTTGCCCCGGCAGGCAGGCAGGGAGTCAAAGTGCAGCAGACCACTGTGGACAGCATTGATTACGCCGAGGACATGCTGGCCGGAGTGAATGATGCGATTCTCAATACGAAGTGGCGGGAGGGCAGCAAGCGTTTCATTATTCTCATCGGCGATGCGCCCGGTCGGGAGATTGGCAAGGCTGATGAACTATGGCTGAAGAGGCACCCGGACAAGAGGCTGTTGAAGTCGGAGGAGAAAATGCCGGTGCCAGTCGGCAAAGCTCAAGTTGGCACCGCGTCGGGTAGCAATGTTGATGACCTCCGCGCTCTCGCCACCAGCCATGGCATCTATTTGGCATCGCTGTACCTGGTCCGGCAGCAATATGTGGAATGGTATGACCAGGTCGGCAAATCCCAGTTTTCCCGATTGGCTGCCAATCCGGGACTGCCTAGTCCCAGCCACAGTTCTGTCAATGCCGACAGCGAAAAGGCGTATGAACGGTTCGTCAATAGTTTCTTGTCCGCTTTTGGCGAACAGATGAAAAAGGTGAACGAGTCGACGATCCCGATCCCTCCGCCGCCGGATCCGGATAAGGATAAGGATAAGGATCAGGATCAGGATCAGGATAAGGATCAGGATATATATAATGGAAAGATGATTGGGACTGGCATGTTTGCAGCGGCGATGCAGGCTGATATGGTTGGGCCAGTAAAGAGTTTTACGGGCTGGGTTTGGAACCGGAATCCAGGCGCGGGTAGCAAGGCAATGGCCAATGAGGAGCAATTGCCCCTTGAACCATGTGTTGTGATCAAGAAGACCGAATTGGACCAGATCACTGCGATGCTCAAGGACGAGATTGATATATTGAAAAATGCAACTACGGATGACGGTCAAAGGGCATTCTTGCTTAGCGTGCGCGGGATCGCCGCGTGGCTGCTGACTCAGTTCAATAGCAATCTAACGGACGACGATCTGAAACGAACTCAAAGGGGAGACGATATTGATATTCCCTATCTGCGCGGGTTGCTTCCATACGAGTCGTTATCCCTGTCAATCTCGGCTGGCGAATGGGATGCGAAAGGGGGGGAGGATCGTGCTGACTTTTTGCGTGGGCTGGAATCGAAGGTGAATTATTACAAAAAGACCCGTGCGAACGCGGCCCAATGGCATCCACTGCGCGATGATGATGAACCAAACGGGGAAAAATGGGTGACTCTCATTCCGCTTTCGCAGTTGCCTTGAGTTTTCCACTCTAGTGAAGCCAATCCCCTCTGAGAACCGGATGGCAGAGCGTGATCCAGGTAATGTAGTTGATCCGGGTGATCCGGGTGATCCGGGTGATCCGGGTGATCCGGGTGATCCGGGTGATCCGGGTGAGCCGGGTGAGCCGGGTGAGCCGGGTGAGCCGGGTGAGCCGGGTGAGCCGGGTGAGCCGGGTGAGCCGGGTGAGCCGGGTGAGCCGGGTGAGCAGGAGGGGCAGGGTGCTCTTGGTAACGGCAACGGCGGGGATCTAGTGCTTTCAATCCGCGAGTTGTGGAAGTTCAGGAAGTCCCACGGGCACCGGTTTGAGTTGCATGTGCCGGAGATGAATGTGCGGCAGGGGGAGTTTGTCGTGTTGTTGGGGCCGAACGGGTGCGGCAAGAGCACGTTGCTGGACATGCTGGGCTTGATTCTGCGGGCGGACGAGGCGGATCTGTTTGATGTGAGGTTGCCTGGGAGTGGCGAGGTTTTTGACGTCATGAAAATGGGCGAGGGCCGCCGGGCACGCATGAGAGCCCGGCACTTCGGTTATGTTCTCCAACGCGGTGGGCTCCTGGGATTCCTCAGCGTTGGCGGGAACGGTTTGATGCCTGCCCGGCTCAATGGCATGCGTGATGCGCCCCGTCATCTCAGAGATCTCGCAGAATCATTTGGCATCGGCGGGCTGCTTCGGCGTTTGCCAGCCAATCTTGCCGGTGGGGAGCGACAGAAGGCGGCGATTATGCGTGCGCTGATTCACCAACCCTTGATCGTGTTGGCCGATGAACCGACGGCGGCGGTGGATCAGATCATGTCCAAACAAGTCATGTGGCATTTCAAACAGGAGGCCAGCGCCAGAGGTTCGGCGGTCATCCTGGTCACGCACAGTCCCGCTCTGGTGACCGGTCATGCGGATCGGATCTACACGTTCGATGTGGCCGAGGTGGAGCCTCCAGCCGGATTCGAGAGTGCGACTCGCTCCACGATGGTGCTCAAATCCCCTTTGCCGGCGGCATTAAACCTTAACCCAATCGGCCTGAATGATCTGGATCCGTAGTATTGTTCTGATGTTCGTGCTGGCTTTGGCCGATCTGAGGCACAAGTGGCTGATGAATGCCTGCCTCATGCTGGCGCTCATCGCGGTGGCCGCTCCATTGATGTTATTGTTAGGCCTGAAAACAGGAGTGATTGAGAGCTATTTGGCCAAGCTCAAGCACAATCCGGCTTATCGGGAGATGCTCTCCCAACCGGGGGCGAAGGTCAGGGAAGAAACCATCCGTAGCCTGCAGTCCAATCCATTGGTGGAGACGTTGGTGAGACGGTCTACCGCCAGTCTGTCATCGGTGGAGGTTGACAGTGTGCTGCGGGGGCAGGACGAACGTCCTTTGCGGGGCTTGGCATTGGATATTGACTCAACCGAAGGCGCGGATCCGTTGTTGTTGGAAAATGGTATTCAGCGGATGCCGGTCGATCATCCCGAGCAGGGATTCACCGAAGTTGTCCTAACCCCTGATGCCGTGAATGAGCTGGGGGTGACTGGACTGAATTCCGGCGACACCTTGCAGGTGCGGGTGATCCGTTGGCAGAACGGCGCGAGTGTGGGTCCCAAGTGGCAATTGCGGGTCATTGGAATTCTGAATCCCAGGGTCAGTCCAATGACACGATTGATCGTGCCGTTGTCGTTTGCCCTGGATGTCAATACATATAAGGACGGAGGCAAGGTTGCAGGGCGGAATTGGGATGGCGTGGCGACACCGGAATCACCCGTCTGCGACGGAGCCTTGCTGCTGTGGATGCCAAGGTTGGATGATGATCCGGCAGCAAAAAAGATCTTGAGCCAGATAGAGGATCTAGAGAAATGGGGGACTCCACAACGTTTGGACGAGGCGGATGCCGCCAAATTGACAGGTTTGGCGGTTAAGGTGCCTGATGAAGGAATGGGGGGGCTTTACCTGATCCCAAGTGCCGGTGCCCGACAAAGGGAGTTCAACAGATTGCGGGGGTTTCTGTCGGAACAGTGCGAGGTGCTAGGGGATCCGGCGGTTGAGGTCAAACCGGAGGGCGCAGGCCAGCCGCCAAGAGGGCAAGGGAAAGGCTGGAGCAGACCAGAGATCGATTGCCGTGGTACCTCCAGTGGTCTTGCTCAGGT
>Ga0118677_10013549_pt1 | contig 11695 bp, 11 predicted proteins | sample AliMusrvi5mmetaG_FD_86154 | JGI IMG/M metagenome (GOLD analysis project Ga0118677, IMG submission 86154) | reverse complement strand
TAATAAATTTTTATTGATTTTATCCTAACTATTTGATATAATGTACTTAAAGTTAGTGATGAAAATTTGAGGAGGATCTATTTATGAAGAAATTACTTTTGACTCTTTTGGTTATGCCTTTTTTAATTACTGCCTGTGATATTAGCAGGTCACTCCCTAGCACATCAGCAACAACTACTGATGATCCATTCTATACTGCCTTGGATGCTTACATAGCTAATGTAGGTACTCAAAATGTATGCATAAATCTTGATGAATTAGCTGGGCTTCAAGCACTTGCAAAGGCTCAAGGACATGACGCTACTTTAAGAACTTTAGGTGTTGGAAGATTGCTCTTGGATTCTTATGTAGCAAACGTTGATCTAGCTGATGTAGCTAAAAAATTTAACACTTTAGTAAAGGCGGATAGCGCCAATAAAACTAATACGAGCACTTTTAATAAATACATCGTTGTATTTTTTGGTGATTGCGCAGGGGATGATCCTGCAAAATTTGAAGCATTGAAATCTGTGGTGGAAGAACTATATATCACTTTTACATCTACAATAATATCCGGTCTAGGCAACAGTAGTTTGGGAGACATCTCTGGCGACGACTTCTTAAAAACAGCTGGGTGTATACAAGAGTTTGACCAATACATTAAAGCAGCAGTTTTCCCATTCATAGACTCTCTTCAAGGTAGTGATGTGGTATCTACACAAAGGAAAGCGTTCGATAAAGAGTATCCACAATCAGACTGTGTCAGCGGTATATTTGATTCGATTACCGGCATATTCAACCAGTAACGAACAAGAGTTGATTTATAAACTCAAAGGCCCGAAGATAACTCTTCGGGCCTTTTGCTTGCCAGTAAGCGGTCAGTGAACTATCATTGTCATCAAATGGATAAACATGTTCCTGTTCTAAAAGCTGAATGCATAGAGTCGTTAAACTTGCAACCCAACGGTATCTATGTTGATTGCACTGCCGGCCGTGGCGGACATGTTGAAGCTATTCTTGAAGCTGGCCAAAACGTAAAAGTAATAGCCATAGATAAAGACCCTGTTAACGTAGCATTCCTAGCTGAAAGATTTAAAGGTAATAACGTTATTACCGTGAATGCAGATTATAAAGACCTAGATGATATTCTTTTATTCAATAGTATTAAAAAAGTAGATGGTTTTTTGTTCGATCTTGGTTTCTCTAGTATTCACGTAGATGATGCGGAACGAGGCTTTAGTTTTTCTAAAGATGGCCCGCTAGACATGCGTTACAACAGGGACCAAGCCCTTACTGCAGAAATTGTAGTCAACGAGTATAGTGAGGACGATCTAAAAAGAGTTATCCGCGACTATGGAGAAGAACCATTTTTTTATAGAGTGGTTTATGCAATAGCTAATGCACGCACGCAACAGAGAATAAAAACAACTGCTGAATTAAAAAGAATAATTAATTCTGCGATTCCAGTAAAAGGCTGGTCACCCAAAAAAATAGACACAGCAACAAAAACTTTCCAGGCATTAAGAATAGAAGTTAATGCGGAGCTTGAGTCTTTAAAGGTTGGCTTGGATAAAGCTGTAGAGCTGTTAAATATTGGCGGTAGGTTGTGTGTTATAACTTTTCATAGTCTTGAGGATAGAATAGTAAAGACCAAGTTTAATGATGAAGCCAAAACGTGTACCTGTCCAAGGGGCTTGGTACAGTGTGTGTGCAATACCAAACCAAGACTTAAAGTAATAACAAAAAAGGCTCTGTTGCCAAAGGAAGAAGAAATCCACTTGAATCCCAGAGCAAGAAGTGCAAAACTGAGAGTAGCGGAGAGAGTAAATGTTTGACAGAAGAAAACGGTGGAAATTCATGCTCATAGTTTTTTCCGGTATCATGGTCTATTTGTTCATTTACCTTCAGGTTATTTACTCTGGAATAAAACATAAAAGGTTGCAGGACCAAAAAACAACTGCAATGAACAAATATAAAGACCTTAAAATAGATTACAGCGATATGGTGTCCCCCAGGAATATTGAGCAATATGCAACGGACAAACTTGGGTTAGTGCACCCCTCAGAAAAACAATTTAGATATATAAAGTGACTATGGATAAAGATAAAACCAAAGGCAGGATACAGTTTGTTTTTGTTCTAATAAGCATTGCTTTTGTGACAGTGTTAGGTGCTGTATTAAAATTACAACTATTTCCTAATCCAAAAACTGTAGAGCTGGCAAAGCAATATATAAATATAAAAGACCTTCCTCCAAAAAGAGGCGACATCCTTGACAGGAATGGTAATCCGTTAGCTATTACTGTTGAGTACGACAGACTCAGCGTTGACCCTGGAGACATTAAAGATAAAGAGGCTCTAATAAAGATATTAAGTAAAGAACTCAATATGAGCGATAAAGAACTTAGACCTAAAATATTTCCGGATGACCCGAACAAAAGATATGTAAAAATAAAAAACATCCTAACGCGTCAGGAAAGTCGACGGTTAAAAGAGATAATAAAGAGACCAAAGGATTACGGTCTTATATTTGAACCGGTACCCAAAAGATCTTATCCTAATAAAAGTCTCGCCTCCCACGCCATAGGTTTTATAGATGCTGCTGCTGACGGTAAAAATGGAGTAGAGGGATACTACGATGAGTATATAAAAACAGCCAGTTCAAGAATAAGATATCAAAAGGATAATAAAGGTAACCCTATATATTCAGCCTCTAATCCTGCCTTTCTTTCAAAAGGTAATGACAACGTTGTCTACTTAACAATAGATAGCGATATACAGTACCAAATAGAAAGAGAACTAAAAGCTGCGGTAGAAAAGTGGAGAGCAGCAAGTGGTACCGTTATAGTGATGGATCCTTATACAGGAGAGATAATCTCCTTGGCAAATTATCCTGATTACGACCCTAATGATCTCAAGGAATCTGCTAACTTTGCTATGAAGAATAGGGCTGTTACGGATATTTTTGAGCCAGGTTCAACGTTCAAAATTGTGACGGCAGGCATAGCTCTAAAGACCAAAACAACAGATCTGAACGAAAAATTTTGGGATGAAAATGGATCTTTTGTTGTTGGTGGGAAAAAAATAAGTGAAGCAAAAGGGCATGATTATGGTTGGATGAACATCGAGGGTATAATTGCAAAATCAAGTAATATCGGTTCCGCAAAACTTGGTCTAAAAATTGGCTATAGCAAGTTCATAACAGGCATTGATGAATTTGGTTTTGGACAAAAGACCGGAGTAGATCTACCCGGAGAAGTTTCTGGTTTGATACAAAGGAAGGGTGGTCAGGTAGAACTTTCGAACATGGCCTTTGGACAAGGTATATCCGTTACAGCGATGCAGATGGTGAGGATGTATTCTATAATAGCAAATGGTGGTTACGATGTAACACCTCACGTAGTTAAAAAAATAGTAAACAAGAATGGAGAAGAAATACTTGCTGCATCTAAAACTAACGATTCAAAAGGAGATTCTTTGATACCAGAGGATATAGCTCATAGTCTAGGTGATATGCTAAGGTCAGTTGTTTCAGAAGGAACAGCTACCGGTACAGATATTTCCGGCTTTGATATCGGCGGAAAAACAGGTACTGCACAAAAACCTGTAAGAGGTGGCTACTCAAAGGACAAATATGTTGCTTCATTCTTGGGCTTTTTTCCGGTATCAAAACCAAAATACTCCATGTTAGTGTTAATAGATGAACCAAAAGGTAATTATTTTGCGGCAGTAGTTGCGGTTCCCTTGTTTAGGGATATAGCTAACGTCCTTATACAGAATAGTAGCGTTACCCCAATGGCCAGTAAGGACAATAAGAAAGAAGATCCTAAAAAGGTCGAGCTAAAAGCCCCAATAAAGGCAACACCAGAGCCACTCAGAAAACCAGTCCTATCCAGCGATCCTAGCTCTGTTCCTAACCTCACAGGGCTTACTCTAAGGGATGCCTTAAAGTCCATTTCCGGTAAATGGGACGACATAAAGGTAGAGGGGGCTGGTAGAGTAGTGCGTCAAGTTCCTTCACCAGGTCCAAGGAATGAGCAGGACCGCATTATTACCATCTGGCTGCAGTAGATTATTTGTTTTGCAACTTGATATAAATATTAATAGAATGCCTTACATGCTGAACGTTTCTGAACTTAAAAAAGTATTTAATAAAGCCGAGTTCGTTAATTATTCTACTGATACAGAATTATGTAGTGTTGAACACGACACCAGAAGGATACTACCACGAAGCCTTTATATTGCTATCAAAGGTGATAATTTTGATGGACATGATTATGTAATAGAAGCACAGAATAAAGGTGCTGTAGCCTGTATATGTGAGAGAAAAATAGAAGGGGCTTCTTTAGTACAAATAATAGTCGAGGACAGTATTCAGGCGTATGGAGAACTTGCAAGGTACTGGCGTGGTAAACTAAAATGTCCTGTGTTGGGTTTAACAGGTTCTAATGGTAAAACTACGACGAAAGACCTTATTTATACTGTCATGTCTAAAAGGTTCAAAACAGTAAGGACGACTGGCAACTTTAATAATCTGATAGGCGTCCCATATACCATTCTTGGCTTTCCACTGGACGCTGAATTTGCTGTGGTGGAAATGGGAATGAATGCCAAAGGCGAGGTAGCCTCCTTGTCAAGGATAGCTGACCCCGATGTCGCACTGATAACTAATATAGGCAGGGCACATATAGGAAAGCTTGGTTCTATAGACGCTATTAAGGCAGCAAAGACTGAACTTTTTGACTATGTGCTACAAAAAGATGGCTCTTTTTGTTTGGACCTAGGCGATGAAAGGATAAAAGCATGGGTTGATTCTAATAAGCCTAAGAACGTCATTACTTATTGTTTTACCAACAGCGATAATAATGAATGTTTATGCCAGATATGTGTTAAGTTGATATCTTCAACTGGTGCTTCGCAAAAATTTAAAGTGTTCTGCAGCAAAACAGCTGAAGAAGTTGTTGGTGAAATAAAAATAACAGGCGCATACAACTTACAGAATGTAGCAGCCTCAATTGCTGTTGGTGTTAATTTTGGGTTAAGTTTAAAAACCTGTGTACAAGCATTAAATGATTTTATTCCTCCGGCCATGAGATCGAACACAATTGAAAAAGAAGGTGTCACTTATATTGTTGACTGCTATAACGCCAACCCAGACTCCATGCTGGCAGCTATAAGGTCTTTATCAGCGAGTAGGGAAGCAAGAAGAAAAATTGCGGTGATTGGTGATATGCTTGAGTTAGATGGGATGGAAAAAGAACTCCACAAAGAGGTTGGAAAAGCTTTGGCAGAAAGCAGTATTGATGTTGTTTATGTAATAGGAAAATTTTCTTTGAATTATAAAGAGGGATTTGATCACGTTGTGGGCGCCAAAGGGAAGTTATTTGTTTATGCAAAGGATCAAATGGACCTTCTAAAAAAGGATCTTTCTCATTCATTAAAGAAAGGTGACCACGTTCTGGTAAAGGCATCTAGAGGCGCAAAATTAGAAGCTGTTCTTAATAAATAAAACAAAGGGGGAAATATGCTTTATCATCTTTTTTATGGCTTGGCTGCGGACTCACGGTTCTTTAATGTTTTCAGGTATATTACATTCAGGGTATTTTTGGCAGGATTCACGTCTTTTATTATTTGTTTATTTCTTGGACCTTGGTTCATAAAGAAGATGTCCTCCTCACAGATAAAACAGGTGGTGCGTAACGATGGTCCTCAGACCCACTTAAAAAAAGCTGGTACTCCAACTATGGGTGGCGGGCTTATTTTGGTCTCAATAGCAGTATCGACGCTGTTGTGGGCAGATCTAAAGAACCCTCATATTTGGATGCTTTTATTTATAATGGTATTTTATGGTTTGATAGGGTGGATCGACGACGCACTTAAGATCTCCAAACAAAATACAAAGGGTATTGGTGGTAATAAAAAGATAATCCTTCAATTTGTTGGGGCCTTTATATTTACTATTTTTATGCTTCTTTATACGGAGCAGGACTTTGTTTTAAAGTTCCCGATCCTAAAAAGGCTGTCGATAGATCTGTGGTACTTTTTTATACCGTTTGCAATGGTTGTACTTGTAGGTGCATCTAACGCTGTGAACCTCACAGATGGTTTGGATGGGCTTGCGATCGGACCTATAATAATAACCGCAACGGCTTTTTTGGTGCTCTCTTATTGCTCTGGTAACTACAAGATAGCGGAATACTTACAAATTCCTTTTGTAAAGGGAACAGGAGAAATATCTATCTTTTGCAGCGCTATAGTAATGTCTGGGCTGGGTTTTTTGTGGTTTAACACCTACCCCGCACAGGTTTTTATGGGTGATGTCGGGGCGTTATCGTTGGGTGGTTGCCTTGGAGCCATAGCCGTTTTTACCAAGAACGAAATTTTACTTGTTGTAATTGGTGGTGTGTTTGTGTTAGAAGCTATCTCCGTTATGGTTCAGGTCGTTTCCTTCAAGATGACCGGAAAGAGGATCTTTAAGATGGCTCCTCTCCACCATCACTTTGAACTAAAAGGATGGGCTGAACCAAAAGTTATAGTTAGATTCTGGATCATCTCTATCGTACTGGCTATAGCCAGTTTAGCGACGCTCAAACTTAGATAGAGGAGGAACGTAAAATCTATGATGAAACTTAAGGGTAAAGAAGTTGTTATCGCTGGTTTAGATAAATCAGGAATAGGTGCTGTAAAGTATTGTCTCTCAAAAGGCGCAAAAGTCACCGTCGTTGATTTAAGGAACAGACTAGAGGTACAAAAGGCCATTGGGCTCCTTAAGGATATGGAATTCAAGACTGAATTTGGGCGATATAATCCAAAGACCTTTCTTGATGCAGATCTGGTTCTTTACTCAATGAGAACTAAACACGACGAAAGAGTTCTCGCTCAAGTTAAAGAAAAAAAGATACCATTAAAGACTGAATACGAATTCACTTCTGAACTTATTACTAAGCCAGTTATATGCATTACCGGAACTAACGGTAAATCTACGACGGCGATCTTATTCTCTGAAATGTTAAAGAACTCTGGTAAAAAAGCGTACATTACAGGTCATATCGGAAAATCCATTTATGAATTCCTTTTGGAAGAAGATAAATACGATGCTCTTATACTGGAACTTGATTCGGATTATTTTAGATTTGCACAGGGTTTCAATTTTGATACAGTGGTGCTTTTGAACCTTACCGACGAGAAACTTATAGAAAGGGCGGATTCTTGGCAAACGTTCGCAGATCACGTTAAACTTTATACAGATTTTGTTGCTACAGCATCAAAAGATAAAACGCTGGTCTATTCCAGAGACTGCGAGAATGTTTTTACCGTAGTTAGTAATACAAAATCAAAAGGTGTTCCGTTCTCTCTGACTTTTGACTCAGATGACCTTGTTAACTATAAACACGGAGCCGCTTACATCAAAGGGGACGACCTTATAGTAAAGGGAACCCGTGGAGAAACTGTTTATCCACTGGATAAAATGAAACTAAAAGGTGAGTTCAACAAAGAGAACCTTATGGCAGCAGTGTTCGTTGCTAAAAAACACGGTACAAAGGATGAATCCATAACTTACATAATTAATAATTTTGCTGGTGTTGAGCATAGACTTGAACTTGTACAAAAAAAGAACGATGTAGTTTTTTATAATGATGCCAGAGTAAGCACTGTTAAAGGCCTTATAAGGTCTCTATCAAGTTTTGATAAGCCAGTTATTCTTATAGCTGGTGGAAAGGACAGAGGCGAGAATTACGATGAATTGGCCTCATTTATTAAGGGAAAAGTTAAAACGCTCATCCTTTTGGGCGAATCCAAGGAAAGGATGAACAGGACCATTGGTGACTGTACCCAGACCTTTATAGTAGGAACTTTCGAAGAAGCCGTAGTTATGGCCTACCAAAAATCCCAACGAGGCGATATAATACTGTACTCGCCGGGGTGTTTACCTTCGGAGAATTTTACTAAGATAGAGGAGAGGGGAAGGCACTACAAGGATCTCATAAATACTTTCTAACGACAGCGCCTGACTTTTTATTAATTTGGAAAAGAATACAGCTAACAGAGTTGACTATCTACTGTGGACAAGTGTCGTCCTGTTGGTAGTAGTCGGACTTATAATGAACTTAAGCACCTCTTATATTACGTCGGTATATAAATATAATAACGGCTTTTACTTTTTTCAAAAGCATCTTTTTTATTCCTTGGCCGGATTTGTTCTGATGATAATTTTAAGTTTTATTAATTATAAAATACTAAAGAAAGTCGTTTTTGTAGCTTTCACTTTTTCTTTTATATGTTTAGTTCTTGTTTTGGTGGCGGGACACGGCTCGCATGGCGCAAAAAGATGGCTCGGCGTTGGTCCCTTAAATTTTCAGCCTGTAGAAATAGCAAAGTATGCGATCGTTCTCTTTTTGGCTAATTATTATACTAAACACAAAGACGCTGCCAGCACCTGGCGTAAAGGGATACTTCTTCCTTCTATTTTTATAGCACCGATGTTGTTATTAATACTAAAACAACCTAACTACAGTGCCATAATGCTTTTATCTGCAGCAATATTCTTTATGATGCTGGTTGCAGGGGTTAAGATCAAACACTTGGTTTATACCGCTTGTTCGGTGGTACCTGTACTTATATCTGTACTGCTCTCCGGAAAATATAGGGCAGACAGAGTTCAAACCTTTTTGGATCCTTTTAAGGACGTTGGTGGAGAAGGCTATCAGGTCGTTCAGTCGTTCCTTGCCTTTCACTCTGGTGGTTTTTGGGGAACGGGTCTTGGTGGTAGTATCCAAAAATTGAATTATCTTCCAGAGGCACATAACGATTTTATTTTTTCAATTATAGTCGAAGAAAATGGGTTTATAGGAGCGTTCATTGTTGTCGGTCTGTTCTTCTTTTTAATATATAGAGGGATGAGGATAGCAATAAAATGCCAAGACGATTTTGCAAGGTTACTTGCTTTTGGCATTACAGCGTTGATTGCATGCCAGGCCATAGTTAATTTTTGTGTAGTTACGGGCTTAGGCCCAGCAACAGGAGTTCCACTTCCTTTTATTAGTTATGGCGGAACGGCGCTCATAATATTCTTAGGTTCGGTAGGGGTGCTTCTGAATATTTCAAGAGGTATTGAAAAATGAATAGGATTTTGGTAACTGGTGGTGGCACAGCAGGACATGTTAACGCCGGTGTTTCCATTATAGAAATATTCAAGAAGAAATTCCCTGCAGGGAAAGTTCTTTTTGTTGGAACTAAAAGAGGGATAGAAAGCACTTTAATAACAAGAGCAGGATTTCCTATTAAATATATCAATTCAAGAGGGCTAAATAGAGAACGCGCTCATATTCTTTTGCTCTCTATTTTACTAATACCAATATCTATAATTCAAAGTCTATTCATAGTAATGTTCTTTAGACCAGAAGCTGTAGTAGGCGTTGGAGGGTTTTGCTCTGGACCCGTTCTGTTCGCCTCGTGGTTGCTTGGGCGACCTATCTTTATCTTGGAACAGAACACTGTCATGGGAGTTACCAATAGGATCAGTGCACGTTTTGCAAAAAAAGTTTTTACTGCTTTTCCTTTATCTAAATACAATGACCCTAAAGTTGTTGTTTGTGGTAACCCAATAAGGAGTACCATCTCAGAATCCAAGAGAAGTCTGGCTAAAAAGATCAATAGTGAGAGCGATGGCAAGTTCAACATTTTCGTTTTTGGTGGTTCTCAAGGATCAATGGCAATAAATAAATGTATCACAAGTGCCATTCCTTTACTTAACAAGATCAAGGGATTAAATATTTATCACCAAACAGGTAAATATGATTATGAAAGAGTAAAACAGGAATATAAAACCGCCATATTTGAAAACGAAGTTTTTGATTACACGCATGATATAGCGTCTATATATAACAAGGCGGATATTGTAATATCTAGATCTGGAGCTTCGACTATTTTTGAGCTTATTTCTGCAAAGTTACCTTCTATTTTGATACCTCTACCCACAGCTGCAGATAATCATCAGTATTTTAACGCAAAATATCTTAAGGATGTTGGTGGCTGCGACCTTATAGAGCAAAAAGAATTTACACCAGAAAATTTGAGTAAAAAAATAGTTTACTATATGAGCGATAAAAAGATGCTTGTTGACATGATCAAGAACTTGGAAGGTCTTTCTGTAAAAGGCAAACGGCCTGAAGAAATAATAATAGAGGCTATAATAGCTAATGTTCGATAACATCAAATATAAAAAGGATTACGACTTTGGTAGTGAGCACGGATATAAAGTTCCAGGGATCGTTTCTTTTTATATAGAGACACAATCCAGTGAAGACCTTATGGAAATAATTTCTTACTGCAAAGAGAATAACATAAAGCTTCTTCCATGCGGTGGAGGGAGCAATACTCTCATTAAGGATAAGTTTACTGGTGCCTTTGTGAGGTGGATGGACAAGTCCGCAGACGTGATCAGCTACAATAATGAAACCGTCCTTGTTGAAGCAGGTGCTGCCTGTACAAAGTCAGATCTCAACGAGTTCTGCATTCAAAAGGGATTCTCCGGTATAGAGTTCTGGGCAGGAATACCAGGTTTTATTGGCGGCGGTATTGCAATGAATGCCGGTGCATATAATAAAGAGATCAAAGAATGCGTTAAAGAAATTTTTTGTGCAACAGAACAAGGGATCATAAATTTGGAAGAAAAAGACCTCAAATGGTCATACAGGAAACTGGAATTACCAAAGAACACAATCATTACAAAAGCCATTTTTGAGTTTAAAAGGATAGACCCTAAAAAGGTCAAAGAGCTTTCTGACTCTTATATTTTAGATAGAGAAAATAAGCACCCTCTGGACTATCCTTCCTGCGGCTCTGTGTTCAAAAATCCTACGGGTCAGGATAATGGTGCTTGGTGGTTCATAAAAGAGACTGGGTTAAGTGGGTTTTCTATTGGTGGAGCAAAGGTAAGCGAAAAACATTCTAACTTTATAATCAACGCGGGCAATGCTACTGCTACCGATGTAATAAATCTGATAACAGAAATAAAAAAGCGAGTTAAAGAAAAATTCAACGTTTCTTTGCAAGAAGAGATAAAAATATATTAATGTTTTTTGATACTATGCAGCTATTTTTGTCTTTGGCTTGATAGTTACTGACATATCTAAAACCATAGCTATTTTTAATAAAAAATCCATGCTGACATCACTAACCAACCCCGATTCCATTCTCGCTATTGCCGGTTGCTTTGTTCCTGCCATATGGGCAAGTTCTGTTTGAGAGATGTCGAGCTCCAACCGCTTGTTTTTAAGCCTTTCGATTAGTTTCTTTTTCTGAAGTATTAAGTTTGTATCTATGTCACTGAGCCCGAGGAATCTCCCAAGCTCCATTGAGTTTTTAATTATAATATTTTGCCCCTTTTTTTTCATATTCCTAAGCTCCTAATTCTTGCCTCTAATATATTCCTGGTTTTTTTAACCATCTCTTGTTTCTTTTTTGATCCCGCATGTATCACGTAGAGAGCATCTTTTGTTCCTGTTACATAAAAAACTCTAAATTCCCCGGCCTGTCCTGATAATCTTAACTCGTGAAGCCCTTTGTTTATCGAAAACAATGGCCTAGATATCGGCATGCTTAACTTCTGTCCATTCATGAGGGAATCAAAAAGAGCTAACATGTCTCCTACAAGGTCTTTGGGAGCATTTTTTAACTCCCTTTGAGCCTGCTTAAGGATTATTAAATCCTTTCTT
>Ga0118677_10013548_pt1 | contig 11695 bp, 1 predicted proteins | sample AliMusrvi5mmetaG_FD_86154 | JGI IMG/M metagenome (GOLD analysis project Ga0118677, IMG submission 86154) | reverse complement strand
CGGCCGGCATTGGTGTGGGACAGGACGGAACTAGTGCATTAATAGGAGCACAGGCCGAGTTCCGCATGCACTGCAAGAGGGGCGAGGGGGAGGAGGCGCTGGCGGATGTGGTGGTACTGGAGGTAACTGGGCTTGGCCTGCAGGGGGTGCCGCAACATCAGAATTTGGCGGTATGGGTGGCCCCGGTCTTGTTTGGTATAACGGCTCTGTGTATGCGGGCGGCGGAGGTGGTGGGAGTCGGTCAGTCGGCGATTCGGGAGGTGGAGGAGCGACAAGTATCACCGGCGGGCTAGGCGGCGGGGGGTCTGGAGGTAGAGTGAAGTCCTCCGACCAAACCTCGACCCTGGTGCCTGCTGCCGGGACGAACAACACCGGCGGCGGTGGCGGCGGCAGTGGGGCTTTTGTCGATAATGGAGCCGCCGGCGGTTCCGGCATTGTGATTGTACGGTACCCGAGCGACCCGGTCTTCATCGTGCAGGCGCAACCGGCTTCAGGCCTCACGATCAACGGCGCCACGCTCAACGGCGTCATTGCATCCACGAATAGCGCCGGCAACGCCGATGTCTATTTTTGCTGGGGATTGACGGATGCCGGGACTAACAACTTCCCTGGAACGTGGGGCGGTTACAGTTTGCAGGCGACGAACTGGAGCCTGGGCCCAACCTTCAGCACGAACGTCACCGGACTCTTGAACGGCAGCGGTTACGTGTACCGCTGTTTTGCCTCGAACTCGGCGGGGATTGCCTGGTCGGCTCCTCAAACTTTCACGACGGTCCCCTTTATGCCAAATTTCTGGCAGAACCGGCTGAAACTGACTTTCTCGGGCTATAACCGTTCCGAGACGCTGACAAACTTCCCGTTGTCAGTTGTCCTCAGCACCAACCTCTACGGGTTTTCGTACGCGCAGTTCACCGATCCGACCAATGGCGGCGATTTGCGTTTTACCGGGCCGGACATGATCACCAACCTGAACTACGAGATTGAGAAGTGGAATACGAACGGCAGTTCCTATATCTGGGTCCAGGTTCCCTTTATTACCGGATCGAGCGACTATATCTACGCCTGGTTCACCAGCACGAATACAACGCCGTTACCTTGCGTGACGAATGGCGCGACCTGGGACACCAACTACGTCGGGGTCTGGCACCTGTCCACCAATACGACCGCCATGACCGACTCCTCGACGAACCGACGCACCAGTACGGTCAGCGGCACGATCAACCTCGCGAATGGATCAGTGGACGGCGCTTGCAGGTTTACCCCGAACGCCTATTTCGCGGCAGGAGCGCCGAATCCGCCGGCACTCTCCACGAACTTTACGGTAAGCGCCTGGCTAAACGTCGAGGCGAACAGTGATGCTTACATGCCGTTCGTTTCTACGTACAACGGCAGTTCGGGCGGTTTCATTTTTGCGCTTACAAATATCGCGACCCGCGGTTTGACGTTCTGGGGAAACGGAACCTGGTATCCGAGCGGTTACCAGGTTCCAACGGGCGTCTGGACTCATGTCGTCTTCGCAGGATACGGAACCAACGCGGTCTGGTATGTCAACGGCGCTCCTTATGCGACCGTGGGCGCCGCGACGGGTTTGGTCAGCGCCACAGCCTTGACAATGGGCGGATCGGCGGTGTGGGCCCACTACTATGCCGGCGGAGTCGACGAAGTGCGGTTGTCCGGCGTCGGGCGCTCGTCCAACTGGGTCTGGGCTTGTTGGGCCAACGAAATGAACAACAGCACCTTCCTGAACTACCAGGCGAAGACGCTCACCGTGCAGGCGCTCCCCGTTTCGGGGCTTACGACGAACGGCGCCACGCTGAACGGCGCCCTCACCTCCACCACAAACTTCAGCGCAGGATTTGCCGATGTCTACTTTTGCTGGGGCGCCACGGATGCCGGGACCAACACCTTCCCTGGAACGTGGGATCACTACAGCTTGCAGGCAGCGAACGCAGGCGTGGGCGCCTTCAGCACAAACCTGACGGGACTCCTTAGCGGCAGCAGTTACGTTTACCGCTGTTTTGCCTCGAACTCCGCCGAGACCGCCTGGTCGGCGCCTCAAAGCTTCATGACCGTGCCGGTGACCTACGAGTGGGTTGTGCCCAATAATGGATTTTGGGGAACGGCGACGAACTGGGTGCAGGGGATTGTGCCGCAATCGAATTTAACCGCGACCGTGTTGCGTTTTGGCGGCTTGGGCGGCACCGGGTACTCCGCGACCAACAACCTGACCAATGCGGCGGGGTTCTTCCCCTTGAACACGCTGACCCTGACTAACGCGGGCACGGCGACGCCGGTGCTGTCGGGTTATCCGTTGCAATTTTGCGGGGACGGGGCCGGCGTAGAGCAGGGGGGCTCGGGCCCCTTCGTAATCAGCAACAGTTTGAACCTGGCGGCGAACCTGGAGTTCCGAGGCACTAACACGGGCCTGGTGACGGTGAGCAGTAACCTTACGGGCGTGGGTGCGCTGACCAAGTCCGGGCCGTGGACCCTGCGTTTGACGGCCTCGAACAACTTTGCGGGTCCGATTACGGTGACCAACGGCACGTTGCGATTGGAAAACGCCTACGCCTTGAGCAGTAACTCGATTTCGGTCTATAATGGCGCCCTGCTGGTGACCAATCTTTCGACGTTTGTATACGGGGCAAGCAACACCGCAAATACCGCCTTGATCGCGGGTTCGAATTCCATTTGGGACATGAGTGGGTCGAACCTGACCATCGGCGCCGCTGGCGGTACGGCGGGCAACGTGCTCATGATCGACGGGGGCGGCACGGTGACCAATGTAGGCGCGTTTGCCGTCAGCACGAACAACAGCGTGAGCTTCAAAGGGGGATCGCTGAGTGCGGTCAGCATGACGGTGACCAACGGCCAGATCTTTACTGTGGGCGACGGTGTTCAACCGAGTCTGTTGCGCATTGCTTCAGGTCCCTCGGTGTTCCGGAACGGGTTGATGGTGGGCTACAACGGCACACTGAAGGCGGTCACCGCGGTTGCTGCCGGGCCGGCGGGGGTGACTCTCGCCATCGGGGCGACCTTGGACGCAGGGCTCAGCGGGCCGGCGACGTTGGCGGTGAGCAACGTTTTAACCTGGAATGGCGGGGCGACGGTTCACTGCGAGATTACAGATTTCGCCGGCGGGCCTGGGGTGGGCTGGGATCAGGTGAACGTCAGCAGTCAGGCGATGTTTGTCACAGCGGGTCCAAAATTCCGAATTCGGCTGGACTCCATGGGAGCGGGGGTCGCCAATTTCAATCCGGCCACGAACTACAACCTGCGGGTGATGTCGTGGAGTAATCAGACCGGGTATGCGGCGGATGCGTTCACCGTGGACACCAACGCCCTGAACCTGGGCGGGCTGAGCGACGGCGGTTGGAGCGTGACGAATATCGGTACCAACCTCTATGTCCACTACCAGGCCAACCGGCCGATGGCTAGGGCCCAGCCGATCGGTAGTGTCGGAGTCTATAACGCCTGGTTGAACGGAATCCTGATGCGGGGCGGGAACGCCGAACGGCCGAGCCTTTATTTCTGTATCGGTTTGACCAATGCCGGCACGGGCAGTACGTCGGCGTGGGATCGGGTGATCAGTCTGGGCGCGAACTGGGACGAGGGCCAGATGTTCAGCAACAACGTCACGGGGCTCCTGATGGGCAGCAATTATACCTACACCTGCTACGCGATCAACTCCGGCGGCGCCGATTGGTCCGACACCACCCAGTCCTTCACGACGGTTTACCCGCCGTCCGTCATCAACCTGGGCGCCGGGATCACCAATAACGTCAACATCCTCCGCGGGCAGATTACGGACACCGGCGTCGAAACGCCGAATGCCTGGTTCTATTACTGGCCGGTGGGGGGTGCCACCTCGATTGTGGCGGTGGGCGCGCAGACTACTACGTTCTCGGCGCCCGTCTATCAACTGGTCCCGAATTTGAATTATCAGTATCAGATTCTGGCTTCGAATGCGGCGGGCGGGGTCTGGTCCGCGGTCAGCAATTTCTCGTGCGTGGCGCACGGATGGTATGTGGCGACCAACGGCGACAACAGCGCAGGCACGAACTGGTTCACGGCCTATACGAACCTTCAGACGGTCTTGAACGGCACCCGCACCAACGACACGATCTATCTCGCGGGCCAGACCTTTTGGATCACAACCGTGGTCGCATGGACCAACACGCTCGCCCCCTATCTGACAATTCGCGGCGGGTATGCGGCCAACACGAACGATCCGGCCCTGCCCGGGTCCAACGCCCCCTCGCTGTGGCCCACCGCCCTCAGGGGCAGCGGGACGACCCGCATCCTCAATATCAACGGGGTCGCCAATGGGGTGTTGGATCAAGTGACGCTCTCCAATGGATATGCCGGCGACAGTCTTTCCTACTGCGCCGGCCTCAGCATCCTCAGTTGCGCCAACCTCAACATCCGAACCTGCACGATCAATGGCAATTATAGCGGCATATCCGGGAGTTATAGCGGGCTCGGAGGCGGCGTTTACGCCAACGCCAGTTCGGTCACCCTCTCGAATTGCGTGATCCGGGGAAACACGGCCCATGGCGTCGGCAACTCCAGCGGGTTTGGAGGCGGCATTTATCTGAATTCGGGCACGATGAATTGTATCGATTCGGATGTCTCCTTCAACTTGGCGGATGCCGGGGGTGGGGGTGGCCGGGGTTATTCTGGAGGCATCTATGTTAACGGCGGAACGATCCAGTTGAAAAACTGCCGTCTTCTGGGGAATACGGTCGCCAATCCGGCGCAAAGCGGAAACTTCTATGGCGATTTGCGGATGGTGAACTGTACGGTGGCGGGAAACATCTACGGTGGTATTCGAGGCACCTCGGCGTCGCTGACGAACTGCATTGTCTGGAAGAACCAGGATGACATCATTGGCGGCACGACGCTGGCTTCCTGCGATATCTCCGATGGGGACAGCTATGGGGTCAATGGGTGCATCAACTCCGACCCGCTGTTTGAATACGGGGTGTATCTGGCGGCGGGCAGCCCGTGCATCAATGCCGGGACCAATGACGCTTCGGACTGGGGCTTGGGCAGTCCTTACACCACTCGGACCGATGGTAGTCCCGATTCGGGCAAAGTGGATATGGGGTATCATTACCCCACCGGTCTCGACCCGACGGCGTATGCCGATTTCTATGTGGCGACCAATGGAGCGGATACCACCGGCACGAACTGGACGACGGCCTTCAAGACCATCACAAAGGCGTTGGCCCAGGCGGGGGATGTGCGGAGAATCTACGTGGCATCGGGAAACTACACGAATAACGCGGAGACCTTCCCGCTTTCGATCGCCACCCGGTGCTGGATCGAATTACTGGGTTCGAACAGCGCCACGACGGTCATCAACGCAAAGAGCGCAAGTCGCGTGTTTACGCTCAGCTCCGTTGCGAAAGCCAAACTGGCCAATCTCACCATCACCGGTGGAAGCGTGGATGGCGGGGGCGGCATCTATATGGGCAATTGTGGGGATGTCCTGATTTCCGCGTGCGTTGTGACCAACAATGCCGGTGCTACGACCGGTGGCGGAATATATGCGAGTTACAGTACCTTAACGGTGAACGATTCCCTGCTGGTTCAGAATACCGCGGCGCCGGGAGGGAATGCGTCCGGTTATGGCGGTGGGATGTATTTGGCCAGCGGGATCACCCTGGTGAGCAACTGCGTCATCCGGGGGAATAGCAGCAGTGGAGCTAATGCGGGCGCCGGCGGATACGGGGGCGGGATCTATCAGGCGTCGGGCACTTTGAACCTATGGCAGTCCGTTCTGACCGCCAATGCGGCGTACAAGAACGCGTCTGATACCCCCGGGGGCGGACTCTACAATGCCGGCGTCGCCAACTTGCAGAACTGCCTCATTAGCACGAACCGAGCCACAGCGGTGGTCACCAAGGGTGACGGAATCTACTCCACAGGAACGCTGAGGATGCAGAATTGCACCGTGGCCAACAACCGGGGCGAGGGAATCCGCGTGGGCGGAACGGCCTCGGTCTCGAACTCGATCTTTTGGGGCAATGGCCTTGACATTATCGGGGTGGTGGCCCTGGCCTATTGCGATACCCAGCAGGGAACCAACAACATCGACAATAATTGCATTTCCACGAATCCGGCATTTGTGGATAACACCTACTTCCATGAACTGTCCCGCGCCGGTTTTTACACCAACGGTTATTTCAGCGGCGGCGGGTGGAGCACGAACTCGGGGATGATGACCAACCCGGTGATTGATGCCGGAGATCCGAACGGCGCCTGGAGTCTTGAGCCACAGCCCAGCGGTCATCACCTGAACCAGGGCGCCTACGGCAATACGCCGGTCGCATCCAAGACTTTTCTTGAAGAGCCCGCGGTCTTCACGAACCTGACCGTCCACAGTTATCCGCCCTCCAATGTGGGCGCAACCTATGGGACCTTGAGCGGCGAAGTGCTGAACGACGGCGGTGCCGGCAATCCGGACACTTATATTCTATGGGACAACCGGGGCGACCAGGGCGCCTCGGACACCAGCGCCTGGCGCCATGTGGCCTCCCTGGGCCAGATGCCCGTGTGGCAACTCTTTGCCACCAACCTGACCGGTCTTTCGGGTCAAACGTTCTATCGCTGTTATGTCACCAACAGCGCCGGGAGCGACTGGTCCGATCTCCAGAGCTTCGGCACCGCCGCGCCCCCGGGCGTCACGAACAACGGAGCGTTTCCGGTCTATCGGCGAACCGCCACCCTCATGGGGACCATCACGGATATCGGCGGGAATGAGCCGAATGTTTGGTTCTACTACTGGATTGCCGGTGATGCGATAACGAACACCGTCTCACTCCCGCTTACGCAGAACGGGTCTTTCAATACCACCGTGCTCGAGCTTCAGGCGGGGAGCGACTACCAGTTCCAGATTCTGGCCTCCAATTCCGCAGGTCTGACGTGGTCCAGCGTGAGCAACTTCACCACCATCGCATCGCCCATCGCCTGGTATGTAGCCACGAACGGGACCGGCATCGTCGGCACGAACTGGTCCATGGCGTTCCCGACCGTGCAGGCGGCGCTGAACATTTCAGAGAATAACGACACGATCTACCTGGCGGGCCATTTGTTCTCCATCTCGAATACCGTGACGTGGGCGGGGAAATCGAACCTCACGATCCGCGGGGGTTTCGCGGCGACGAACGATACGACCTTGCCGGGCACTCAAAACGCCGCGCTCTGGCCTACGGCCCTGAAGTGGGTCGTCGGCACCCCGTATCATCGCATCCTTGCGATATCCGGAGTCACCAACAGCGTGCTGAAGGAGGTGACGATCCGGGATGGGACGGTGGATTATGCGGGTTTTGTCGGTATGGGGATATACGCGGATAATTGTCGGGGCCTGACGCTGGATTCCTGTACGATCACCAATAACCAGATTGCCGGGAGCGGGAGCCAATATGGGGGTGGGCTCTATATCAATAATAGTTGGCTGCTGCTGACGAACTGCCTGATCACGCAGAACACGGGCGGGGGCAGTGCCAACGGTTCCGGATATGGCGGCGGGATCTGTCTAAACTCCGGCGGCCTGACGATGGTCCTCTGCCGGGTTCTGGGGAATACGGCCAGTGGCGCCAACGCGGGAGCCGGCAATCCCAACGGGGGCGGATTATATCTGGCCGGAGGCACAACCGTCATTCGCCAATCCGTGCTCAGCGGCAATGTCACCGCAAATTCCGGCGGCGGGATCTATAATGGGGGAACGTTAATACTGCAAAACGCCGTCGTGGATCACAATTCCTCGACCTATGGCGACGGAATTTACGCGGGCGGCAACGTGGCCATTGTGAACTGCACGGTGGGAGACAATCTGGGGGAAGGCATCCGCCATGGCGGCAGCGGGACGGTGGGCATCACCAATACGATTGTCTGGGGACATAGCGACGATCTGGCCGGCTTTCCGACCGATGGACAGGTTCCCCCGACCCTGTCCAATGTGTTCTACACCTGCATCAAGGATGGCGATAACAATGGCCAGCAGGGTTGCATGAAGCTCGATCCGTTGTTTGTCAACACGACCTACTACCATGAGCAGTCCAAGGGCGGAAATTACACGAACGGTTACTTCAGCGGCGGCGGTTGGGGGATTTCTCTGTCCAACAGCCCGGCCATCGACGCCGGTGACGCGAGCGATTATACCAATGAACCCGCCCCGCGCGGCAGTGCGATTAATCTGGGCGCCTATGGTAATACTCCGGTGGCGTCATTGACCGACACCTCCACGGTGTTCACGCTGCCCGCCGTTACGAACCTCGGCGCGACGATGGTCGGTCACCGGACCGTGACCTTTAACGGGCAGGTCACGAATACCGGTGGCGAAAATCCGGAGTGTTGGTTCATGTACTGGATCGCGGGCGCGGCCTCCACGTCCAGCGCGTCGGCGGGCCCCCAATCGTTGGGACTGGCCTTTGCCGGGAACATCGGGAATCTGATGGCGGGAAGCAATTATCAGTATTACGTACTCGCGTCCAACACCGCCGGCGCGGTCGCATCGGAGATTAAGACTTTCACCACGCACCCGGTGCCGGACGGACTCTATGTCGCCACCAACGGCAACAACACCGCCGGTGCCAGTTGGTCCACCGCCTACACAAATGTCCAAACCGCCTTAAACATCAGTGAGCCGGGGGATACGGTGTACCTGGCCGGGCAGACCTTTGCCGCCTCTCCGGGCTTTGGACAGACGACCCTTTGGACGTGGCAGGGTGACAGCAATGTCCTGGTCCAGGGCGGCTACGCGGCGACCAATGACCTCGCGTTGCCAGGGACGAATAATCTCGTTCAGTGGCCGACCGTTCTACGGCTCAGCAGCGGCAGCGCCCGGGTGCTCTATGTGCTGGGGGTGACCAACACCACGCTGAAGGGGGTTACGATCAGGGATGGTACGATTAACACCGCGGGCGAGGCCGGCCTGGGGATATATGCGAATAACTGCCGGGGCCTGACGCTGGATTCCTGCACGCTCACCAATAACTCGGTTTACGGGACCGGCAGCCAATATGGGGGGGGACTCTTTATTAATAATAGTTCGCTCGTGCTGACGAATTGCCTGATCACGAAAAACATTAGTGGGGGCAGTGCCAACGGCTATGGATTTGGCGGCGGAATCTATCTGAACTCCGGCGGCTTGACGATGGTCCTTTGCCGGGTCATGGGCAATACGGCCAGTGGCGCCAATGCGGGGGCAGGCGTTCCCGATGGGGGCGGATTATATGTGGCCGGGGGCTCAACCATTATCCGCCGATCGGTGTTCAGCGGAAATGTCAGTGCAAACCACGGTGGGGGGATCTTTGATGCGGGTACGCTAAGACTGGAGAACTGTATTTTGGACCATAATTCCTCGAGCGATAGCGATGGCCTCTACGCGGGCGGCAATGTGGTTGTCTCTAACTGCACGGTTGCGAATAACGCCGGGGAGGGCATTCGCGTCGGCGGAACCGTCTCCATCGCCAATTCGATTCTGTGGGGGAATGGCGACGACTTGACCGGTACGGCTTCTGTGGCCTATAGCGATATCCAGACGGCCGACAGTTTTTGGACCATCGGCGCGAATGGTTGTATCTCGGACAATCCGCTGTTTGTGGATAGCACCTATTATCATTTCCAGGCCCGCGCGAGTCAGTACATGGGCGGGTATTTCAGCGGGGGCAGTTGGAGCGCTTCGTTGAGCAATGACAGTCCCTGTATTGACGCCGGGAACCCAGTCGATGCCTACAACTTGGAACCTGCGCCCAATGGGCATCGGATCAATATGGGTGCTTATGGCAATACGCCGGTGGCGTCATCGAAATTGACGCCCACAGGCACGGTTTTTACGATTCATTGAGTAATGGCACGCAATGACCGGGTCTGGGTGGAAAAGTGGGATGAAGTATCATTTTACACATAAATAAGTACGAAATATCCATAGTTTAGATTTTGAAATAAGAGCATTTCTTTAATAAGATTTTTAGACTAAGTTGTTCCGCAGGAGACGGACGGTCTGGTTGCCAGATCCTGTTCTCCTTATTTATGAACTAGGAGGTTTTGTTTAATGTATACCGCTAAATCCGAAAGAGGTCGATGGCTGATCGGGCTACTGGCCCTGTTACTGGTCACGACCGGAACGCAGGCGGCCAATCAATATTGGGATTTGGCGGCGGATGCCGGGTACCAGCATGGGAATGGGGATTGGAATGCTACGGCCACCAACTGGACGGCCACTGGCGTGCCGCCCCAGGTGGGATGGATTCAAAATAGCCGCGCATCCTTCAATGCGACCGGGGGCACTTCGGTTGTAAGCGTGAATAACACCTTGGTCCAGTCGACCGGGATTGTCTTCAGCGGCAGCTCCTACTCCTTGATTGTCACCAATGGGGGAGTGATCAGCAACGGATTGGTTTCGGTAACGATGAATGGCGGGACCAACCGGATCGAAGTGGTTGGTGGGGCGACGGCGTCCTATTGGAGTAACAGCGCTTCACTCAACGTAGGCCTCACGAATGGCTACAATGAATTTTGGGTGAATGGGGCGGGGACACCGGGGAGTGCGTTGGCCACCAATGCCGGATCAATTATCGTGGGCTGCTGGGCCGGAAGTATGAGCAACCGGTTGGTGGTGACCAACGGCGGATCTCTGTACTGCAAGGCGGCTTCCTATGTGGGTTATACGTCGTCTTATAACAGCGCCGAGATGACGGGAAGCGGCACGGTGTGGAATCTGGGGGCGCAGACGCTGACGATCGGATGGGTGGTGGGGTCGAAGGGGAATCGGATGTTGATCGATGGGCAGGGAGTTGAAGGAGGAGCCCGGGTCACGAATATCACGGCTTTGGTGATGGGTTTGATGGGGGCGGAAAACAACCAACTCGTGGTGACGAATGGCGGACAATTATTCAGCGGCACGACGTATGCGATGGTGGGGGCGACCTCCTCCTATAACCGCGTGACCGTGGCGGGTGGGACCGGCACACTATGGAATGTGGGCGGCCAAAATTTATGGATTGGATACACCACCGCCACGGGAAATGTGCTCGCCATTGACGGCGGCGGCGTTGCGGGCGGAGCGAAGGTGACCAATAGCGCGGCGCTCTATGTGGGAGGCGGAACGGGCGCCATATCGAACCGGATGGTGGTAACCAATGGGGCTCATTTATCCAGCACGCTAGGAGGGATTGGCTATAATTCAGCGGACTCCAATAGCGTCGAGGTGACGGGAGGTGGCGCGGTTTGGAATTTGGGCGGAGGCGGTTTAACGGTCGGAATGTTGGCCGGGTCGGCGGGAAATCGGCTATTGATTGATGGGCAGGGAGTTGAAGGGGGAGCCCGGGTGACGAATCTCACCGCCCTGGTGGTGGGCAATGCGGCGGGGGCGGATAACAATCTGGTGGTGGTGACCAATGGCGGGCAGTTGTACAGCACGGCAACGGTGACGGTAGGGGGTACCTCCTCGTATAACCGCGTGATGGTGTCGGGCCCGGGCAGTTTATGGAATGCGGGTTTGCAAACGGTCTACATCGGGTACACCACTGCCACGGGAAATGTGCTTCAGATCGACGGCTTCGGTGTTGCGGGAGGTGCGCGGGTGACGAATGCGGGGGCGATGGTGGTGGGAACCGCGCTGGGAGATCTGTCGAATCGGCTGGTGATTACCAATGGGGGGTATTTATTCAGTTCGGGGGCCATATCC
>Ga0118677_10013547_pt1 | contig 11696 bp, 11 predicted proteins | sample AliMusrvi5mmetaG_FD_86154 | JGI IMG/M metagenome (GOLD analysis project Ga0118677, IMG submission 86154) | reverse complement strand
CTTCGCACGGAACCCACCCTCGCGGGCGCATCCCTCCTCTCCGCCTGCTCGCCAGACGTCCTGGCCGTATCGAGTTCACTTGTGTTTGGGGCTGGTCGTTCGCCTTGTGCAGCTCCCCACGGCACATCGCTGCGCCGCAGTAGCACTCGGCTACCCGTCGGTTCCACGTCACTGACGGACTCAGACTTTCACTGGTTGGTTTCATGGTTTCATCAACGCACGGAGAGTGGGCATCTTGCCCACATTTGCCCATGAGATGTGCTAATTGGACAGGATTGGGCGAGGCCGCCTGTCTTCGATCACCGCCGGGACGGCTGTGATCGAGCCATGATCCCTAACTTGACGTGAATGGCCACCCCTCATTTCAACACCTCCACCCGGCCATCAAATTCGGCGTACGCATGCAGCAGAGTGGCCTGCTCCGCAATGGCGGCGGCATCCTCGCGGTTCATCAACATCAGGGCGGTTGACCAGACTTCGGCGAGAGCCGCGGATCTGGCCAGCGCCCACACCCGCTGACTCAAATAACCCGCCTCACTGCCCTCACCAACAGGATGGACAATGTGACTGCCCTGCACCTCGGTGCCCGATGCACTCAGCGACTCGTTGGTGAGCTCGATCTGGCGGGCCTCCAACTCGCCGCCAAGTCGCACCGGCCACGCCTGCGGACCGACGGCCAGCAACGAACTCGCACCGGCCGCCAGCAAGCCCCCGGTCACACCCCAATCGGCCAACCGAGCGACCATTTGATCAAGGGCAAAGCCTTTGGCAATGCCGCCGAGGTCGATTTCACGGCCGGGGCATTCGCAGGTGATGGCAGCCACATCCGGATGGATGACCAATCGGCCGGTTAGGGCCGGCAACGGCCCGCTGCCACCGGCCTTCCGATGGGCAATGCGACTGCCGGCGGTGATGTCGAACAATCCGCCAGTTAGAGTGTGAGCCTGCATGGCAAGCAGCAGGCACTGATGGCAGGCATCGCTCAGGTAGAGGGTTTCGCCGGCCTGCAGGCGGTTGATGCGGAAGACATCGCTGCCATCAATGAAACGGCTCAGTTTCCCCTCGAGGTCATCGACCATTTCCAGGCACTCTCTGGCGGCACCGGCAACCAACTGCGCGTCCTCACCGATGAGCCGCAGGCAAAAAGTGGTATGCATCGCCTCATGGGTGAAGACCTCCGAATCCGGCAGTGACAAGGGCGGCGTCATGGCTCGTCGGGTTGCATCCAGGCGTCCCAGATATCATTGCGGATAAACATCGTCAGCGCCACGTTGTCACGCAAACCCCGTGGCCGGGGCGTGTGGGTCGTGGCGAGTTGGGCCATGACCGCCTCGGCGGATTCCGGCACACACAAAACAATGGGAAACTCCGCCAAGTTCGCCGGTGGCTGCTGCCAGTAACCGATGGATTTGAATGAGCGAAGATACCATGGCAACGGCCAATGCCCGCTGCCGATCACCGCGATGGGCTCCACCGTGTGTTGCGGTGCCTTGGCGGCAAGTTGTTGCAACCATGGCCCAATCCCTTCGATGTCTCGCTGAGTCGGCACATAAGCAAACGGATTTCGAGCGTCGGACGCCAACCGGCCAGTGGCATATCTCGCTTGCCGGTACTGCGATAGTAACGTCAAACTAACCAACAATATCACGCCGCCCTGCCACACCCGGCGGGTGCCCTCCACACCCGCCACACCCAGACCCGCCAACACACACACATGGGCCCATGGCAACACCATGAGCCACGGCGTCTTGTAGGCAATCAATCCGTAAATGATAAAGTGCCCCAACGCCGCATAGCCGAAAAATCGAATCGTCAGCCGCCGATCTTCCTCCATCGCCCCGCGCCGGAAACTCGAAGCAAAGGCCACCAGCGCCAGCACGACCACCGGCGTGCCATACCACCACAGCCCTCCAGCCTTGTGGGGAATAGTTAGAAAATTCAGATAATAGAAGAACGGTTTGTCATGGCCGGCTCCTGTCTTGTAAACAAAGAACGTTTGCACAGCATCCCACACCCCCGCAGGATGGCGCAGCCCGTCACTGTAGAAGAATCCCGCAGTAAGCGCCGCACTAACCATCGAGATGACCAGCGGCAGGCGCCACATTCGCCACCCGGCAGTCAGCGCATTTCGGGTCAACCACTCACGCCGACCCAGCGCGACGAGTCCGGCCGCGCCTAACCAAGCGATCACACTGATGACAAACGTTTCGCGCGTCGCAAACATCAGGCCGATGCAGACCCCCGGCAGCCCCCATTTTGGTTTAGTTAGAACGACCATCAGGGCCAGCATTCCCAACAACCCGAACACCGACTCGTGGATGAACATCCGGCTGTAGTAAACCAACAGCGGCGAGGTGGCCAGCAGGGCGGCGGCCAGCAGCATCGGCGCATCACCCCAGCGCCGCCGCCAACCTAACGGAAGCAGCACCAGCAGGCAACCGGCGATGGCAGGCACCAAGCGCAGGCTACCCTTGGTCAACTCCTGCCAACACGTTTCTCCGCGAGCGCGGCACAGCGGCATGGCCAGGCTGCTGAGCAAGGGCCCGTGAAAATGCTGCGGGTCGAACTGGCTGTTGCCCGATTCCATGCGCCGCGCCGTGATGCGGGCCCCCGTGGCCTCGTCACAGTGAAACGGCCGCGATGACAACCCGTCGAAGCGCAGCCACACTCCGATAGCCATCACCCCAACCCAACATACGATCATCCCAATTTTCCTAGCCATGTGGCGGACCAATACGCTGAAAGACGCCGACCCCTTGCACGGTATCATTGAACCAGATCTCGCCCGCCATGCCCCAGCTGCCACCCACAATTTTGTTAGTCACGCCCGTATGGAACGACTCTGCGCGGCTGGCTGGCTTCGGGCCGGAATTGGCCGCCGCGCTTGCGGGAGCCGGGCTTCCGCTGCGCTGGATCATTGCGGATGACGGATCGGAGCCGGACGACCGGGCGCGGCTGGCCGGGCTGTTGGAAGAATTTTCGGCGGTATTTCCGGAGGTGAGCCTGCATTTTGCGGCGGCGCATTACGGCAAGGGTTCGGTGGTTCGCGAGGCCTGGGCGCTGGACCCGCAGGCCGAGTGGCTGGCTTTTGTCGATGCCGATGGGGCGGTGTCAGCGGCGCAAACCGTCTCTTTGATTGAGGCGGCGGTGGCAGCGGGTTGCTCGGTGATGGGCATCCGCAAGCGCACGCAGGACACTCACATTGAGGAAAGTTTCTATCGTGGGGTGCTGCACCGGGTATTTCTGGCGGTGGCGGATGGCATGCTGGGTCTGCGATCCGAGGACCTGCAATGTGGGGCCAAAGTCTTGCGCGGAGTGGATTACCGGTGCATCGCCCCGGACCTCCGGGAAATCGGTCTGGCCTTCGATTCGGAACTTCTCTGCGCACTGCACCACAGCGGTGCCGCTTGGCAGGAACATCCGGTGAACTGGACCCAAAAACATGGCGGCAAAGTTCATCCCCTGCGCGACGCTTGGGGCATGCTCAAGGCCCTCTATCGGATTCGCAAACGTTTTGCCTCTGAAAGAAAGATGAATAGCCGAAAAAATAACGCAAGCAACGCAATGAGAATGATTTAAGGATACAAGAGTTAAGAATCGGTTGTTTTCCAGAGGGTCCTCTGTCTGAATCTTCTCAGAGGGGAGGTCTCCCGCTCCGCCCCCTCCGAAACGGCAGAGCCAGCAAACTAAACAACACCAGAGCCATGCCCAGCGTGGAAACCAAATACCACGGCCACGCCCCAAGGTGATCCAGCAGACTGGGATTGTCCGGCGGATGACTGGCAAAGCCAAAATTGGTCCCCAGCAGGCGGTTGACGCAGATGACCATGCATAAGTAACCCACTCCCCAGCCAAGGGCCTCGCCCGGCCCACGCCACAGGGGTAGCCTGGGCCGCCACCCATCCACCAGCACCAAATACAGCGCCGCACCTACCACCGCAAAGTGCTGCACGAAAAACATCACAAACGGCCAGCTGGGAAAGGCCACCGTGAGCGCCGGGGTGAGCAGCGCCTGGGATGTGGCCGCCAATCCCCAAAAATACGTCAGCGTACACAGCAGCGGGTGGCGGGTGAGCAGGGCGAAACCGGCGATAATGGCCGCCAAATCGCACAAGTGGAGAGGCAGGTATTTGTCCGGTGCGAGGGGGCCTCCCAGCGATAACCAAGCTGCCACACCCAACGGATAAACCGTGAGATTGGCAAATGCCAGCAGCCCCGTGGAAATGACCCGCGCCTTGCCACCACGCCTGCCAGCCACCAACAAGGCCAATAACACCATTGTGCCAATGACGAGTGTGACCCAATGTTGAACTGAGAACGGCTGAAATGGCAGTGGCATGCCCGGAATTCAATCGGAGTTTGCCTGCTGCCGCAATCCCGGAAAAAGAAACCACCACCGGTCTTGCACCCCAAATTGGAATTTATTTACCATGGCCTTTCAAGGGATGTGACGATCCCTGCCAGCACGACCGCCACCGTGTCTATCGCGGACCAAGGATGCCGCCGGAGTGACCGAATCCGGCAAGCGCGCCGACAAAGTCTAAGGGCTAACAAACCTGCGCATGGAACACGGCGCAGGTTTGTTTGAGGTTGGTTCGGGAAGGGACCTCACTCGTTAGATCTCCGCCGCTCGGCATCTGCCCGCGCGGCGGAGATTTCCATAAACACGGATTGGAACGATCAAAACGTCCCTTCGTGGACCCTTGCCAACGGAGGAAGCGGCGACCTGCCTGTTGGCCTGTGCTACGCCACGACCACCGCTGGCGAAGTCGGTTCTGTCAGTGATCTGAACCTGCGCTTCATCGAGGCTGCTGTGGCGATGATCAAGCAGCTATACAATTGGTACCCGAAGGCCCAGGTCGTGTGTCTGCGACCATTCGGCGGGCAGGCCGGCAAGGCACCGCCGTTGATCGTCGCCGCGCTGGAGCAGGAAGGACTGACGGGCATCCACTCGGTCGATACCACTTGCTGGCTCGACAAGGGTGATTGCATGGATGGGGTCCACACCCATCCGGCCGGCAGTCGCAAAGCGGCCGAAAAGCTGGCCCCCATCCTGCAGAAGCTGCTGCCCAAAACCACCTCGACGAAGAAGTGCCCCTGCAGTTCCTGATCCCCTCCGGCCTTCACATGAACTTTCCAATGCCTTTCGCCCCTGAATGCGATTATCTAACAGTCATCATTCCATGAAGAAACCTTCCCCAATCCAACTTGATTGAAATTCATGGCAGCGGAAACAAAATAGCCAGCGAGGCTTCGTCTCGGACCCCAGCAAACAACTGATGCAATACTCAAAATACTCAATCCTCTCCTGGTCGATCTTGGCAGTCATTGTCCAGGTCTCATCAGTCATGGCCGGCGAGGCCCCATCCGCCGCCGTCGCCAAGCCGCTGTCGGGCGGGTGGTCGCTGCCTACCGGGGTCATGCCCAAGGCCGAGGCGACGGCCTCGATCGACAAGTCTGGCGTCATCACCGTCGAGGGCGGCGGCACGCGGAGCACCTGGCCGCGCGGCACCGTGTCGCCGGCTGATCGCGCCAACATGACCGCAGCCTTCGTTTACAAGACCTTCACCGGCGACTTCATTCTCACGGTGAGGAAGATCAGCCACGACAAGGGCAAGGCCGTGAGCTGGCCCGGCACGCCGACTTATATCATCCCTGCCAGGACGTCGGTGACAATTTCGACCTGATCACCGCGTATGCCCTGCCCGAGATCGACCTGCGGGCCGTCATCCTGGATTGCACCAAAGAATGGCGCGACGGCAGCCGCCTCAACCCCGGCTTCATTCCGGTAACCCATCTTCGGGCTTTTCTTCCCGCGTCCTGTGGCAGCCGGCGAAACCACGCCCGCCGACTTCCCGATCTGGATCGAACTGGCCAAGCCGCAACTGGTGACGGTGGTGATCGAGAACGCCCAAGGCTCCGCGTCCGCAATCTGGTCGCCGAGATGCAGCTTCCGGCGGGGAAGAACCGCCTGAGCTGGGACGGCTATGACGACGGCACCCGCAACGCCGATGGCGATCTGGTCCGCCAGCGCGTGGGATCCGGCAGCTACACGGCGCACGGCCTCACCCACGATGGCATCGAACTGATCTACAAATTCCCGCTCTATGCCGCCGGGGAGACCCCATGGGAAAACAGCGAGTTCACCGGTGCCTGGCTCGGCGATCATTCCGTTGCCTTGAGCGCCGTGTATTTGCCGGCAGGCAGTGGCTCGCCTTACGGTGCCGGCCAGGCGCAGGTGGTGTTGAGCTGCCTGAAGTTAGCGCCATTCTGGACTGGTCCCGAAGAACCGCTTTGCGCGATAAACTCTTTTTGAAGCCGCCGTTTCGGCTTATTCGCTGGCTTGAACCCGCACGAATTTGCAGGGGCTGTCAATCGGAATGGTGGCTTCCATGCGGGTGTAATCTGTGGAATAGAGCCCGGTCTGATCGAGAGCGACACTCTTGACTGCAGCGCTGGTGGTCCATGGATCTAGCAACGTGGTGCTTTCCTGGAGAACATAACTGCCGCTGGCACGCTGGCACCAGCGCACGATCATGCCTTCCGGCGTGCTCTGGATGGTTGTGAGCGATCCGGTGCTCGCGATCGGCGAGCTGCCGAAGAGGTACTCCTGTTCGTTAGAGAAGCCATCGCCGTCCGGGTCATCCATCGGGCCGCGCTGAGTCTCATCCGGGATCACCTCGGACCATGTAACGAACGAGTTCGAGACGGATGCCACCCCCACAACATCGATCTCGCGAAACGTGGTGCTCCCGCCAACGGTGGTGTTCTCAACATTGAGGCAGGTGAAGCGAATCCCTGCGATGCGGCTGAAAAGCATGCCTCCGGGCCGCGTGATCGTCACCTTCGTGGCCCCCGCGACCGCTCCGATGTTGGTCACCGGTTGGTAGTTGACCGTGCATTCCGGAACCGGAACGTATTCCGTCGCGCCAGCATAACGCACGCTGACCTTGTACTTCTGATTCATGAAGCCGGAGTCCCCCCAAGCGGCGATGGTGATGATACTACTCACATCGTAGCCCACCCCGCTGCCCATGCCGATTTCATACGTAAAGCTGGAGATATTGCCGTCAGCAGCCCAGGCGAGCGCGGCGTGCTCTTGAGCGCCCCCATTGAGCCCGTCGTTGGCCCTTTGCCCGGGCGGGCCGCCGGCAGTCTGCAGATAGGTGAAGGTGCCGGCCACTCCCTGGAGCAGGTCGTCGTTTTTCACGTCCGATTCGTAGGCGGTCTGGCTGCTGTCATTGGCCATAGCAATATCAATCGCGAGCGGATTGGCGGCACCGACCTCGCGGGTCAGGCGGAAGTTCTGGGTCGCCGTGCCGGTGACCGATCCCACCACCTGGACGCGGATCCGGTAGCTGGCCCCCGCGGGATCCGTGCTGAAAGGATGGCTGCCGGCCTTGAGTTGGTCGCCCACAATCGTGAAGCTGTCGTTGTCGGTGGAGTCCGCTCCCGCAACGAGGCTGTAGGTGAGGGTTTCGCCAGCATCAGCGCCGAGGCGTGTCAGCGTGGCCAGGGTCGTGCCTGCGGAAGTGGTGGCCGGGATCGAACTCGAACTCAACGTCATGGGCGTGAGGGCGGGCAGCCAGGTGCTGGCCATCAATCCGTAGGCCGCATTCGTCGGATGATTGATGCCGTTGGAAAACTTCGTGGCATCGATCGAGGTGTTGTCCTCCGGATTTGCTAGAAAATTCGGGTATTGATTCACTGTGGAAATATCCCGGCCGGCACTGGCATAGTTCGGAACCAACGTGTTCTTGATGGAGTCGTTATAGGCAATGACGTCCGGATTGTAAGAGATCGTCGGCATGATTTGGGCGACAACCAGTTTCACGACCGGCTTGGCGGCGAAAATGTTAGCCACCAGTGTGTTGAGTTCTCCGGGGCTGTTGAGACCGATTCCGTTCGTGCCGATATGCAGCAGGATCACATCCGGATCGTCTGTGGCGATCCAAGCCGCGACGTTGGCGTTGATCATGGAGATGCTCCAACCGCTGTAGCCGCGGTGGCCGCCTTGGTTGATGGCGGGATCGCGCAGTTCATTTACCGGGAACACCGTCGCGTTGTGGGTGGGATCGCCACTGGCGTTGTTGAACGGCTCAGGCGAAAGACCCACGAATCTGAATGGAAGTCCGCTGTTGGCAAACTCCGTGGCCAGCGGTCCCCGGTAGCCGTATTCGAAGGACTCGTTCCAAATGGGATTGTCGGGGTAGCCGGCCGTGATTGAATCGCCGAGCGGCATGATCCTCACCCGGGTATCGACCAGCGCTGGAACGGTGGTGGGGGGCTCATAACCGAAATTGGCACCTGCCCAGCCCGGATTGCCGCCGAGGAAAGTCACATTGCCGGCAACCATCGGGCCACCACCGTTGACCAGGCCGCCATTTTGAAACGTGCCGAACCGCGGAGTCATGGGGACTCCCAATCCCAGTCCGTTGCTGGTCCATGGATCCACCCCTTGGCTGGCGACAATTCCATAATAGTCTGCTCCTTGGCCGATGTTGGGCAGCACGATATCGGGTATCTTGACCCAACGATAGCCACCTTCAAGGCGGGCGGCGGTGCCTGCGGGAATCGTGACTCGAACCACTTCTGAATAGTTAGTGCCATTGTAGCGGACGATCATGACGTCGTGGCTGACGGCAAGTCCATCTCCACCTTGATCCCAGTACCCGATTCGGTTCACCGTGGTTCCAGCAACGGGTGTATAGAAGCCGTATCCAGCGGCACCATAAGAATTGGTCCAGTTAGTCGCGCCGACGGGTTCGCCGACTGCCGGAATCATGGGACCGCCAACGACTGCGGCAGAAGCGGGCACAGGATCCGTTGCGGTGCCGAACACGGAGAGTTCCCGGATGACGGTTCCGTTGATAGACGGGATGTCGATATACGGCGCGGTGAAGACAAACTTGATGCCGGTCACGTTGCTGGCAATGACTCCAGTGCCGTTGTCGGTGATGGTGGTGAGAATCGAGAACCCCGAGTCCACAACTTGGGGAAAACCGGAAGGCGCTGTCGGGGTGTAGGCTTTCTGCCCGAAACTGCCGATGGAGGTGTAATTTCCCGAGGAACCGGTCTCCAGTAGCACACTGAAGGCATGGGATCCGAAGTAGCTGTCCCCCCAACCGCAGAGAGCCGCGATACGCGTGATGTCATAGCCTTTCGTGAGGCGGAAGCTGATGGTGGCCGAGCCCAAGCCGCCGTAATAGGTCAGGGTATTGGTGTCAGCACCGGCCGAGCCATTGTTGACGCCTCCCAAGGGGAAGAGTGTGGGAGTGGTTCCCGTCATGTAGGACAACGAGCTTTGCCCGGCGGTGATCAGGCTGGGGACTATCCATGAGTCGAAGTGGGCGGGGTCATCGTTGACTGTGCTCGACGAGATCACGTCGGCATGCGCCTGACAAGCCACGGCCGCGAAGAGGATGAATACGGACTTGAGAAACTTTGTCGGGTTCATTTGGCTAGGGATTCTTGTTATTATAATTGTCTGGCATCGGGCAGGTGGACAGGCTTTTCAGCTGGCTAATGTCACCCCCCTGCAAGAGGTATCGGGAAAAGCCGTTTGAGTCCACCTCCTTGTTTATGGAGTAATTCGCCCAGCCCATTGGGGGATCTTGGCTTGAGGTCCCGATGTAGGCGATGCCAAATTGCCAATCTGGCGAAAGATCGCGTGCGGAATCGTCGAGATCACGTTCGACAATAGCAAACAAATCGGAATACCGTTGCTTGATGGCTAGATTGGGACCGAGCCATCTGCTAGCCGCCCATTGTTGCAAGCGCATCGGGACATCCTTTTGGCCTGAGTTTGGATTTCAAAAAATCACTGATGGAATTATCACGAGTAAGAAGCGCTTTGCTTGGTGATTCTTAACTCAGTGTTTGGCCTCCCTCATGCCAAAGCATCCAGCAAGTTCGAATCCCTGAAGTTGCGGAAATGCTGCGGAAATGCTGCGGCTTGTCCACACTTCACGACATTACTCTGGTCCGGTCGGACTAGAGTAATGTCGCGTCCGAGACCCCGGACATCTATCATTCCTCCCGGCGGAATGGGCCAACTATGAGGGAATTGCTTGACGACGTGGCGGTATTGAGGTCAAACGCGGAGTTCTGGTAATTCGTCCAGAGCATTCGTCTTCATTCGTGGTAAAGATTCCAAGATTGAGTTCAGGAGGACTGCTTGCGGTCCAGCGAGGAGTCCAGCGAAGGGTATTATATGGCCTCCGGAACATGATCGGCTTGGCCATCGAAGAGCGAACCGCTCTGTTGCTGCAGGAAAACCGGCTTCGCGTCTTTAGCAAGGGACACACACATATTTTCCTGAAGAGCGCCGACCAACGAACGATTCCCTGGCACGAACTGGAGCCCAGCGACTCAGCGTTTGTCTTCTTCGGTCCGAACGGCCCATCCTGGAACTTGACGATTGGCGGGGCCGCTAGCCGTGCCGGATATCCTCAAAAACATTCGTCTTCAACTAACATGGAAAAACCTCTTCATTCCGTGCATTCCGTGCTCTCCATGGTTAGAAGAAATTTCAACCAAGAATTCAGCCGCACTCCCCAACGATCTTCCTTGACGGTCCGAGAATAATAGGTATTTTCTCGCCGGGTGAAACACAGCCCCCTTTTTTCAAGTCACAACCTGATATCATGAACCCAAACATCCCATCTGTTGTCGCCAAGATTCGTGCGGTTTTGTTCATATTATTGCCATTTCAGGCACAAGCCAGTTTGACGGTTGTAAACATCAACGGCACCGATCTCATATACGATTCTGTGGAAAATATCACCTGGACCCGCGACGGGGATATATCAGGCAAATCGTTCACCGCCTGGCAGGACGCACACGACTGGGCGTCGAGCCTGAGCTTTGCCGGGATGGAGGCCGTGAGCTGGCAGTTGCCCGATCAGGCGCAGTTCACCTCATTATTTACCCAGCTGGATCCCATTGGAGCGCCGAGCACGCCGGGGGCGGATCACAAATACGGCAGTTCAGTGGCGTTTGGTGAAGGCCCGAATGACTTTGCCGCCAACGTCAACCCGGTGTATTGGAGCGACACCCAAGGTGTGAACTTCAATTTTTATTATGGCTACGAGGGCAGCGACACGAGTTCGTTCAGCCCGCCACCCTATGCTGCTTGGGCGGTGGCGGAGGTGCCCGAGCCATCCCTCGGGAGCTTGCTGGCCTTGGGCCTGGCCGCTTGCGTGGGTTATCGCAAGCGCGGTGCGCTGTCGGCTTGAGTCGGGCAGGCCTGTAAGCGGCAGGATGGCAAGGAGCCCCTCTAATGCCCCCAGATTGCGGTCCCTGGGGCCAGTCCCGAATGGCGATACGGTGTGATGTGACGCATTTACGTTACGTGACAAAAGCTCCTCAGTCTGACATTCTTGCGCCGCGTAACCCGATGGTCTTTCAAAACACATCAAATCATGAATAATGCCACACCTTTGCATCTGCTGTTCGCCGGCCTGCTGGCCTGTGCCAGTCACGCCGGCTCGCTTGAATCCGATTTTGCCCAACCACCGGAAACCACCCGGCCCCGTTGTTATTGGTATTGGATGGACGGCCAGATCACCAAGGACGGCATCACTCGCGATTTGGAAGCGATGAAGCGCGTTGGCATTGGCGAGGGCTACATTGGCGTCATTGTACCCCATGGGATAAAAGTACCGACAACGCCGAGAACCGTCGATAAAATGAAA
>Ga0118677_10006994_pt1 | contig 11697 bp, 12 predicted proteins | sample AliMusrvi5mmetaG_FD_86154 | JGI IMG/M metagenome (GOLD analysis project Ga0118677, IMG submission 86154) | reverse complement strand
GGTCATTAATATTGGAAAGCTTGAGCAGTATCTCTTCCTTAACGGTTGAAACTACAGTTGTATTATTTGAGATATTTGTAGAAATAATTGCCAATGCTGAAGCAAGGTTTTGAACTTCTGCAAGTGTTGCTTCAACTTCTAATTTATCATTTTCAATACTTGTCTTCTTATTTTCAATATCTTCAAGTATTTCCTGAGAAGTAGTGACATTTGTTTGAGAGTCAGATTTTGCATTAATAGCACCTTGCATTGCATCCAATGCTTTTATTACCGCTTCATTGCACTTATTCAGAGCATCAAGGACTGAATCATATGGGGTATCGTCTATTTCGAATGACATAGTTTTATATTTACTTGATTCGTAATTCCTGATTTCTATTTCCATTTGGGTTATATGAAACGTGTACCCACTGCGGAGCATCATCGTTACCATATTCCCAGATCAACTGATCGAAAATGTCCCGTTCCTTGATTGCATCATATAGAACTTTATTTCCCAAGGAGAAGCATTTCAGATCGGCTGCTTGTCCAATTACGTGCTGAGAGTTCAATGCACCTTTTGCAAGTAAATTGACATTCGTATTTCTGAAGCCTGACGATACCGTGATGATTTCCCCAAGTTTTTCCCTGACCGGTTGAAGCACATTTTCACATAACTGGCGAAGATTTTCAATGATGCTTTCATCAGGAATATTGTCAATATGGTTTTTGTCGGCAATATCCGAGTGAATCATTTCTTCAAGAGTAAAATTATCGGTCAAGTTCATCTCAGTTCGTTATCAATTTCATTAAAAAATTCATCCATTTGATCGGCTTCTCTGATCCTGTTTTGAATGTCAATTACAAGTTGTTCAAGTTCTTTCAATTATTGGGTCCTCCTCTGTAAGTCAACTTAAATCCTAATTCACGCTGAGAATTATCATTTATTCGATCAAATATTCCAGTTGCCTTATTTACATCCGGGAATAGTTCTTTTAACATCCGATGTTCGTCATCTTCAAGTTGATAGTATTGAAGTTTACTCATTGTCTCGTTGACATTTGCTTTTTCACCGAATTTTCCTGCCATATAAAATTGATTCCCCATTATAAAAGCAATGATACATCCTGCTATGGGAACGAACCAGTTGATGTTTCTGTAAATAGGCTTAACCTCTTCCTGGACAATTGCCCTGATTATTCCATAATGTTTATCGTCCTCTGTCATAGCCTTAAATTTATTGAATTGATATATCTGAATTTGCTGTTATTGTTGCACCATATGATGTCCCTGATGAATTTGTTGCGTATGCCCTGACATAATAATTTCTATGCAGTAGCAATGAAATTGTGCCACTGTAACTACTTCCTGATCCCGACCCGGTGAAGGATGAATTTGTTAATGTTGGAGTAGTATTTGAGGTACTGTAAACGAATCCTTTTGCAATAATTGTTGCACCTCCATCATAGTCAATATTACCTTCAGCAGTCAATAATCCATAGATATCCATTTCAGCCAGGCTTGTTGTAACCGAAGGGTTAGTAACTGACGCTGATGTGGTAAAAGAAACGTCACTACCATAGGATACTCCTACTGAGTTTACAGCATAAGCACGAACATGATAACTTGTACTCGCATATAATCCGGAAAGATTAGCCGTGAATGATCCGGTTCCAGTTCCGCTTGATATTTTTGAGTCTGAATATATCGGATTCGTAGATGTACTCCAACAAATTCCTCTATCTGTAATCGTTGTTCCTCCATCTGAAGTAGCATTACCTCCAGAAGAAGCAGAAACAGAAGTTATTGAGGTAATGCTGGTTGTTGTTACGGTCGGAGCAGTATTTGCGCAGAAATAAGTAAAGGTCTTGACATCCCCATACCCAGTGCCTGCCGAGTTGGTTGCGTAGGCTCTTGCATAATAGGTAGTACAAGGAGTAAAAGCAGGTTGACGAAGGCTATCCCCGAATGATCCGCTCTGGACTTGCCAAGAGAAGGCAGAGTATGAATTACTTTTAGTTGGGTTCGGATTAGTAGAACTCCAACATCCTCCCATCTCAGTAATGGTTGCTCCACCGTTTGATGTGACAGAACCTTCAACTGATACGTTATTGGTCGATCCAAACATTGCAAAGAAGGTAGTCGTAAGGCTCGGAACAGTTACTGATCCGGCAGAGGTAGTAAATGATATTTCGTTTCCGTATCCGGTTGCTTGGTAATCATGGGCAAATCCACGAAGGTAGTAGGTTGTATTAGGAGTTAATCCAGTGAGATTATATGAATAATTACCTGTATGTATGCCATTATCTCCATCATTTGTCTGTAGGTGACTATCTGTGTAAACAGGACTTCCTGTAGTATTCCAACAAACACCTATCCCTGTTGTTTTGGCCAGATTAGTACAGTATACATTGGTTACATAAACTCCAGAGGTAGCTGTAGTTGTGGTGATGGCGGTTGCACTATTTGTAGAAAGTGATATTGTATTAGGAGATGTTGGACAGGTTTCTTTTGAGACAATCACCCCCCCGACTATATGGTAGACGTAATCGTGATCGGGATAATCCCAGTTAGGAGTATGGTATGCCCATGTGTCCTGCATAGGGACACAGTTAGACGAAACGCTTTTAAAAATTTGGCTACCTGCTTCCCAGTCAGAAGAATAGGCATTAATAAATAGATGGCCATCCCCACTACAAATAAAAGTATTTCTGCTATCACAAGCTAATGTTTTAGTAGAAAGAGGAACAATTGTACCAAGCCACCCATCAGAGTAGACAAATTCCCTATAAGTCCCTGTAGTGCAAATATTCCCGCTAAACCCGTAATTTCTAAACCGTAGAAGGCTATTGGCAGGCGCATAGGAGTTGGTATTGTAGGTCGCATCAAAATAGGTTGAGTTGGCTGAATAAAAACATCCAGACAAGCTTTTACCTGCGTTGTGATTGCCGTAAATAACATCACAGACATCGGTTAATGAAAAAGTTGCCGTGTTTGGAACTTTCGTCTGTGCCGTAGCCAATGACGAAATAAACAGGATCAGTATTAAAAGCTTACTTCTCATGTTCAAGGGCATTAATGCGTTTTTGAAGCGATTGAACGATGTCTTCCAATCGAACCACCTCAAGTATCAATAACTCGGTATAGTTGACGGATTTCGTCCCTTTTGCGTCTTCCTTGACAAGTTCCGGTGCATAGTTTTCTACCTCCTGCGCAATCACCCCATAATGGATTTTATGTGAAGGATCAGCCTTCATGGTAAACTGGTGGAAAATTGGAGTGAACCCTTGGAAATTTAAGGGTTGGATATTCTCTTTGAGCCTCCGGTCGGAAAGTGTGAAGTTGGTTGCGGTAATGGAATGCGTTCCAAGAAAAACGTCAGTAGATGCTCCAGTATAAGGGACATAGCCAGAAAGCAAAGTAGTTAGTCCAGAGGTTGTAGTGTATCCTGAGAGTGATGACGATGTAATATATCCAAGTCCAGTCCATGGAGTATCAGTAATTCCATAACCTGAAAGTGTTGTGGGATGATTCCCGGAATACCAATATCCTGACAGTGCAGAGGAAGTTATGAATCCCGATGGATTGGTAGATCCGTTATATGGAGTATATCCTAAAGCAGACGTTACCATAGATCCGGTAATACCGGTGAGATATGTGCCTAATGAAGCAGTCGTTGCATATCCGGTAAGAGCAGATGATATAGCCGAAGAGACTCCTGATGAAGTAACATATCCTGCCGGATTTGTAGAATTATATGGGGTAAATGTCAAAGCAGTTGTAACCATTGATCCGGTGATACCGGTGAGGAAGGTAGAGTTATCAAGGGTCCAGGTGTTAGTAGCTGTTTTTTTAAGATATCCAATCGTTCCTGTAAGTCCGCCAATACTTGTAAGGTCCGCATCAAGTGGCTGAAGATCGGAGTGAGTATGTCCGGATGTTGCATATGCTGATGAAGAGGTATACGCAGCCGATCCAAGACCAAGAAGTCCTTGTGCAGAAGAAACCGAAAGTACTTCTACGTTACCAGTTCCCGAAGTAGTTCTTCCAAGGAATGAATTTGTGGCAATTGTTTGAAATTTTCCAAGCGTTACAGCATTACTTGCTATATAAGGAGAAGCAATTGTTCCACTTAGGTCTCCTGATAGTCCATAACTTGAAGGAACATAACCTGAGTTATTTGTCCAGTTAGAAATATTTTGTGAGGTGAAGTTTGAAACGCTCAATCCGGAAATGGTTGAGCCGGTATGATTATGTGAATCATTCTTTACGGAAGCAGAGATCTTGTTTCCGGCATCATTATAAGTGAAAATTACATCGTCAATGGTGCCATCATCAAGTATCCCTCCGACAGCATCCTGTGCTTTTTCGTCCGTGTAACCTCCTGCGGTTACAATCTGGTCATCTACATAATTCTTTGTAACCAGGAGGCTATTTGTACCTATTCCAGTTTGAATCCCGGTTATTGTTGCTCCTCCAAAAGTTAAATTGTCAGTTATGGTAAGTTGCTGAACACGCTGATTTCCGAAAACATCCAATTTATATCCAGTTGGTGTTCCTCCAATTCCAAGGTTTCCACTTGATAAAGAATAATTCCCACTTGCATAATTAAACGGAGAGAAAAGATGTGTGCTTCCCTGTGTAATAACATCTGAATTAAGAAGTCCTCCCTGAGTTGTTCCGGAATGGTTATGTTGAGATAGTGTAAAATCGGTTATTGAAGGAGAGGTAATTGTTTTATTTACCAGGGTCTGAACAGATGTCGTGTTTACGATTTGACCTCCTGTATGCGAAGGATCATAATCTGCAATCTTCATTACTCCGGTTGGTATGGAAAGTCTGACATTATGAAGGGAGTCAGTCATGGCCGTAGTCAGGGCATATCTTCCGTCAAGGGTTGTTGAAAGCGCAACGGATCCACCTTTCCAAAGTTTTAATAGTCCGGTGGAAGGATAGAATTTAAGAGAGTCATATGAAAATGCTGCTACGGTTTTGTTTTTCCAGGTACCGGCATCTCTCTGAAGGATCTGACCATCGGTAGCACTTGTAAATTTTACTTTTTCTCCATTGATCTTCAGAAATTTTAAGATCTGCATAGAGTCTGTCTGCTGCTTGGGAATTAGTTTCCACCCGGTTCCTGTCGGAGAATATGTTTGACCTTGTACGGAAAAACAACCTATGATTAATATCGCAAGAAAAAGCTTTTTCATTCAGTCCAAAAATTGAATTTGGGTAATCTTCGCATTGTTTCCCATCGGACAGTTCCGACCCTTGGGGATGAAATTGTGAATCCTGATGAAGATATTTTTACGGAAGTTATTGCGTCACTCATCTCTGTTCCATCAGAATCATGTGCTGAAAATATTACAACCTCATAGTCATCAGTTGATATATAGGCCGTAGGAAGACTAATACTTATATCTCCTTCAGATAAACTTGCTTCACCATATTGAATATTGAAAATATCCCTTACCGTGGCCATTATAAGGTCCTCTGTTTCCTTTCTAAAGGCAGTTACGGCAGCATCAAGTTCATCTGATGTCATAGATTTAGGTATGAAAGTTTAACTTGTTCCATAGCCATCTGCATTGGTATTTGTAATCCTAATATTTGCATGATCTTCCCGGCACACATCCAGGCAAGAGAAGGAAGCAGATTAGGATTTACGGAAATAAAATCTTCGGCTGTTTTCTCTACATGGTAGAATAATCTTTCCACATTATGAGTGTTTAGCACTGAGTAGTATTCCAGGATTCTTACAACTGTTCCTGAATTGTTTCTCCAGGATAAAACAGCAACTGGCTTGGCCGTTCCTCCTCGGAGAAATTCATTTGATTGTGATTTATACAATGTATCGGTTGGAGTAATAGGTATCTCAACTATTCGTTCCCAATCGGCCATTTTGAACTGAGATAATCTAAGGAAATCATTTGGAAGAGAAACATAACCTTGAAGAGATCCGGATGCGAAAGGTGTTCCGGTAGTTACTGAGTCTTTTATTGGTACCAGAACACTAAGTGGCGCACCCAAAATAACGTCTTTAGTAGCTTCGTCAAGGTGGGCATTAATAAGAAGGTTATAAGGATCAGAGATATTTGGACTATCAGATAGTTTGAAAGTTACTCCTTCCCCTTCCGGGACAATTTCATCCAGTTTGGCCTTTACGAAATTAATGATGGATAACCTGGAGTCAAGTATTGTACCCCCACTTCCGGAGTTAGAGCCAGTTCCTGAACCTAATGCAGAAAGAAGGTCTTTGAGTTTATTTTCGTACTGAATCCGTTGATCGTTTAAAGTAGCCATCAGTGGAAAGATTTAAAAAAGCCTTGCCTTTGGAAAGACAAGGCTTTTAATCTGAAGAAATGAAAAGGATTATGCTTCTGCTGCCCAAATGCCTGTAGAGGATTGGATAATCCAGGCTGTCGTTCCGGCAACACCAGTTCCAATCAGGGAAACTTTATCCCCGGACTTTGAGGTTGCCTTAGTATTGATAAGGTCCTTATTTACCACCCCTGCATCAACAACAACAGTGGAAGCTAGGGTAATCGTTCCTGAGATACCATCGGCAGCAGCCGGGGAAATCTGTAGGATATTGTTACCAGCTGCACCGGAGTTGATAAATTCGTATTTCAGACCGGCCACAGTGGAAGGAAGCGTTACAATCAGGGCATCAGTTCCTACAAGAAAAATCTTCCCGGAATCTTCCTGAACCAATGTTCTGTTTGCTGTGATAGTTTCTACAACCGGATTGAAAAGGTCATAAACCTTACCGGCCAATGTCCCAAGTAGTAATTTTACTTTGTTACTATCTCCTAAAACTGAGGGGACAGCGTTTGCAATGAATTGATCTCGTGTCATGGTATGTATTTTTATTCGTTATCAAAAACAAGTGACACACCAAATTCGGATGCAACAGCAAGAAGCTTCTCCTTGGTTGACATTTTACCGTATGATATGCCTTTGAACTTATTGAACCAGGTCTTAGCCTCTTTCACATTAGGAAACGAGGATGGAACTGGAGTATCAGCATCTGGAGTCTGAGATTCTTCTAAATCGGTTACTATAGTAACATCTTCGATTTCTTCTTTCTCCAGGATGAACGACTTACCGTAACCGGAATATTCTTCCAATGCTTTTTGGAGTTCAACATCTTCAGTCATAAACTTTGGCATGACAATGATCGGATGTTTCAATCCACCGGTAAAATCAGCACTACGAAGCCTACCGCCTACCAGTATGTCTACTGATAGGGGGTTAGCTTCAAGTGATATGTAAAATTTCTTGCCCATTGATTAAACACCTTTAATCCAACAGTGAGTGTCGAGATTTTTAAATGCCATGGACCAGTGTTCCAGGATACGTTTTGCGTTAACACGTTTCTGTCCTGTTTTATCTAGATCCAGATCAGTGATAGTTGTAGGCTCATAAATACCTTTTTCAACGTGTTCCAGGTCAAGGACAAGACCATTGGCAGAGTATCCGTAAACTTCTTCGAACAGTTGATGTCTGCGAATCAGAAGTGTACCAAATGCAGTTTCAATTTTGCTGAAACGTACACCGGCAACCAATTCTGTCGCACCGCCACTAACGAACTGTTTTGTGAAGATGTCAGCGTTTTGCATTGCTTCCAAAAGGTCATTTCCGGCAAACAGCAGTCGTTTATCAGAACCATTATTCCCTGTGAAGATGTATTTTGCCCAACTATTGAAAATGGCATTCGTAATGGCATTTGCCTTGGTGTATTGTTTTTCCTTTGTGATAAAGTAATCTGCACCACCCATAAGGTTTACAGTCTTGCGAAGATTAGGATCGTAGAATCCTTTCTTTGGATAACCGAAGAGCATTGCAAGTTCTGCCTGCCCCCTCATATCTTTGATGGCATCTTCTTCATAATCCATAATACCCATATCAACCTCTTTCAGTTGGCTTTTAGCAACAAGGGATTCTTCTACCTGGGCCATAAAGATCTGTGTCCAGTTAAAGGTATCATAAGGTGCGATTTCTACCGGGTCGGTCTGAGCATCTGTTTCACCATGTGCATTACCGGAACGAGTGATATAGGTTGTATTACCGATATCTGGAAGTAAATCACCAAGTGCCGAAGCAGAGGCAGAAGTTCTTCCGTTAATTGCCGTTACCTGAATCTTGGAGTTTGTCATATCAACGGCAGAAACCATCATACGAAGTTTCTTACCATCACCACCGGTGATTGCAGGGGCAAATACGATATCGTGAGGCTGCCAGAAGTGAGGATTAGTTACAGAGACAAGTCCGCTTTTTGTAGCAGCATAAGTATATGCAGCAGTTGTAACGTCTTTAATTCCACGCTCATCCTTTGTATAAAATTTATGTTCAGTAGATTCGATCTTTCTAACTTTTCCAATCTCACGCATAATGGTATCCAGAGGGAAGATATCCCGGCCAATTTTAGTGATGACTTTGGAAATGTCAGGACGAAGTAGGTTAGATGCTGCTGCTCCAACGGTTGCGTTGGTTGCAGTATCTTCAATAGTTTGTGCAGCAGCGGCAACGGCCATAATTGCTCCACTTGATCCGAATATAAATCCGGAAAACAGCATAATGAACAGTACCCCAATAAGAGTACCGCCCAATCTTAAAATGGTTTTTTGGGTTTTCATGTTTTAACTTAATATTGGTTTCTGTTCTGCTCTTTGCTTCAGCCTGGACAGGAATGGATCAGTATTATCTTCCGCAGTGGAAGGTTGTGCTGTTCCTCCGTTCAGTTCAGGAAGGAGTTCATTTTCTTTTTCCTTGCTAAGTTTTTTGGCAACGATTTTTTCGTTTTTACCAATTATCTTGCCGTTTTCTTCGGCTTCGGTAACATCATCATCGTGCATGAGTCCTTTTTCAAGCAAGGAAAGTGCTTCTTCAGAGATAAGGCCATCGGCCCCATCCTGGTAAAATTGTATAACCTTCTGTTCAAACTCGTCTGCTTTTTCAGGAGGCCAGTGTTCACGCTTTTCCATAAAGTCAGAAATGTTCTTCATCGAAATGGCCATGTTCCTATTGAGAGTGGCGATTTTTGATTTCACTTTTGTGACTTTTTCCGCATGGGAAGTACGATCTTCTTCGTTGCTATCATCTTGAACCTCGTCCCAAATTACTTTGAGTTCATCCGGATCATAATTTCTGGCTAATGATTTAGGTACATTTCCAGTTTCAAGCAGATCATTGATAAACGCAGCAGCCTCTGGTGCGCTAAGAGCCAGATCATAAGTTTTGTCATAAATAGGCTCCATAGCTTTGATTACCTGACTAGCTGCATTAATGATTGCCTGGGGAGTTGAAACATCACAATCCGGGGAAAATTTCTTGATTAATTCAAGGATTTCTTCGTTTTGAGGTTCTGAAGATTCGGCAGATTCATTATCAAGACCGGTATTTTCAGTTCCTTCTACTTCTTCTGAAGGTTCTCCGGCTTTTTTCTTTTCTACCATGTTCCTTTGAGTATTGGTTGTTAAAAAATCCAATAGCAAAGGAATGTAACGTGTTTATAAGTAGTAGGATAACTTGGTCTATAAACGTACACACCATACATATAAATGGGCATATTAGTGCTATACATTAACCTTTATTAAAACTATGTCAGCACGATCAGAAAAGTTTGAAAAAGATGATCAGAAGGTATGGGAATGTTATTGGAAACATTATAAAGAGGCCGGAGATAAAGCACCTAAACTTCTCCGGTCTTACTTTGAAGAAAAAGTTTACCAAGAAACTGGTTATCAGCCCATAACGATAAGAAGGAAGATAAACAAAATGCTCAGAAACAGACCAATACCTTGTCAGTAATCGAAGAAAATATCAAGAGAAATCAGATTCTTGATGCTGTGTATAACCCATATACTGGTGAAGGATCAACTTTAGACCGGGAGTTATTCGAACTTTCAGATTTAGAGGAAAAACTTTACTTGCCAAAAAAAATGATGGCTATTCAGGGCATCCAAGAGTTGGCAGCATCCGGTAGTATGTCCGAATATGCAAAACAAATCGGTCAGGATGAAGATGATTTACGAAAAGTGTTTCTTGATTTAAGACTTGATTTTGATTTTGAGTTTTGGTGCGCAACGTGCGTAAGTATTAAGCCGAAAAAGGGAGGAAGTTTCATTCCTTTCGTTTTGAATTATCCTCAAAGACTTCTTTTTGCTCAACTCAATGAGATGATGAGCAATTTACAACCTATTCTTTTCGTGCTTCTGAAGTCAAGGCAATTTGGAGGATCCACCCTGATTGATATTCTTCAAGGGTATATTCAGATTCGCCATAAAATTAACTGGAATTCTCTGATTGTTGCGCACGTTAACCAGGCTGCTATCAATATTCGGTCAATGATGAGCAATCTCATTCTTTATTATCCTTCATACATCAACGAAATAAGTCTTAAGCCATTTGAGCAAACGCATAATATTAAAATTATACCTGAGAGATCAAACAAAATTACCATTGGATCGATGGAAACTCCGGACTCTGTTCGTTCAGATGATATCAAGATGGCACATATATCAGAAGCCGGACTGATGAAAAAGACTCAGGGAAAAGAACCGGAAGATTTGATTCAGTCAATACTTGGATCGATGCCTATTGATGAACCATATACGATGTTTGGTATTGAATCCACGGCCAAGGGAGTAGGAAACTATTTTCATCGGACCTGGCAAGAGGCAGTAAAGGGAAATAATGCAATGAAAGCTATTTTTATCCCATGGTATATGGATCAAAAGAACCGTATACATTTCTCAGAAAGTGATAATCAGGAAGATTTTTACAACTCCCTAAACGATTATGAAAGGTTTCTATGGTGTAAAGGGGCAACTCTTGAAGGGATAAAATTCTACCGGAAACAACTATCCCTCTTTAATGGGGATAAATGGAGGATGCAATCTGAATTTCCAACAACACCCGATGAAGCTTTTCAAAGTACCGGGAACAGATATTTCCCTTCTCAGTATGTTCTTGCTCTTCGCAAGGATAACCGGGAGCCAATTTTCAAAGGGGAAATTATTGGGGATTCAACAATTGGGAAAAAATCACTGGATAATATAACCCTTCAGCCAAATGAAAGGGGAAATCTTTGGATATGGGAAATGCCTGAACAAAAGAATGAGTACGATTATCGTTATGTTGTTTCAATGGATATCGGAGGAACTACTGATAAGGCCGACTACTCTGTTATTAGAGCCTTTGACCGGCTTCCAATGATTACCGGGAATGATCCGGTGGCCATACTAACATGGAAGGGGCATATCGATCAGGATTTACTTTCCTGGCTTGGTGTTAGAATAGCAAAGTTCTGTGATAACGCTCTTTTTGTTCCTGAAGATAACTCTCTTGAAAAGGAAGAAGATGGCGAACACTTTCAAACTATCCTAAATCAAATTAAAGACTTCTACAGCTATATCTATGTTAGAAATGATGAAGAGAAAGTTGGTAGCGACTTTGTGCCTAAATGGGGATGGAATACCAATAAAAAAACAAAAGGTTTGGCCGTAGATACTTTGCGTTCAGCATCCAGAGAAAGGATGAACCGTGATGAGAATCGTCAGGATGGATATTGCTATAAGGAATATGATGAAAGAACCTGTTCAGAGATGGATTGTTTTGAGATAAAACAAAATGGGAAACTTGGGGCAACCGATGGAGAACATGACGATATGGTAATGTCAACGGCTATTGGATTACACGTTGCAATAAACATCA
>Ga0118677_10013544_pt1 | contig 11698 bp, 9 predicted proteins | sample AliMusrvi5mmetaG_FD_86154 | JGI IMG/M metagenome (GOLD analysis project Ga0118677, IMG submission 86154) | reverse complement strand
GGAATAATTGAATCATTATCATCTTTTTTAAATAACTCTTTTTTATCATCTAACTTCCAGTCTTCAGTTTCATTAAAGTTATAGAGTTTTAATATACTCGTATTAGGCAAGTTATGAATGTCTTGGATCATTTTTTTAACATCTTCTGGGCTAAAATGATTCTTGACCAATAAATTATCTTTGCGAAATTTGATACCAATACCCTTATCCTTAAATAATTCATCTATTTTGAAACCTGTTTCATACCTTGCAATTCCATCAAAATTCTTTTTTATAAAAAAGTAATTCAACGCTTTAACTTCCAACTTATCCCATTCTAATGAAGTTAAACTTTCAGAAATCAACATATGGTATTTCAATTCTCTTTTTCCCCTAAAATCAAAATGATATACTTCTCCAAGTCCATTTTTTAATTTTCTTCCCGTTTTTACCAAAATATTTATACTCACTCCTTGCATAATATCAAATACATTCTGGTCGGGAGACCCATCAGTACACACCTCATTTTTCTTGGCATTACCATGCAAATCAAGAATGTAAATCTTATCAAAGCTTTCGAGCAAATGCTTTCGCATCTGACGATGAATAATTCCATCAATAAAGCTATTGTTGGAAATATATGCTAATATGCCTTCACCATTTTTATCAATGAAATGCTGGCCAAACCGGATAAACTTTATGTAGTCATCAGATAAGGGCTGGATATTCCTTTCGTTCAGGTCCTTTTTATAATCAACCATCAGCTTTTCAATCCACTCCGATTTATTCGAACTACTAACCGAATAAGGTGGATTTCCCAACACCACCATCACCGGCGTATCCCTCTTGATATGGTTAGCCTCGTTGGCTTCAGTGCTCAGCCACCCGGCAAACAAAGTACCAGTATCGGGATGATGTTCTTCAAGCGAATTGGTCAGGTAAACCCGAAACCGCTGATCTTTTGTTGGTTTATAACCGGTTTCGGTAAGAAGCAGGTCAAGTTTAAGGTGCGCCATGGCATAGCTGGCCATGAGCAACTCAAAACCATTCAGCCGGGGAATGAGGTGTTCGTCCACATAGGTGTTCCAGATGCCCTGCTGGCCTTCGAAGCGTTTGTAAACATGTTTGATGATCTCGGCGAGAAAGGTGCCGGTACCAGCGGCCGGGTCGAGGATCTGCACTTTATGGACTTCCTGTTCAACTTCGGTGTATCCCTTTTCCCCTTCTACCTTCATTCGGTAATCGCCTGTGCGGACCTTTACCTTTACCTTGGTTTTGGAGGTATCGGCCAGGCCGTTTTCCAGCCCGAATTCGGTTTTCAGGATATCATCCACGGCCCGGACAATGAAATTCACCACCGGTTCCGGCGTGTACCACACGCCCCTGCTTTTGCGGAGTTTCGGGTCGTACTCCCCCAGGAAGGTCTCATAGAAATGAATGATGGGATCGTTTTGCTGGGTGGCTTTGCCGAAGTTCTTTAACAGCGCTGCCACATCCGTCGCCCTGAAAATATCGGCCAGGGCATCCACGATCCATTTCAGCCGGTCGTCCAGGTCGTAGCCGGCGATGTACTGAAACAGCTTCCGGAGGAAGGGGTTGGATTTAGGTATAAGATCAGCAGCCTCCTGTCGCGTGAACGTGTCGAGCGTTGGATCGTGCAGGCGGGCGGCAAACATGCCGTAGGTTATCGTCTGGGCATAGATATCGGCAAATTCCTTTGGTTTGATATCATGGATCAGTACCAGCTGAAACGCAGCCAGCTGCTCCCTGAGGGTATTGTTGGCCGTTTCATAGATCACCCCGGAATTATCCTGTTCGTCGCTCAGAAGCGCATTTTCGATGGTGGTAGCCAGCATCCGGGCCTTGCCGGCCATCATTTTCGCCAGCTTTTCAGCCGATGTAATCGTTTTGCCCGTCTGAACCGAAAAATCCACGATGAAATCCCGGAAGGCATCATATTTTGCAGCGTCCCCAACGATCTTTCCCTTTTCGATAACCGCCAGCACGATGGTATTAACGAGCACCCCGTCATGAAACAAGCGGAAAGTTAAATAGTCGGTAATGATCAGGTTGGAGAGAGAAGCCTTGTACCGGTCAAACTGCTCCTTGTAGCTCTTGTTATCCAGGTCGGCACCGATATCCTTGGCCTCGATGTACCCAATGGGAATATTCTTTTTGGTAATGATGTAATCCGGCGCCCCGCAGGCCACCCGCGAAGGTTCATTGGTCACCATCACATCCGGCACCAGTGTTTCCAGTAAGTTCTGCAGGTCACCGCGGTAGCTGTGTTCAGTGGAGATTCCGGAGATATACCGGGTATTTATTTTAGATACGTATTCCTGGATAGACATGGATAGGTGAAATATCCTCTAAAATTAAATATTTTGGCGTCACATTCTACTTTTAGTGCAATAATATTCCGGAAATGATAAAAAAGTACGAAGTACGAGGTACGAAGTACGAAGAATTCGCAACTTACCCCTCGCAACTCCTCTTCCAGCAAGGAAGCATACGGGGAGCATACGGGAAGCATACAGGATGCTTAAGCAAAGCATGGAGAAAGCATAAGCAAAGCATGGAGAGAGCATGGAGCGGCCAATTAAAAATTAAAGATGAAAGATTACTGAATAATTGGTAATGAGACAGATACGGGAGTTTTAGTTGTTTTGGGCGATGTCCGGAAATACGTAGAGAGATGAAACCTGTAGATCAGGTGAATTGAAAATATTTTTCCAGATCAAAGAGTATGGTATCAAAACAAAGATTATCAATGAGATAAGAATGTTTTTCCATATGATTTTAAAGTGAAATAATGGGCAACGAAATTTGAATTTTCTTCTCTTGTAATCCTCAGCTAACAAGGGGTTTGTTACTATTTTTACGATAAAATGCGGGTTTCCGGATGTTTTTTGTGGTTTACTGATTGTCCATCAATGGGTTATTAAATTGTGTATACACAAGCTTACACAATTATCTGAGATTTGGGGGTTTATCTTTGTGGGAACAGTTATAAAGCCAATTTCCAATTGACCTAATTGATCTAATTTCCAATGAATTTCCAACATTTCTTCGACCTTCGTACCTCGTACCTCGTACTTTTTTTCGTCGTTCGTCGTTCGTCGTTCGTGGTTTATTTTCTCCTTGAATCCTATATGCTTCCTCCATGGTCGCTATTTAAACAAAACAAAAAAAAAGTTTTGTTCTAAAAGCGACCATGAACAAACAATGGAGAGATTAAGGAGAAATGCAATCGGCTGCATGGAAATTTCCAATTGATCTAATTGACCCAATTGACCTAAAGGGAGTTGCTTTCGATAGCAGACTGATGCTGGATGCTGGATACTGAAATAAAACTTGCAACTTTCAACTTACAACTCGCAACTCCTCCCAAGCAGCCACCTTAAAGCCGTCTTATCGCCAGTTAAAAGCCGGCTAAAAGCCACCAAGCAGCCAGAAAGCAGCCGAAATGCAGCCGGAATGCAGGTCTATTACCAGGCTGTCACCCGACTGGTCGCAAAGAGAGCGGAAGGGAAGATTTTTTGATCATCTGTAGATTTCAAGGCATCCCAGATCCTTATATTCAGCGCTGGTTAGAAATTCCCGGATCAATTTAACATTCTCACGAAAAATTCCAATAATATCTTCAGTTGACGAGTTGCCTGTTTTGAGCCAAATTATTTTGGGCGGGTTGCCACGAAGTAGATTCAAATCAAAGAAATCTGAATCAAAAGTAACGATCGTGTAATTCTCCTTCCTGGCATATGACCAAATTTCAAGATCCGTAGAATTATCCAAATTTAGCTCCCTCACTTGTTTTGCAAGTGGGAAGATATCCTTAAGTCCTTTGATTACGCGAAATGAGATGTTTTGGTCAAAGAGGAGCTTCATGATGCAATCCTGAGCTTATGTTCCCTGTCTGCTGCATATGATAAGCATGCATGAATATCTTCAACTTTCAATTCCGGAAAGTCATTAAGAATTTGATCATTCGTCATCCCGGAAGCCAGCCAGCTTAAAAGATCATAAACCGTTATCCGCGTTCCCCTTACACAAGGTTTTCCAAATCTGCTCTCAGGATTTATCGTTATTCTATCGGAATATGGAGCCATGTTTGATTTTTATTACAAAGATATACAATTGTTTCAGGAAATTCAAGGGACCGAGGGAAACGGCGATAAAATTTCTAATTGACCCAATTGATCTAAAGGGAGTTGCTTTCGATAGCAGACTGATGCTGGATGCTGGATGCTGGATGCTGGATACTGGATGCTGAAATCGCAACTTGCAACTTACAACTTGCAACTCCTCTTGCCCGGGTCAACCTACACCCAAAGTACACCCAAAGTACACCCAAGGTACTCTTTTGGGGGACAAAATTGATCTCTGGGAATACTGAGATAGTAACCTGGTAAGAACTTAAAACTCAAAAGTCAAAACTGAACTCAATATCCCAATACGAATAAGTACGAAGGACGAGGTACGAAGTATGAAGAGAGTCCCCCGTGATACACTTTTCTGAACAGACTCAATAGCGAAATAGCGAAAATCCATATCACAAATCGCAAATCACAAATACCCCATCAATCCCTCAATCGTATAATCGTAAATGATGAATGTTTGGTTTAGACGCCAACCTTCTGTTTACTGTTGGAGTGCCGGATTTTCTTTTTGGAGTTTTTCGCCTTAATACCCTTCATTAATTTCCTGAAGTCAGCAAGTTCATCCTCAGTCCAGGGCATGGACTGAACGGTGAAATCCACATTTTTCGGCTCTTTGATCAATTGTATTATTTTGGGGTTATTTACAGTTGATAGTTTATAAACCTCTTTAGTCTTATCCTTAATTTCTTTTCTCCAATCGAATGTCCACTGAGTTTTAGAAATCAAGGGGAGATCTTTCATCGTCAGTCGAACTACCACTGTATCAAAAACCTCCCCCGTAGAGGTATTTTCTATGGAGTTTGTTAGTTTATCTATTTCAAAGTCAAGTGGAGGGCACTTTGATTGTTTCATAATTCAAATTTACGAAAAAAATCAATAATATGGACCTATAGTTCGCGGAAAAAGAGTGAACCATCCGGCAAGTGTTTCCCGGGGATCATCTCCGTATCTGCTCCGTATCAGCTGTGGACACGAGCCCGGAAATCCCGCGTTGATCCAGAGAAACTCCCCGGGATGTCCAGAGGATATCCAGAGGATGTCCCCGGAAGTTGATGCTGATACAATAGAATTTCTAATTGATCTAATTGACCTAATTTCCAATTTAAAAGTCAAGACCGAACTCAATATCTCAATATCTCAATATCCTGAAACTGCCTTTGTGCCCTTTAAAAAAACCTTTGAGGCCTTTATGGTTACACTTTTTTCCTGCAAAGCACAGAAAGTAAGCGCAAAGAGAGCAAAAACCTATTGTTGATCTAATTGCAGCTTAATTAACTGTTTCTCACGTTCAATCTCCTTCTTTAATTCTTCTTCTGTTGGCAAAAAGAGTTGATATTTTGAAGCAAATAATTGTTCATTGCCTTTTAATATTGAATATCGGGCTATGTCCTTATCAGTTTCTGAACATAAAAGAATGCCTATTGTCGGGTTATCTTCGTCATTCCGGTACATTTCATCATACATGCGTACATACATATCCATTTGTCCCACATCCTGGTGTGTTATTCTGTCAATATCAATTTAACAGACGGTGTCTGCTGAAAGTCAAATTCAGGAAAGGTTAAGTAGAAAAGCCGAAATGAACGTATGTTCGTTTCTGAAAATCCTCTTCCAAAACTTGTTGAAAGTTCTGCAGACAGACCTTTGATAATTTCTTGACCATACCCAGCTCTTTTAGAACCGCGCTGCTCTTCTAAAACAATTCGCTTCCCTACGAGCCAATATGCCTCCACCATGGCCGTATTAATGGCAGTAAACGCTTTTTGCCTGGCTGATTCAAGAATTTGCTTGATCTCGGCAATGAATTTGTATTCAGTATTTATTTTCATAATCCGGGTAAAGCATTCTGCTCCTTTTGGATGTCGATAAATGATTTAACTTAATCCGCCAAAAATGAAAAGGTGATACGTTTTTTCTAAGAAATGTGTTCTTAGTACTTCAGATGTGCGGAAATGGCCCCCTGGAAGCGAAAAACTTCAAATGAGGATTCGGGGAATTGCAGGCGCTGCAAAGCTCAACAGTCAAGACCGAACTCAATAACTCAATATCTCAATATCTCAATATCCTGAAACTGCCTTTGTGCCCTTTATGAAAAACCTTTGAGGCCTTAGTGGTTAATTTGGCTTCTTTCCACCACAATAGTCACAATAGGTCACAATAGAAGAAAAGGGAGTTTGCGTTTTTCGCGAAAAAATTCTGCGGATTCTGCGGGAAACCATTTCACGCAAAGGCCCCAAAGCAGTTCTTTTACGAGGCAGTCACCCGACTGATCGCAAAGAGTGCGAAGGCATTTGGAATTTATTCGGGGGGCCCGGGGATCAGCTCTGGTTAAAACTACGAACTACGAACTACGAACGACAAAGTGAAATAGCGAAATCGCGAAATCACAAATCACAAATCACAAATCACAAATCACAAATCACAAATAACCCGGAGGGCAGAGCATGAATCAATCCCGTCTTCCCCAGAAGATCAACTTCCAGATATTCGATACCACGGTGAGGGCGGAGACGACCATGCCGATGACAAAGAGGATCGGGAGGAGGGCGTCGATCCAGGAAAAGCTTCCGGTATTGGAGAAGTTGAAGGGATAGAGGTAGAAGAAGACCATAAGGATCAGGAAGGTGGCAGCAGCCATGACGGCTTTGAGCAGGAAACGCAGGAAACGGAAATCGATGAGGAGGAGCAGGATGTTTCCGCCAAGCTGTATCCAAATGTTCCAGTTGAGGGGCTGAAGCACGGTGAGGTAATGATCATTCAGGAAGCCGGTATCCCAGTTGGGGAGTTTGTTGGCGATGAAGAGCCAGATGAGGTTCCATACAATGGCGCTGATGTATTCTCCCTTGCGACGGTTCGTATGCTTCTCCTTCATCCACCGGCGCGGGCCGGCTTCATCAAAACGTCTGGCCCAGTTCGGGATTTTTTTATCGTGGTTGTCCATTGGGGAAATCATTCAAGGCTTTCTGCAAAAGTATTCCAATTTACGATTGGACGATTGAGGGATTGAGGGATTATTTGTGATTTGTGATTTGTGATTTGTGATTTGTGATTTGTGATTTGGATTTTCGCCATTTCGCTATTTCACTTTGTCGTTCGTAGTTCGTAATTCGTAGTTACAATTTCCCCAGCGTTTCCACCAGGCAATCCACCTCTTCTTTTGTGTTCTCGATCCCGAGACTGACCCTGGCGAGGCCGGGGAGCGTTATCATCGGGAAGACGGTGACGAGTATCTTCTGGAACTGCTCCAGCTTCGGACCGAGGCCCAGGAGGTGCTTCACGAGGATATGGCTGCAGTGACAACCCCAGCGGATGCCGATGCCGCCCTGGTCTGCCAGCTTTTTGGCTACCGAGTTCGGCATTTTGCCTTTCATGCGGAATACAAATACGCCCAGCTTGTCGGGAAAAGCGGCTGAAGCCGGGTCGGTTACACCGAACAGCTGCAATCCCTTTACCTTTGCCAGTCCCCGGAGTGCATGGGCGGTGAGGACCTGCTCGTCTTCGCGGATCACCTCCATGCCGATGCGCTCCAGCAGAATAATCGATTTGCCCAGTGCGGCGATGCCTGCTGCATTTTCCTCCCCCGAGTCGAGGATACGGCTCATTTCGTCGGGATCGAAGCGCAGAAGCCCCTTTTTCACCACCAGGGCCCCGCTGCCGAAGGGGGCATAGATCTTATGAGCGGAAAAGGCGAGGTAGTCGATGTTGCAGGCCTGCATGTCCACCCTGCGGTGGGCGACAAGCTGGGCGCCGTCAACAAACAAACGGGCACCATATTGGTGAACGATGCTGCTGATAGCCGCGATATCGTTGCAGCTGCCCAGCACGTTCGAGGCGCCGCTTACAGCAACCAGCCGGATCCGCTTCTTTCCATGTTTTTCCTCCTGGTTGTATTCACGCAGGAGTGTTTCCAGTTCATTGAGGTCGATGAATCCCTCTTTGCTGATCGACAGCCGTATCAGCGTATTCCCCGACAGCATGCGCCAGGGCAGGTCGTTGGAGGAGTGCTCGAGCAGGGTATTGACCACCACGGATTCATGGCCATCTCCGGCCTCCTTTCCCAGGCTTTCAGCTGCCAGGTTGATCGCCTCCGTGGTGTTGGAGGTAAAGATCACCTCATAGTCTGAGAGGGGGGCATTGAGGAATCCCGCACAAACAGACTTTGTTTCCCTGACGATATCCTTTTGCACTTCCGCGGGTTGGTTCAATGTCTTCCGGAACGCATCCCAGACCGGTTCGAAAGTACGGGTGCTGGCGCTGTTATCGAAGTTGATGAAGGGCTTCTCCCCTTCTTTCGTGGGGATCCGCATGCCACGGCCGACCAGGGTCTTCCGGAGTTCTGCCAGCAGCTCCGTTCCGGAGAATTTATCAAGCTTATCATTGTGAAGCAGGTCGTTTACCGATATCTTCTCAGCCCCTGGATCACGAAGGCTCTCTTTTCCGTATTGTTTTACCAGCTGCAACGCCCTGGCGAGCGCAATGATATTGATGATGGCCGGGGTGCCCGCCTCGAAGCGGTCGGGCGCATCCCCCCAGATCACCCAGTTACGTGAGATCAGCTTTGTGGTTCCTCCGCCACTTTCGGCAGGGATTCCTTTGGGGAGCTCACTTTTCTTCACTGCCAAAGCAACGACCCCGATGGAGAGGCCGAGATCCTTGCCTGAAATGCCCTTAAAGCTTCCTGCCGGCAGATGAGCGGTGAGACGCTCCCCACGCCTCCGTGTGCAGAAAATGACAATGTATTCTCCCTTTTTCAGTCCGAGGTACTCCAGAACGGTTTCACGCGCCTGCTCAAAGAGTTTCGTCGTAATTACAGCGTTGTAACCGCTTCCCCTGTGGACGTTGGAATAGGTTTCCAGGGCCGCATGAATGCTTTGCTCCAGTTCTGAAATTTTAACAGCCATTTTTCTTCTCAGTTTGTAACGTTAGAAAACAAATTTACCACATTAGGCACAATAGAACACAATAGGGCTTTGAATGATAACAGACTTAGCGTCTTTGTGGCAAAGCGGGTGCCTGCTAAGTAAAAGACCTGTTTTGCGGGCTTTGCGTTTGCTTTTTTACCACGAAGGACACCAAGGTTTTTCACGAAGGGCACAAAGGATTTAGCTTTGACTTTTGAGTTGGAATTAGGTCAATTAGATCAATTGGAAATTTATTTTTAGGTCTCCTCTGTATAGTATACTTTGTAATATTTACCCCTTGCATCATGCCCCTGCTCTATCAGTTCCCGGTTGCCGTGTATGTAGATATGAAAGTTCTTATCGAGTTTGATGACGCTCTTGAATATTTTGGCTTGTTTCTTCACTGCGCTGTCAGAGATCTCAAAGCTATCGGCAATGTCGATATCCCGGTCCTTTTGGTATGTCTGTTTGAACTGGTTGAACGACTCTACGATCTCCGGCTGGGCCATCACCTCGTTGGCAAACTCGGTCATATCGAAGCGGTCGTTGTCCTTGAAGAACTTCACTGATTTGTTCAGAAGATCAGCCTGGTCGGCCTTGGTGACATCGAACTGCCCGGGAAGCTCCTTTGTGACAAAGGTCTTGCACATCGACAGCACATTCTGGGTGTTGTAATATTCATCCTTCCGCTGCTGCACATGGAGGAAGTCATCGATCCAGTACTGTGCCTCTGCCCCCTTGTTGGTATTGTCGACCACGGCAACCACAAAGCCCTTATCCCCTTCGGTATTAAAGACCAGGCATCCCTTGTCGAGCTTGTGGATGTTGATGCCCTTCTCGCAGTTGATGCCGTATCCGCCTCCCGAAGGAAAGACCTTCAGAAAGGTATCCTTGTTTTCCGACTTGAAGAGTCCGACGGCATCCACCGTCTCCCCGTCAACAATGCAGTCCTTGAAATATGCTACATAAAACTCGCCCCCCTTGATCTTCGGATGGACGCTTTTTTCATAGAGGTGCTTTGCAAGGTTCACCGACTGATCAAAGAGCAGATTAGGATCTTCGAATACCGCGGAAACGAACTCATACACCTCGTTGTACTTCAGGTCACTCTCATGGTAAAAGGTAAAATACTCTGTCTTCTGCTGGAAGGGTTTGAAGAAGTATTCCGATAAAGCCTGTTCGAGCTCCTCATCCAGCTTCACCGGACCCAGGGAACAGCGGAGGGTTTCATCGTTTGTTTTATTGCCGACACCGTGAACAGCAATGTCCATCAGCTGCCAGCCGCCTAGTTCGATCATGAAATCTTATTTTATAAAAGGAGAGTAAAACTAAGCATTTTTATGAACTACGGAAAAAGTACGAAGTACGAGGTACGAGGTACGAAGTACGGAAAAAGAAATCCATAAAATTTACAGCCAGGTTGGAACACCGATTAATCCATTGCTTAAGAAATAAAGGGTAAAAAGGACATTAACCAGTGCGATGAATGCTGAGTGGAAATAAAATATTCCAAAACATTTAGTCCTTCTTTATAACAACTCTTGATTGGCAATTCAATGGTTTCTCCGGTTGGTCCAGCCATTAAACCTTTCATTCCAGCCATCTGCACGACCACTGATTCCGAACCACGAGCTTTGGAATAAACCATCGAATAGACTGGGCCTTCCTTGTCAATTGAGTTTCGCACTTCTTCGGTAATTTGATTTTTGGAATCATTCCAAATTTCAATCACTTGGCTTTTTCTTTCTTCCTCCGTCAAAAGTCCCATATTGAATTGCCCTTTAATCGTCAAAACTTTTTCTTCCGCTTTGTCCAAAATTTCTTTTTTCTTGGCTGGGACATTTAGGTCGTCCATCCCCCAACTGATGCCGGATTTCGTCACTGAAGCGAAACCCAGATCCTTGATGCGATCCACAAATTCCGCTGTTTCTTGCGAACCACAAACTTCCAGCACTTTTCCCACCAAAGCTTTCAATTCTTTTTTGGTCATCTCTTCATTAATAAAGCGCAATTTTTCTGGAATAATTTGATTCAATTGAATTCTGCCCACCGAAGTTTCCAACATTTTATTTTCATAAAGCACATGAATTTTGGCGCGAATATCAATAAATTTTAATTCAGCTGCCATAATAGCTTCTTCAAAGGAGCTGAAATATTTTCCCTCGCCTTTGATACCTGCCACAATATGCGAAATATAATAACAACCCAAAACCATATCCAAAGTTGGAATGGTGATTGGGTCCCCACTGGCAGGCTTCAAAAGATTTCGCTTGGAAAGCATTAAATTTTCACTTTCCCAACGCGCTTTATCGGTCAAAGGCACATGCACCGCCATTTGATCACCATCGAAGTCCGCATTAAAAGCGGCACATACCATCGGATGAATTTGAATGGCTTTGCCTTCAATCAACACCGGCTGAAAAGCTTGGATTGACAAACGATGCAAGGTCGGAGCGCGATTTAGCAAAACATAGTGATGAGAAATAATTTCATCCAAAATTTCATAAGATTCTTCGCTTTCCGCTTCCACCATCTTGCCGGCGTTTCGAACGTTATAAGCCAATTCTCTTTCGATCAATTTATTAATAATAAAAGGTTTGAAAAGTTCCAAAGCCATTTTTTTGGGCAAACCGCATTGATGCAGTTTCAGTTTTGGAC
>Ga0118677_10013542_pt1 | contig 11700 bp, 8 predicted proteins | sample AliMusrvi5mmetaG_FD_86154 | JGI IMG/M metagenome (GOLD analysis project Ga0118677, IMG submission 86154) | reverse complement strand
ATTCTGCATACACCTCTCATAAAATGTTTCGCTCAAACTCATTTTACCAAGTTTTGTATGCAGGGATTTGGCTTTTCGCCATTTCCCTTTATTTTTTTGCCTACTAATATTTTACACTATGGGCAACAAGGGTACGTGCTTTTTGGAAAATAGTATCCATTGCTGTGCTTTGTGAAATACCGGTTTGTTCATATGCATGTTTCACACCATCATTATATCCAATATTGAACGTGATTTGCGTATAGGCGGTCTGCTCCGGCTGCAATTCTTCGACTTTAATCACATTACCAGCCTTGAAGATAGAATCACCCTTCTGTGCTTCCTCAAGAATTTCCTTAAACTTATCATGTGCCGTAAGCATAACGGCATCCACTTCTTTATCACCAGTGCGTTCACCATACGGCAAACGCAAACCGCGACCTACCATCTGCTCACGGAGAATTTTCGATGCGGCAGTACGCAAGGGTACAATAGTATAGAGGTTGTTGACATCCCAACCCTCTTTGAGCATATTAACATGAATGACGATTTCCACAGGGTTATCGGGGCGCTCCACGTCAAGAAGCAACTTCAAATTAGCTTCACTCTCCGCGCCTTTCATTTTCGAATGTACTGTAATTGTCTTGTTGCGGTAACCACCGTTCTTGAATTCATCTGATTTTATATAGCTTTCCACCCAATTGGCATGGTTTGTGTCCTTGCAGACAATTAACATAAACGGCTTTACAGCGGTTTTATCGTTATTTTCTGCGTATGCAGCTAATTTAGTTTTGGCAATCTCATGACACAGAACACCATCAAGCAGCATCATTTTATCAAGCTGTTCTTCACCGAAGTTGTAAAAATTAATGTCAGAGCGAGTCACCGCAAAGGGGGTTCGAGTGTACCCATCCTCGATTGCTTTTGACAGCGGATATTCAAACACTACATTCTTAAATTGCACCTGTTTACCGTCAATTGTAACAAGCGGTGTTGCAGTCAGTTCCAGTCCCAAAACCGGGTGCAGTTCATTGAGCGCCAGTGCACCCCTTTCGGCGCGGTAATGGTGTGATTCATCCATAATCAGCACAAGGTCGTCAAGACCTGCAAGCTTATTGTAAAAAGATTGACCAAGATACTCATTAACAGACTTCATCTTTGCATCTTCTTTATTGAACTTGTCAATATTAAAAATAAAAATATTAATATCAGAATCGTACATGGATATCTGTCTATCACGATAGTCATCATCCGCTATAATACTGGGTGGGTCGGAAAAACAGCCAAGCCCTCTGAATACATACTTTGGATTTGCCGGGTCACCCAAGTCCTTTTTTAGCTTGTCATAAACAGTTGTACCGGGCGCTACAACAAAAAAGTTCCTTATATCGTGCTGAGTGTAAAGATAAGCTATAAAAGCACCCATCAGGCGTGTTTTGCCAACGCCGGTGGCGAGGGCAAAGGTCAGCGACACAAAGTCACGCTCAAAATCAGAGCAAATTGGGTACATTTTATGTATGACCGACAAAGCCGCCGGTAACTCTGTTGTTTTAGAAAGCGGTATGGTTTCCATGATATGTTCAAGTATTTTCAGTGAATCCTTCTGAGGGTTGCGAAGTGACATGACGCCGCTGATATAATCAGTTGTATACTGAGGAAATTCATCTTTACTCATCTCAATCTCCTTCCTCGTCTTCATATACCGGCGGATGCACGATATTCAGATTGTAATTTTCTTTACCGAACTCACAACGGGAAAGCAGCATTTGCGGAATTTTCTTTACTGTGATGTGCGGATATGCCTTGTCCACTCCGGAGTCAAAGGAACGGCATGCAACGATAAGATATTCAACATCCTCCATCGTGTCTTTGATAGAATCCAAATACTGTGCGTTAAGATGTCGGGTTGTCACAAACAGGTAACTATTTTCGTTGCCGACTGACTGCTTCCAGAAAAGCTGTGCATCCGGCTGATAGGTAAATCCCTCGTGCAGAGCCATAGCCGCCGCCAACATATCGGCGTCATATTCATTGTTTATGACATATTCGCCAAATGGGTCTTGATTGATAAGGGACAGGGCGAGTTCATAGAAACGGTAACTGCCGCCACCTTTCCAAGCAACGGATTTTGTAATACCTAATGGATCGTTTCCGGCAATGGTTGCATCCAGACGCGTCTTACAATGGGTATAAGCGTGCTCTCCCATTTCAATACCAATCCATCGTCTATCCAACTTATGTGCAACCGCCGCTGAAGTACCAGAGCCTAAAAAGGAATCGAGGACATAGTCTCCTGGTTCAGTTGACATCTCAATAATTCTCCTTAAAAGTTGCTCAGGTTTTTTGCCTCTCGGAAAATATATTCCACCTTCATTTGCAATATCAGCTTTTGGTATTTCTCCGTGTGTCCATAAGGTGGTCATTTTTTGTGATTTAGTCATCATTCCATCTGATAATTTTGTAGTGTCTTTCAACCAAGAAAGCAATTCACAGTTGTAATAGTAAAGTGTGGTTGATTCATCTTTATTCTTCCCGCGGCTTGGAATATAGTCAATCGAATAGAATTTCCCCTTCTCTAAACCGGCGATAATATCATTTTGAAATTCATTTTCCTTTTGGACACGATTCCCGCGAAACAAAGAGTCAATATGCTCAGCAAAAGACTGCCTTATTTCTGATTCTCGCTTTTTGGGGTCTTTTAAAGAAATTGATTCGATTTTTACATCAGAATGCTCATATACACGAACTGTTTCTCCATTTGACTTTGCAGTAAATTCTCGTATAAGTTTTCGGTTACCAAAATCAGCAACAAACCTATTATAGCGCTTAATGATGTTAAACCCAAGTTCCTCATAGCTAAAATTAGTTTTATTGGGCAGCAAACCCTTTTTATATTGAAGAATATGTTCGGTCGTATTAACAAGATAACCACCTTGACCTAATCCTGCAACTGCCGAACGTTCATATGTAATGTGCGCGACGAAGTTGTTACGTGCGAATATCTGATCTAATACAACTTTGCAATAGTGTACTTCGATATCATCTAAGTGAATCCAAAATATTCCATTCACTTCAAGCAATTTATATAAGTATTTGAACCGCTCGTACATAAGATTCAACCAAATGGAATGTTCCAGGTTGTCATCATAGTGTTCAAACGCTTGCCCTGTATTAAAAGGTGGGTCTATATATATACACTTGATTTGCCCCGCGAACATTTGCTCCAATGCTTTCAATGCTAGGAGGTTATCACCGTGTATCAGCATATTTTCGCTTTCCTGCCCAGCCGGGCAGTTAGAAAGAGTGGCATTTTCAATCAGAAGACGTGGTTCTATTTTTATCGGCTCATCTTTGCCGTACCATGTAAGTTCAAGTTTATTAGCCATAATCTTTTCCTCTCTTATCAGCAGGATCTATTTCACAATATCGCTTAGAATATTAAGTAGACAAGGTTGTTGTCAATTGAAGGTTTGCTACTCTGTTAATATTAATTTTTAAGCCATCGAATAAACATTTATTAATGAATACAGATTTTTGTAGTGACACGGGGACTGTTTGTAGTAATGCAAAACCTAGCAAAGAAATATGCCTAACTGGCTGTTCTTGTGCTTTTACCCTTTATGTAACCCTAAAATAGTAACTATACAGTAATTCTTGGGCTAATCATTGTTGACACCCTTTCATAAACATCAATATCAATAGCAGCGTCTATTTCAAAAGAAACCATTAATGCATATGGGACTACTCCATCGAATTTATCATCTGCAACTTTGGCGCAATTAACTTTAAGCTGAACAATATCATTCGTGCTCCAAACAACGATTTCGTTATTTTCAAATATTTCGTGCTGCAGAGTTCCTCTTCTTACGGCTTGCCAATCTGCATCTATACGGTTATCAATTAAGTGCTTTTTATCACCTTCTATAGAAAACCACAATTGTGCTGACCGATAAGTTTGGCGTGAGGGAGTAATTGGAGAAAATGTAGCAAGAGTAGCAGTTAAGCGTCGTAGTATTTTATCACGACTGAATTCTTCAAAAGGTAAAGGCAAATCGAAAAGATGAGCTTCGCCATCTCTGAGTTCACCATATCCTATCAGGGTGATACGGTTCTTTGCACATTCAACTGCCTTATCGATATCAGGCTTTCCATATCCGAAGAATCTATATACGTAATCTGTAAACCTTGGTGGAAAACCAAGAGCTGAATTAAATATATTGTAAAGTGCACCCCATTCAGAACCATGTACCAACATAGCTTTAATAAGCAACGCAACAAACCCATAGGGCAACGATTCGCCTGCTTCATTAAAAACATCTGATAATGTATCATAACAACGTGATGCTTCATGCGATGTCATTGCGGTAGAATTGCTTGTCCCAAATGTATGCATTATTTTCTGGGCTCCACTCGCTAAATCAAATGGAGCAGCAGAAACCGAGCCAGGTGCTCTTGTCTGAGAAGGACGCCAGCGTAATTGGGTATCGCTAATGCTGTTCTGAATCATTGTGTTTCTGCCACCATCAAAAATAATATCGGGTTTGATAGAATTATTCAGACCTCTGCCGAGAGCGCTAAACGGGCTTACCATGTTGTCCGAGCAAGGCAGAACCTGTCGTGTATCGGCTGTGAAGGTTGATTCATCAGAAAATGAAGCTCCTATAGTAAGCGCATTAATACTTTCTGCAGGAGAAAGCAATCGTTGAATACGCGCATTATTATTCATTTGTTGAATGATAATGTTATCCCGGTCTTCGATGCCGAGAGCAGAAAAATCATTAAAAGACATTCCAACATCTATATTGTTTGGATGGTTGCCTGCGCTCACAACAAAAAGAACCCTGTATGTATAGCTCAGCCAGTCGAGCAGGCGTGCCAAAGGACTCATCAGTCGGTCAAAAATCCGACCTGGAAAACCAATAGAAAGGTTAATAACTCTGACGCTGGGGGCAACGCGACCTGCATCGGCTTCGAAAAGCCGGCGCACCGCTTCATGGATTTTATCAATGATCAAAGTATCATTCGGAATTTCCTCACCTATTCCGCCCAGGGTATTGCGTGACTTCATAATTGGTCTTACATAGATTTTGTGTGTAACTTGGTGCTGGATATTATTAATGTCACCATGTGCAATCAATGAAGCCATAGAAGTGCCATGCATTCGGGTTGATATTGTGTATTGTGCTGCGTAATTATCAGGATCATCAACATTCAGCAGTCCATTTAAAAAAGGATGATTTTCTTGAGGTAATCCATCAAATAAAGCAATAATCGGTTCTTCTTCAATGGAAGTGGGCATATTTACATACATGGAGCTATCCGAAATATTACCATTAGAGATTACCACGCTTTGTCCTACAGCTTGGAAAAACATGATTTGTTCAGCTGAAGCAAGTGAAACTTCCTTTTTATCAATGATGGATTGAACTGTCTGTCGTGGAAGAGATGCTAAAATGGCGTGATAATTTATTGCGTCAATAATAATTTGCCCCAACACTTGACCATTGACAGATTGAATCAATTCTACAACATCATTTTCACGACGTTGCTGTGTCTCCTTCGATTTTCTATAAAAAAGTTCAATCTCGCATTTTACCTCGCTGAGTTGGGGCTCTAACTCCAAATCCTGCTGCCATGCCTCTAAAACACCGGTTTCTTCAATCCTTTCTTTATAACCCCAAAAATGAATATCAATAAGGTTGTCAAAAACGTCCCTAAGTCCTGTTTTGCCAGTTGGAAAAGTCATTTTAGGATTTTTAGTATAACTCTTCCAGAAAGATACCATTTCTTCAAGAGCATGATTATTTGCAAGAATACAATAAACTTTACCGGTAAATTTTGACTTTGTTTCATCCCTTGATATGATATTTGTACGTTTATCTTTCTTAATAACGTAAAAATCATCTGTAGCAAGCGTTTGTTCTGATGTATCAAATATCCACTCGACATCGCTTCCAAGATTTTTTACAGCAGTATAAAAAGACGCTAATTCGCCGGACACCTCAAATACAAGAGTCTTTTCAGGTTCTATTCCCGTGGGTGATTGTTGAAGTAGTATCTTATTGTCATCAATTACCTTTTGAAGGATTTCCAGTTTTGGTTCAAGTCGTGATGCTTGTTTTGAATGGGATGGAAAACTAATTTTAGGGGCTCCGCCGGGTTTATTATTTCTATCAGCAGTTTGAGGTATTGCAAATAAAATAATCGGCCTTTCTGGTCTTTCTGGCATTATTCAACACCTTCTTCCTGACTCTTTTCTGTGTCGCTTTGTGCACTAGAGAGATAGAGATTCAATTCGTTTAGTGTAATATATTTTACATTTCCGTTTGGTATTTTCAATACATACTTTCTATAAACCGATAACGCAAATTCCTCTGCTTCAGCAAAACTTTTTCCCAAGAATTTTTTTGACAATGTTGAGGGCTCAAATCCAAAGTTAAAACCTATACGATTTTCAAACTGTTTAAACCACTGTTCTAAATCTCGACGTGAAGGTTTTGGTAGAGATAAGCGTAATTGAAAACGCCTCCATGCCGCCTTATCTAAAAGGGCATCATGATTTGTTGCTGCTATCACAATAACATAACTTGGTAAAGCATCAATTTGCAGAAGCAGTGAGCTTACGACTCTTTTTATTTCACCAGTTTCATGAGTATCTCCGCGCTCTTTTCCGAGAGTCTCAAATTCATCAAAAAACAAGACGCACTGCCTTGTCTTTGCGTAATCAAATAGTTTCCCAAGGCGTGCAGCTGTTTCTCCAAGATATGCACCAACAATGCTTTCGTATCTCACGGTCAATAATGGTAACATCAAAGCTTCTGCAATAGCTTCGGCTAATGATGTTTTACCATTACCAGGCGGACCTATTAGGAGAATTTTATTGCGAGGCTCTATGCCATACGAGCGCAGAAAATCAGCTCGAGACTGTTCCTCAATGAGATCATGGCAACTTTCTACTACCAATTTTGGCAATAATAGCTGTTCGAGCTTCCTCGTAGGAATCTTTTCAACAAATAAGCTCTGCTCACCATTACCATTTCGAACTGAAGGTTGTAAGGCATCCCTCATAAGTGGCCGGCTTTGACCCCTTAGAAGCTCTTCAACCTTATTCGCCAACACACCGTGTTGTTTTGCACGTTCTTCTGCGCAGATAGCTTCTGCCACTTTGCGGAAATTTGGGTTGTCATTGTTTAAACCATATTTTATTAAATCATAGAGCAAATCCGCTCTTGCCATATTTAACACCTTCTCCTGGTTAGGTTATTATTATTTTGTATCACTTTTTAATAACTGAGACACATTGATAAAATTGCTTTCACAAAAATCAATAAAACTCTTTTGGGCTAAGTTACTTGGTTCAACATGCCCGTTCTCCCAACGGTTAATCGTAGAATAGCTTACATTTAACGCTAGAGCCAGCTGTTGCTGGCTTAACTTAAGTTCAAGCCTTACCTTTTTAATAACAGATGAAAAAACCATTATAACACCTCCAACATTCCAGCTTGTTAATATAGCATTTGCAATAATTGATTATATCATATGCTACATCGGAATGGAATAGTATTTTTGAATGTTAAGGATAAGTTTTCGGGGATTGTTTGTAACATTGCCAAATAAATCAAGAAAAAGGGGGCGGAAATACCGCTCCCTTTATGCTTTTTATTGTTCCTTTTAAATGGTCGAAAAACCGCACGCACGCGATGTCCCCTACAGTTACCTGTACAGCGGCCCGTAAGTATTGCATGCCCTGTAATCGGCGCTTTCCAAATCGCCGGTGCCGAAAGCGGCCCATGCGTGCGGCCTGTAGATGGCTTCATCCGGTACATTGTGCATCGCGACGGGGATGCGAAGCATGCTCGCAAGGGTGATTAAATCTTTACCGATATGCCCGTAGGTCAATGAACCGTGGTTCGCGCCCCAGTTCGCCATGACGGAATAAACATCCTTGAATGCGCACTTTTCGTTGGTGTTCGGTACAAACCAAGTCGTCGGCCAGGTCGGGTCAGTTCGCTTGTCAAGCTTGTTGTGGATTTCGTCCGGCAGAATAACCGTATAGCCTTCCGCCAACTGAAGCACGGGACCGATGCCGTCGACCAAGTTAAATCTAATCATTGTAACAGGCATCTGCGCCCTTGTTTTAAACTGGGAGGAATATCCGCCGCCTCTGAAATAGCCGGTATCGGCCGGACACCACTCGGTGACGGAAAGCATTGCCTCAATATCCTTATTGTTTACATCCCACCACTTTTTGATAACAGCGTTGCCGCCGGTATCTTTTGACATGCCTGTCGCGTCAAGCGCCGCAGCGCCGGAGTTGATGAGGTGGATAAAGCCGCCTGCGGCAAGTCCGTCCGGCTTAACACCGGTTACGCGCTCGACGGCTTCGGGGCTCCAATAGGTGCGGACATCGGCAAACACACTGGCTGTGCCTGTTAAGAGCTTGCCGGCAAGCATTGCGAGGCCGTTGAGGCCGTCATTTTCGGTTGCGAAAATGAGCGGTTCTTTTTTGCCGTTCCAGTCAAAGGATGAATTGAGGATTGCCTCGGTAAAATCGCAGTTCGGCATGAAATCGGTCCATTGCCTTTGCCCTTGGAAGCCGCCCAAAATGGCGTTGCGGCCGAGTGCTTCCTCATGCCAGCCGTCCGAAATGCCGCTGCGGATCGACGCTTCGTCAGTGGCGCAAACGGCGTTCAGTTTTTCGTTGCCGATGAGAATATCACGGCAGATGAGCGTCATTTTAATAACAAACTCCCATTCCCAATCCTTACGATCGCGCGGTTTTTGTTTGGCGTTTTTATCATAGCCCTCTTTGCAGTTCTTTTTGGCCCAGGCAAGCGCCTTTTCGAATTCCTCATGGTCAAAGATATTGAATTCAACCCTGCGGGTAACCTCGGACATATCCACCCATTCCGCGCGCAGGCCGAGATATTTTTGCATGAAAGCGGCGTCGCAGATTGAACCGGCGATGCCCATGGAAACCGCGCCGATGCCGACATAAGATTTGCCTTTAATTTGACCGACAGCTGCCGCCGCGCGGGCAAAGCGGAGAATTTTTTCCTCAACGTCTGCGGGGATGGAGTTGTCGTTCAAATCCTGAACATCTCTGCCGTAAATCGAAAATGCCGGCAGGCCTTTTTGGGCATGAGCCGCCATAACCGCGGCCAGGTACACCGCACCCGGACGCTCTGTGCCGTTAAAGCCCCAAACGGCTTTAATTGTCAGCGGGTCCATATCCATCGTTTCGCTGCCGTAGCACCAGCAGGGGGTGACGGAAAGGGTCGCGCAGACATTTTGCGTTGAGAAGAACTCGGCGCACTTTGCCGCTTCGGCTCCGCCGCCGATGGTGCAGGGGGAAATCACGCATTCGAACGGGGTGCCGTCCGAATAAAAAACATTGGCTTCAATTAAAGCCTTCGCAGCCTTTGCCATCGCCCCGGTTTTTTCCTCAAGTCCCTCGCGCACACCGCCCCAGCGGCCGTCAATAATCGGTCTGATTCCTATTTTTGCCCTAAACATAGTATCCATCCTTTCGGTTTATATAATTTAAATGATTTCAAATTTTTTATACGCCTGTTCCCATTCTTTGACATCCATCGGCAGGTATTCTTTGACGCCTTCGCTTTTCGCGACGATTTCTCTTGCTTTGGCAATGCTCTCGATTTCGCCTGTCGCCAACAGCTGGACGGCGATGTTGCCGAGCACCGTTGCCTCGATTGGCCCCGCGATAACTTTCCTGTTGCAGGAGTTCGCCGTCATTTGGCAAAGAAGCGTATCCTTCGTGCCCCCGCCGATAACATGAATAACAGGGTAATCCTTCTCCGTGCAGTCCATGAGCTTTTCAAAGGTAACCCTGTATTTCATCGCGAGGCTCTCATAGATGCAGCGCACAATTTCGCCGACGCTCTGCGGTACATACTGCCCGGTTTTTTTGCAGTACTCGCGCACCCGCTCGGGGATGTTGCCGTGCGGCACAAACTCCGGCGCGTCGGGGTCGATAAAGCACTTGAACGGCTCCGCCTCAAGGGCGAGGCGCTCCAAATCGGCGTAACTGTAATCATTGCCGTTGCGGTTCCAGTGGCGGCGGCTTTCCTGAATCAGCCACAGCCCGATGATATTTTTGAGGAAGCCGATGCAGTAACCGTAACCGCCTTCGTTTGTCACATTCATTTTGATTGCTTTTTCGTTGACAATCGGCTCGTCGAGCTCGGTGCCGAAAAGCGACCATGTTCCGCTGCTGATAAACGCAAAGTCCTTTTCGGCGCAGGGAACAGCTGTCAGCGCCGACTGTGTGTCGTGCCCGCAGACGGAAATAACCGGCACGGGTTCCACCGCGCATTCCTCGCAGACCACGTCGCTCAGCGGCGCGGCGACGGTGCCGGACGGAACGATTTCATTCAGCAGCCGCGCGGGTATGCCGAGCTTTGAAAGAATCGTCTCGGACCAATCGCGTGTTTTCAAATCCACCATTTGGGACGTGGTCGCTATGGAATATTCGGTTACCTTTTTGCCGGTGAGCAGATAGGTAAAAAGGTCCGGCATAAATAAAAGCTTATCCGCCCGCTCCAGAATGTGCGGTCGGTATTTTTTGAGCGCCAAAAGCTGAAACAGGGTGTTGAGCTCCATAAACTGTATGCCCGTTATGCCGTAAAGCTCCTCACGCGGCATTATTTTAAAAGCTTCCTCCACCATGCCCTTTGTGCGCAGGTCGCGGTAGTGAATCGGGTTTTCGAGCAGGCAGCCGTATTCGTCAATCAAACCGAAGTCAACGCCCCAGGTGTCTATCCCGATGCTGTCAAACCCGCCGGTAATTTTCGCCTTGGTTATCCCCTGCTTGATTTCATGGAACAGCCGCAAAACATCCCAGTAGATTGTGCCCTGCACATTGACGGGGTCGTTGGTGAAACGGTGCACCTCCTCAAGGGTGATTTTTTCACCGTCAAAAACGCCGATGATCGCGCGCCCGCTCGAGGCGCCGAAGTCAAAGGCGAGAACTCTTTTTGTTTTTGCCATAGATTTACCCCCTTGATAGTTGGGGCGGTTTTCCGTCCCGAATTTGCAGGGGACGGGTCTTCCGTCCCGAAAAAAAGATGTTGAAAAGAAGTTGTGGAATGAAAGTAAGCCTGGTTTATATCTATCGCGTCTAACATCTAAAATCTAATGTCTAATATCTAGATTACAACCCCTTTTTTCAAAATCACATTCGCGTATATAGCCGTTTCGCCCGTCGCCACAACCGCGTAGGCCTTTTTCGCCCGCTCGTAAAACGCGAAACGCTCAACAAGCTCAATTTGCCTGTCGCCTTCATTTTTTTCAACAATACTTTTATATTCCACCCAGATAGCCGGCCTGTTTTCGCTGTCGCCGTTGTCCATTAATGCCACGGGGCTGTCAACATACTGGTCCAGCGGGAAAAGCTTCAGGATGGCATCAAGCAGTTCAGGCACACCGTGGCCGTCCGTCCGTAAAAGCCTTTGCGCTACAGAAGCGGAGGGGAAGTTGCCGTCGCCGAGAACAAGTTCGTCGCCGTGCCCCATTTCCATAAGCGTTTTCAACAGTTCGGGGGAAAGAATCGGTGAAATATTTTTCAACATATATAACAGCCCTTTCATGATACGATTTTAATTTAATACAATCGGGTGCGGGTGTCCCGCCCGCAATTACTTCATTCTTCATTTCTTCATTCTTCATTGGTTGAATTCATTCAACCCTGCTAATCTATAC
>Ga0118677_10013541_pt1 | contig 11701 bp, 6 predicted proteins | sample AliMusrvi5mmetaG_FD_86154 | JGI IMG/M metagenome (GOLD analysis project Ga0118677, IMG submission 86154) | reverse complement strand
ACTCCAGCCTTTTCCTCCGCGTATTCAAACATTACCACCGTATCAGCCCCACGCGGCAGCATCGCGCCGGTCATAATCCTGGAACACTCCCCGGCCGATACCGGCAGACTTGGCACCCGCCCCGCCTGGATCGTCTCTACAACACGCATCGGCGATCCAAGATCGCATTTCCTGTATGCATAACCGTCCATGGCCGAATTGTCGAAAGGTGGTGAGTCAGCATCGCTCAGGACATCCTTTCCAAGGACGCGACCAAGAGCCTGATGAAGCGGCACTCTCTCGATCCCGAGAGTCTTTGCCGCAGTGGTGATCATGCTGTAAGCCTTTTCAAACGAGATCGTCGGGGCCGATCTGCTCATGATGTCCTCCCCTCTGCATTCTTTGAAACGGCAGAGCGATAATCATCCATCGTGTTAACGTTTCGATACCAGCCGGAATCTGACATTGTCACGAACTTCACTTTGACCACGTCAAACAGGTCTGAGATCCTTCGGCCGCCGCTTTGCAGAATCCCCTCTGCCGCATTTACCACCGCTTTCCGGTAGATAATAATCTGTGATGGTCTTTGCGATGGGGTCTATCAGTATGCATCTGGTTGTGTCTTTCATAAATTATTTTAGGTTCGTCCTGGGGTGTTGGTGGAAATACTTTCTAAATTATCGAGCCGCCGGTGTTTTTCGGTTTCATCGGCACCACGGGCACGCGGGTTTCCAGTTGGTAGGTTTTCATGTCCACGCTGACGGCAACCATCGGGTAGGTTTCCTTCTTGAACCTGCGGATTGCGGCACCGGCGTCGGGAATATCGGAGGTGATGACCTCGGCGTAGCGTCCGCCGAGTTCGGGATGCAGTTCGTTGAGGTAGCGAGCGAGCCGGGCGGCGTGGTGTTTGGTGATGGCGAAGACGATGGATTTACCAGGGCCTGTCTTCAGCTTTGGGGCGAGTTCCTGGAAAGATTCGTGAGCGAGTTTATCGAACTCCACCATCATTTTCCGGTTCGTGTCCTCATTCGTCCACTCCCGCTCGAACGCGGCGGGGTCGTATTTTTCTCCATCGACCTCAGTCCCATCAGCAACCAGGCAGGTGATGCCGGTAGCAAACTTGTAGGGGGTGAGAAATCCTTCCTTGAACGCGGTCTGAATCGGCAGGGCAAAATCGGGCTGATCGTCTTTGCAGTGGTAAAACTTGAACGTGTTGCGCTCGATATATGCGGCGGGGGTCGCGGTGAGGCCGATGTGGAAAGCGTCGAAGTGGGTCAGTGAGGCCTGCCAAGAACCGTAAATCGAACGGTGGCATTCGTCGGCAATGACGATATCGAAGTAGCCGCTGGTGAACTCGCGGTAGCGGCTGATCATCGTCTGGAGGAGGCAAACGGTGACTTGCTGTTCCTGGCGCTCCATTCCGGCTTGCAACCAGTAACTTGAACGGTCGTTGCAGATGTCTTGAATTGCGGCGATTGCCTGCTGCGCCAGTTGGTCCCGGTCCACAAGGAAGAGCACCCGCTCAGCTCGTCCCGCCTTCATGAGCCGCTTGATGGCTAGGCAAACCAAGTCGGTTTTTCCGGTGCCAGTTGGCAATTCAATGAGGAAACGGCGTTTTCCCAACTCGAACGCGTGGTCGAGCGCCTTCATGCACTCCTGCTGATAGGGACGCACCTGACGGTTCTCGCCTTCGCGGATGTAGTAGTCGGGGACAGGGATTGTAGCGAGCGGTTGGGATTCCTTACGGAGCCAAACGAGCCGCTCCAAGTCACGGCGCGAGAAAAATGAGCTGACGATACGGGCGTCGTCGTTTTGGTAATCCCAGAAATAAATGAGCTGACCGTTGGAAAGGAAGATGAACTGTGCGCCGATGCGTTTTGCGTAGGGAAGCGCCTGTTGCTTGGCGATGTAGGGGTCGATGTTCCCACGCTTCGCCTCAATGACGGCGAGGGGATGTCCGTTTGTATCGTGAAGAACGTAGTCGCAGCGGCCTGGCCCCGCAGATGTGCATGGCGGCTCCTCACGCACTACGGAAGAGTCCCTGCCAGTCTCCGCTGCCACGGCATAAACCTCGGTACGCACTTGCGCTTTATCAGCCGGATTCCATCCAGCCTCACGCAGGAGTGCATCAATGAGGATGCGTGCATCGGTTTCTTTTTCGGGCGCCATTACGTTTTCTTGGGTGAAGATTACATTGGCGGAGCAATACCCGCCATGCTAAAAAATGACGAACGCCTGATTTTACAGTCAGGTCGAAACTCTTGAATGACCAAACGCCTTTTTGCCCGAACCGGACTATCCCTTGAGCGCTTACGGACGTTCGCCGAGGTAGTTGCTGCCGCTGGCATCAGCCAGGCAGCCCCAGGCGACTCCAACCGCCAAAGCCAGTTTAGTCGCCAGTTGAAGGAGTTGGAATCATTTTTCGGGGCCGAGTTATTGCGCCGGGGACGCGGTCGCTTCGAGCTGACCGCAGCAGGGAATGAACTTTTCCAGATCGTCCAATCGCATTTCAATGCCATGGAGGACTTGATTGACCGTTGTGCCGACCGAAGCGTCGAGATGCGGTTGGGAGCGGGTGAAAGTCTTCTTTACTGGCTCATTCCTCCCTGTCTTCAAGAATTCAGAACCCGGCGACCATTGGTCACCTTGGTGCTCCAAAACCTGCGCACCGACGATATTGTGAACCGCCTTATGGATGGTCAGCTTGATGCCGGGTTGTTGCGTCAAGACGCCGTGCGGACTTCTCTTCAGTCTGAGCCGATTGGGACGATGAGTTACGGTCTCTGGGTTCCAGATTTGCTTGGACTGGAGATTAAGCGGCGGGATTTTTGGAAATTTCTTAAATCAACCCAGGTGGCCGTGTTGGAGGGCGGTACTGTTACATCCGCATTTGAGGAGGCAGGAGAAGCGAAGGGCATACGCCTGAAAATATGCTTCCGAGGCAGTTCGTACCCGCAGATGGTTGAGGCATCGAAGCAGCTAGGATGTGCCGCACTTTTGCCGATTTTCGAGGGCGGACCGGAAATCCAAGGCGGAACCGTCTATCCCATCCCTACGTTAAAACCGTTTACACGAATCCTGGCGCTCGCATGGAATCCACGCTTTGTTTCCCTTCGCCAAGAGATCGAGAGGGCTATCGAGAGTTTTTCAACAATTCTGCGCGGCAGGGTCGTTCAAGGACCCTTCAAGGGAGCCAGATAGTCCGCCTGCGGTCGGAAATTCGAGTTGCTCTTGTATCTACTATCATGCGCAAGAAATCGCCCCCTTTGGTTCAGCACCCGGTCACCCCCTGCCGTGTCTGTCGGCATCGGGGATCCCGTCCGCAGGCGAAGATTTGGATTTGTCCCGTATCTACTATCATGAGCAGCAAATCGATTCCTTTGCATGTGGGCGTAGCCCCCACGCTGTCTTGCACTGGGCAGCCCCAAAAACTTCACCCGAAAGAGCACCAATTCTGCATGCGAGCCCCGCTGATTCTCGGCAATTTCATTTTACCTCGGCTGGATACTTACTCTGGAAGCGAGCTCTCAGCAGGACTTCCCCGGACTCAGCGACTGCCTAGCAATCCCGTAGACAACAGAGCACCACCTTGAAAACTTTTGGAAAATTCATATCGTAAGTCGCTTAATTTCAGGGACTTACAAGAAAGCCAGCAGTCGGACTCGAACCGACGACCGTCTGATTACAAATCACTTGATACCCCCTGTTCCGAACTGTCGCCTAGTGTTCCGATTTGAGCCATTTTACAGAGTAAATCCCAGTGTAAATCGCGGCGGTTCTCGACCGTATGTCGGAACACAAAAGCACAGGTCTGAACCGAATAAGTGGCCGAGAAGTGGCCGAGTGGAAATCCCATTTCCCCCGTTCTTATTCCACCTGCTGACCGCAGTAAAATCCTACGCTTTTTAACGGATTGCCTGATCTGCAACTACAGGAAAGAATGAAGCAGCGGTAGCTCTGCTCAACCTTACCCTGAAAATCACGATCGCCCATGGACGGCGATCCACATGCCAAATCAGAAAATGATTCAAAAACCCACGACAAGTTACAAGGGTGCGGACATCTTGGTCGTGGACGATATTCCGGCCAACTTGGAATTACTCTCCGAAATGCTCAAGGCGGAGGGATACAAGGTCCGTCCCGTCACGGGCGGGGCGATGGCGCTAAAAGCGGCCAAGAGCTTGCCGCCCGACTTGATCCTGCTCGACATCCTGATGCCCGATATGAACGGCCATGAAGTTTGCAATCGCTTGAAAGATGATGACGTATTGAAGGATATCCCCATCATTTTCCTCAGCGCCCTGACGGAACTGGAGGACAAGGTGCGCGGGCTCCGTGGAGGAGGCAACGATTACATTACAAAACCCTTCCAGGCAGAAGAAGTGCTCGCTCGGGTTGATGTTCACCTGAAACTCCGCCGTCAACAGAAGGAATTGAAGACAGAGAATCATCTGCTGAAAGAAAAGCAGCCCCTCCGCATCAAGCAGGACGGCTTGTTGGCCACCCTCTCATTACGAGAACGGGAAATTCTTCACTGGGTGCGCGAAGGAAAACGGAATTCTGAAATCGCCCAAATTTTGAACATTAGCGCACATACCGTCCGCCATCACTTGGAAAGTGTGTTCGGCAAACTGGGCGTGGAAACCCGCACGGCTGCAATTGTCATATTGGGCGATTCCGTTATCTGACCTCAAAATAGGACGTTCGTCCCATTGCTGCGCTTGGAGCTTGGGAATATGTTTATCCTCTCAACCTGCGTTAAAAATTCCCTCATGACCGAAACTCTCCATATTGTTGCGACTGTATCCATTTGTAATATGTTCGCAATCACCACATATTTTTTAATAAAACGCATGCAAAATGGCAGGCGGAGACTAAGGCGGACACGGCAGGGATATTCCCCTATTTACTGGGGTTAAGTGATAGACCATAGGATAATATTAGAGCCTGAAAGGGATGTCGTGATGTGTCTCAAAAAACTGAAACTGCAGAATTTTTTCGTACAAACAGTCCGCCATGATCAAAAATATAAAAATGAGCGATAAACAAGCAGACATTCTGGTCGTGGACGACACTTCGGCCAATCTGGATTTACTCACAGAAATACTCAAGGCGGAGGGATACAAGGTTCGTCCCGTCACCGGCGGAGTGCAGGCATTGGAAGCCGCCAGGAGCGTGACGCCCGACTTGATCCTGCTCGACATCAATATGCCGGGCATGAACGGCTATGAAGTTTGCATGCGCCTGAAAGCAGACGGGCCGTTGAAGGGGGTTCCGGTTCTTTTCATCAGCGCGCTGGGGGATAAAGCGGACAAGGTCACGGCGTTTCAGTGCGGCGGCGTGGATTATATCACCAAGCCGTTCTGGGTGGAGGAGGTGCTTGCCCGTGTCACAACCCATCTTCGCCTTCGGCAGTTGCAGATTGAGGTAGAGAACCACAACGCCCACTTGGAAGAAACGGTGCGGATTCGCACACGTGAAATTACCGAAGCGCGGGATCAACTCGCAGAAGCCCATGAACGCCTCGCCATCCTGGACAAGGCCAAAAGCGACTTCCTTTCCCTCATTTCCCACGAACTGCGCACCCCGCTCAATGGTCTTTTTGGCATCACCGAGCTGATATTGAACGAATGCCGTTCGCTTCCCTCTATGGAGGCCATTTGCGGGCATTTTAACAGCTCCCGCGACAAAATCCTGACGATCGTGGCGGATTCCTTGCTCCTGACGCAGATTGATGTGGAGGGGGAAAAGTTCGCTCACACTCCAACTTGTCTGAGTTTGGCTCTCCTGAACGCCAAAGAGCGGTCCCTCGAATTTGCGAAGTCGTATAATGTCGATATCGGACCGTTTCCCATTTTGTCCGAATCGGTGATCGGTGAACCCGACTTGCTGAGCAAGGCTTTGGAGGCATTGTTGGAAACTGGCGTCAGATTCTCGAAACCCGGCAGTGTCATCAACCTCTCCATTTCCACTTCGGAAGCCGGGGTCGCCCTGACAATTGAAACCACAGGCCGTTTGATTCCAGAGAAATTGATTCCCCAGTTTTTTGACGTGCTGTCGATCGGCGAAGCCATTGTCCCAGGAGGCGTTCTCGGCTTGCGGCCCGCGGTCGCAGAGAGGATCATTTCTCTCTTCGGTGGTTCGGTGACGGTCGAAAATCTCGATCCGAATGGCATTCGGCTGACTGTTCGCCTAAAATCGGGCCGGTAAGCCGCTTCCAAAGCATGAACAAAGACAAACAATCTGCCGCAGCCCGCCGTAATCTCTGGAGAGCTGTGGGATTGCTGGCGGTTGGGTTGCTCGTCACCGTGCTCGTTTCACTTTTTTTCAAGGCCGAGGAGGAGGCGTCCGCGCAACGTGAGTTCGACTTTACCTGCAATGCTATCCGGCTCAATATCGAAGCCCGGCTCGACGCTTGCGTCGCGATCCTGCGCAGTGGTGCGGCGCTTTTTGATGCCTCGGAGACCGTCTCGCGCGAGCAATGGCTGGCCTTCACCGAGCGTCTCAATATCCAACAGAATCTGCCCGGCATTCAGGGCATCGGCTTTGCATTGCTGGTCCCCCGCGCGCAACTCACCCAGCATGTCCAGGCGATTCGCAGCGAAGGCTTTCCGAACTACGAGATAAGGCCTGCTGGCGAACGGGAGACCTACTCATCCATCATCTATCTCGAACCTTTTCGGGATCGGAACCTGCGCGCCTTCGGCTTTGATATGTTTTCCGAACCCATACGCCGTGCGGCGATGGAACGGGCGCGCGATGAGAATACAGCTGCGCTCTCAGGAAAAATCATCCTGGTGCAGGAGACAGACATCGACGTTCAATCCGGTGCCTTGATGTATGTTCCCGTGTACCGTCACGGCTTGCCGATTAAAACCATCGAACAGCGCCGCGCCGCCATATCAGGCTGGGTCTATAGTCCGTATCGGATGAATGATCTGATGTTGGGAACCCTGCGAGGCTGGGACTCAAAGCAGAAGAACGGACGGCTTTGCTTGCAGGTTTACGATGGCGGCACAGCATCCCAAGATGCCCTACTCTATGACAGCCGGACTGCCGAGGATAAAGCACTGCCTTCCGCCACCCAGTTGACCAAGCTGACCAAGCTGACCAAGCTGACCAAGCTGACCCCGATAGATATTGCCGGAAACCGTTGGACGGTGTGCCTCACGCAGGTGGGCGGACTGTCGTCCCTAGCTGATTACAGGAGCGCCTGGCTCGTTTTATTCGCAGGAACGTTCATCAGCCTGCTCTTGTTCTGGCTTATGCTCTCTTTGCTCCATGCGCGCGTCCTTGTGCGGCAGCGGCAGTTGCAAAATAGCGCTCTTGAAGCCGCTGCGAACTCCATCATCATCACCGACAGCAAAGGAGTAATTCAGTGGATCAACGAAGCATTCACCGTCTTGACCGGCTACCCCGTTGCGGAAGCAATCGGCAAAACTCACCGTTTTCTGAAGTCGGGAAAACATGATTTGACGTTCTACAAGAGTCTTTGGAAAGCCATTCTCAAAGGGGAAATATGGCACGGCGAAATCATCAACCAACGCAAGGATGGCAGCCTTTACACGGAGGAGATGACCATCACCCCGATCAAGGACAACATCGGAAAGATCGCGCATTTCATCGCCGTCAAGCAGGACATCACCAAGCGCAAGCAGGCAGAAGCGATGATCAGGGAGAGCGAGACTCGTTATGTTCAACTCGCTGAGCAGAGTTCTACCGTGGCTTGGGAAGTGGACGCTCAGGGTCTTTACACCTATGTAAGCCAGGTTTCCGTGGCTGTTTGGGGCTACCGCCCGGACGAACTGGTGGGCAGGATGCACTTCTACGACCTGCATCCAGAATCAGGGCGCGAGGCGTTCAAAACATCCGCCTTCGCAGGCTTCGCGCAGAAACAACCGTTTAAGAATTTAGTCAACGCCATAGAGACCAAAGATGGGAGGCAAGTGTGGGTCTCCACGAACGGCACTCCCATCCTGAACGCAGAAGGAACCCTGCGCGGCTATCGCGGCAGCGATGTGGACGTCACCGCACGCAAGCAGGCTGAACAAGACTTGCTAGATGCCCATGCGGAAATGGAACAACGCGTAAAGAACCGCACCGCAGAGATGAAGCAGAGCAAGGATCAACTCCAACTCCTGCTGGATTCGACAGCGGAAGCCATTTATGGCATTGATACAAACGGAGACTGCACCTTCTGCAACCCGGCCTGCTTGCGGATGCTCGGCTATGCGAGGGAAGAGGAGTTACTCGGAAAGAACATGCACTGGCAGATTCACGGCAAGCTTGCAGATGGGAGCCATTTCCCGGTCGAAGATTGCCGGATTTTCCAGGCGTTCCAACAGGACGAGGGAACTCATGTCGATGATGAAGTATTGTGGCGGGCGGACGGCACAAGCTTTCCTGCCGAATACTGGTCCTTCCCCCAGCGCTTGAATGGCAAGGTCGTAGGTGCGGTGGTGACGTTTATCGACATCACCGAGCGCAAACAGACGGAGGCGGCACTCTCCCTGTCCGCCGAGCGCTTGTTCCTGGCTACGAAAGCCGGCGGCGTGGGCGTTTGGGATTACGACGTTATCAACAACACGCTGACTTGGGATGATCAGATGTTTGCCCTCTACGGAATTACGAGAGAATCATTCGGAGGCGCATACGAGGCATGGAAGGCTGGGCTTCACCCGGATGATGTGGATCGAGGGGATAAGGAAATCCAGATGGCTCTGAGCGGTGAAAGGGATTTCGATACCGAGTTCCGCGCGCTTTGGCCGGATGGGACTATCCGCGATATCCGTGCGCTCGCCATCGTGAAACGCAATGCCTCCGGCCTACCCGTGCACTTGATTGGCACAAACTGGGACATCACCGAGATTAAGTATGCGGAACTGGAAATGCGCCAAGCCAAGGAAATGGCCGAGAGTGCTTCGCGAGCCAAGAGCGCTTTTTTAGCGAACATGTCCCACGAGATTCGCACGCCGATGAACGCCATCCTCGGGTTTTCGCAGATCATGCTGCACGATTCAGGTTTGGGCACCCGGCAGAAAAAGCATTTGGAGACCATCAACCGTAGCGGCGAGCATTTGCTGGCCGTGATCAATGACATTCTGGACATGGCGAAGATCGAAGCGGGACGCATCGAGTTGCATCCCTCTCCGTTTGACCTCTCTGCATTGCTTCACGATCTGGATGCCCTGTTCCGCAACCGCGCGGACGCCAAGGGATTGAGGATGGATGTTTCCCAGATGAACGAGATACCGCAGTGTTTAGTTGCGGATAAGAGAAAGTTGTTGCAGGTGTTGATCAACCTGCTTGGAAATGCGGTGAAGTTTACCAACCAAGGAGGGATTATCCTGCGGGTATTCAGCGAAAAGAAAGCACGCATGCTGTTCTTCGAGATCGAAGATACAGGGATAGGTATTCCAAGCGAAACGACTGACAAGCTCTTCAGTCCCTTCGTGCAGGTACACAACGGCCACCAAGCAGGCACGGGGACTGGACTCGGCTTGGCCATCAGTCTGGAACTTGCCCGCCTCATGGGGGGAGAAATCACTGTCACCAGCAAAGTTGGAAAAGGTTCCATTTTCAGGTTTTCATTACCCTTGATAGCGGGACAGATGGAGCACGCAGAACGCGCAACCCGGTTGCAGCGGGTCATCGGGTTGAAATCCGGGCAACCCAGCTATCGCGTATTGATCGTGGATGATATGGAGGACAACAGAGACCTCCTCACTGAGACGCTCAGCCGTAAAGGGTTTTCAACCCGCACGGCAAGCAGCGGGAAGAAAGCTCTCGAAGTGTTCAAAACCTGGCGTCCGCATCTCATCCTGATGGATATGCGCATGCCGTCCATGAATGGACTGGAAGCCATCCAATGGATTCGGGCCAGAGCCCGCGGCAATGCGGTGAAAATCATGAGCGTGACCTCCAATACTTTTGAAAGCACGCGGCAGGAGGCATTGGAAGCTGGAGCGGATGATTTCCTTGGAAAACCGTTTAGGGAAGAGGAACTCTTTGAGAAAATCCGGTTATTGCTCGGAGTGGAGTATGAGTATGACTTGGAGAAGCGTGAAAACGCGCTGCCTGACACGGCAGCAACGCCGGATTTCTCACCAGAGGAACTCGCATCGCTGCCGTTGGAATTGGTTGAGCAGATGAGGCAGGCCGCCGTCAATGCGGATTATGATCTCCTGCTGAAATTGATTCAGCGCGTGGAATCCACGAACAAAAACCTCTCGCAAGACTTGCGCAACCTGGTTGAACAATATAATTACCAGAAATTATTGGATATTCTAAATCCCAAACGGAGCGATCTATGAGCAGACCCCATGACGCGAATGAAATAGCAGATATTCTGGTCGTGGATGACACGCCGGAAAACCTTCAATTGCTTAGCGAAATGCTCAAGTCTTGGGGATACAAAGCCCGGCCTGTCACCGGCGGGGCGCTTGCCCTGCAAGCCGCCAGAAGTAAACGCCCCGACTTGATCCTGCTGGACATTCACATGCCGGAGATGGACGGCTACCAATTGTGCGGGCATCTGAAGGCGGACGAAACCCTGAAAGAAATCCCGGTTCTCTTCATCAGCGCCTTGAACGAGACGGCGGACAAGGTGAAAGCCTTTGAGTGTGGCGGTGCGGATTACATCACCAAGCCGTTCCAAGCAGACGAGATCCATGCCCGCATCAAAGCGCATCTCGAACTGCACCAGCAGAGAATCCGCCTGCAGGAAAGCTACGACCAACTGCGCGAGCTTGAATCGCACCGTGACAGCCTGGTTCACATGGTCGTCCACGACATGCGCTCCCCGATCACTTTCGTCATGGGAGTTTTAGACATTCTCAAGGAATCCTCTGGGAGTTGCGCTCCCAATGGGGCTCATAGTGGGTTGCTTGAGGATGCCTACATGAACTGCAACATGCTCACGGACATGATTTCGCAGTTGCTCGATATCAGCCGACTTGAGTCTGGAGAGATGCCTCTCGACCAGGTGGTCTGCGGACTCGATGAGGTATTACAAAACGCTATCCAACCGTTCCTTCTTCGTAGCGGTAACCCCACATTGGCAATCGCAGGGCATCCGGGAGCAAAAGTGTTCTGCGACAAGAACATCGTCCAGCGCGTTATCGTCAACTTGATTGGGAACGCTTTTAAATTCACTCCCCAACATGGGCGGGTGAAGGTTGTTATTTCAACGAGCAAGACAGAAGCGCGTGTTTCGGTTGCCGATAACGGCCTCGGAATACCGAAGGAGTTTCAGCAAAGGATTTTCGACAAATTCGGCCAGGCCCCCTCGAAGAAAAACAAGCAGCACGGCACCGGACTCGGGCTCGCCTTCTGCCGACTCGCCGTCGAAGCGCATGGCGGTAAAATCGGCGTCGAAAGCGAAGTCGGTCAGGGAAGCACCTTTTGGGTCACCTTACCGCTGGCAGGATGAAGCTACGTCTCCGTATTCACAATCGAATCCGTGATGACAATGGGAATCCCGCCCACGTTATCCGGGAGGCTGCTTCCATCACGCCCACGGCTTCCAATGCCTGATAAGCGGGCGAGCCGTCCACGTAGGCGTCGGCAATCGCTTGATCCGCTTCCACCCGCGCGGCAAGAATGTGGCATTGGCAGGGGCGATTTTCAAACGTGGACTTGGTGGCTTCCACGCCTTGGTTGGCGTCGCGGAAGCCCGTGGCGGGCAGTCCGGTGCGCACAATGGTGCGGTATTCCGTGCCGG
>Ga0118677_10013540_pt1 | contig 11701 bp, 10 predicted proteins | sample AliMusrvi5mmetaG_FD_86154 | JGI IMG/M metagenome (GOLD analysis project Ga0118677, IMG submission 86154) | reverse complement strand
ACCTACTACAACGCCGTCAGCACTAACTCCAAAGGCTTCCTCACCGCCGGCAATAACGCTCTCTACAACGGCGAATCGGATCGCATGTTCACCAGCCGCCAGCAGCTCATCCAGTTTTTCACCCAAAAGCTCGGCGGGGGCACGCTCACAAGCAACCTGCAAAGTGCCCTCCAATACTTTGGCACCTTCAGCCGCACCCTCAACCAGCCTTCGTTTGCCCCGGATCCAGCCCGCCCTTCAATCCAATCAGCTGGATATGATTCGGGAAATAATACCTACAATGAAAGAGCCTATCGCGGCGGCAACGATGCCTACCAGGTGGATAATAACATCGCAACCTTCAACGGCCCGCTCAATAATACTGGATTCCGCAAAATCGCCTTCAATAAAATCGATAGAACTATCCATCCAGGGAATTTTCCTGCAATCCAGGCAACGGATCCGGATATTCATGCTTAGCAGGCGGTTCAGCAGATTACGACCGATGAACCCGCCGCCGCCAATGACCAGTACCATTTTAGGTTTAATCATATAATCTCATTCCATTCAATGCAAATATCCGAGGCATGGCTTTCAGTAAAAATTATGTTCATCATCTTGCCTCTATTCTCGTTTAAGGTTTTTGATGTTTAGTTATCATCCGGATAGTTCGCGGCCAAGCCCAAAACGGTTGCCGAAATAGAATCGGCAGTATTTTTAAGAAATTTTCCTTGCGCGACTCCAGATTGCGGAATAATTTCGAGAATATATTACCGGTAAACGGCAGCCACGCTTGTGTAATGGCATCATCTTCGTTTTGTCCTGCGTCCAGATTGAAATCTGCGGCCACAATTAATTTATATCTGGTTGAATGTATGAGTTTTTTCCCCGGGAATACTTTATTTATGCAAGTCGTCAGCTCTGTTAATTGCTGCTCCCGGCAAGTGTAATTAAATATCCAGGCGCATCGCGCGGAAGCAAATCCGGCAAGCTGGTTTATGGTTTGGCAGAATTCGCGTTCAATACTTGAAAGCTTAATTGAAATTATATCGAATTTAATATCTGTTCCATCACGCTGCCCGAATTTTGCGACAATGACTTTTTCTATTGAGAATGGGAAATAACAGACATTGCCGACATGTTTGGAATAGCACAAAGCAGAGCCGGTTTTGCTGAAAGTGAATAAGTTGTTTTCTGCTGTGTTCACAAAAAACAGCTCTGATAGTGGAGAAAACAAACTAACCGCCAAACCCTGCGATACATCATCTGCCCCGATACGAAGGATTTTTCGCGGATAAAGTTGAGATGCAACGTTTGCCATAATTATTGCTTCCGCCGAGATAAAACTCATGTCGGAACAGGATATTTTGCGCGATTCCATTAATAATTTGTAACGGAAATTGTTATCCAGAAGCTGATTTATCGAAATCAGGTTGTCTGTTGCGGTGTGGGGAACATCGCCGGTCATGGCAGGCGTTATCTTGAACGTTTCGCTGCCCAGACCCCAGTTAATATCTCCTTCAACGCTGGAGACAGGCCTGGACTCATTCAGCCGGGTCTTTTTTTCGCCGACCATTTTTTTGTCCGGCTCAAAATCATAGCACAATATGCCGAAGCCGGACAGATTGACCAGCGGATTGCTGCAGCTTAAACGCAAGGCCAGTTCAACATCAGACGGGCCCCAGCCACCCAGGTTTTCATCAAAGCCTTTCACTTTGAAACTGAGTTCCCGCGACATAATCAGGAACCCGTATCCACCCATCAGGCCTTTCGGCCAGATATCATCCCGCAAATAAAAATCATTTAAAACCAGAATCCGCTCGATATCGGAGTTGTCTTTGAAAAATCTTTGCTCCTCGCCGTAATGCGGGATGAATTTACGGGGGACTCCAAGCAAACTCGCGGCCGGATCAAAAGAGATGTTTAATTTGCCGGTCAGCAGCTTGATAAGACGTTCCAGCGTAAATTCGGAAATCAGAATATCGCCCGGCATCATGCCGACATACCTGCCTGACGCGCGCCGCAAACCGACATTCACCCCTTTGGTCGTATGGAACGGAGTATTGCCGTAATTATGCTTTTTCGCGACTGCCGGAGGCACTTCAATAAATTTAATCATTTTTGCTGCCGCAGGTGAGAACGTGACGGCTTCCGCCAGCGGAATATCGCTGTTCCAGTCGGTCAATAAAACTTCAATTTTGTCCAGTACACCGGCTTTTTCCGCACTGTAAGCGAGAAAATCCATGGATTGCCGCAAACGGCGTTTAAAATCCCTGCCGTAATCGTCATTTCTGCCGATCAGGCATATTGACAGGATAATTTCATTTTGCGGGTCAGGATTATTCATTCAATTAAGCTCCTGAAAAACAAGGTTAACCACAAATCTTTTTTTGTCCACTAATTACACGAATTAACACTAATTTTTTGAAGTTATTAATTTAATGTCATTCGAGGATAACGAAAGTTCACCATACGAATCTTTTATACGTCAAGCGCTTTTCTCCGAAATTAACCAGCAGGCCGAGTTTAAAATTTGTCGCTTTCAGATAATTGATAACTTGTGCATCATGTTGGGTTATCAGATCATCAACGGCTTTAAACTCAACGATTATTTTGTCATAACAGACAAAATCAGCAATATACGTCTTATCAAGTATTCTGTTTTTATGACTGATATTCAACCAATATCTTTATTTAATATTGTTGAAAAACAAAAGTTTGATACTTGTTGTCGATTAGGTTGTTCCAACTATTTAAAAAAATGGTCTTGTCCACCCTACTCACCGTTGTATCAGCATTTCATTGAAGGTTGGAACCATCTTTACATCTTTTATATGAGAGTGGATACTTCGCAATTTTTATATATTAAAAATGATTATCTAAAGATTAAAGCTGCAAACAGTATTTTAAAATCAAGAGCAGACAAATATTTACGACAGATGGCTTTGCAGTATGGAAAGTACATTTCAACTGGCAGTTGTCGTCTTTGTAAGCCTTGTAAATGTAAACAAGGTAAGCCATGCGCTCATCCGGATACAATGAGTTATAGCTTTGAGGCTTTGGGTATCAATGTTAGTTCACTTGTTGAGCGAAACTTTCAAGGAAAGTTGTTATGGTATAAACCACATTCACTTCCGGAATACACCTCAATCGTTTGTGGTTTATTGTCAAATGAAAACATTTCATTTGATGAATTACACGATAAATACTTCGAAATAATAAATTAAAGCAGGCGCAATCTGGTACCTGCCTTTTTTATAGCTTTTTTTGAAAAAATCACAGTTATTGTATCAGCCTCGAATCACATAGAAATACAATCTGTTGTTTGATTTGTCAAGCAGCATAACAGCAGCAATTTCGCTGTCATAATCTGTTTGCCCGGCAGTATAATCTTCACTTTCGATAAAATCACGATGATAAACCAAACTTTCAATATATTCATTCCCAAATTCAAGAACTTGCGGATACGGTAACCATTTATATTTTAATAAAATTTTATCGACATACTGTTTATTCAAATCTACATAGCCATAGAATTTTGATTCCGTAGGTCCTATCGAAAAAAATGTTTCCGGTGATACCGGTCCACACGACCATTCACAGCCTTCTATACCTTTCATCTTCGGGAAATAGGTTGAAATCATTTTTTCATCTGTTCCGGAAGTAATCTTTGAACTATTGCCGCAACTTGCAAAAGTTAAAGAAATTAAAATGAAAAGAAAGAATACAGCCGTTTTTGCAACAGGCCTTTTAAAATATTTCATATCCCATCTCCACTCATATATATTAATTTTAAGATTGACGCGAACCAAGGAAAATTAACCTATTGATGTATACTGAATTTTGTTTTTAATTGCATAAGTTTGGGCATAGGAGTTCTTGTAACAGGATATGGTTATATTAGGACAATTTCCGAACACATCATATCCCATTTCCTTAACACTTCTTGGTAATGTAATGTTTTTAAGTTTTGTACAAAATTGAAAAGCGTAATATTCAATGTTCGTAACACTTTCCGGAATCGTCACACTTGTTAAATCAGAACATCCGGCAAATGCAGCACGCTCTATGTAAGTGACACTGGTTGGTATGATTATGCTCTTAAGGCTGGAGCAGCCATCAAATGCACTTGCTCTTATTCTCGTAACACTGTTTGGTATTGTCACACTTTGCAAGCCATCACACAAATCAAACGTAAAATCCTCAATGCTTGTAATACTACTGGGAATCGTAATACTTTTTAAGCTTTGGCAATCGTAAAATGCACCAGCCCCGAGACTTGTTAAACTGTCAGGGATTGTTATACTTGTAAGTCCGGAACAATCTTGAAACGCAGAATTTCCGACACTTTTAACACTGTTTGGAATAATATATCCACCTTTTTTGCTTAAAGGATATTGTATGAGAGACGTCTTAGATTTATTAAAAAGTACACCGTTTTCGCTTGAAAACATCTTGTTATTAATATCAACAGAAATAAACTTTAAATCGCTTAGAAATGCACCTTCTCCGATGCTCGTAACACTTTCAGGAATCGTTATGGTTGACAATCCAGTACCTGAAAACGCACGTTCCCCAATGTTCGTAACACTGTTTGGAATCGTTATACTTGTAAGGCCCCAACATTCTCGAAAAGCACTTTCCCCAATGCTTATGACACTATTTGGAATTCTCAGACTTGTAAGGTTGGAACATGATGCAAACGCAGAATCCCCAATGGTTGTGATACTATTTGGGATTATTACGCTTGTTATGTTGTAACACTCTTCAAATGCCCGCTCACCAATTTTAGCAACAGCATGCCCGCCGAGTGTGCCTGGAATAACAACCTCGCCCTCTGATTTTTTATTATATTCCCTAATTATTGCTTTTGAGTCAGAAATATAATAAGTGAAATCTCCACTTCGCCTATGCCCTAATAAATAATTTCCCGTCAGTATCATTATTAAGATTACTGATATCGGCAAAACCAGATAAATTACTTTTTTCATTTTTCACCACCTCATTCAGATATTCGTACAATTAATTGTTTTACTTTTCAATATAAAAATACAGTTTTTTGTCGGCCTTATCAAGTACAATTATGGTAATATTGTTTGTGTTATCTGCATTTCCCATCGCCTGTGTAAAATCTTCGTCTTCCACAATGTTGGTTTTATCGGGCAAATTATCGATATAATCAACACCGAATTTCTCGGAAAATGTGTGCGGAGTCCAAATGTAACCGGCTGTAATTTTATTATAATACTCATCACTCAGCGACACAACCCCATAAAAAACACCGGAATTTCTGCTGCCAAAAGCTGCGTTATAGTATAAAAATTCATAGTTCCATTCGCAGCTCTGTATCTCTTTCAGTTTGGGAAGATATCTATTTATCATTTCTTTATCTGTTCCGTGCAAAATCTGCTTGTTTTCATTATTAAACGCAATGTAGTATTTATCCTTGTTTTCTTCAAGCAGCTTTTTTGCTTTTATACTCGCCGCGTTCATTGCCTGCCAGTTTTTATCTTTTATTGCGTTATATCTGCCGTTGAGCATCATTATCAAATCGTAATTATTGACAACGTCTTTGCTGCCCAGCAAACCGATTGCGGCAGGCACCATAGAATCCGAAAGGTTGCCAAACATGTTGACATCAAGCTTAACGCTTTTGTCCTCCGCACTCTTCGCGATGTTGTATTTCGTTATCATCGCGTCAACACCCGCGAAGTTCAAAATCAAAAACCAAGTTGTGAAAAAGACACAGATAATTTTAACCGCGTTGAATTTCCGGTAGAAAATTTTAACAATCGCCAGCAAGAAAACAACAGCCAGCAGAATCATAAACCATGAGGTATAAACACGCAGCTGGGTAAGCCCGAAAACCTTCATATACATCACCATTTTTGAAACGGCGGATGCAATGATTACAATTGTTAGGAAAGAAAGCGTCAGCAGGTAAGTCTTAAGCACCTTGGATAGTTTGTCTTCTTTGCGCGCCGTGAACAGATAAAAAACAGCCAGTATGCACAGGTTTATAGCCGCGATAGCCACCAACTCGAAAAAGCCTCTGCGCGCGTAATCGGAATAAATGAACCCTCCGGGCAGTTCGCCGCGGAACGCCAAAAACATGTAGTTGAACTGAATAAAAAGGAAGAAGAGATAAACGGCGCAGACAATTGATAGAACGGTGTAAGCAACCACATGGTCCAGCTTGCCGGCAATATCGGGTATCTTTACCGAGCCTTCTTTCTTTTTGTACCGGAAGGCAAAAAACGCGCCGAACAGCGGAATCGCTGCCATAATCCCTAAGATGACTTTGCCGAAATATCCCCAGATGCTTGTGCCGATGAAATCCGTAATCTTTTTCATCACGCCTTCAAACGCCAGGTCGGCGCTTGAAAGGAGCGAAAGGATAACCGCAAGCAGCGGAACGCAGATAATAACGCCGAGCAGTATCCGCCAAACCAGCCGTTTGCCTTTTTCGTCCCGTGTGCCCTTGGCGGTGATAACAAAAAGTTTGTTCAGGTTCATCAATGGCCTGCCCATAAACCCGCCGATAAAGTCAAACAATATGCCTTTTGACAGTTTTTCATGGTCACGCACGCCGAACATGGACATAAACTGAAGCACGGCAAGGAAGAATAAAAATCCAAGGTTCAAAACGCCCAAAACCGTGTTGTTGTAAAGCACAAAGCACAGCAGCAGCAGTACAATCGGGATGAACAGCACCGCACCTTTTTTAATATCCATGCTTTTGCTTTTCAAACCGTAAAACAGAACGCCTGCATAGGCAGCGGCAAAGAAAGCCGGAACGCCGAAACCAAGACCGCCGAACAATATGAATTCAAAAAAGAGAAACCCGATTATCACCGCAATGCCCGAAAAAATGCTGTCTGTTTTGTCGAAGCTGACCGGCGGTTTCTTCATATAATTTTGAGGCGGATACTCATAATACTGAGGGGGTGCAGGGGCGGTTGGCGGCGCGGGGACTGTTGCCGGCGGCTGTGTGCCGGGGATGTTACCGTTTTCGTTGTTTGTTTCCATTTCAGTCATCCTTCCTGTACTCTAATATGTCCGCGGGCTGGCAGTCGAGCGCTTTGCAGATTGCGTCAAGCGTCGAAAACCGGATGGCCCTCGCTTTGTTGGTTTTTAAGATGGAAAGGTTGGCGGGCGTTATCCCGACCTTATCCGAAAGGTCGTTGGACCCGATTTTTCTTCTTGCCATCATTACATCCAAATTTATAATAATTGCCATAATATACACATCCTTTTTGTATTGAAAAGAGGTTGAGAAGTGCAACTTCTTCCCCTCCCGCGCTATACCGTCAAATCAACTTCCTCGCGAAGTTCGATTCCCCTGATAACAAGTTCCCGGATAATCGCGGAAATAACGGAAATCATCAGCGCAGCCGTGGCAATAATAAAGAAGATAATGCTTGCGTAACTGAAAAGAAAGATTCCGCAAATAAAAACAAGGCAGTCGAAAAGAGCGCAGATCCCGATGATTTTAAGGTTCAGAATGCTGTTTTTGCAAAAGGGGATATCCTTCGCCAAATTGCGGCACAGCTTAAACACCGCTGCCCAGATGACCATAAACGGGAAATAAGTGATATAAAGCAGTGTCAGCAATCCGCCGAAATTCGCGTTTTCGCGAACAAGCCTTGCGCACTCATTTATAATGCCCGAGGTATCCCCTCTGACAATGCTGAAACAAGCCGTTAAAAGCCAAGGCAGGAAAACACCCACTAAAATACCTATAAAAATAGCGCAAATGGTCAAACCAAAAAGAAACTGCGGAAACAAATTTTTGTTTTTCATTTTTTGCTCATTCCTTTCCCTAACTATTATATTTCATTTTATGTTTCATCTTCCAAATGATAATAACACGGATATCTGCGTTTGTCAACAACAATTTATCGAATACCGATATATTTTTATTGTATTGGCGGTGTCCCGTTTCTTATCGGTTGACAGCCGGCAAGTTCGGGTGTTATCCTGTATACAATAATATATTAAATGGAGCGAAAACAACTATGAAACATTATGAATCAATTATCATCGGCCATATCACCGTGGACGCCGATACGGACTATTTGGGCAACAAAACCAAAATAGAAGGCGGCGCAGTGCTTTACTCCTCCGCCTCCGCTTATGCGCTCGGCCACAAGGTTGCCGCTTTGACAAAGGTCGCCCCGCAGGATACTGACCGTATGAAAGCCTTCACCCTGCCGAAAGAGGACATTTACTGCATACCCTCCCTGCGTTCCACCGACATGAGCAATCAATACCTTACCCCCGAGAAGGAAAGGCGTATCAGCGCCTGCACAAGCCAGGGCGACCCGTTTACAATCGCGGATATGCCGGAAGGATTAAGCGCGGATATTTATCATTTCGCGGGCCTTATTGTCGGCGATTTCGATAACGATATGATGAAAAAGCTCTCTGAAAAAGGCGTAATCGCCGTTGATGTGCAGGCGTGCCTGCGCAACCGGAACACCGCCGACGGTTCCCTGTTTTTTAAGGACTGGGCCAATAAAGAGGAAATGCTGCCCTTTATCACCTACCTCAAAACCGATGCCGCCGAGGCGGAGATCATGACCGGGCTGACTGACCGCAGAGAAGCGGCAAAAATGCTTTACGGCTGGGGCGCCAAAGAAATTATGATTACCCACAACACCGAGGTGTTGATTTACGACGGCAGGGATTTTTATACCTGCCCGATACGCTCCAGAAATTTAAGCGGCAGAACCGGGCGCGGGGACACCACCTTCGCCGCTTATATCAACGAAAGGCTGGCAGATTCTATTAAAGACTCTCTGCTTTATGCCACCGCGACCGTTTCCGTTAAAATGGAAACACCGGGACCGTACAGGGGAACACGCAAGGATATTGAGGCATATATCGCGGAGTTTTACCGGGATTCGTCGAATTGATTAAGTTGTTAGAAACTGATGCTTGTACTTCACAGGTCAATTAAGGCATAAAAGGAGGTAGTGATAAATTTGGCAACGGTAATTGAAAGCATGACAGGGGTGAATATTACTTCTGCTTTTTTCTCTAATGCTACGTTATTAGAGCTTTTTCCAAAGCACCCAAAACCCCCAAAAAGCAACCGCATAGCATTGCTATATGGGAAGAATGGAAGCGGGAAAAGTACGATAGCGCAGGGATTCCGTGAATACAGGGATTCGGTTAATCCCCGAACCGTTACCCTTACACCTATGGATGGTGCTTCTTACATCAGTATCTCTCCATCGGGAAAACCCGAAAAATTCTTTGTTTTCGACGAAGAATATGTTTCGACCCGTGTCAGAATCAAGGATTCTGGATTGGACGCGATTGTTCTGTTTGGCGAACAAGTCACCTTGGAAGAACAGCTCGCGGAAATGGAAAGGAAACACGAGACAAAGCAAATCGAAGTGACCCAACAGGAAAACGAGTGTGCTCGATTCACGAACAGCAGCGATGTCAACGCACCGGACTACTGGTTTAACCAGATTCGCGACAAACTACGCGAAACCAACGGATGGGCAGACGTCGGATCAAAAATCAAGGAACAACGTCAGAACCTTTCGGTTACCGATACGGAAATCGCGAGAATCGGAAGCATTTCCCCAACTAAACCTCTAGCAGATTTACAAAGTGAGTTGAGTCAAAGATACGCGCAATTCGCGACAGTCAGCGCGACTTCAGCTCAATTACCTACGAGAATCATGACGATCTCCATTATCGGCAATATTATCGAGAGCGCAAAGGCATGTCTTATAAAAGTGGTTGCAAGACCGCAATTGACGGAAAGAGAACAACTGTTGTTGAATCTATTTGGCATACCAGGCATAACTGGCGCTAAGACATTTCTTTTTGATTCAAAGAACAACGTTTGTGACAAATGCTTCCAGTCGATCAGCGACGAATACCGAGCCGAAGTTCTTAAAGATATTGAATGCATCCTGAACCGCGATGTTGAAGAATTCAAGGGCGAACTTGTGAAACTGCTAATTCCTGATTTAGCGATTGACAACTATCAAGACTACCGTGATTTGCCTTCATACTGTGGTTTGCGTGAATGCCTTGATGATTATAAAAAGGTCGTTGATGCACACAACAATGCTGTCCAAGCGAAGCTCGACAACCCGTTCGATGTGATGGCATATGACGACTCAATTGGCGTAATGGCAGCATGCGATATGGTGAATCAGGCGCTTATAACTTTGGAAGCCGACCGAATCACCTTCAACCGCATCGTCAATGAAAGAACTACCGTGAGAACTGAACTTATGGATTTGAACGATTCAATTGCCCATTATGCCATCGAAACCATGTATGCCTCACTCCAAGAGCAACGAAACGCAAAACAGTCTGCAGATAAGCGTTTGAGAGAACTCAAAGAAAACCTCTTAGAGCTGGAAAACAAAAAGATAGAGTTGGATTCGCAACGCAAGAACATCCAAATAGCCGCTGATGAGATAAATAGTTCTCTAGAGTACATTTTCTTCTGCAAAGGTCGCCTTATGCTGGAACTAGGTTCCGATCAGCTTTATCATCTAAAAGCAAACGGCAATCCCGTAAATCCCAGTAAGGTTTCCTGCGGGGAAAGAAATGCTCTCGCGCTATGTTATTATTTCACGGAAATAGCAAAAGACATGGATGCCAAGGCGGTTTATTCCGCTGAAATTTTACTGGTAATTGACGATCCGGTCTCCAGTTTTGATGTGGAGAACAGAATTGGAATACTCTCTTTTTTGCGATGGAAATTGGAACAGGTTCTTGTTGGCTGCGCGACCACCAAAGTCGTGGTTATGACCCATGATATAAGTGTGATGTTCGACACGGAAAAGGCATTGCAGGAAATAGCCAAACACTGTGAAAAGGCAACGGTCCATGCGGAATACTGCTTGTTTCAACTTGACGATAAGTGTTTGTCCGAATTCAAATATAAAAAGCACAACGAGTACACCCAGTTGCTTCAAAGGATTTACCAGTATGCGACAAGCGCTACTGTCGACCCCGATTCCGATTTGGTAATTGGAAACATGATGAGAAGGGCTCTAGAGGCTTTTGCTTCGTTTTCATTCAAAAAGGGCGTTGAGGATGTCAGCTTGGACGAGCGTGTTTTGGAATTATTGTCGGACGAGGAATCCAAAACGTATTATCAGAACTTGATGTATCGGTTGGTACTAAATAACGAAAGCCACTTCATGGAAAATATTCAAGGAGCCCCCGAGATGAGCTTCTTTAGCCACCTTTCTTCTAGCGAAAAACAACGGACAGCAAAGGATATACTGTGCTTTATTTATCGTCTTAACAAATCACATATATTATCCCACTTGCCAAACGCTGAGTCGGATTTGATAACTTGGTGCTCGTGCGTAAGGGGTTTAGCTGGAACTTAACCGTAGTGCACGGTAATTTACTCATAATCAGCCCCGAGAAATTACCATACATGGACGATTGCTTGCTAACCGAAAATACTGCACAAATCATAAAGTCGGAAGGCTTGCCGAAAAACGGCAGGCCTTCCGACTTTTTCATAAGGGTTGTTACTGAAACTGTTTTGCCAATTGCATAAATGATGAGTTTTCATGCACCTGCATGGATGGGATAAAGAGATACTTCGTAAGCGGGAAATAAACGGGTGTCTGTAAAAGCCGAACGAGAAGCGGTAAACTCATCTCAAAAAGAAAAGGAGCAAAAGAGATGAGAAGAAGCGAGCAGGAAAAAGTGGAACTGTTGGAGA
>Ga0118677_10007532_pt1 | contig 11701 bp, 7 predicted proteins | sample AliMusrvi5mmetaG_FD_86154 | JGI IMG/M metagenome (GOLD analysis project Ga0118677, IMG submission 86154) | reverse complement strand
GATGTATTCCGTCTCGAATTCATAAGTAAGCAGTGATCTGCGATAGGCTTCCAACTCTTTTGTAAAATCTTTTTGATCATCAGGAAGATTTGATTCGGCATGGTGAACCAGTAATTCCTGCCTGATCCAGTTGTTAACATAATTCTTAACAGTTTCAATACTATCCTCCGGACTGGTTCCCGGAGCAACAACACCTTTCAGATCAGAAGAATACAAATATTTATCGAATACTCTTGCCACGGGAAATCCCGTCGGTTCGCTTTTTTTAAAATAGCGACACCCAACCAGGCTTAACATCAACAATCCGATAATCAGATATTTCTTCACTTTAAGTCTTTTTGTATTGATCCTAAAACTTCTTTATTTATAGTACAAGCGTATTTTTGTCTGAGTTCACTCATCCATGATTTTTCAAGAAAGTTCTGATATTCAGCAACCACAAAGCCCCTGATTTCTTTAAGTGCCTTAGGCATTGGTGGTAACACCTTATGAACCATCACAAACATTGAAGTCCCGTCTGTATCGACATTCCTGCTTAACCCCTCTTTCCAATCAATTAGATCAATAACCGGACTTTCGCCACGAAGATACATGCGATGTTCGATTGTTACAACCTTGGTAGTGTCAGAATTATAACTTTTTAAGATTTCTTCTTCAGAAACACCCTTTAAAATCATTGTTCTGACTTTTTCAATGTTGGCAGAATTGAAAACAGTATATACTGAAGCATCCAGACGAGGATCCCACATGTATTTATTTTTGTTCTGCTCATAAAACAATTTGAGTCCGATAGTGTCGGTTTCGGCTTTTGACCAAACATTCTTATCGGTCAGTGCATAAACCAAAAGACCATCATGGTATTCTTTTACAAGCTCTTTAAATTCAGGATATTTTGTTTCCAGATTACTATCTTCAAAATCCAGGAGTTCTTTTTCTACAAAAGAATTGAACCTTACTGTAACATACTGCTTGTAATCTATTTTCTTTCTGGGACCCTGATATTTAGCAATATAATTTGCTAAATCAAGTTGTGTAAAGAAAAGCCTATCAAAAGAAAAGAGGAACTTATTCAGTTTCTTTGGATCCCGTACTCTCCACTTTCCGGCAAAGATTGAATCGTTTAGAGATTCTGTAACTTTATCAAGTGTCTTCAGGTCAGCCTTATAATTATACTTCTTCTTCAGCTTAAAGATAAATGCCTGATTCACTGCATCCAGTCTGTCTCCTTTACTCACCTTCTGGCGAAGTACTTCTTTAATATCCGTATAACTACCCAACGGTTTTCGTTCGATGACTTTCAGGATATGCCATCCATAGGAAGACATAAAAGGTTGACTATATTGACCTGGTTTTAAATCACCAACGGCATCAATAATTTCGGGCACCATTTTATTTGATCCAAACCAGGGCAACAAACCACCTTTAGGTGCAGTAATCCTGTCATCTGAAAAATTACGTGCCAGTAAAGCAAAATCTTCACCCCTGTTTAATTTAGCATAGATTGAGTCAATTTTTGCTTTAACAGCGACTGAATCAGCATGTGATGGTACTCCCTCAAAGCTGAAAAGAATATGAGATGCCAATACCTCTCCAATTGCCGGTTTCACCTGAGTGACTTTCACCAGATGGTAACCAAAATCAGTCCTTACAGGCAATGAAACTTTCCCTAAAGGTGTTGTATAGGCTGCTGTCTCGAAAGGATAAACCATATCAAACACAGTAAAATATCCCAGATCACCATAATTCCCTTTGATGAGTCTTCCGGCATCCTTCTGATCACGTGCACTGATGTCGTCTGACACTTCAGCTGCAACTTTCCCAAAATCTTCACCATTTAAAATCCGTTGTCTGATAGCCAGAATTTTATTATAGGCTTGCAATGTGTCTTCAGGAGAAGCGCTAATATCGAGTCTGACCAAAATATGACTCGCCCTGAGATCTTTCAGTTTCCTTTGATATGCTTCCTGCGTCAGCGCATTACTCTTATCCTCATCTGTCATATAAGGTTGAGCCAATTGACTACGATAATACTGATATTCATTACGGAATGAAGTCACCGTATCCATTCTCAAATCATGAGCCTGGTGGATCTTTAACTTGTAATTCGTATAAAGTCCAAGGTAATCTTCAAATGATTTCTTATCCAGCACAGCTCCTTTGACATTGTTCTTTCGGTAAAGAGCCATTACTTCAGAGACAGAGATTTTCTCTCCACCCACGGTCAATAAAACTGAATCTTTGACTTGCGCATTTACACACAATGACATCGTCAAAGTACCTATCATCAAAAGAAAGGTATAAATTGTAATTGCTTTCAGATGCTTGGTTGAGGTCATTATTATCTACTATAGTTCGGTGCTTCGGAAGTTATGGTCACATCATGTGGATGACTTTCCTGAATACCTGCATTTGTAATCTTAATGAATTTTGCGTTTTGTAAATCCTGAATGTTAGACGAACCCGTATATCCCATTCCAGCCTTCAATCCACCAACCAACTGGTGAATGACTTCTGAAAGTGAACCTTTATAAGGAACACGTCCAACGATACCTTCAGGAACGAGTTTTTTAATATCATCTTCTGTATCCTGAAAATATCTGTCTTTTGATCCTTTTTGCATGGCCTCTATCGAACCCATACCCCGGTAAGTCTTAAATTTACGTCCTTCAAAAATAATGGCTTCTCCGGGTGACTCATCGACACCGGCAAACAAGGAACCCAACATGACAGTATATCCTCCGGCTGCCAATGCTTTCACAATATCTCCGGTATAACGGACTCCACCATCTGCGATGACCGGAATCCCGGTACCTTTCAGTGCCTGAGCAACATTGTAAACAGCAGTCAACTGCGGAACACCAACACCAGCAATGACACGAGTCGTACAAATTGATCCCGGTCCAATTCCAACCTTCACGGCATCCGCTCCTGCATTTCTCAATGCAATGGCAGCTTCAGGTGTTGCAATATTCCCAACAACCAAATCTACATCCGGGAAAGCAGCTTTAATTTTCATCGCCATCTCAATGACATAGACTGAATGACCATGCGCGGTGTCAATACTGATAGCATCAACCCCGGCGGCAACCAAAGCGGCAACCCTTTCAAGCGTATCGCTGGTAACGCCAACAGCAGCAGCAACCCTTAGACGGCCAAAACTGTCTTTACATGCATTTGGACGTGCCTTAATTTTTATGATATCCTTATAGGTGATCAGTCCGATCAGTTTATTGTTTTTATCTACTACCGGAAGTTTTTCAATCTTATATTGTTGCAGAATCACTTCAGCCTTATCAAAGGTGGTAAACTCAGCAACCGTAATCAGATTTTCTTTGGTCATGACCTCGGTGACCGGTTTCCTTAATTCACGCTCAAAACGAAGATCCCTGTTCGTAACGATACCCACCAGTTCACGGTTAGCATTCACAACAGGTATTCCTCCAATTTTATATTCGCGCATAATTAACAAAGCGTCCTCAACTACTGCATCTACAGGTAGTGTTATCGGATCGAGAATCATACCATTTTCAGCACGCTTAACCTTGCGCACCTCATTGGCTTGTTCTTCAATTGACATATTCTTATGCAAGACCCCGATACCACCCTCCTGAGCCATAGCGATAGCCATCGTTGAATCGGTCACGGTATCCATTGCCGCCGAAACGATAGGAATATTCAACTTGATGTTTCTTGAAAACTGAGTAGTGGTATCAACCTGACGTGGAAGCACTTCCGAAAATGCCGGAACGAGCAAAACATCGTCGTAAGTCAGGCCTTCTCCTAGGAATTTTTCTGAATAATCCGACATATTATTTCCTGAATATTAAACAGCAAAGTTAAGAAAAATAGGCATTCACAAATGAGTTAAAATCAATCCTTTTATTTTCCAACTTTCAGTCTGTAGAGTGAATCTATACTGAGATAACGGTTGGCTAACTCCATTATTTCATCGGGAGTTATTTTTTGAATCGTATCCAACATCCGATAGTAATGATCAATACCCAGATTATGTTCATGAATTTCACGGAACCTGTCAGCCAGATAAAAGGGACCATCTACTGCACGAAGAAAAGTGCCTCCCAGATAATTCCTGACCAGATTCAATTCCGAAGCACTTACAGGCACTTTCTGCAAAGTCACAATCTCTTTAAGAATCTCATCCATTGCCACATCAGCAACTGCTGTCCCTACTTCACTCGTAATATAAAAGTATCCTGAATGCTTTAAGGAAACCAGTCCAGACCCAATTCCATAAGTCAATCCCTTATCTTCCCTGATATTGGTCATCAGCCTTGACCCAAAATACCCTCCAAGAATAGTATTCAAAACATGCAGACCCGGAAAGTCAGGATGCGTTCGGTTAAATAGCACCTTCCCAATCCTCAGTGCAGCCTGCAAGGCATCCGGTTTTTCTACATGATGAATCAACCCCACAGCTGATTCTACATCATATTCTTTATCCTTCCCAATTACGGGGCCATCCCAATCATTGCCACCAAAATACTGATTCAATAACGAGATCACATTATCTTCAACCTTGCCTGCAACAATTATATAGCAATTCGATGAACGATAATACTGTTGATGAAACTGAATGATGTTTTCCCTGTTCACACTCTTCACTTCATCCGGAGTAGCCGAACGACCATAAGGATGTTTTGAACCATATAAAAGTTCTCCAAAACGAACTCTGGCCAGGTAATCCACCTTTTCCATCTGCACCAACAGGTTCTGATATTTTTTGCGTACATAAATACTAACCTCATTCTGATCATAAAGTGGCCGTTTTATGATCTCTTCCATCACCTTCAACGTAGCCGGCAGATGTTTATTCAAAGAATATAAAGCCTGAAAAGCCGTATCCTTTTCTGTAGACGATTCATGATAAGCGCCATAATAATCCAACTCATCCGCAATCTGACGAGCCGTCATATTTTGTGTACCCTCTTTCATCAGGTCATTGGCCGACATGGCAACAAAAGTCCGTTCCTGGTACCACACTCCGGCATCGAAAATAAATTCCACATGCACCAGTTCCTGGATTCCGGCACTGACAACATAGACTTTAATCCCATTATCAAGCGTGTAGGTCTTTGGAGTGATCAGGTCCACCACTTTACGATCGGGAGCAATTTCAAATATATCGGGTTGATGTTTTCTGTTTACAATTAACATAATGTCTTTCTCAGCTTTTTATTAAAAATGTTCTATCAAAAGATGAATCAACTTTTGCAAATACTACTGTTTTGTTGAATGATAATAAAGTGATGAACAGTTCCTTGCCCTCAGAATTTCTTTTGCAGCATTGCGAATCTGTTCAGGAGTAACGGCTCTGTACTTGTTGATATCATCATTCACCATGTTGACATCCCCCAGATGTTCTGCATAAGCCAGATTGAGTGCACGTTCCTGTATCCGCATTTCATTGAAAGCCATCAACGACTCAACCTTGTTTTTCACCTTTTGCAATTCATTGTCCGTAATCAGATCTTTTTTAATCAGATCCAATTGTTCCTGGATAGCTTTTTCAGCCACTTCCATTTTCACACCCTTGATGAGTTTTCCGTTGACCACAAAAAGACCTCCATCTTCATCCCCTGTAAGGAATGCATTGATATCGCTAAACAATTGTTGTTCTTTAACCAGAGATTGATACAATCGCGATGAGTTTCCATTTGAAAGCACATCACTCATCAGGTCCACAGCCGGATAACCATCATACATCCGACCACACATATGATAAGCCTTGTATAAACAATCCAATGGAACATCTCTTTCAACACGAAGAATTCTGGCTTCAGTCTGTTCAGGTTCTTTCGGAAGGTTTCTGTTGATCACTTCACCGGCAGGAATAGGTTCAAACCATTTTTCAGCATATTCTTTTACTTCCTCAACAGATGTATTTCCTGCCAGAACCATGATTGCATTGGAAGGATTGTAGTATCGACCATAAAAATCCTTCACATCTTCCATCGTAGCATTTTGGATCGGCTCAATGCTTTTACCTATTGTCGACCATTGATAAGGATGTGTTGTATAAGCCAAAGGACGCAACAACAACCAGATATCACCATAAGGCTGATTCAGATAGTTTTGCTTAAACTCTTCAATCACCACGTTGCGTTGGACTTCAAGACTCTTTTTTGAAAATGCCAGATTCAGCATCCGGTCCGATTCCAACCAGAAGGCAGTCTCCAGATTCTGTTTTGGAACGGTCAGATAATAATCCGTCACATCGTTATTGGTAAAGGCATTATTTTCACCTCCTACCCTTTCAAGCGGTTCATCATATTTCTTAATATTCACCGAACCTCCAAACATCAGATGTTCAAATAGATGTGCAAATCCTGTTTTCTCAGGATCTTCATCCCTCGAACCCACATTGTACAGTATATTCATTGAAACCAAAGGCGTTGAACTGTCCGTATGAACAATAACCCTTAGTCCGTTTTTAAGCGTGAACCGATCAAATTCTATCATAATTTTTATTTAAAACCCTTTAAGCATTCTGAAACAAACAGATGCTCATATATAAATGTTTTTAACACCACAAAGTTATGGTTTTTCTATCCGTTAAAATCACTTACTTTTATACATTCAGTTTGTATCACTGTAACCACAACCTCAGATTGTATGAAAGCTATTCTCCTTCAATTTATTAGCATCCTGCTGATTTTAACATCAACAGCTACTGCCCAAAAGCCACAATATATCATTACTTCTCCCGCAGGAGATGCATTTACCAAAATCAACCGCGATGGGAAAACAATCCTTCCCAATGGAAGAATTATAACCCCATCGGGACGAACTTTCACGGTAGCTCCACATCCTTACGGACTGGCCCTGAGCAATGACGGATCTATCGCAGTTACTGCCAACTCAGGAACCTCCCCACTTTCAATTACTATTATCCGAAATATACTTTCCGACAAGCCCGACATCCAACAAGTACCTCCCGGCCCGGCAACAGACAATGGCGTACTGGCCTCTGTCTTCATGGGACTGGCCATCTCTCCCGACAACAAATATGTATATGTAGCCGGAGGACAAGAGAATAAAATCTTCATCTTCAACACTGCCAACGGACAGAAAGAAGGATCTATCAACTGTTCATCCAAAGAAGGTGGCAATGACTACTCCCACGGTTATATTGGAGATATGACCATCAATCACGAAGGTACAAAGTTATATGCCGTCGATCAGATCAACTTCAGAATGATCATCGTTGATTTAAACCAAAAGAAATTGATTTATTCCGTACCCGTTGGACGCTATCCTTTTGGCATTAGCCTTTCACCCGATGAAAAGAAAGTCTTCGTTGCCAACGTCGGAATGTATGAATACCACAAGATCCAACGCAAAAAGAATGGCGTCTGGAAAGATGATGTATTAGATTTTCCTGCTTTTTCTTACAAGTCGAAGGAAGCAGAAAAAGGGATTGAAAATGACTCCTTGAAGATTCCCGGATTAGGTCCCATCAACAGTGCTGAATCATTTTCAGTCTGGACCATTGATCTTGCCGATGTCCTTCATCCAAAAGTAACAGCTAAAACGAAAACAGGCACCCTGGTAGGTCAAATGGTAGAAGACTTCCCTGCCGTAGGTGGTTCCAGTCCAAATTCTCTGGTCTGCAACAATCAGTATTTGTTTATCAGCAATGGTAACAACGATAACATCACCGTTCTTGATCTGCTGAAAAATAAAATAGTCAAAACCATCGCCCTTTATCCCGATCTCCGAATCAAAAACCTCAGAGGCATTATTCCCTTCGGACTTGCCATGGCCCCCGATGGAAAACGGCTCTATGTTGCCGAATCAGGACTCAATGCCATCGGCGTCATCAATACTTCTAATTTAGAAGTCATCGGACATATCCCCGCAGGATGGTTTCCTGCAAAACTCAAAGTCAGTTCCGATGGAAAACAGCTAATCGTTGCCAATGCCAAAGGTTATGGTAGTGGTCCCAATGGAGGTGCCAATTTCAAAGTAGGACCCGAAGGCAGCTATATTGGAAACCTGATGAAAGGAACAGTCAGTGTCATTTCGATTCCCTCCGAAGAACAACTCAAAGCATATACGCAAACTGTAATCGACAACAACTTTACATTCAATAAGTCCAACGACGATATATTTAAGTGGCGCAAAGAAAATCCCGTCCCCCTTTATCCCCAGGCTTCCATATCTCCAATCAGGTTTATTGTTTTTATTTCGAAAGAAAACAGGACCTATGATGAGATTTTAGGCCAGGTCGCCAAGGGTAATGGTGATACCACCATAGCCCGTTATGGCAGGAATGTTTCTTTTACCAATCGTGCCAAAACACTGACTGTCAATGATGCCACCGTAATGCCCAACCATCTAGAACTGGCTCACCGCTTTGCCATTGCCGACAACTTCTATGTCGACTCTGATGTATCAGCAGATGGACACCGTTGGTTGGTAAACACCTATCCCAACGAATGGGTAGAAGCAACCACACCTGCCAGTTATGGTGGAAACCGTGACTACAAAGAAGACTCTAAAGCCCCCGGGAACCTGGGACTCAACGGATCAGCCGGAGCCATTTACCCCGAAGATTACAACGAAGCAGGATCTATGTGGGACCATTTTGCCCGGCATAAGGTCAGCTATTATAATTTTGGATTTGGCATCATGTTCGAGCCGGCCGATTATAAAAAGGAATATAAAAAACTGGGCATTAAACAAGTTGCCAACTTCCCCTTACCTGCCTCACTCTATAATTACACCTCCCGCATCTATCCTACTTTTAACATGGCTATCCCCGATCAGTTCCGGATCGACATGTTCATCAAAGAATACAAAGAGAAATGGGAAAGCGGAAAAGAACTCTTTCCACAGGTATTGACAGTCATCATTCCCAACGACCACGGCGCCGGCGAGACTGCCCCAAACGGTTATCCTTTCCGTGAAAGCTATGAAGCCGACAACGATCTTGCCGTAGGAAGAATTGTCGAGTTCCTTTCTCATTCACCTTACTGGAAAAACATGGCAATAGTCATAACAGAAGATGATGCACAAAACGGCGTGGATCATGTGGATGCACACAGAAGTCTATTGATGCTGATCTCACCTTATGCCAAAAAGAATTATGTCAGTCATACCCATCAAAGCTTTGGAAGCATCTTTAAAACCTTCTGGAACATTCTTGGACTCCCCTATCTCAATCAATACGATGCAGGAGCCAACGATATGGCCGACATGTTCACCTCCCTCCCTAATTTCACACCTTACAATGCCTTGCCTGTCGATCCAAAGATTTTTGATCCTCAGAAAGCCCTTGACCCCCTCAACGAAAAGTTCAACTGGAAACGACTAAAGGCATCACCAAAGATTGATGACCCTGCCGATATGATCAGAGAAAGCAAGGAACAGGATAAATTCAGATTGGAAAACAGGGAGAAAAATCCCTAAAATCCCGTAGGGTTGACAGCAGGTTCTTCATCTACATTCAATGCAATTTTATCAAAAAACGATAATGGCAATGTGGTGTTTTTAAATGGAATAGTAAAGAAAAACGTTGTCCCTTTCCCCTTTTCTGACTCAACCCAAATCTGCCCTTTCAACAATTCTATCAACCCCTTCGAAATAGCAAGTCCCAAACCGATACCACCATATTTATCCGTAGTATGGGTATCGGTGGCTTGTTTAAACCTCCCAAATATCATCTCAAGTTTATTCTTTGAAATACCAATGCCGGTGTCTTTCACATGAAACATAACAGTTTCAACATCCTTCATTTGACAACCTATTTCAATTATTCCTTCAGCTGTAAATTTAAAAGCATTGTCAATCAGATTCATCAAAACCTGTTTCAACCTGTTGAAATCTGTAGAAACAATATCTTGTTCTTTTGAAAGCAGATTCTTTGAGCAAAACACAATGGGTTTTCTTGTAATATTATCGTTCTTGGTATTGTAATACGAAATCAATTCAGTTATTTCAGTAGATATAGAACCGGTAGATTCATCCACAACAATAGTACCTGATTCCAGTCGCGAAATATCCAGTATATCATTAATGATATTCAGCAAGTCAGCCGATCTGGTTCGGATAGTATGCGTAAATAACTTCCGTGAAGTAACATCCAGATCATCATCTTCCAACAATTCCGAAAATCCAATAACGGCATTCATTGGCGTCCTGATTTCATGAGACACATTAGCCAGGAATGCTGATTTCAGAATATCCGATTCTTCTGCTTTTTCTTTAGCCAGACTCAAAGCAATATTCATTGCATGCATCTTTTCATTGTTTTCAGACAATTTCTTATTCAGCAACAGATAATCTTCGTTTGACTTTTGCAATTCCCATTCCCGTTCCAAAAGTGTTATTTCCTTTTTCTTCTGGGTAGTAATATCCATTGACACCCCAAAAACATTGATCACCTTACCGGAATGATCACGGTTTATTTCAACAATGGTTTTTATATATTGAATATTTTTATTGATATAGCGCCTATATTCGAAAGTAAATTCATTTTTAGTATCGATTGCGCCCAGGAAATGTTTACGAAAGCTAACCTGATCTTCAGGGTGTATTGTCTTTAAATATTCTTCACTGGTATATTGATTTTTGATCAGTTGTTCTATTTCAATTGTACCCCTGGAAAAACTGAAAATGTCAGTGGCAATATTATACTTCCATTCCCCTATCCTGGCCATAAACTGGGCTTTTCTTAAATTGGAAGTTTTTTCTTCCAGAATTTGCTCCACTTCTAAACGGTCCGTCATTTCTTTTCTCAGAGTTGTAGCCATTGCATTAAACTGAGTATAGATTTCAGAAATTTCTCCTATCCCTTTTTTAGAGATCCTTGCCTCCCAGTTTCCTTTTGAGAAATCACGCATTACCGTAACCAAATTATTTAATGGGGCGATAATTATCAAATAAAGAATTACACCCAAGCAAATCGATCCTAAAATGAAAACAACATAATATAAAAAAGTACTTTTCAAGTTTTTGGATAGCATACTGGCTTCAGCTATTCCATAATTATAACAGGAAATCATTACCCCTTGTTGATTGAGGTTTGATTTTCCACCCATTTTTAAAACAGTAATAGGAAAGAATATCAGCAACTTTTTTTTATCACTTGTAAAGAACGACTTTGAATTATTTGACTTTATCGTCAGTTCAAAAATTGAACATAACTTCTGGTAATCTTCTTTGGTCAAATTGAAATTCTCCGGGGAAAATGGTTTAAGAACCAAGTTCTTTTGGCTTGCTAATATTATTGATTTCGAAGAGTCCACGATTATTATCCCCAATAAATCATGGTTGTTTTTTTGGGCATCTACAATTGTCTGAGGAATAACTAAATTCCCTCTTTTCAACCATTCATTAGCAGATGAACCAATCAGTAAACTTTCATGAAGCTTGCTAGCTTGAAAATGAACCGGTAAAGCTGATTTTTTCCCTTCGACATCTACAGAATTGATAAAGTATCCAACTAATGTCACAAAGACAATTAAAATAACAGGCAATAAAATACTCAGCGTACGGACTTTGTGAAATAAATTCTCTCTCATTACATCTTTAACAATAATTGTACGAGCAAAGATACATTTCCCAAGAAATAATTTGCAGTTTTCTTATAAGTATTTGATAATTTTTAATCTTTAAACAAAAAAACTCATATAGAAATAATATTAATTTAATCTTGGTTCATTTTCATAGCTGTAAA
>Ga0118677_10013538_pt1 | contig 11702 bp, 9 predicted proteins | sample AliMusrvi5mmetaG_FD_86154 | JGI IMG/M metagenome (GOLD analysis project Ga0118677, IMG submission 86154) | reverse complement strand
GCCATGCCTTTGCGGAGATCATTTGCTGCTGCCATGAGAGAGGGCTTGGTTCATAACCCCGATCGCCATTCTTGGCAAGCCGGGAATCGTCACGCTTCAACCCGCGCGACACGACAACGGAGGGTGAACCTCCGCGTGAGCCCATTTATCACTGCTCGGACGGAGCCTCGCCCTCCCGGGAGGCCTGCGGGGTAAAATCGGCGTCGAGAAATCCCGATGCTGCCACGGTTGCCGCGCGAGGGTCGATCACCGACTTCAACAGTCGCTGCCTGGCGGCGGCGCGGGGAGTGGACGGTGAGGCGGCCCACTCGGCGAGGAGAAGAGGCGACATTTGATCGAGCCGCTTGCGGAGGCTGTCCAGCGCGGGTGGCTCGCCGGCGGGCAGCGGGGTTCCTTTCCGCCATTTTTTCATCCAAGCCTCCTGCTCCAGGCATGAGGCCTCGATCTGGGCTCGGACAAAGTGCGAAACCAGAGGCTCCTCGATCCCCGCGGCCTCTCCCTGCCGGGTCAGCTTCTCGATGACCGCCGCCTCGCGCGCGGGATCCCGGACCGGCAGCCCTTCCGCCCACTTGGCCCACGCAATGTCGCGGGCGAGTTCGAGGCGCCCGGCCATCATCGACACGAGCGGTTCGCTCTCCTCCGGAAGAGGGAGAGTCGCGCAGGACGCGAGGAGCAGAGCCAGAAGCGCAATGGAAGACGAGGCGCAAATCTGGTTGAAGGCGCTCCGGCTTTGTCGAAAGCAAAACGGGACGGCACCGGTCGGGTGGCGGTGATTTCCGGCGGGAATAACATTCTCCGAACGCATAGGCGGCGGGCCTATCGGGTGAGGAGATGTTCCGGGGGTTTGTCCTCCGGGGTGGGCTTGGCCTTTGGTCCGGGGAGGGGCACCGGGCGATCATTCATCGATGGGAGCGACTGTTCCGGCGGCGCGGCGGTCGGATCGTAGGCCTGCCCGCCGACAACCAGCACGCTGCCATCGCTGCCCCGGCGGAGTTCGGGACGCGAGGAAAACTCGTTGTAGGATTTGCGTTCCATCACCTCCCCGTTGAGGCCGATCTTGGAATAGACGTAGGCTTTCGGGGCGGCGTTCTGGAGAACGTGGATCCTGTTCTGGGCATCGAGGAGAATGTTCGGGTTGCCGAAGCTCATGAACCGTCCGAGCTGGTGCGTGCAGTAGATGATCCCCGCTTGTTTGTCTTCGATGCGGATGTAGAGATGCGTGCTTTCCGCAAGCCGGTGCGAGAGCAGCGTGATGGTTCGGGTGGTGCCGGCTCCGGGCGATCCGTCTGGAACGCCGACGGCTTTCTGCCAGAGCACATGCCCGTCGGTGACCTCGAAATTTAGCGCCGGCGACGTGAAAAACCGGTTGTTTTGCGGCGAAAAAACATTCGCCTTCAGCCGGTATCCGCCGAATTCGTTGACGGGAAAAAGAGGGGTCAGATTGACGGTCCGGGAAATTTTCTGCTGCGGCCCGAGTTCGACCGGCTGGTTGGAGTAATCGCCGTTCGTCGGAGGGATGGGCCGCCCGTCGAGAGTCTCCAACTGCAGCCCGAACCACTTGTTATGCCCGCTGTCCGCGAGGGTGAGTTCATTGCCGGAAAGATTCGTGATCGTGACGGTGACGAGGATCGGCTCGTAAACGATGAAGAGCGTCCGCTTCATCGAGATATCCACCTGCACTTGGGCACCTGCTGTGAATGTGGCCAGGAGGATGCCTGACAGAATCAGGAATATCCTCATTTTTTGGCAGGGGCGGTATCGGAAGCGGCGCGGAATCCGAGGGTCTCCGCCTGCTGGAGGTCCATCAGCTTGAGAACCCGGCGGGTCACGGACGGGTCCGGGTTTTCCCAGTTCCCGCCGCGGATCACGGGGACCTTTCCGCCGCCTTCGGGGCTTGGGACAATTGTAGCCGTCCATTCCGAAACATTGCCCGAGGCCCCGACCATTCCGAACGGGCTCTTGTCGCCGGGTTTCGCATCCACGGGGTTCCAGCGTTTGAAGCCGTCTTTGTCGCCGCCTTTTTCGGGATCGGCATCGAGGTCGGCTCCGGTATTCGCGCGGGTAGGATCCTCGTTGTTGCCCCAAGAGAACTTGCGTCCGTCGGTTCCGCGGGCGGCCTTTTCCCATTCCTGTTCGGTGGGCAGGCGTTTGCCTTTCCACTTGGCATAAGCATAAGCATCGAACCAATCCACGCCGAAGACCGGGGAGTTCACGTCGAGCGGGGCTTTTTCGTAGCGCCCCCATTGCTGCGCGCGGTGGTAATAGCCGGGGAACGGGGGGGTGAGCTCATTTTTGTCGGCCCATCCCGCCGGTATATGGGACTTGCCCTTCGGTTGTCCGGGATCTTCAAACTGCGCGATTTTGTTCGGGTTTTTCTCGATGAAATCCAAGAACTGCGCGTATTGGCCGATCGTGACTTCATACTTGTCGATGTAGAATGTCGGCAGGTTGACCTTCTGGCCGTCCTGATAAATGAAATCCCCGGCAGGAACTTCGACCATTTCCTCGAGATTGCGGACGGTGGCGCTTTTCGAGCCCCGGATAACAAAGAGATAAATCACCGCGAGGGCCGCCGCAAGGAGCGAGAGGGAAACCACCGTGTTGATGAGCATCCCGCGCTTCTGGCGTTTCTTGGATTCCTCGACGACGCGGATCGCGGCGCGTTCCTGGGCGTCGAGCTTGTAGGCGTCGGCGATGACGGCTTTCGGCTGTTGGGTGGCAAGGTTTTGGAGGAAGGCCGCCCAAGAAGCGGGCGCGGCCGCCGGACGGGTGAGTTGGACCGCCAGGTCGCGGGCTTTCGGGGTGCCGGAGGGAGGAAGAACGCCGAGCACAATCTCCCCGACGCGCTGCATTTCGGCTTTCAGGTCATAGGGCTGCAAGATGTTGTTCGAGGCGATATTTGCCACGCGCACGCGGTTGGCGGGGCCGATCAGCAGGGCATTTTCCGTGAGAAGATCGTGATCGATTTTTTCGCGGGCAAAATAGTCCAGAGCCTCCGCGGCGGCCTTGAGAACCGCGAGAGCGGTGGTTTCGTCGAGCGTTCCGCCCGATTCGCGGAGCTGGCCCACCGATCGGCAGGGGATGTATTCACACGAGTAAAAATACACGCCTTCGCTTTCTCCGGCCTCATAGACCGCCACGATGACAGGGTTCGTGGCTTTGGCTTTGGCGCTGGCATTCGAGAGGAACCGGTTGATCGCGTTCGGGTCTGCGGCCAGCGAGGCATCCAGCACGTAAAAGCGGACGAGCCTTTCGATATTTGTCTGGCGGGCACGGTAAATTGGTCCCAGGGGGCCTCTGCCAATGCAGGCCTCGACGCGATAGTTGGCGACGGTCTGCCCGACCAGATGATCGGGTGGCAGTTCGATCTCGGACCCGAGACTGGGAGCCGTGGTTGCGCGTGCTGGTGAGGGATGGGGATTGGCGAGCGGCGTCGGAGCTGAGGCTTTGACCGGGACGGCGGAAGGCGTTGCATGGGTCGAGAGCGGCTGCGCGCAATATTTCGCAGAGGCTTTGGAAGCCGATGAGGAAGAAGCCACCGGCATTGCTGCCTTGGGCTGAGGCGAAGCGGCGACAGGAGTTGGCTGGTGCGAAGCGGCAACGGGAGTCGGCCGGGGCGAAGCGGCAACGGGAGTCGGCCGAGGCGAAGCGGCAACGGGAGTCGGCCGAGGCGAAGCCGCGACAGGAGTCGGCTGAGGCGAAGCGGCAACGGGAGTCGGCCGAGGTGAAGCGGCGACAGGAGTCGGCCGAGGCGAAGCGGCGACAGGAGTCGGCTGAGGCGAAGCGGCAACGGGAGTCGGCCGAGGCGAAGCGGCGACAGGAGTTACAACGGGAGCTGGCGATGTCAGTTTGCGCAGCGCCGCATCCAGCACTTCGGGGGTTAGCGGCGCTTGGAGGAATTCGCAGCCCGCCATCCTTTCGGTATGGGCGGAAGCATCGTAGATCGACGTGAAAAGCGTCTTCATCCCGGGCAGGTGAGGCTGGATGGTTTCCCGGAGAGTGAACCCGTCCGCAGGCTGCAGAAAAACCTCCGTGACAAGAATGTCGCAGCCGCCCTGCTGGTTGATCCATTCCACCGCTCCGTCGGAATCGGTCGCGGCGCCGACCGCCGGCCATCCAAGCGGCTGGAGAGATTGAGCTAACGCCTCGGCCACACCTGGCCCTCCATCCACGAGCAATATTTTCATTGGGGTTCCTGTTTGAGGTAGAGCGGGAGAGGGAACTTTTTGGCCAGATTGCCCGGATCGGCCCGTGTGTCCTGAAGTTCGTTGTTGTAGTAAATGCCGACGATGTAGCCCACGAACGTTCTTCCTGGAGAACCGTTAGAAGCGGCGCTGCCTGGGAGATTGCTGTCGGGCATAATATAGGTCACATCGAGGAGTTCCGGCTCGTCGTTTTTCCAGTCGATCGGCGGGCTGATCCATTGGCTGACGACTTTTGATTCCGTCAACTGGATGTCTCCCGCCTCGTCTTTTTCGTAGAAGAAGACGTGCAGTTTCATCTGCCTGGCGTCCACAGTGATTCCGTGCCGGGCCTTGATGGCGATGCGCAGGACTTTGGTCCCGGGGCTCCCGTCGCGCAGCCTGGCGTCCACGACTCCGAGGCTGGAGCCGGGCTGCAGGCCGGTGTCGTCCCGCACATCCGACCCGGTACCCGGAGGGGCTTCGTCCCCCTGGCTGGCAGCGGGAGTGGCGGCCGGATTTCCCGAGACGCTGCCGCCGAGTTGGGTGAGCTTGCGCTCCGCTTGGGCGCGAAGCTCGGCGGAAAGGCCCGGGAGAGCGGCGACACGCGCGTAGTCCGCCGCGGCATCGGCGGGTTGCTGCATGCTCTCGAGGAGGCGTGCTCGGCGCAGCAGAATTCCCGGGTCGTCCTGCAGGAGGTCGGCTGCCTCGTTGATCCCTTTCAGGGCCGTTTCAAAATCTCCCACCCGGTAGGAGCGGTCGGAATCCGCGACCAGCCGGCTGATTTTTTGCACGAGAGCCGGGTCGGGTTGCACATGTTCTGGCGCGGCAGCGCGGCCGGTCTGCGCCGGGGATACCGGGCTTTCCGCCGCTGGCTGGACGCTCGCCACGGTGGCGCTCTCGACGACTTTTTCCCGGAGCTTTGGCAGCCAGATCCACAGCACGGCGAGGAATTGGAGGACAAGGAAAAACCCCAAGACGCCGACGGCGACGGCGAAGGTCGCTCCGATCGGCTGGCGGGGAATGGGAGGTGAGGCTTGTGTGGACGGGGTCACGAGCCTGACACTCTATCGGTTTTGGAAAAAAAACAAAGTCCTATTCACCGGGCTGTTTTTCGATTTTGACGGGGATCTTGAGGTTCCGTCCATTGCGGAGGATGCCGACGGCCACTTCGCGGACGGGCTCGGTTTCGGCGACCCGGTTGCGGAGGTCCTTCCAATCGAGGATCGGGCGGCCGTTGTAAGAAAGGATGACATCTCCCGGCTTCAGGCCCGCACGTGCCGCAGGCGCATTGTCCATGGTCGCCTGGATCAGGGCTCCTTTGGTGTCCGGGAGACCGAGTTGGGCGGCAACAGCCGGCGTGATCGGCAGCATGACGACACCGAACCACGGGTGGATCACGTGCCCGTATTCCCGGATGTTGTCGAAGATTCTACGGACCGTGTTGGACGGGATGGCGAACCCGATGCCCGACGTGTTTTGCAGCATGGCGTTGTTGAGGCCGATGATCCGGCCGTTGAGATCCACAAGCGGGCCTCCAGAATTTCCGGGGTTGATCGGGGCGTCGGTCTGGAAAAATTCGTTCGTCGCCTCGCTCATCATGCGGCGGCCCTTTCCGCTGACGATGCCTTTGGTGACGGTTTCCTGCAGGCCGAACGGATTGCCGACGGCGATCACCATCTGCCCGATCTTCACGTCGTCGGAGTCCGCGAATGCCAGCGGCAGGAGGTCGCCCGCGTCAATTTTGAGCACCGCCACATCCGCGATGCGGTCGGCCCCGACGAACTTCGCGGGCAGCGTGCGGCCGTCATTCAGGTGGACCTCGACCGCGCCGGCATTTTGAATCACATGCACGTTCGTGACGAGGTAGCCGTCCTTCGAAACGATTGCCCCGGAGCCGAGCTGAGGGGGCGGGGCGGTGCCGGGCCCGGCACCGAGCAGGCTCTGCAGGAGATTCGCTCTCGGATCGGCGGGGGTTGCCGGAATGGCGCTGATGCTGACCACGGAGGGAAGGACGTTCCCGACGAGCGAGGTGAATTCGCGGTCCATCTCCGCCAGCCGTCCCTGCGCCGCCGGAAGGGTGTTGGCCGGAGCCGGACCGTTTGGGACAACGGTCCTCCAGAAATAGAGGGCCCCGACGGCGCAGGCGGCGGCGGCGACAAAAACCAGGAAACGCAGCAGGTTCCTCATGGGAAAAGCCTAGAACGCGGGATCGAATTTCGCCGAGGCCACGACTTTTTCCCGGATTGCCTCCGACTCGGCCGGTTCGTCCATCGGCGCCTGCCAGGCGAAGAAATAGAGCGTGCCGGTTTTGTCGTTCGGGACCGCGATGTTGACGGCGCGCATCTTCCCCTTGTCGCTCTCGAAATGGTATTCCGAGCGGAGCGACTGGAGGCCGTCGAGCTGGCCTTTTTGGATGGCGGAATTCGGTCCTTCGTCCTGGGACATGTCGATGAGTGCCGAGGCATATTGCGAGGGGGTCTGGGTGGTGCGTTCCGGGACTTTCGTGGTGACGCTGAGCGTGATGGCCAAGGGGTCCGGCTCGCCCGCGTGGCCGGCTTTGCCGAGGTGATAAACAAAAACCCCTTCATCGCTTTCGGTGGAAGATGTCCAGCCTTCGGGAAGTTGGATGGAGGCTTTGACCTCGGGCAGCGGCTGGTCGTGGAGCTTGACCTCGCCGGCCCATGCGGCGGCTGCGGCGAGGAGGAAAATGGCTGCGGTTCTCATGATTTGGTTTTCGGCGATTTGGGAGACTTCTGGAAATCTGGATATTTTTGCCGGAGTTGTGCAAGGGCTTTTTCCGCCTCGAACCGGTTGTTGGTGCGCCCGTAGGCATCCGCCGCTTTCTGGAGGGCGCGAGGGGTGATCGTCGGGTCCTCGAGAAGCACGGCGACGGTCATGTAGGCGCGCGCCGCGGCATCGGCATTGCCTTGGGCGAGCAGGATGTCCCCCTGCAAAATCCGGGCTTCCGCGTTCAGTCGGCCTTCCGGCTGGAGGAGCAGGACCTCCTCGACAACGGTGCCGGCCTCGGCGGGATTTTTCATGCCCAGGTGGATTTGGGCGCTGGCCATGAGCCCGCGCGCGCGCGTGGCCGGGTCGCGGGCGGTCGCGAGGAATTTGTCCACCGGTCCGCGCGCCTCCTTGAATTTTCCGAGCCGGATTTCCGACTCGCCGAGGTTGATCCACGCGTCGGGAGTGAGGGCGGCGGGGTTGGCGGCAAGCGGTAGCAGGAGAGCTTCCGCCTTGGCGTAGTTGCCCTCGTCCACGAGGTGGGAGGCCAGCCAGAGGGTGATTTCGGCGGGAAGGTTTCCCCCCTTGTAGCCGGCCGCTTCGCGGGCCACGGATTCCCGGTCCTCCATGTAGTAATAGGACAGGATGATCCGGAGCGAGGCTCTCTCCCCGTATTGCGCGGCATCCAGGGTGCGGGCGGTTTCCAGCTTGGGGATCGCCGCCTTGTAGTCTTTCTGCTCGAACGCCGCCCAGCCGAGCCAGAAATTCGCTTGCCCGGCGGCGGCGCTCTTGGGGAATTCGGCGAGCAGCTTTTCAAACGCCTGCGACATCTCGGGGTATTTTTTCTGCTGGCCGAAGATCAGCGCCTTCTGCTGCAGGGCGAGTTCGTTTTCCTTCGTGCCGGGATACTTGGCGGCGATCACATCGAAGTCCTCGATCGCCGAATCGAACGCCTTGCTCTCCTGCTTCGAGAGCGCCCTTTGCGCGAGCGCGGTGACGGCGAGTTTGTGGTCGGGAAATTTGGCCAAGAATTCGGAGTAGGCGGTGGCGGCGGCCGGGTGGTCTCCCGTGGCGGCCAGGCACCAGGCGTATTTGTAGAGCGCGTCGGCGCGGAGGTCGTCTGCAAGTTCCCGGGAGAGAAGCCCCTCATAAACCTTGCCCGCGCCGGCGTAGTCGCCCTGCTTGAACAACGTCTCCGCTTTCAGAAGCAGCGCCTGCGTGCGTTCCTTCGGGTTCGTTGTCTTCTCCAGAAACGCGTCCACTTCCGCGGAGAGATTTTTGTCTTTCAATGCATAGAGGCTGACCAGCCGCTGGAAGCGCGCGTCGCCGGAAGGCGCGGAGTCGGGGAATTCCTTGAGGATCCGGTCGTAAATCCGGCGGGCATCGAGGTTGTTGCCGAGCTGCCGGTAGGAAGCCGCGAGGATCTGGAGCCCCTCCGGGCGGGTGTCCGCAGGAAGCTGGTCAACCGCCGCGGCCATGTCTGCAACGGCTTTGTAGGAGGACGTCTGGTAACGGAGCCGCATGGCCCCGATGATCGCCACCGGCTTCCAGTCTCCGCCCTCCGGGTTGCCGATCGCCTTTTCAAACAGGGCGGCGGCTTTGTCCTTTTGACCGAGATCCGACGCCAGCGCCGCTCCCTTCACGGCCGCCTCGGCGTCCAGCGCGGTCTTGCCGGATTTTCCCAGTTCCTCGTAAGCGGCCAGGGCGGCTTCTTTTTCCCCGGTGCGGGCATTGATGTCGGCCGCCGCCAGGAGCGCATGTTCGCGGTAAGGGTTCTTCCCCTCCACCGCCAGCACCGCCTTGTAGGCCTCGCGGGCCGCTTTGTCCTGCTTCAGGTAATCGAGGCTCCGCGCGGAAAAATACAGCGCGGTCAGGTGGACCGCGCTGTCCTGAGATTCGTGCGCTGCAGTCTGGAACTGCGTGTTCGAGGCCGCATAATTTTTTTCGCCGAATAAAAATTCGCCCAGGCGGTAAGCGCCCGCGCCGGCGAATTCACCCTTCCGAAACTCCATCGTCAGCTTCTCGTAACCCGCGCGCGCCGACGGGATGTTGCCCAGCATGCGGTGGCACTCGGCGAGGCGGAACAGCGCCGCATCGCGGCCTTCACCCGCCCCCGAGGAAATGAGAAATTTCTCATATTCCGGAACCGCGAGGTCATACATTTTCCGCGAGTAAAAGCTGTTGGCGAGATCCAACTGCTCGCGGGAATGGTCGGCGGCCTGGGCGGACGAGGGGGCGATGCGGATCGTCCCGCTTTCATCCGGCGGAGAGGCGACCTCGACACGGCCGGCGGGCCGGAACGGCTGCCCGGCCGGGGTGGAGGCGGCAGTCGGCGCGGGAGTCGCGGTCGGCCGTGCCATCGGAATCGGCGTCGCGACCGGCACCTCCCGCCCGCCCGGGACGGACGGCGGCACGCGGCTCATCCAACCCGGATTTTCCGTCGGGGCCGGCGTGTTCACGGGCAGCGCCCTGCGGACCTCGGGTTCGCCCGAGACCGGCTGGCCGGAAACCGCGATCAACCCGGCAAAGAAAAAAACTGCGGCGAGCCGGGCTCTCATTCCCGACGGCTGGACGAATCCACGCCCAGCAGCGCGATCAACTGGGTTGTGGCCGCTTCCAGATCCGAGATCCGTGCCTGGACGCGCCCGCGAAAAAACGAATACGCCGCCATGGCGGGAATCCCCACCAGCAGCCCGGCTGCGGTCGTCACGAGGGCTTCCGAGACGCCGTGCGCGAGGAGCATGGGCCGCGAGGCGGCGATATCGCTCGCGACCGCCGTGAACGACTTGATCATTCCCAGCACGGTTCCGAAGAGCCCCAGCATCGGCGCAATCGTGCCGATGTCCGCCAGATAGGTGATCTGCTGGTTCAGCGACCCGGCGAGTCGCATGCCCTCGGCCTGCGCGATTTCGCGGGCTTCCACGAGTGTCGCGCGCGGGTTCCTCGTCAGGAAATCGAGTGTCCGCTGGACGATCCGTGCCACGGCCTCGTTGTGGCGGTTCGAGACCGCGAGAAGCCCGAGGTAATCCTTTTTGCGGATGAGAGCCTCCGCCGTCTGCATGTATCGCGCTGTCGCCACCGCCCCCCGGCGCAAAGTCACCAGATAGACAAGGACCAGCATCACCGCGAGGATCGAGAGCGCGGCGAGCGGGATCATCACATACCCGCCCGACAGCGCGATCTGCCAGAGGTTGGTTTTTCCCGGCACGCCGACCACCTCCTGCGCGAATGCCACCGGAGCCGCGCCCAGGGCCGATGCGCACGCCAGCAGCGCGGCAACCGGAAAATTGTTCCGCCGGACAGGACTTGGGCTACCCCCGAGGTTCAGTTGCATAAAGCAACCACAATAATGGTCCCGGCCGCGCTTGCAAGGGCGCTCTTTCGGGAGTTCAGCCCTCGATGGTGTTGATTTCGACCGGTTCGACCTTGATGCCCTGTTCCTCGAGCCACGCGATCGCTTTCTTGATGTCCTCGCGCTCCCCGTCGAGCTCGAGGGAAACCAGCCCGATTTCCTCCGTCACGCTCGCCTGCCGGACGTTCGTCACCAGCGGAAAAGTCTTCGCGAGTTCCCAGAGGACCGGCCGCGTGATCAGGCGCGCCGGAAACATGAGCCAGAGTCGGGTGCTTTGCATCGATCAAGCCTAGCCGCCCCGGCCCCGGTCAGCCAAGGGAAATCGGGCGTTCGAAGCCGATGCGGGCGGCTCAGCTTTCTGCCGGGGCGAGCGCGTGGACCTTCTCGCGGAGCAGAACCATGTCGCTGAAGACGGAGATGGATTCGATGAGGAATGGGCGTGGGCCCTTGTCGCCGGGGAGCTCGACCGCGTCGCCGGGCTTGCGGCCGAGGAGGATCTGCCCGATGGCGGCTTTATAGGAGACAATGCCAAGATCTGGAGCGCTGTCCCAGGCACCCAGGATGCTGTAAACCTCGCGCCCTCCGGACTCCTGGACGAGCGAGACAATGGTCCCGATCGCCACATGACCGGTGTCCGGGTTTTCAAAATTCGTTCCGCGCGCGTTGGCGAGGTCGCGCTCGGACTCGATTTTCCGGCGCTCGAGGACCCGCTGCTGTTCCTTGGCGGCCTTGAACCCGAAATTCTCGCGGAGGTCGCCCTGTTCCTTGGCGACATTGATATCGCGGAGGTTCTGCGGGATTTCCTTGTGGAGGAGATGCTCGTAGTCGGCCTTGCGTTTTTCCAGGCTCGCCCAGGAGACGGTGAGCGACTCGCCTTTTTCCTCCGGGGCGTCGCCGGTGATCATGCTCTGGGTTTCGGGATACAGCTTCACGATGCGCGCCATCAGCGAGCGCTTCGTGAGGTCGTCGAAGACCGGCGTGAGCAAAAGCTTGCGCATCGTGTCGCGGACGGTGTCGCGATCCGCCCCGGCGATCAGTTCGCCGAGGAGTTTCCGGTCGTCCATGAGCAGGTCGCGCAAGCGCGAGGTGCGGCGCTCGGAAAGGAGATCGAACTCGAGGGCGCTGAAGACCGCGGCGAGAAGCTCGGCGTTGAAGAGATCGTCGAACCCGGCTCCGCGCTCCTTGCAAAGCCAGATCAGGGTCTCCGACGAGATCGAGCGCTCGCTGATCCAGCGCGCGAGCGCGGCGTGGATGATGCCGGCCTTCCCGACCTTCTCGAAGAGCTTGGAAATCTCGATGACGAGCCGGGAATTCGCCTGCTGGGCCAGCTTGAGCGCCTTGTCCGTCCAGCGGTCGCCGTAGGCCTTCTCAAACGATTCCAGCACCCTGCGGTGTTTGGAAGTGGGCAGGCTGGCAAAGAGGGCGGGCAGGCGGAATTC
>Ga0118677_10013537_pt1 | contig 11702 bp, 8 predicted proteins | sample AliMusrvi5mmetaG_FD_86154 | JGI IMG/M metagenome (GOLD analysis project Ga0118677, IMG submission 86154) | reverse complement strand
GGTAGCGCTCATGAAGCCTTACCGAACGTGTTTTACACCAATCCATGTATGCTGAGCGGCCTGGCGGCTTTGTCGGTGCCGGTGATCATCGCCAAGGCCAGCGGTTTTGATTTCACCCATCAAGCCGGGGATCGCAGTGGCGAGCGCACCTTCCAGTGGACCCCGCAGCTCGCGGCGGACCTGGTCCCCTGGCCGGTCAAACCCGTGCCGCAGGTGATTAGTTTCAATCCGCTCGTCGCGGCGTTCCGCACCGACACCCACGGCCAGACCAACACGTTCGCCCCGGGTTACGTCGAAAACGCCCATGCGCCACAACAGTACCCGGTAGCCATCCGCCTCGGGCGCATCCCCTTCGATTCCAACTGGACGGTGCGCGGCCAACGCGTCAACGACAATCTGGTGCTCGGCTATCTGGGGATTTCAGGCATCACCGGCTTCGACGCCGTTCCGGCCAAGGCCGACTTGCTCAAGCAATTCCTCTGCCGCCCGGACCACACCGATGCCTATGTGAAATCCTCGGTCACCTCGCCGCTGCCCTGCGTGCTCTACCGCCAACAGACCGCGCGCCGCATCGAAGGGGCGAGCGTGCCGACCTACGGCACCGACATCGTTCAGGCCACGCCGCTGATCGATTCGATCGCCTGGGCACCGGAAGCTGGCGCCAACCCGCAGTTTGCCATGTTCATCGATCCGTTCGTCGGAGCCGCCATGTTGGAACCCAACCGCCTGCCGTGGGCCGCCGACCTCTGTTTGTTCGACAATTCGCCCGTCGCAGCTGGGGCCACCTATCACTATTACCTGGCTCATTTCGCCGCCAACGGCGAACCCGACGCCATCATCGACGCCGGTTCGCTGAGCTTCCCCGAAGCGTTTGACAACCTAACCGAATGATACCCATGAGACGACTCTTCGCACTGGTTGTGGCAATGGCGGCAGGGCCCGCCGCCGCCCAAGCCCCGTTCACCTATCAAACACCCAAATGGTGGTACTCCAGCGGTGATTTCAACGGCGACGGGCAGCACGATCTCGTATTGCTCGACCGGGCCACCGGCAGCATCCTGCTCGGCCTCCAAATCGGCGCCGCCGGATTCGGCTGGATGCCGCCGGAAGCGTCCGGGTTTGCCGCCCCCAGCGCGCTGTGCGTCGGTCACTTCGACAACACGGCATGCGATCAGATCGCGGTGACCGCCCCGGCCGAAAACCGCGTCAGTGTCTTCAGCGTCAACATCCCGTCCCTGACGTTAGGAATCCGCCATGTGGATCCAGGCGGGCCGGCCCCGTCCTGCATCGTGCCGCTCGACGCCGACGGCGGGGGCGCCACCGACTTGTTCATCAGCGGGGACTCCGGCGGCAGCGGGGATCATTTCTACCGGGAAGTGCTGGCCGGCCTCGATGCCGGCCAGGCCAGTCTGTGGCACCATCCAACCGCGCATGCCACCTATCACGCGTGGCCGTTGGTCCGCAAGCAAGGCACCTCCGCGGCGCTCGCCGCCTATCAGGAGGCGGATTTCACCGTGCAGGGCGTGGGCACCGCCGACTTGACGGACTCAAGCCCGGTGGACGGGGTGGTGGCCACCCCGGACTCGCTGATGGCTTACGGCGTTTTCGATGGCGGGACGCTGGCGCAGGTCCTTCTCTATCAACCCGGCGACGCCACCGTGCTGGCGGCCAAGGTGACCGAACCCGCACCCGGCAGTTTTGCCTGGGGTCCTTCCGCCACGCTTAACTTTCCGCGTGCGGTGCAACTCATCGTCACGGTGCCCACCGCCACCGGGGCGCGCCTCGGGGTGATCTTCGCCGATGCCAGCGCCGCGGTCTTTGACTTCGACGGCACCACGCTCACCTTGCGCGCCGAGCTCACCGGCAGCGGTTTCGACTTGCTCGCCGCGGTGGGCAATGACGCGGTTCTAACCGCCAGGGGCGGGCGCTGGGAAACCTGGGACAGCTCCGCATCCAACGGCCCGCTGCATCCGGTGGCCAGCGGAGACCTGCCCTTGCCATCCAGCGCCAGCCGGGTTTCCAATATAGTCTTCGCCACCGCCGAGCCCTTCGTCGATCCCGCCGCGCAGCCGGTCTTTTTCGGCCATGTCCGCGACTGGACGACCGCAGCCACCGGCGCCGGCAGCCAATGGTCGGTCACCGCGCTGAGCCAAGGCACCGCCGGCCTCGACAATCCGCTGACCGCTGATTACCAACCCTCGCCCGGTGCCGCCAGAGCCCTGGTCAACCAGTACCGCCCGGATGTGTCAATCCGCACGATGAATCCCGCCGCCGGCCCCGATCCGGGCGATGTGATCATTTCACCGCAGGCCGGCATCTATCCGCCGCTGCGCCCCGCCATCCCGGGCCGCGGCAGCGCCGCGGGGGATCCCGGCGACAAATTCCTCGTCACCTTTACCACCACTCGCTCCCATGGCTTCGTCTTCTATCGGCTCGCCGGCGGTTCCGCCTGGCAAAACTACAATCCCGCCGCGCCACCGGCCCTCACCGCCGATGCCACCGTCGAGGCCTTCGCCCTCCATGGCAATAGCCGCACCCCCACCCGCAAAGCCACCTATGCTTTCGCCAATTCGGCCGCGCTCGCCGTTGCTGGCAACCTCGACGCCAACGCCAACGGCCTGCCCGACCAATGGGAAAAGGCCTTCAACATTACCGATCCCAACGGCGATGCCGATGGCGACGGCAGCTCCAACCTGACCGAATTCACCAACGGCACCGACCCGCGCGACCCAACCAGCGGGGCGGCCGCCGCGCCGGTCCTGGGCTGGCACATTGTCGACCAAGGCGGCGGCAAGGCGCTGCGGCTGGAATGGGCACCAGCCACCTCCAGCGCCATCCTCGAGGCCAGCGACAATCTGCGGGACTGGGCCCCGGTGACCACCGGCATCGGCAGCGACGCCACCAGCCGTTTCTACGAAGTCCCGCTGACTCCGCCGGCCAAACCCTGCAACTTCTACCGCCTCCGCCAGCCCTAGCCCCAGACATCCTGATCCGTGCCGGAAACTGCTGGCATTGGGGAAACCTGGATGAGCCCATCTTAATTCTGCCAGGATGCCGCGGTGTGAAAAAAGCCTCGTCAGGGCGGCCGGATTGCTGCCTGATTGGGGCGTGATCCATCCCACCGCCATCGTCTCACCGTTAGCCAAGCTCGCAGCCAACGTCCGGGTCGGGCCGTTTTGCCTGATCGGCCCGCAGGTGGAGTTGGGTGAGGATTGCGTGCTGCATTCAAATGTGATTATTGAAGGCAGTTCCAAAATCGGTCGTGGCAACGAGTTTTTCCCGTTTGCAGTCATCGGCGGCAAGACCCAGGATCTCAAATTTGGCGGCCCGCCGACGTATCTGGAAGTGGGGGACCACAACGTGTTCCGCGAAAACGTCACCGTGCACCGCGGCACCGGCGGGGAGATCCCCACCCGCATCGGGTCGCACAACTATTTCCTCTGCTATGCCCACGTCGCCCATGATTGCCAGTTGGGCGATCACATCATCATGTCGAACAACGCCACCCTCGGCGGCCACATCAGCGTGGACGATTATGCCATCCTCGGGGGCTTGTGCGCGGTGCATCAATTCAACCGTATCGGGCGCCACTCGATGATCGGCGGCCTCTCCAAGGTCCAGCAGGACGTGCCGCCCTTCACGATCATCGATGGCAATCCCGCGGCCACCCGCGGCCTCAACCTCGTGGGCTTGCAACGCCGCGGTTTCGCGGAAGCGGACATCCGCGCCCTCAAGTCGGCCTACAAGAAACTTTTCCTCAAAAAGGACGCCAATCTCTCGCTGGCCCTCGACTCGCTCAAAACCATGCCCGCCGCCGCGGTCCCGGCGGTGGCCCACCTGATCGAATTCATCGAGTCGTCCCAACGCGGGGTGACTCGATAAGACCGACGGGCGCAGACCACACGCCTGAAGCGAAGCGCGCTTCGGTCTTGCGCCGCGCCGGCATGTGTCTATATTGTCGTTCCTGATTGCCGCGCCACGCGCCCGTTGCCCATGCACCCGTCCTCCCTTGCCAAATACCGACCCTTTCCGGCGGTCTCGCTGCCCGACCGCACGTGGCCTGACGCCACCCTGACGCGCTCGCCGGAGTGGTGTTCGGTGGATTTGCGCGATGGCAACCAGGCCCTGCCCCAGCCGATGTCAGTGGACGAGAAACTCGAATTTTTCGATCTGCTGGTGCGGGTGGGTTTCAAGCAGATCGAGGTCGGCTTCCCGTCCGCGGCGGAGACCGAGTTCAATTTCCTGCGGCGTTTGATTGATGAAAATCGCATCCCGCCTGACGTCACCGTGCAGGTGTTGGTGCAAACCCGCGAGCATCTGATCCGCCGCAGCTTCGAGGCGATCGCCGGAGCCCGCCGCGCCATCGTGCATATCTATAACTCCACCTCGCCGTTGCAACGCCGCGTGACCTTCGCCAATGCCACGCGCGACTACATCAAGCGCATCGCCATTGAGGGTGCCGAGTTGGTCCGGGACCTCGTCCCTAGCGTGCCGGGCACCGAGGTGGTGCTGCAGTATTCGCCCGAGTCGTTCTCCGACACCGAGTTGGATTTCGCCCTCGAGTGCTGCAACGGCGTCATCGATGTCTGGCAACCCACCGCCGACCGCAAAATGATCATCAATTTGCCCGATACCGTCCAATGGACCACCCCGAACATCCACGCCGATATGATCGAATGGATGTGCCGCCACCTCTCCAGACGCGAGGCTCTCATCGTCTCGCTCCACACCCACAACGACCGCGGCACCGGCGTCGCCGCCACCGAATTGGGCCTGATGGCCGGCGCCGACCGCGTCGAGGGCACCCTCTTCGGCAACGGCGAGCGCACCGGCAACCTCGACATCGTCACCGTCGCGCTCAATCTGAACAGTCATGGCATACCGACCGGTTTGGATTTTTCCGACCTGCAATCGATCCGTGCGGTTTACGAGCGGGTGACGCGGTTGGATGTGCCGGAGCGCCAGCCCTATGCCGGCGAGTTGGTGTTCACGGCGTTTTCGGGCTCGCATCAGGATGCGATCAAGAAAGGCCTTGACCTGCGTAGCGCCGAACTGACGGAGGGTCCGGTGCCGTGGCAGGTGCCGTATTTGACGATCGATCCGCAGGACATCGGGCGCTCGTACGAAGCGATCATCCGCATCAACTCGCAATCCGGCAAGGGCGGCGTCGCCTATGTGCTTGACCGCGAGCACGGCTTCGACCTGCCCAAGACGATGCACCCGCAGGTAGGCAAGCGGATCTATGATTTGGCCGACCGTCTCGGCCGCGAACTTTCGGTCGATGAGATCCGCGATGCGTTTTTCCGCGAATTTGTCAACCTCACCAGTCCGCTGGATGTGACGGATTACGAACTGATCCATCACACCACCGAGCGCGGTCGGGTGCAGTGCAAGGCGCTCATATTGCTGCGTGGCGAACAGCGCAGCATCGAGGGGCTGGGCAACGGACCGATCAACGCCTTTGTCCAAGCGCTTGAGGCCGCGGGCCTCAAGGACTACAAGGTCACCGACTACCGCTCACACGCGGTGCGCGGTGGCTCGGACGCCAGCGCGGCGGCCTATGTCCAGCTCCAGCACAACGACGGACGCCTGCTGTGGGGCGCGGGGGTCGATCCCTCGATCGAAATGGCCGGCCTCAAAGCCTTGGTCAGCGGCTGGAATCTGCTGCGCTGAGAGTGACGATGCGCTTTTCGAGCCGGGCCTGCTCGGCGGCGAAGACGATGCGGTGGCTCTCGAGTGAGGCCTCGGGACCGGACCAGATACCCGACGGGTCGCCGGTGGCCAGCGCGTGCACAAACGCCTTCATGATGAAATAGTCCCCGCCGCCATGGCCGGCGGCGGCGGTGGCCGCGTCGGCCCCGACGCGGGTGTCGTGGACGGTCTCCGTTTCCGTTAGAAAATCGAACACCTTGACGGTGACGAAATCGGTGTCGATGAAACCGCGGGTGCCGAAGATGCGGGTGGAGCGGTGGAGCGTGGGCGTGAAGGCGGTCATGGTGAAGGTCGCGGTGACCGGTCCCTCAAACTCCAACATCACGGTCTGGTTATCGACCACGTCATTGTCGCAGGCATAGACGCAGCGGCCGTAGGGGCCGAAGCGCAGCGCCTGTTCCACTGCGGCGAGCGTGTTGTGGCCGCCGGTGATCACGTCGTTGATGTAGTTGGCGATGCGGTCGCGCTGGAAGTGGGTGTGATAGATGCGCTTGGCGGAGTACGGGCAGTCGGCCTCGACCTGGCAGTCCCAGCAACGCTCGGCGGCACCCGCGGGTTTCTCGGCTGCCCTGAAATGGCGCAGCGAGCCGAAACTCGCCACGCTGGTGCAACGGGCGTTGACGATATGGCGCAGCCAGTCGATGTCGTGGCAGGATTTTGACAGCAACATGAAGGACGCTTGCGCCTGATTGCCCCAATTGCCGCGGACAAACGAGTGCGCCTGGTGCCACCAGCCGACCGGTTCAAGATGTTGGATGCTGACGATGTCGCCAATCGTCCCGGAGCGCAGGATTCCACGCAGCTTGGCGGTCAGCTCGGTGTAAAGCAGCACATGGCACACCGCGAACAAGTTGCCATGCCGCCGGACGCACGCGATGATGTTCTCGCATTCCTCGGGCACCGGCGACATCGGCTTTTCCAACAGAATCGCGTAGCCCTGCGGCGCCAGCAACTCGACCGGTGCCAAATGCATCCGATCCTGGGTGCAGATGGCCACCGCGTCGGCCAGCTTGCCCGCCTTGGCGAGCGCCACATAGTCATGGAAACACGCCGCCGCCGCGAGGTCGTGCGCGGCTGCCAGCCGCTCGCGCAACAACGCGCGCGGCTCGGCCACCGCGACCACCTTGAGCTGTTCGGGATGGGCGGTGGCGTACGCGGCATAGGCTTGGCCGCGTTTGCCGGCACCGACGATGGCGATGGTGACAGGTTGACTCATGGAACGGGTAAACGGAGTGGGGAATGGGCAAAACCCGAGTGTTGGGCAGCTCGGGGCACCTGTCACCCATTATTTCAGTGACAGCAGGCCTATCAGCAGATACATCCATTCGTTGTACATCCTAGCAATTCAACCGCAAATTCACCCCATCACTCCAACCTCATGAAAATCGGCTGCTTCGCCCTCATCCAACCGTTCTCGCCCATGCGGCGGCAATTCGAATTGATCCGTGAACTCGGCTTCGACTACGCGGACCTCACCGACAACCACGACGGCGCCACCCTCGGCACCGAGTATGGCTTCTCCGCCTCGTTCAGTCTCGACTCCCATCCGGCGACCATCATGGAAATGGTCCATGAGTTCGGCCTCACCCTCACCAGCGTGTGCGCCCACGCCAACCTGCTCGATCCGACCTCGCCGGACCGTTACGGCACCGCGGAAATCATCAAGGCCGTCAAGCTAGCGCATTTTCTCGACGTCAAACAAGTCATCACCACCGAGGGCGACCCGAAGACCGAGTTCGGCCACAATCTAACCAACGAGCAGCGCATTTTCAGCATCCGCGAGAAACTCCAGGAGCCGGTGCGCTGGGCCAAGGCGCTGGGCATTGATTTGTTGTTGGAGCCGCACGGCGTTCTAACCGATACGGTCGACGGCATGTCGCGCATTCTCGACGCGCTGGGCAACGAGGACACCGTGGGCATCAATCTGGACACCGGCAACTCCTGGCTCGGCGGCGGCGATCCGATCCAATTCATCAAGACCTTCGGTCCGCGCATCAAGCACGTGCATTGGAAGGACATGCCCGCCGAGTGCCTGGCCAAGCGCGGCACTCAATTCGGCTGCGGCATGGGTCTCATCGCCGTGGGCGACGGCATTGTCGGCATCGAGGCGATCGTCAAGGAGTTGTTAGCCAGCGGCTTCGACGGCCCCACCACCCTTGAAATCGCCGGCGAGGAAGCTGTCAAGCTCTCCGCGGCGCGCCTGCGCGAATGGTCGGCCTGACCGGGAGGCGGCGTGCATCGGGCGGGTTTGCCACAACGGCAGGCCGCCTGCCTCAAGGCCGCTAAACCCGCCCGCTGAAATGTTCCCGCCGCTGCGGCCGTACCTTGCGCCATGCAACGCCGCACCTTTCTTATGAATTCTGGAAAATCCGCCGCCATCGGCGCCGTCGTCGCCTCCCTGACCACCCGCCTCGGCGCCGCCGATGCCGCCGTCACGCCCGGCACGCGCATCAACCACTCGGCGTGCAAATGGTGCTATGGCGACATCCCGCTCGAAACCCTGTGCGTCGCCGGCAAGACCATCGGCCTCAAGTCCATCGATTTACTCATGCCCAGCGATTTTGACACCCTCCACAAGCACGACCTCACCTGCGCGATGGTCGCCAACCCGGTGGGCACCACGGCCGCCGGCGTCAAGGTCGGCACCATCGTCAAGGCATTCAACCGCCTCGAACATCACGACGCGCTGGTGGCGGCTTACGAGCCGCACCTCAAGGCGGCTGCCGCCGTCGGGGCCAAGAATGTCATCTGTTTTTCCGGCAACCGCGAAGGCATGGACGACCACCAAGGGCTGCAGAATTGCGTCACCGGCCTCAAACGCCTGCTGCCGCTGGCCGAACAGCTCGGCCTCAAGCTGGTGATGGAATTGCTCAACAGCAAGGTGGACCACGGCGACTATATGTGCGATCACAGCGGTTGGGGCGTGGAACTGTGTAAAATGTTAGATAGTGCCCACTTCGGTTTGCTATATGATATCTATCACATGCAAATCATGGAGGGCGACGTGATCCGCACCATCCGCGAGCACCACCGCTGGTTCGCCCACTATCACACCGGCGGGGTTCCCGGGCGCAACGAGATTGACGACACCCAGGAGCTGCACTATCCGGCCATCATGCGCGCCATCGCCGAAACGGGTTACACGGGTTTTGTTGCCCAGGAGTTCATCCCGAAGCGCCCGGACAAACTGGACAGTCTCAAACAGGCGGTGGGCATTTGCAGCGTGTGAGCCTGCCAGCTACTCGATGCCATGCTCCTTGGCGAAGGCGGCGGCAGCCTCGATGGCGGCCGGATCGCTCTTGGGCCAACTGGCGTGAATCTGTTTGAGCGTGGCATCCCGCTCGTCGCCCGGTGGCAACGTCAGCGCCCATTGGGCGGCGACTTCCGGCTCATAGCTGGCCACCGTTTCGGCATAGGCGCGGATGGCGGCATTCCGGACCGGGCCGTCGGCCGCACTGCCGAGCCATTTGCCGGCGGCCTGACAATCGTTGAGGGTCCAGGTGCTAACAAAATTGTGAATCTTCTCCTCGGCCAGATCCGGCGGCAGCGTGGCGCCGAGCCACTCGACCCAGCGGCCGGTATCCGGGCTCTTGGCGAGGGGCGTCAGGCCGTCGGCAAAATCCGCGAGTTCCGCAGGCGTCAGCCCGGCGCTGGCAAGCCATTGACTGGCCGATTCGAAGCCGTCGCGCATGCTGCCGAAGGCGAGGCCATGGATGGCGCGGCTCGCGATGGCGTCGCGGGCGGTTTCGTCGGTGACGGTGGCAAGGTAGCTGCGCAACCCGGCCAGAGTGGCGCTGCGTTGCGGTGGCGTGTCGGCGGCCTCGACCACGCCTTGGATGGCATGGTCGGAGTCCTTGAGGTCGAGCTCGGCGATGAGTTTGAAGGCGAACTTGGGGTACTGCACCGCGGCGCCGGAGATCATGCCCAGCTTGGTGTCCTCGCTGATGAGCGCGGCGTATTTTCCGGCGTCGTGGCGCAGCCATTTGAGCGCCGCCAGCGGATCGTCCTTGGCCCAGCAGGCGAGCGAGGTGGCAAGCACCCGCGCGCCGACCCGCGCGTCGGTGAACAGCGCTGAGGACTCGGCGAAAATCACCAGCGCGGCCTGCGGTTGCTCGTTGGCCAGGGTCATGATGCAAAACCCGATGAGGTCCTGGCGAATCTCATCTTTCAGGTCCTGGTTGGCCGCAACCTCGGTGATGAGCGCCTTGAACTGGGCGGAATTGAGCACCATCATGCGGTCCATGAATTCCATCAGCCGCTGCTGCATCCCAGCATCGAGCTGGTTGCCGCCAGCCTCCTTGTAGGCGGTCATTTCCTGGGCAAACGCGATGAATTCGGCGGCGGCCAGCTGCACGCCCGCTTCGCGACCCGCACGCTCGTGTTTGGTCTGCTTGAGCGGCACGGCAGGGTGCGCCGGATCGAAGGTGATGCCTAACTGAGCAGCCGCATCGAGGAGTTGCAGGTGGGTCTGGCGCACGGCGGCGAGTTGTTGCTGCTCACGCCAGCCGACGGCCGCTCCCACGGCGAGGATGACAACGGAGGCGACGATGGGCTTGGTCATGAGAGAGGCTTATTCGAGGCGTTTGAGCATTTCGGCGCGACGCTTGGCATCGGAGATCTTGGCGGCCAGGTCGCGCGCCTCATCTTTGTTAGACCGGGCAGCCCAGTTTTCCACAAAGGCGACCAGCACGTCGTCATTGCCGCTGGCCTGGCTGTATTGGACGGCGAGCTCGGCGGCGTGCCCGAAGTCGAGCTTGCGGCTGTCCAAGGCGGCGGTGCAGAGGACTTTGCCGGTGATGCTGGCGGTGAGTTGCGGGGCTTGCGTGCCGACCCATTCGCGCAGCGTGTCGAGGTCAGCGGTGGCGAGTCTCTTGTTGTTCGAAAAAACCTGGGTGGCCACGGCCTGCTCGATGCAAGCGACGCGTTCGTCGGAGGTGAGTTTGAGCGTGTTGAGAAATTCGGTGACGTTTGGATAACCGCCCTGGGTCACCCATTGGCCTGCTTGGCGGGCGAAGGCCGCGGCTTGATCGGCGGCGGGCACCTGGCTGCGCACCAACCGCGCGAATGCCGTTAGATCCGCCTTGGTGGACGAACTGAGCGAGGCATTGCCGATCGCTTCCGCGCGTTGGTCGTCGGGCAGAGCGGCGAGCCGGCCAGCCGCGGAGGATGGGTCGGCGGTGAGCAGCACCCCAAGCAAGGCCCCTTCAAACTGCAGCCGCGCCGGGCTCTTGCCGTTGAGTGCGGCGCTATCGAATTTGCCGGCAGCAACCTGCCCGTCGAACCACGCCACGGCCTTGCGCGGATCGGTTTTCGCCAAGGCCTTGAGGGCTGCGGCAAGCTGGCCGTTCATCGCGTCGTCATGCTCGTCGAGGCGGTCCGCGAAGCGCGCGAGCACCAGCGCCGGATCTTGCTCGATAAGTTGGGTGATGAGCAAGGGCTCGAGCATGGCGCGGGAGGCGGCCGGCAAGCCGAGGGCGGCGATATCGTCCAGCGCGGCGACGAGTTGGTCGGCGCTCATCGTCCGCAGCCGTTGCTGCAGGTGTACCATGGTGCGCAGGTCGCCCAGGCCGCCGCTTTTCTGCATTTCCGCCACGACTCCGGCGAGCTTGGGCCAATCGAGCGGGCCGCCATCCTTCGCCAATTTATCAGCCGCAGTCGAGGCCTGCGCGCCCTCGCCGGTGGAGCCGACGAGGCGGGCTGCAGCGATGTGCTTGCGCAACATTCCGTTCTGAGCTTCCATCGCCGCAATGGATAGGCGCAGGATGCCGAGCCAAGCCCCCACAAGGACCAGCGCCGCAGCGGGCGGTAGCAGACGGATGAGGTTCACTTAAAAACCCCTAGTCGAATCGGCCCCGGCTGTCAATGCGCGAAAACGCGGGTGGCCAACTCGCGCAGCGCCTATGCACGAGAGGATCGTGTTGGGTTTGGCTTGGGTAGGCGGGGTCTGGCGCTGGTGACCAGGGCGATGGCGGCGCGGTCATGATCGGCAG
>Ga0118677_10013536_pt1 | contig 11702 bp, 13 predicted proteins | sample AliMusrvi5mmetaG_FD_86154 | JGI IMG/M metagenome (GOLD analysis project Ga0118677, IMG submission 86154) | reverse complement strand
ACTGGAGGAGGCGATGCTGGCCCAGGAGGAGGCCATCGCGTATCGCGATTTCGATTATCTAGATCGTAACGCTCTTAAAGTCAAATTGTTATGTGATGCAATCCGGCCGGAATCCGCGATCAGCGACTCCAATCGGAGCCGTTTCGAGGCCTTGCAGGATCGGACCCGCCGGCTGTGCTTGAGCATCGCAGAGCAGAAGCAGGATGTCGCCGACCGAATGCAGCGTCTGCGTTCCAGCAAGGCGGCGATTCAGGCATACGGCAAGTCATGGGGGAATGGGTAATGTTCCGCAGATTTCCGATTGAATTTTCTCGGGGCAATTGCCTGCGGTTCTTCGGCAAGCCATAATAGTATGTAACTCCAGTTTCAACAACGTGTTCACTTCGTTATCGCCCCTCATCTCTCGGCCCCTGATATTCATGCACGATCTGCGTGATGGGCGGTCAATAATCGCCGGTTGCCTTAAGTTTTTCCGGGTCCACTCGACAATGACGCGTAGAGCAAAGCGCATGTTGGGCCTGCAAGTTCTCGCAATGCTCCTATGTAACAGGGTCATGCAGGCTACGCGAGAAGGATTGACATAGTGGTCCGAGGCTCGGTGGAGGGCCGCGGCACAGTACCTAACTCTTCCATAGGAGAAGACAAGAATGTTAGCGATCAAGAACAACATGATGGCTTCAAACGCCGCCCGGCACCTCGGACAGAGCTACACGGCCCTGGCGACGTCGACCGAGCGTCTGTCGTCCGGTCTGCGAATCAACAGCGCCAAGGACGATGCGGCCGGCATGGCCGTGGGCACGAAGATGGATGCCCAGGTTCACCGCATCAACGGCGCCAAGTCCAACGTCGCCAACGCCACCTCATTTGTTCAAACCCAGGACGGCTACCTCAGCAAGATCGGCAAGGCTCTGGACCGTATGGGCGAACTCTGCATCCTCGCCCAGGACGCGACCAAGTCCGACAATGACCGCGCGCTCTACAACAAGGAGTTCGGTGAACTGCAGAACTACATTGCAACCAACGCGGACAAGGAGTTCAATGGAGTGAGCCTGTTCTCCCCCAACGCACTCTCCGTGACGATTGATTCTGAGGGAGGCAGTTTTCCGATGGCCGGAATCAATGTCGCCGCGTCGCCCTATTCGGTGGTCAGCAGTCCGTCCGCCAAGGCATCCATGCAGCTCTCCGAGCTCAGCATCACCGGAGGCACCATCACGGTCGGTGGGACCACCGTGGCCATCTCTCCCAACGACACTCTACAGCAGGTCTTTGACCGAATTCAGACGAATGTTCCCGGGCTTACCACCAGCCTCAACGAGGCGACAGGTCTCGTCACCATGACGAACTCCAGTGGCTCCTCGGTGACGCTGACCGAATCGACTGGTGAGAACTTCCTCGAGAAGACCAACCTGGCTACCGGTTCGCCACTGACGTTGCTCGCGGGCGGCTTTAAGACCAGTACCGGCAATATCACCCCCGCTGGCATCGGCATCAGCACTGTGGCGGCGGCCCAAGCGAGCTTAACCGCAGTAAAAACCGCACTAGCCCAGGTCGGATCCGACCGTGCGACGCTCGGCTCCTATTTGTCGCGGCTCAACTACAGCTCCGATCAACTCACCGTCAGCAAGGAAAACCTCTCGGCAGCCAGTTCGCACATCCAGGACGTGGACATCGCGGACGAATCCACCGAATACGCCCGGGCCAATATCATGGTCCAATCCTCCACCGCTATGCTGGCGCAGGCCAATCAGTTGCCACAGAGCGTGCTGCGGCTGCTGCAATAACCCTCTCGCGCCGATCCCGGGTAACCCAGAACGAAAGGCGAAATCCAAAGTGCGTAACGCGGACTACAACTATGATCCACGGGACTGGCGTCATCGGCGCGGTCCCGCGGGTCGGCGCCGCGGACACCGTCCCGCTTGCCAGGCTCTCCCGGGCAACGCGTCGCGTCCCGGCCACTCGAGCCGCCGTACCACCCACGACTGCTGCCGGCCATTCGACTCCGGCGCGCGGCGGACCTTCCGTGGCGGATTCGTCTATCATTCGGCCTATTCCGCCGTTGTTCCCACCGTGCCCGGCTCCGCTGAACTCTTCTCCATCCTTGTGGACGCAGCCCGAGAACACTTCACGGCTTCCCGTTATGCGGCGGCCGACGCCTTTCTCAAGCTGATCGGCCTGCACAACACGCACCCTGCCGCGACGTGGCAGCAGTTGGGGCAACTGTACTTCTCGCTGGCAGAATACGAGGCGGCAGGCCGCGCCTACGGCTACGCCGCTGCTTACGACCCGAGCGATGCCAGCCTGCAAGTTCACCTGGCGCACACCTGCCTGCTCCTCGGTGACGTTCCGAGTTTCGAGGGCTACATGCGTCGTGCGCTGGCCCGGGACCCGGAGAGCCCGCCTGCCCTGCAGCTCTTAGCCGACCTGAACCGGGACGAAGGCCTTTACGCCGATGCAGCTAACTATTATGACCGGATCATCCAGGGCGCCCCACAGAACGGCTGCAACCGCCTGCTCGAAGGCGCTCTTGAACCGGGCCGTTACAGCCTAGCTCCTCAAATCCATGCCTGCGATGCTGGGGACAAGCTGTCCCCGCCCCTGAAAGCCGAGGCAGAACTTGCGGCCTCCAACCACTACGAGAACCTGCTCTCCCTGGCGCTGTGCCATTCCTACCTCGGGGCCAATGAAGCCGCGCTGGATTGCCTCCAGCGCGCCGGAGAGATCGCCCGTGGAACTCTCGTTCAACCCCGCTGCTAACAACCGCTCCAGCGAAACACCTGGAACGAGGCGACCGACGGCTTTCAGTTTCAGGCCCGAGTGCCGACCGCCTGAGCGTTAGCCTTCGAACACCGTTCTTACGAATTCCCTGCTTCGGCGGTGGTTCTCCACGACGGAGCGGGTGATCCTGGTGCCGGGTTCGATGGCGAGCTCTACGGTGAAGCGCCGTGGCATATCGTGCGCGGTGGCATACTTCGCCACTACGGCGTAATCCACGTCTCCGGTATCAAGATCTTCCCACCAGATGCCGTAACGGCTCTGCCGCAGATGCCAGGTTACGACCCGGTCCCCATATTGCTTGAGGGCATCCGGCGGCATGACGCCGCCTTTCCATACCCAGTGAACGTCGTAGCAAAAGCCCACGACGCCCGGTTTGGTGTGGTCGAAGTCGTAGTGAAACTCCCGGGCGTGGTTGGCCATCTCCGGCATGTGGTGATGCATGCCCAGTTTCAAGCCCAGTGCGTTAAGCCCCTCGCCTAATTCGTTCAATGCAGCCAGTTGTGTTTTCAACTCTTCGTCGGTCTTCTCGCGTCCGATGGGGTCCGCATTGCAACTGATGACTTGGAACCCCGCCTGTTGGCAGACCTTGGCTGCGGCAAGGATTTTCGCCACCACAGCTCCCGCCTGGGCGGCCTCATGCACCCGCGCACCGGTGTAGAGGCTCACGGGCTGCAGGCCTTTAGCCTTGAGCTGCTCGGCAAACTTCGCGTTCTGCTCCGGCTGAGCCACGTTCAGGTTGCTCTCCAGGTAATCGTAGCCCGAGTCGCGCAGCGCGGAGATGACTTCCTCGACATCAAGCTTCTTCTTGTCCCGCTCGGCGTATTGGCCCCAACCGTAGATGTTCGAGCCAACCAACGTTTTCTGCACCGCGGCGGGCCGGCTGAGCGCACCGCCAGTCTGAGCAACGGGCAACGCCACCGCGCCCAACGCGACCGCCGCCCCTACTTGACGGATGAACTCACGCCGCGATTGGAAGGCATTGTAACGAGTCGTAGAAACCAAGTAATTGCGCATGGCCCCATTGAAGATCCCCTGCCGATCTCATGCCAGCGAAAACTAGTCCGCCTCTTCACCTTCTATTACGGTGTGCCCCCTCCGGCCGAAGCTCCGAGCAGGCATCCAACCGCCTAGTTTCCAACCCATTAGGAATGTAATGGACCCCCTCGCGAGGCCCAGAGACTGGCACTTCTCCTATGTTTGGAGCCACTTGCCGTCTTAGCTCCCGTATTGTCCGCACCCCCCAGATAACCCGGAACTCGACACCCGGCGCACACCACGCGACACTCGACGCCCGATGAACCAGCGCACCCTCAAGCTCTCCTTCCGCCGGAAGTCCGGGGCGCCTGGCACCATCAAGGTTTATGTCACCGTCCGGCTCGGGCAAGAGCGTGGCCCTAAGCAACTGCACCTGGCATACCTGCCCGCCAACGATGGTCTTTCCACTTCCCATAAGCTCCTCCTCGAACAGCGGCTCAGGCAGAAGTGGAGGCGGCAATTCGGCCCGGCCGACGTGGCCATTGATTGGGCGACCACCGAAGCAAAATGGCGACAGCGGGACCAGCCAAAGCAGGCGCCGGTGAATCGAGACGCCGCGAGGGAGCAGCTCCGGCGATGGCAGTCCGGAGCAAAGGAGAAGCTCCTGCCGCAGTTTGGCGGTCCCAAGCGGCAGACCAGCGAGATGGCCGGCGGCGAGTTTCACGTGTTATTCATGGAATCGCACCGGAGCATAGTGGACAAGCTCCGCCACAGCGGGCGCTCGGTGGACCCGGCGGTGGTCGCGACGTGGTGGGAGGAGCAGGAAGCCCCGCGCCTGCTCTGTTGTTATCATCGTTTCGCCGCCCGTCGCCCCGGCACGGAGTTTGGTCGCGCCGGTTACCTTCGCTATCTTGCCGGCAATATCGCCCGTGGGCTGGCCGCCGCACAGTTTCTCCGGGAGCACCCCAGTCCCCCACTCTCCCCGCTCACCGACGGCACAGGGTATTGAAGATGGCCGAAACCCGTGAGCGCCGCCTGTCGGTATTGAGCCTCGTTCCTGCGGTTGAAACGGGGAACGGCAACGCTCACCCTTTCAAACCGAGTGGGTTTGGTTTGCGCCAACCCCTAGGATTCTATTTAATTCCGCCGCTGACAATCAGATGAGCGACGACATTCAGTTCATCGTTGAAGCGTTAAACCCCGCCAAACACCGGCGGGCGGAGTTTGAGTGTGAATCGCGGGAGTTGACCGAGTTCCTGCGCGCGCGGGCGCGAAAGGAAATGGAGGCACGCAGCTCCGCCTGCTACGTGTTGACGGAGGAAACGGATCCGGGTCGCATCGTGGGCTACTACACCCTGTCGCAAACGTCGGTGGAATTAAGAGAGTTGCCCGAAGCAATGGCGAAGCGACTGCCCCGGTATCCGCATTTGGGCGCGACCTTGATTGGGCGTTTGGCGCGAGATATCGCCTGGCAGGGCCGGCAGGTGGGGCGTTTTCTGCTGATCGACGCCTTGCGCCGGTGTGTCCGCTACAGCGCCAACGTGGGGGCGGTGGTTGTCGTGACCGATCCGAAGGATGAGAAGGCGCGCGCGTTTTACGCCAGCCACGGCTTCGCTCCGTTAGACGAACGGAGGATGTTCATGCCAATGAGCGCACTAATTGAACGGGAGAAGCGCGGATGGGATGCCTAATCTAGGTCGCTCTTGACGGTTTTTCGATAGAGCCGAACGGACTCGATCATCCGGGGAGTAGGCGGCCGGGGCGGCGCGAGCAACGCTTCAACAAACCGTCGCGACTGTACGGCGTTCAGGCGAATGACGTTCCGCCGAGCAATGATTTCCTCAGCAGCTTGACGCGCATGCGCGATGACGAAAGTCGCCATCGAACGCCCTTCGAGGGAGGCAGCCTGCTGGAAAACGCGTTTGTCGCCGCGCGTGACACGGGCGACGAACCGCTCCGATTTTGGTGGTGTCGCATTGACTGGCACAAGCTTAATGTATGCCGCAGAGGCATACATTGCAAGAAATGAATTCCATGGGCGAGTGCTCCCGTTTCAAAACAGGGCCAGCGTCTCGCCTGCCTTCCCCCTTAATTCCCGAAGCACGCAGTCGAGGTAGAGGCGCTTTAACTGCCCGCAGAAACTAAGGCTCGCTTGAGTTTTGCGGTCGTTGGCCTACTGTTTCGCCATGATGTTTCCGCTTCCCGCCTGCATTGAAGCGGCGCTTGAGCTGGCGCGTTACGACATGCTGGAGGACGGCACCTTTGCCGGCGAAATTTCCAAGCTCAAGGGCATAGCCGCATTTGGAAAGACATTGCGGGAGTGCGAAAACGAATTGCGCTCCGCGCTTGAGGATTGGATTCTCCTCGGCCTCAAGTTTGGCCACAAATTGCCTGTGCTGGCCGGCATAGACTTGAACAAGGTTCAACATGCCCGGTTGGCGTCCACTTAAGCGGCGCGAATTCATCCGCCGGCTGCGGGAGCTAGGCTTTGGCGGTCCTTTTTCCGGCACACGCCATCGGTTCATGGTGTTTAGCATGCAACGCCGGACCATTCCAAGCAACGCCTAGTACTCAGTGCCACAGGTTCTAATGCTCCTGCGGCAGGTGGAATCCATTTTGGGCCGGGCCATTGCGGTGGACGAATGGGAAGCGCTTTGAGGCAGTGGCACGCAGGACGCGTGCGCTCCTCAAACTGGATTGGTTCCTCTGCGCTCAACATTGCCGCGGCCACCTCGGTGGCGTAAGGTAATCAGTCTTTGATGAATAAACAGGATTTAAGGCGCCCCGTGCGCGTCGGATTGATCTCGCTCGGCTGTGCGAAGAACCTCGTGGATGCCGAGATGATGGTCGGCACACTGCTGAAGGACGGCGTCGAGATCACCAGCGACACTAGCCAGGCGGACGTCGTGATCGTGAACACCTGCTCGTTCATTGATTCGGCCCAGCAGGAAAGCATTGATACGATTCTGGAATCCGCGGCACTGCGCGAGGCGAAGAACCGCGGTCAGGGCTTGATCGTCTCCGGCTGTCTCCCCCAGCGGTTTCGCGAAGAATTGCCCAAGCTATTGCCGGAAGTGGACGCTTTCATGGGCATTGACCAGGTCGCGCATGTCACCGACATCGTGAGGCAAGCGATGGCAAGACGCGCTGCTAGACCAGTGGCGCTGGCGAAATCCGAAGCCCGAATGCCGAAATCCGAAAGAAGCCCGAATTCCCGAAATCCGTACCCCCCCTCGCCCCCCGGAGACCGATCACGTTCCGGCTCCGGCCCTCTTCGGTCTTCGGCCTTCGGCCTTCCTTCGGACCTCGGACTTCGGACTTCGGACTTGCCCTCCTCGCCTGTCCTGAACGTCACCCCCCGCCCCCGCTACGTCCCGGATTACGCGACGCCACGCTTTCGGTTGACGCCGCGGCACTTCGCTTACGTGAAGATCGCCGAAGGTTGCAACCATCCTTGCAGCTTCTGCATCATTCCCCGTATAAGGGGTGCGCACCGTAGCCGTGTGCAAACCGACATCGTTGCTGAAGCCAAAGCGCTCATTGCCGAAGGCGTCAAGGAACTGAACCTCATCTCGCAGGATTCGACCTATTACGGCCTGGACTTGCGCCCGGACCGGAGCCACGCCATTTCTGCGCCTGAGAAGTTCAATGCAGCCGTGAAGTCGCTCCCAGCCAGAGCCACCACGATTTGCAGTTTGCTGCGCGAACTGAACGCGCTGCCGGGGGAATTCTGGATTCGGCTGCTCTACACCCACCCGGCGCATTGGACAGAGGAGTTGATTCAAACCATCGCGGAGTGTCCCAAGGTGGCACGCTACGTGGATATTCCCTTGCAGCATATTCACCAGAACATGCTGGAGCGAATGCGGCGGGAGACTTCCCGCCACTACATCGTGGACCTGATCCGGCGTATCCGCGAGGGGATTCCCGGTATCGCGCTGCGCACGACCTTTATCGTGGGGTTTCCCGGCGAGACAAAGGCATATTTTGAAGATTTGCTGGGTTTCATTCACGAGGCCCGCTTCGAAAGGCTTGGGGTCTTTACTTATTCCCAGGAGGAGGGCACGCGCGCGGGGCAGATGGCCGGGCAGGTCCCCGACAAAGTCAGACGGCAGCGCCGTGACATCGCCATGGCAGCGCAACATGAAGTGGCGGTGCACGTAGCGGGATCATTTGTCGGCCGGACCATCCGAGCGCTAGTCGAGCAAGCGGCCAGCCCGGCGGAGCTTAAGCGCGCCCGTGTCAGTTCCTGGGAACACGGTCTGATTCGTGGCGAAGACCAGCACGCCGCCGCGCTCAAGGGCCGGTTTCTGGTCGCCCGCGGCGAAGCCGATGCACCGGACATAGACGGCCGGGTCTATATCCGCGGCCAACTGCCCCTGGGCGAGTTTGCCAGGGTGAAAGTCATCGGTCACACGGACTATGACCTTATCGCTGAGCCCGCGTGAGCCGGCTGGGTCAGTTGCGGGTTCGCCAGGCTGCGGCTCACTTCTTCTTGAACTTGAAGGTCATCCGAGGGGGAGTGGCCAGGTCGCCGGAACTTTCTACGGTGTGCATGCGAACCTGCAAGCCTGTGCTGGCGCTTCCCGTGAAGACAAAGGCCGCTTTCCACGGGCCACGCTCCGGGCTTTCGCTGTCTACGCGAAGCACAAGATCGCCGTTTTCCATATTCCATGATCCTTTGCCGACCGAGCCGCGGTTGTCGAAACTGCAGTACTTGGGCAACTCAGCTTTAGGCTCCATAACGGTATAGCCCTTGGACTCCATTTCGCTGGTCTTTACGTGGAGAAGGACGACATGTTTGTCCAGGTCCCACGAGACGTTCAGGGAGACCGGGTCCCCACTTTCCGACTGGGCCTGCCACTGACCGAACATCCAGTCCGCCTTTGCTTCGGAGACGAGGCTTTCAAGTGAGACTTGAGCGTGTGCGGAGATGGACGCCAGGAAGGCGAGAAGACCAACAGCCAAATAACGAGCGATCATAGATTTCCTTTGGTTACGGATTTATAACAAAACCCAGGCACTGCTCAACAAAGTCAATGACCGGGACCATTTGCTTAAATGTATGGGGCGCCCTTCAGGGTCGTCAAGAACCGAGGGTAATGAAATTACAATGCTAGCTCCATGCCTTCACGAGCTACCACGCACTCCTTGAATCGTTCCTGGCAAAGTTTTTCGAGCCGCAATAAAAACTCGTCGTCGTGGTCAGGGTCATGGTGGGTCATCGCCAACCGCTTGGCACCCGCCATCTCCGCCACCTGCATCGCCTGGTCGTAGCTGCTATGGCCCCATCCCCGCCGTTGCGGCAGTTCCTCGGCCGTGTATTGGGCATCATGTACCAGCAGGTCGGCGCTTTGGGCCAGCCTCACTACCAGGGGATCAATCTGGTCTCCATGTTCCACATCGGTACAGATGACGAGCACTTTCCCGTTTCGCTCGATGCGCAGCCCGTAGCAGCCGCCAGGATGATTGAGTTTCTGGGAGGTGATGACTGTCGGCTCCTCGTTGAGGCTCTTGAACTGTTCGGTAGCTTTCTGCAACTGCACAAACCGGAAGCTGGCCCCCATATGGTCCAGTTGCACCGGAAAATACACCGACTGCATCTGCATCTCAAAGATCTCCCGGAGGTTCGACACCATCTGGCCCTCCCCCATCGTCAGGAAGGTTATCTTCTGATCTGACTCGTAGGCTGGGGCGAAAAACGGAAATCCTTGGATGTGATCCCAGTGGAAATGCGTGAAGGCGAGGACGATCTGCTCCTGCTTGTGCCCCATCAGTTGCAGGTCTCGCCCCAGTTTGCGAATGCCCGTGCCCGCGTCAATGATGGCTATTTGGTTGATGTCGGTAAACGTGATCTGGAAGCAGGTGGTGTTTCCTCCGAATTGCTGAAAACCTGCGTCACACACAGGAACAGAACCTCGGACACCGTAGAATTTCAGTTTCATGCCTGGGGTGTGATGGGAGATTGCGAGCGTTGGACGGGTTCAAGAATTCTCTTATTGGACCTGATGCGAGCGATGCGGATTCATTGATTACGGCTCAGGTGACGAGAATGGGTTCTTGGAGTCATTTGTTTTTCACCGCTCTTGTCGAATTTTAGATCAGCTTGGAGGGAGCGTCAATCCCTGCTGCTCATGATTATGGCGACGTTCTCAGGTGGTCAACCGGTCCAGGAGTTGGGCCAATGCGCGAAAACGGATCAGGCAACACCTCCACTTGGGCCTGGAAGATGTTGCCGTTCCTGTCCTCGTCGCTGGCCATGCTGAGGGCGAGTTTTCGATAACGACGGCCGCGGTATTCGAAAAACTGGCCGATGAGGATTTCCTGGAATTGGATAGTGGTTTGCATTTCTAAGCTTGGGTTAAGGGTTTGTGTGGAATAGCTAAGTCGCTCAACGTGTCGGGCCAATGGCGTCATGGACATTCGTTAAACACCGCCTCATGCCAAAAGAGCGACATCCACTCCTTCGCTTCTGCCCGGTCTTCTTTGGACCCACCACGCAGTTCACTTTTGCCGTTAAGGTATCGGATCAACTGCGCCTCACCCCACGACGCAACGACCTCACCCTCGTCTTTGAATAGCGATAAGAATCTGAATTTCATGCGCTCAGATTACAGGGGAGGGGTGGACAAATACGGTCCAACCCTAAAAAATTTTGTGGCGGGGAAAAGGGCCGGATATGAGATGGGTGAGGAGGCCAAACATGACATTCTGTTTGACCTCTGCGCGGGCCAATCTCCGGTCTGTCCCTGCTCTCGGTCGTGCGTTTCATTTGCAACGCCCGGTCGGCGGCCCAACTGATTTCCGCAGTTCACTTTCTTGTCTCCACCGGAAAATACCTGGCACGCTCTTGGCCTGCCAGTTTCTCAACCACATAATGGAGGACCTTAAGCGATTGCCCAGCTTCGGATTCCGGCGTGAACGCGTTGAACCTTTTAAGGTGGTGGTCGAAAATATTAAGTCCGCTTACAAAGGATTCGCTCACAGCCGAGCTCCTGCGGTGGGGGTTTACACACGGCAGGAGAAACACGTCCCGAAGCGTCCAATCATGAAATCCCTGTGCATGGGCGTGACAATACCTCAGGCTCGACAAGGCCACCACATCAACCAAGCCGTAATCCTGTGGCGACGGATGGAACGGATCTCCTGTGAAGAGGCCGGAGTTTCCATAAAGGTAAAAGTACCAATCCTGAATGCTGGCGCAGTCGCCACACGCGATAAACAGGATGTTGAGGTCGTCAACGCCCGAACTGACCGAGAATTTGTCGTGCGCTGACACCAAAAAGTCCTTCAGTGTGTTGTCCTTGTTTTTGGCAAGGTCAACGGAATTCTCCGGATTGGATTCCATCACGCCCTTCAACCGATTGAACTTCTCCAAGTAGCCGGAAACCCGCCCACCCATCGTGACAACGTACGGATCTTCTGGCGGCTCGACTTCAACCGGACACTTTACCTCCAGCGATACTCTGGTGGCCCCGACCTCGTAGTAAGCGTCAACATCTTTTGGGGGATTCACGCGCTTATCCCTCTCGAAGTTCTTCGCCCGCCGTTCCAGAACCAAATGGTTTTGAACTGATAACTCGGCAGCGCTCTGCTGGTAGCTGTCCAGGTCAAAACGCGAGTCGTCTGGGATGAAGAACTTGCGTTGGAGGACAGACTCGATTTCCTTCGCAGAATAAACGTTGCTCGCAGCGGTCGCAAACCCTCTCGCATAGGATTCCGGGGCGCCGGCGAGAATGTGCTTCTGCGAGAGCCTTGAGATTAAATGGCGAACTTCAGCCATATTCGGCGGTCAGTTCCGGGCCAGTTTTCAGAAATCGGCGCTGGCACGCAGGGCTGCATCAAGCCCGTTAGCGTAGGGCGACTTAGAGGGGCTACGGACGATTTATCGGGACATTTGCTTTTGACTTCTATTTCATGGGCGGATGCCGAAACCGCTACGACTGCCGAAT
>Ga0118677_10004497_pt2 | contig 11704 bp, 9 predicted proteins | sample AliMusrvi5mmetaG_FD_86154 | JGI IMG/M metagenome (GOLD analysis project Ga0118677, IMG submission 86154) | reverse complement strand
GCCCTGAGCGAGCGCGAGAATTTCCAGGGGCACGCCGAGGCGTTGGGCGATGGCAAACGCATTGGAGCGCCCAGGCAGACCGATGGTCAGTTTGTACAATGGTCGCAGCGTCTCGACATCGAAGGCAACGCTGGCATTGACTGCGCCGTCCGTCATGTATGCCCAGGCTTTTAGTTCCGGGTAATGCGTCGCGATCACACATAAGGCTTTCGAACCAAGCAGGTATTCGAGAATGGCGCGAGCGAGCGCCGCGCCTTCCGATGGATCGGTGCCTGCACCCAGCTCATCGAGCAGCGCCAGCGAGCGCGCATTGACATTGCCCAGAAATGACACCAGGTTGGTCAAGTGCGCGCTGAAAGTGGACAGGCTCTGCTCAATCGATTGCTCATCGCCGATATCGGCCAGCACTTCTTCAAACACTGGAAAGGCAGCCGCTTCGGCGGGGACGTGCAACCCGCTCTGGCTCATGACCGCCAGCAGACCGATTGTCTTGAGCGCCACGGTCTTGCCGCCGGTATTTGGGCCGGTAATGACCAGAATACGCGCGCTCTCGTCCATCAATACATCGATTGGCACGACCGTGGCCGGGTTCAACAACGGATGGCGCGCCTGTTGCAGGCTGATCGCGCTGGACGGGCCGGCGTTCGCTCCACCGCGAACGTCGATCACAGTGGGTAGCACGGCCCGAATAGCATCGGCGTATTTGGCCTTCGCAAGCGCGAGGTCGAATTCTCCCAGCGCTTCCACGGTGCGCACGATAAATGTGCTGTCGGCCTGCACCAGTTCGGAGAGTGTGGACAGGATTTTGCGAACCTCGCGTTCCTCCGCCATTTGCAGTTCGCGCCACTCGTTATTCAACTCCAGCGTGGCGAGCGGTTCGATGAACAGCGTCAACCCGCTGGCGCTTTGATCGTGGATCAGCCCTGGGATGCGCCCCTTGAAGTCAGACTTGACCGGGATCACATAGCGCCCGCCGCGTTGCGTGACCAGCGCATCCTGCAGGTACGAGGATGCATTGCTATCTGTCACGATGCGTTGCAGTTTCGACAACAGCCGGTCGTGCACCACACGCACATTGCGACGGATGCCGCCAAGCGCGGGCGAAGCCGAATCGCGCACTTCGCCCTTGTCATCGATGCAACGGGCGATCTCGTTGACCAGCCCTGCGCAGGGTTCGATGCGGGCCGTGATCGCGCTTAAGTCAGGATATAGACCCGCCATGCGCGATATCGCGCGTTGAACGTTGCGCGCGCTGACCAGCGTATCGCAAACGTCGAGCAATTCCTGCGGCTCCAGCATCCCGCCGCGCGCGGCGTGTGCGACGATGTTACGAACGTCGTGAGCGCTGCCGATTGACAGGCTGTCGTTCGCGTTGAGCGCTGCGCGCGCCTGCGCGGTTTCGGCCAGGCGGCGCCGCACTTCCGCTGGTTCGGTCGACGGCGCCAGGTTCACTGCGAGATCAGCGCTCACAGCGAAGCTGCAATAGGATGCCAGCCGTTCGAGTATCTTTGGTAGTTCAAGCGTTTTAAGATGCTTCGGATTCACACAGCCTATTTTAACCCCACTTGAAAGTCTTAATTGCTTTGACGGCAAGTATACTCAAACCATTGACAAAGATTACGCACTAAGCTAGAGTATGGGAAGATATGTTTGAAAACTATAGCGATGAGCCAATCTACAATGTCAAAGCGGTGGTCGGGCAATCCGGCGTTACCGCGTCAACGTTACGCGCGTGGGAGCGACGCTATGGGGCGCCGACACCGCCGCGCAACACCAATGGTTATCGCCTGTATTCGGCGCGGGATATTGCTGTCACTCGCTGGCTGAAGGCGCAGGTCGACGCCGGGATGAGCATCAGCCAGGCTGTTAACCTGATGCAGATCGAGACGCATGCGGCGACAGTCATCGAGAGGGTTGACCCGGCAAAGAAGATGCCCGCGGCGCCGGGCCAGGGCGGCGAAGGTGTGCGGCATGTTCAGCAGTTGCACGACGAACTGGTGGCGTGCGCCTTGAGTTATGACGAGTCGGGCGCGGAGAAAATCCTGAGTGAAGCGTTCAGCCTGTTCGCGGTTGAGGATGTGTGTCTGCAATTACTGCAGCCGGTGCTTGTGACCATGGGTGAGAGATGGCATCGTGGAGAAACCAGCATCAGCGCAGAGCACTTCATCACCAATATAATCCGGCGTAAGCTGCTGTCGCTCATCAGCGCCTGCCCGCCGCCAAATCGCAGTGAGCGCATTATCATCGGCTGCGCCCCTGAGGAATTCCACGAGATCGGCATTTTACTTTTAGCATTGTTTCTGCGGCGGCGTGGCCTGAATATTGTGTATCTGGGACAAAATGTCGCATCGGCGCGGCTTGAGGAGACGCTGGTATTGGTGCGCCCGGCGATGGTGATTCTGTCGGCGACGACTATTCAGTCGGCGGCGCACCTGCTCGAGACCGTCGAGTTACTGGTATTGCACAAAGCCCATACGGTGACGATCGCTTATGGCGGTCTGGTTTTCCAATACATGGAACGGATGCGGGCGCATATCCCGGCGGTCTATCTGGGGGATGACCTGATCAAAGGCATTGAACGCACTATCGAGATACTCGATGATCCCGCAGCCGCCCCTGTTGTGTGTGAACCCGTGCCGGCGACGGTGAAATCAGCGGCCGACATCTATGACAAGCGCCAGGCGGAAATCGTTCTGCGGGCGACGCACGAAATGCTGACGGAGATTCCCGGTCAAAGCGCCCCGCTCCACCACCACATCTTTGAACACAATCGCCAACTGGCCATGGCGCTTGGAACGGCGTTGCGTTTTGGCGATCCGCAATTACTAACCCAGCTTGTGCTGGATGGCTGGTCAGAACCAAGCCTGCTGGAGGCGATTCCGAATACACGCGAAGAGCATGATCTGGCGGGCTACATCACTCACTTTCGCAACGCAATACAGCAGATTGTGCCGGATTCGGCTAACAGAATCATACAGTCCTATCTGGACGCCAGCGGTGGGGGTGTGGCTGTGTAGACGGGCCAACCCTGCATTGACATTGCGCAAAGATTGTACATTCTCTAACTGCCGCCTCATGCCTCTCTTATGTAGTGTGTCATAATGAAGTATAGAGTTTAATGATGAACAACTGGAGACGACATGATACTCATAACAGGTGGTAATGGGTACGTTGCCACGCACATAATAAGACAGCTAGCCGTAAAGAACGAACAGGTGCGCGCGCTGGTGCGCAATGAAGCGCAATTTGAAAAAGTGCGCCGGCTGGGAGCAATCCCGCTAAAAGGCGATGTAACCGATATCGCGTCACTGCGGATTGCGCTGGCCGGTGTGGATCAGGTGATTCATTTAGCGGCGGTGAATCGGAATCGCGGCGCAAGCACTATGCAGGCTATTAATGCGCAGGGCACGATCAACCTGGTGGATGCTGCCAAAGAAGCAGGGGTTAAACAGATTGTCAACGTCGTTGGCCTTGGCGCCGACGCAAAAAAGCCTTATCCGCTTGCGCAGACGCAGGGGGTGGGCGTGGATTACCTGATACGCAGCGGCGTGCCCTACACTGTGCTGGAGGCTTCTGTGATCTTTGGCCAGGGAGATGAGTTTATCAACACACTTGCCGGTCTGGCGCGCATCCCGCCCGTCATGATTGTCCCTGGCGACGGCAAGTCAAAGTTCCAGCCCATCGCGGTGCAGGATGTGGCGACGTGCACGATCCGATCCCTTGGGAATCCTGCGGCGCTCAACAAGCGTTTACAGATTTGCGGCGCTGAAGTGTTGACGCTGGAAAACATCATTGATGCCATCCTGGCAGAACTCAAGCTCAAGCGTCTGAAAGTCCATATGCCGGTGGGAATTCTGAAAGTCGCCGTGTTGGTGATGGACAAGACTCTCCCCAAGCCGCCGATTACGCCAAGTCTGCTGGCTCAATTGGGTGTGGACAATGTCGCGACCACCGCGACGGCGAACACCACAGAGTCTGTGTTTGGGGTAAAGGCACAAAACCTGAGGAATGGCATAAGTTATGTGCGCGATATGACTCTGGGCACTTTAATCAGGCGGAGTTTTGGCGTCGCAACTTATCGTTAGGCACTTGTGCATTGCCGAATTTCTGGTATCATGTGCTCAGTCGTGCGGACTTTTTCGGGGCTACGCATAACTGACAGGGGAATGAGTGTTTAAGTGGAGAAGTTTGACCAGTCCTTTGTCGTGAGTGCACCGTTGGGAAAAGTGTGGGCGTTTCATAGTGATCCAGTTGGGTTGACACAGATTACGCCGAGAATGATTCGTGTTAAAATTCTATCGTGTGATTATCCGGTCAGAACTGGCAGCAGGATTGTAATGCGCATGCATGTAGGACCGGTGTCAGCACAATGGAATTCTTTGATTGCGGGGTGTATGGAATTTGAACGATTCACCGATGAACAGATCAAAGGTGAAGGACCGTTCAAAGTCTGGAACCACACGCATAGTTTTGCGGAAGTTGAGAATGGCACGCGCGTCACGGATCACGTTGAGTACGAAATGCCTTTTGGCATATTCGGGAAAGTTGCTCACTCGCTCGGCGGCCGCTACCTGATAATGGAAATGTTCCGCGCTCGCATGCGCGCCACCAAGGCTTACCTTGAGGGCCGCGACCGGCAGAGGTCCGGGATCAGCCTGGCCTGATCGTATCTTTGCAGGGGCAAGCGTGTTTTAAACTTGCTAGTCAACGACTCTTTCTGTCGGTGTGTCTGGGTTGTTAGATTCGGGTGTGTTGTATTGTGACATGTTAGAGTCTGTACTAGACCGGAGCTTGATGGTCCCCCCCCCCACCCATCGAGCTCCGGTATTTAGCGCATTGGACGAGGGCAAACGACAGTTTGCCCTCTTTTTTTATGCCGAGATGATGAAGACACGCGGCGGGCGCATGATAACGCCTGTCGGGACGATGGGGCGTTACGCGATGCGCGGGAGTGCGGCGTATAGCGCGAGCAAGTGGGGTAGATGAAATAAACTGCTCTCAAGCGTGATAGCTTGAGAGCAGTTTGTAGATATGTCGATCCTGGCCGCGTCGATCAGCGGGTGAGACCACCACTGACTGCTGCGGCGCCGATGCCGATCACTGCGAAGATACCGACAATGATCGCGGTAATGATTGCAATAACCACCCAGGCGATGATGGCGGTGATAATGGCCTTGGTGTTATCAAAACCGTTTGCCTCACGCACGCCGATGACGTTGGCAACTGCCTGCAGGATGCCACCGATAACCCCGAGGAACGGGATGATGCCAATAATTCGGAATACCGCCGTGTAACCAGTTACGCGCAGCATCTGTGCGGTTGTGGCTTCGCCTTTATAAACCGTTTTGGCGACAAAAGCGAGCACCCACGAACCCAACGCCCACGAGATGAGTTGTGTGACCACAGTGATGATAAGCTGAAAGACGAGGTTCCCGTTGAAAATCCCGCTGATCAGACCGACCAGCACCGCCACGACCACGACAATGACTGCTGCGGGCTGCGTTGCGGCGGCGTCACTTGCTACTTCCTTATAAATAGGCGCCTTGAACGTCACGATACCTGGAAGACGACTGACAATTGCCTGCTGCATGACTACTCCTGTTACTGTCGAATGAATTGGATTACCAACAACTGGGATTGTAACTGAAATAGAGATTTCAGTCGCTGTTTTACTAAAACCTTTGTGCGCAGATGGTCAATGCGTCATAAGCCGCGGATTAGCAACCAGGCTGACACAGCCAACCCTGCGATGATGACAAAAACACGCACGTAGTTCTGGTTGATGCGCTTGGCAAAACGCGCTCCAAAGTAGCCGCCGATGACTGCGCCAACGGCCATCAGCAATGCCAGCGGCCAATCCACCTGGCCACGGATGATGAAGTAGACCAGTGCAACGCCGTTGATGATGGCTGCGAGCACAGTCTTTACCGCGTTCATGCGGTGGATGTTGTGCAGTCCCATGATGCTCAGCGACGCCAGCATCAGTATGCCGATGCCCGCGCCAAAGTAACCGCCGTAGGTGGCGACGAGGAACTGAAACAGCACACCCCACACACTCCCGGCCCACGTCACCGGTTTCTCAATGGATTGGGGGTTGGTCAACCGGTTCATCAGATTTTTACCGGCGAATAGCAGTGTGGCAAACAAGACAAGAAACGGAACGATCTTGCCGAATATCTCGGGCGCGGCGATCAATGCGACTGCACCCACCAGGCCGCCCAGCGCGCTGGGGATTGCGAGTGATATCAGCAGCTTGCGTTGCGATGGCAACTCGGAGCGGTACGCGATGGCGCTGCTGATGGAGCCGGGCAGCAACGCGGCAGTATTGCTGGCGTTAGCCATCACGGCTGGCACGCCAAATGCGATGAGCGACGGAAAGGTGATCAGGCTGCCGCCGCCCGCCATGGAATTGATACCGCCGCCAAGAATGGCGGCGACAAATAAAACGATTAGTCCAGGTATGTTGTTTGTCATGAGGGATTGGAGATTAGGGATTGGAGATTAGAGATTGGAGATTGGAGACGGTGCGAATCTCCAATCTCTAATCTCATCCTACTCATCCTAGATGGTAAATTGACCGCTTTTATAGAATGTGACCCCATCGGCGCTGATCTGGCCGTCCTGCATGCCGGCGATCATGTCCCAGTGGATAGCGCTCTTATTCTTCGCTCCCGTGTCGGGATAGCCGCTGCCCACCGCGAGGTGAATAGTGCCGCCGATCTTTTCGTCGAACAGGATATCGCGCGAGAATTTTGTGATGCCGTAGTTCGTGCCGATGGCGAACTCGCCCAGCGCGCGGGCGCCGGCGTCGGTGTCGAGCACCTTGTTTAGAAACTCCTCGTTCTTATCGGCGGTTGCCTTTACAACGCGACCTTGCTCAAACCACAACTGCACACCGCTGACCTCGCGCCCGTTGTAGATGGCGGGATAGGAGTAACGGATCCAGCCGTTCACCGAGTCCTCGACCGGCCCGGTGAATATCTCGCCGTCCGGGAAATTGCGTTTGCCCTGCGAGTTCAGAAACACACGGTCAGCGATGCTCATGGTCAGATCGACGTTCGCGCCTTCCACACGCACCTGGCGCTTGCCTTTCAGGAAATCCACATAGCGCTGCTGTTCCCGCCCCTTGGCCTGCCAACTGGCCACTGGATCGGGATCATTGAGCAGGCAGGCCGCGAAGACGAACTCGGTGTAGTCCGCCAGGCTCATCTCGGCATCCATGGCGTGGCCGTTGGTGGGGAAGCGCGTGACGCACCAGTTGTACTTGCCCTCTGCAGACAGCTCCATGCGCTTGTTCAGGATGGGGCGTTGCGCCATCTGCTGGCGCACGACCGCGTCCGGGTCAACATTTGACAGGCGACGCGTGTTGGCGTCGGCGCTGATACGAATGTAAGCGTCAAACTGTTCGACCGAGATGCGGTCAACAGGCGAAACGAAGTCGAGTTGTGCGCCCGTGGCATACTTGTAGAACACCTCGGCAGCGCCCGGGACATCGGCGCGCAGAAAGGCGTTGCCGCCGGCCTTCAATATCTCCCCATAGAGGGATAGCAAGAGTGGTTGGGCTTCGAAGCTTGTGCTCCAGACATAGACGGTCTGTCCGGGTTTGACTTCAATGGAATAGTTGACGATGACCTGCGCCATCTTATCGAAACGCGCATCAAACATGATTGAGTGTTAACCTCACAAATGATCTTCGGGCTATTGTAAAGGACACAAGCTGCAAACACGCTTGCCAGTTCGGGATGTGCGTCATACACTGGCGGTATCAGTGAGGAGAAGATGACAACAGAAAAAATAATCTTGCGCGACCTGGGTAATGGCTTGATCCTGCGACACGGAATAGCAGAGGACGCCGAGGAAATTGCCGCGTTTAATGCTTACGTTTTCCGCAACACGGATACACAGAAGCCGTTTGAACGCGCCGCGGCCTGGACGCGCGATCTGGCGACAAATCACCACGTCGTTCGCCCCTCGGATTTCACCGTTGTGGAGGATACGAACACGCATAAGATCGTGTCATCATTTGTATGGATTTCGCAACACTGGAGCTACTACGGGATCGAATTCGGGGTGGGCAGACCTGAACTGGTGGGCACGCACCCGGACTATCGAGGTCGCGGCCTGGTGCGGGCGCAATTCGAAGTGGCGCACGAGTGGAGCGCACAGCGGGGCGAGTTGATGCAGGTAATCACTGGTATCCCGTACTTCTACCGGCAGTTTGGCTATGAGATGACGATGCAACTTGGCGCCGGCCGCGCCGGCTATAAGCCCCAACTGCCGAAGCTGAAGAAGGATCAGGAAGAGCCATACCGGCTGCGCCGCGCCACGCAGGACGATCTGGCATTGATCATGGGGTTGTACGCGCGGCGCTCGAAGCGCTACCTGGTGGATTGCGCACGGGATGAAAAGGTATGGCGTTACGAACTGGATCGCAAGAGCGACCAGAATATGACGCGCTACGAGTTTCGCATCATCGAAACGCCGCAGGGCGCGCCTGTCGGGGTGCTGGCGCATCATGGCTGGTTATGGGGTCAATCCATAGCCGGGTTGCTATATGAACTCATCCCTGATTTATCGTGGGTGGATGTCACGCCGACTGTCCTCCGTTATCTGTGGGCCACGGCCGAATCCTATCAGGAGCGTGATAAGAAGGAGCCGGTGAGTCAGTTCGTTTTTGAACTCGGCGAAGATCATCCGGTGTACTCTGCGATGGCTGATCATCTACCGCACAAACTCAACGGTTATGCATGGTACATCCGGGTCCCCGACCTGGCCGCGTTTCTGCGCCAGATCGCGCCGGCGCTCGAACGCAACCTGGCGCAGTCGGTTATCTGTGGGCACACGGGCGAGTTGAGATTGAACTTTTACCGCCGCGGTGTGCGTCTGGCATTCGACCATGGACGTATTACCGATGTGGCAGAGTGGCAACCGACGCCTGACGTTGGCGGTGACGCGGCATTCCCTGGACAAACGTTCCTGCAGCTGTTGTTCGGGTGGCGATCACTAGAGCAGTTGCGCCACGAGTTCCCGGATTGCTGGGTGGATGGGAATACCTGCCGGGCGTTGTTGTGCGCGTTATTCCCGCAGCACGATTCGGACGTGTGGCCGGTGTCGTAAGGTCGCTTTGACAAAACAGAACGAATGTTCTATTATTGTGGCAGAGCGATTGCGCCTATGGCTGAGTGAATCCAACAGGAGTAATTTTCACATGGTTACGAATATCTCGCATCTTGTGTTTAGTGTTCGCCCAAGCAACCTCGCCTTTTACAAGGAGTTGATGATTTTTCTGGGCTGGAAAACGATTTATAGCGATGACAACATGCTTGGCGTTAACAGCACAGAGAGCGCCAGCTTGTGGTTTGCCCCGCAACTGAAAGAGGCAAGCAATGATTATGATGGGCCCGGTTTGAACCATATTGGCATCGGGGCGCCTTCGGCGGCAGATGTCGATGCGGTGGTTGCGTGGCTCAAAGAGCGCGGCATCCCCGCCCTTTTCGAAACGCCGCGCCATCGCCCCGATTTCGCGCGCAGCGAGAAAGACACCTACTACCAGGTGATGTTCGAGTCGCCGGATCGGATTCTGTGGGAAGTGGTTTATATCGGCGCCAAGTAGTTCATGCTTCAAGTTAATAACGTTTCAAAAACATACGGCATCCAGACCATCCTCGAAGGGGTGTCGTTTATCGTCAATCGCGCTGACAGAGTGGGGTTGGTTGGCCCGAACGGGTGCGGCAAAACCACGTTGCTGCGCATCATCACCGGTTTTGAACGACCGGATTCGGGGCGCGTGAACCTGGAGCAGGGCGCGACGATTGGTTATTTGGCGCAAGGGCTCGAATCATCCTTTGGCGCCACCCTTGGCGAGGTCATGCGCTCAGGGATCGCCGGATGGCGGGCTGCGCAGGAATTGGTGGAAACTTTAGCAGATCAACTGTCTGTCGAGTCGCCATCACCTGACATTCTGGCAGCCTACGGCGAGGCATTTGAGCGCTTCGAGGCGCTGGGCGGTTATGCCGTCGAGCCCCGCAGCGAGTCGATCCTCGCGGGACTTGAGTTGCGCGATATAGCGGCGGATACGCCGGTGCAACGCCTCAGCGGCGGTCAGCGCACCCGGTTGGGGCTGGCGCGGTTGCTGGTGGCTGAACCCAACCTGCTGTTGCTTGACGAACCCACCAACCACCTCGACATCCAGGCGCTTGAGTGGCTGGAAGATTTTCTCGCGGATTATCGCGGCGCCGCGCTCGTCGTTTCACACGACCGGACATTCTTGAACAATACCGTCACGCGCATTCTGGCGCTGAACGCCAAAACTCACCACATCGAAGAGTATGCAGGCGACTACAGCGACTTCGAAATGGCGAAAGCGCTTGAGCGCGATAAGCAATGGATGGTGTGGAAGGATCAGCAGGATGAACTGGCGCGCTTGACGACGGCGGCGCGATACATGCGCGGCATCGCGCAGTTCCGCAAAGGGGGCAAGGCCGACAGCGGCGACAAGTTCGCCGGCGGCAAGCACGGCTTTTTCGCCGGCAGAAGTGTCGCTACAGTCCGTAAGGCCAAGCACATCGAGTCGCGAATCGAAAAACTAATGACGGAAGACAGGGTCGATAAGCCAAAGGGCACATGGCAGATGAAGCTCGATTTTGGCGAGATGACGCGCGGCGGCCAGATCGTCGTAGCACTTGAGGAGGCTGGTCATTCCTTTGGCGACAACGTCCTGTTCCGGCACGTCAATCTGGTGCTTCGGCACGGCGATCGCGTGGCGTTGATTGGCCCGAACGGGACTGGCAAGACGACGCTGTTGCGCGCCATCGTGGGTGAGTTGGCATTGAGCGAGGGAAGCGCCCGAATCGGGTCGAGTGTGCGGATCGGCTATATGCCGCAGGAGCATGAAACGCTTGATCCGCAGGCCACACCGCTCAGCACGGTACAGTCGCTAGCGCCACTGGCCGATACCGAGGCGCGCAACTTCCTGCACTACTTCCTTTTCGAGGGTGACGAGGTGTTTACACCGGTCAAACAGCTCAGCTATGGCGAGCGCGCCCGGTTGATCCTGGCAAAGCTGGTGGTAAGCGGGGTGAACTGCCTGGTGCTTGATGAGCCGGTGAACCACCTGGACATCCCATCGCGCGAACGCTTTGAGGCTGCGCTGGATGCCTTCCCCGGCACTGTGCTGGTGGCTGTGCACGACCGCGCATTTATCTCGCGCTTCGCGTCGGCCTTATGGGTCGTGGAGGATGGGACTATCCGGCTGCGGTTGCCTGCCACGAGTGTTGAATAAACCGGCTACTGTGAATGATGTCGCCGTTTTCGAGGACGAGCAGCGCGGCAAGATTTTCTCGATCCTCGATCCATGCCAGGCCGTCCCGGCTGCCAAGGATGAATGCCGTTTTTGCCGCCACCTCGGCCTCGCGCGCAGTCGGGGCGACGACGGTTGCCGTCATCACGTCGGTTGCGGCGGGCAGACTGGTGCGCGGGTCGATGATGTGATGCTGCGCCTTGCCATCCCGAAACCAATGGCGGTAGTCGCGCCCCGATGTGGCGACGCCGCCGTTCGCGAGCATAAGCACGTCGATATTCTCGTCTGGTTGCAAAGGGGATGCCACGCCGACAGGGAACCGTTCGCTTGTTTCGTCATGCGAGCAGATTGCGATATCGCCGCCGGCATCCACCAGCGCGGGGCCGAAATCGGCCAGGCGGAGGG
>Ga0118677_10013535_pt1 | contig 11706 bp, 7 predicted proteins | sample AliMusrvi5mmetaG_FD_86154 | JGI IMG/M metagenome (GOLD analysis project Ga0118677, IMG submission 86154) | reverse complement strand
ATCCACGACGGTGGCCGGGATCCTCGCGAGCCGCACGTCCTCGATCAGTTGCCCCTGGCTCATTTCGACCACCAGGATCTTCCGGCACCGGGCCGCGACCTTTCGGAGGGCTAGCGCCGGGAATGGCCACAAGGTGATGGGACGGAAAAGGCAGGCTTTCACGCCCTGCTCTCTGGCCTTCTTGATGGCCCAATGCGCGATCCGGGCCGGCGTGCCGTAAGCAACGACCGCGATATCCGCGTCTTCCTCAAAACGGGTCTCGGAGAGCTGGAGTTCCGCCGTGATCTTGTCGTATTTCGCCTGGAGTTCCGCGTTCTTCTCTTCCAGGGCGTCTTTTTGCTGGAGGTAAAGGGTCCGGATGACGTTGGGCTTACGGCCGGTGCATCCCGTGAGCGCCCAGTCCTTGGGAGTGGTGGATTTCTTGAGAGGCTCCCGGAATTCGATCGCCTCGGCCATCTGTCCCAGGATCCCGTCGGCCAAAAGCATGACGGGGTTCCGGTATTGTTCCCCAAGTTCAAAGGCGCGGGTGGTGAGATCATACATTTCCTGGACAGACCAGGGGGCCAGAACAATAAGACGGTAATCCCCATGGCCGCCTCCCCGGGTCGCCTGAAAATAATCCGCCTGGGAGCCCTGGATATTGCCGAGGCCGGGCCCTCCGCGCATGATGTTGGCGATGAAACAAGGGATCTGCGCGGCGGCGATAAAGGAAATGGCTTCCTGCATGAGGCTGATCCCGGGACTCGAGGAAGAGGTCATGGCCCGTTCCCCCGTCGCGGCGGCCCCGAAGACCATGTTGATCGCGGCGAGTTCCGATTCCGCCTGGATGAAGACCCCGCCGGCCGCGGGAAGTTTTTGGGCCAGGTATTCGCTGACCTCATTTTGGGGGGTGATGGGATAGCCGGCATAGAAACGGCAACCTGCACGGATAGCGGCCTCCGACATTGCCACATTCCCCATAACGAGCGTTTTTTCGTGTTCCATCGCGTGAGTTCTTTCCCGGAAGACGTTCAAAGAAGGACTAGGTCCTATTGTACGGAAAGCGGGAACTAAATCAACAGATACAAGCGCCGCCATTTTGGCGGGATCGGGAGGAATTCGATACTGTCCTTGAGCGGCCTGTTAAAACTGGGTGTCCCGGTGCATGGCCCGGATCTTGAGAAGGTCGCCGAACATCTGGAGCGGGTCCGCGAGGAGGCGGACGCGGCTTTGGGCGGAGTTCCTCCAGATCACGGGTTCTTCGCGGATGCGATAGCCTTTTTTCTGAGCGAGGAAGATGACCTCGGGATCAAAACTGAAACCGTTCAGGCGTTGACGGCTGAATAGATTTCGAGCGACTTCCCCGCGGAAACATTTGAACCCGCACTGGGAGTCATGAATATCGTGAAAGGAAAAAGCCCTCGCGAGCAGGTTGAACGTGCGTCCCATGGTCTCGCGGAGCAGGTTCTGATGGATCTCGATCTTGGAATCCGGAAGCGCGCGGGAACCGATCACGATATCAAAATCATTTTCAAGATACTTCAGAAAACGGCTGACTTCCTCGATCGGCGTCGAAAAATCCGCGTCAGAATGGAGCACGTATTGCCCCTCAGCGGCCAGGATCCCCTGGCGGACCGCGTGCCCTTTCCCGCGGTTCGCGGGAGCGACCAGAACCTGATGCGGGTAACCCTGAAGCATTTCCCGGGCCAGACGCGCCGTTCCGTCGCTGCTGCCATCGTCGGAGACGATGATCTCCCAGGAATAAGGTTGCCGTTTCAGGAAATCAAGCGCCGACTTGAGGGACTCTGGCAGTCGTTTTTCTTCATTGTAAGCCGGAATGATGACGGAGAGATACGGGGCCATTATTTTTTCCCTAGCGCTTGTTTGAAATATTCGATCGTGTGCTTCAGGCCTTCATCCAGAGGGACTTTAGGGCCCCAGGAAAGATATTTCTTGGCTTTGCGGATATCGGGCCGGCGCACTTTCGGATCGTCCACCGGAAGTTTCCGGTACACGATCGGGGCCGCGCTTTCCGTCATATGGAGGATCTTTTTTGCCAGATCCGTCATGGAAATCTCATTGGGATTGCCGATATTGACAGGCTCATTGAGACGGGAAAGGAGGAGCTTTTCAATGCCGCAAACGAGATCGGTCACATAGCAGAGACTGCGCGTTTGACGGCCGTTACCGAATACCGTGAGTGGTTTTCCGGTCAGCGCCTGGGAGAGAAAGGCCGGGATTGCTCGACCGTCTCTTAGCCGCATGCGAGGCCCGTAGGTGTTGAAAATGCGGATGATCTTGGCGTCCATCTTATGCGTTCTATGATACGCCATCGTAAGGGCTTCCGCGAACCGTTTGGCTTCGTCATAGACACCCCGCGGGCCGACGGGGTTGACATTTCCCCAGTATTCCTCGGTTTGGGGATGGACGAGTGGATCACCGTAGACCTCCGAAGTGGAGGCCAGTAGGAAAACAGCCTTCTTGTCCTTGGCGAGGCCCAGGGCGTTATGCGTCCCGAGGGCTCCGACCTTGAGGGTCTGGATCGGGAATTGGAGATAATCCAGAGGGCTCGCGGGCGAAGCGAAATGAAGCACATAATTCACTCTTCCGGCGACATGGATCGTCTTGCTGACATCGTGGCGTATGAGATGGAACGCCTTGTTCTTCGCGAGGTGCGCGATATTCTTTTCGTTCCCTGTGAGGAAATTATCGATCGCGATGACGCGCCATCCCCGATCCAGGAAACGGTCGCAAAGGTGGGAGCCCAGAAACCCCCCGCCGCCTGTGACAATACATGTTTTTTTGAGGGACATCAGGAAGCATTCTCCTTTTCGGCGGCCTGGGCCCTTGTTTTGGCTTCCAGCGCGGCCAGTTCTTCTTTCAATTTAGGCAGAAATTCCAGCGTGGCATCTTCCCAAGAGCGCAGCTTGAGTCCCAGGACTTTCTCGGCTTTTCCAAGCGCCAGAACGGAATTTGTGGGACGCGGCGCGGGACGCTCAAGTTTGGAGCTCGGGATGTCCTTGATCTTGACATCTCCCAGTCCGGAGTTTTTCAGGATAAAACGGGCGTAATCGGCCCAATGGACGGTTCCCCCGTTCCCGAGGTGGAAGATCTCGGTACCCGGGCGAAAGAGGATCTCTTTCTTTTCCTTCAGAAGATACTTCATGGCATGGGCGACATCCCAGGACCAGGTCGGGCGTCCTGTCTGATCGTCGACAACGTTCATTTTCTTCGTTTCGGAGGCTTGCCGGAGTATGGCTTTCGGGAAGCAGCGTCCCCAGATACCAAAAAGCCAGGTGATCCTGAAAATAACCGCCCGTTTCGCACTGCTTCGTATCGCCTCTTCCCCAAGGAGTTTTGTCTTGCCGTAAAAACTGAGCGGGGCGGGAGTGTCGGTCTCGACGTATTCGCCCTGTTTGGATCCGTCGAAAACGTAATCGGTGCTGTAGAAAATGACCGGGGCGTCGATCTCGTTGGCGGCGGCCACCACATTTCCGGTCGCCGCGACATTGTTCTCCAGAGCTTCGTCGTGATGCAATTCGCAATAATCGACATCGGTCATGGCGGCGGTGTGGATAACGAGGTCGGGCCTGTGGCTCAAAATAGCGTCACGCGTCTTTCGCTCCTGCGTCAGGTCGCAGATATCATAAGGGACGGTCAGGTGCGTGACGGGCCGGCGTTCCAGTCCAACGATCTCGAAATCCTGTTTCAGGGCATTGGCCAGATCCGTTCCGAGCATGCCGCCCGCGCCGGTGACGAGGATCTTAATCGGAGCCGCGCCGGTCATGATTTCACCGTGTATTTGTCGTGTTTAAGAGATTTCCACCACTCTGGATTCTCCCGGTACCACTTCGCGGTCGCGGCCAGGCCTTTGGCGAAGCTCCAGCGCGTTTTAAAGCCCAGTTTCTTCAGCTTGTTGAAATTCACGGCGTAGCGAAGATCATGGCCCAGGCGGTCGGTGACGTAGCGGATCATTTCCGCGCCTTTGTTGAAATGCCCGAGGATCGCGTGAGTGAGCTCCAGATTGCTCATTTCGTGATGAGCTCCGATGTTATAGATCTCCCCCGCGCGGCCTTTTTCAAGGACCAGGAGCAGGGCGCGGCAGGCGTCCTCAGCGTAACCGCGGTGCTGGTCTTCCGTACTGCCGATCATCAATCTGCCGAATTCGGCAGTCCCGGCAGCGCGGTCCAGGTGATACAGGGCCACGCAACCGACCGGGCGACCCTCGAGGGTCTCGATCACGTACATGAGGTCGTCGTCTCGTCCCCGGTGGGAGGCGTGCCAGGCCGCCTGGCCCTCCGCCGTGACCGGAGAGGAGTCCACGAAGCAGGCGCGGTGCCTGTTGCGCCACGCGGCGAGGTCGTCCAAGTCGCGCGCGGACACGGGGCGGAGCCTGGTGCGCGCTCCGCGGATGGTCTCGTGCCGGGTCACCGGCCGTAGAAGCTTCGGATGCCGGCCACCACCTGATCCACCTCGCCGTCGGTGAGGCTCGGGTACATCGGCAGTGACAGGATGAGGGGGAACACGCGCTCCGCCGCTGCCAGGACGGGCCTGTTGCCGTAGCACCGATACGTGTGGATGGGCTTGTAGTGGACGCCCGTGGCGACGCCACGCTCCTGGAGCCACACGCTCAGGTCGTCGCGGCGCTCGCATTTGACGCAGTAGATGTGCCAGGAAGACAGCGACCCGTCCCCGTCGGCCGGCGGTGTCTCGACTTCGGGGACGTCGGCCAGGGCGGCGGTGTACAGATCTGCGATCTCGGCCCGTCGCGCGTTCATGGCGTCGAGCTTGGCGAGCTGGACGAGGCCCATGGCGGCGGCGATGTCGTTCATGTGGCACTTGAGGCCGACCTCGTCCACCGAGTACTCCCACCAGTACGAGCGGTCGCCTTCAGTGCGGTCCCATGTGCCCTTGTCGATGCCCAGCCAGCGGAGGCGCTTGGCGCGAGCGGTCCACTCCGGGTCGTCCAGGGTCAGGGCTCCACCGTCGCCGGTCGCGAGGTTCTTGACCGCCTGGAAGCTGAAGCAACCGATGTCGCCCAGGCAGCCGGCCTTGCGACCGCGCAGCGAACTGCCGCAGGCGTGGGCGCAGTCTTCGACGATGGGGATGCCGTCGGCTACCTCGCGCAGGGCGTCGATGTCCACGGGCCGTCCACCGTAGTGGACGGGCAGGATGGCCCGCGTGCGGGGGGTGATCTTCGCGGCGACGTCGTCCAGTGAGATGTTCAGGTTGTGCGGATCGATGTCGGCGAAGACCGGCGTCGCGAGGTTGTAGGCCACGACGTGCGCGGTGGACACGAAGGTGAGAGTAGGGACGATCACTTCGTGGTTGTGTGAGATGTGCAGCAGCCTGAGCGCGAGATCCAGGGCCGACGTCCCGGAGTTGACGCCGACGGCGGCCGCGGTGCCCACGTAGGCTGAGAACCGCTGTTCGAACTCGGCCGTTCTGGGACCGAGGCCCAGCCAACCTGAGCGAAGCACCTCGCTTACGGCGGCGATCTCGTCGTCACCGATCTCGGGTTTGAAGACCTGGATCACGAGTCCCCTCCTTGCGCGACCGGTGGTGGCCCCGGCAGTCGGTCCATGCGGGCGCGGGGAGGCGCCCGAAGCCCAGCCAATCTAGCATACTGCCGTAGCGTACCGCCCCCCTCCGGCGTCCGCGACCGGACGGTATGCTTGCGAACGAGACAACAGGTCCGGTCCGGCGTCCCGCCGCGGATCTCACGCCAGGGCTGGAGGGCGCAGCGATTGATGTATCGGAGGCTCCGGCGACCTTGCTCAGACACCCGCGATCTTCATCCATCGTCGATGACGTCTATCAGGAGCGCGACGTGCGGGACGCGCGACCGGTGAGCCTTTGCCGAAGTCGGGGGATCGACCGCGCGCCGCTCCTGCGGGCGGACGCCTTGTGAGCGAGGCGCCGCCGTCCACTCGCACGCCGCTGTTCGCCCTGGCGATGCCGGCCTACGACGCCGCGGCGACGCTCGCCGAGGCGATCGACTCGGTGCGCGCGCAGACCCTCGAGTCTTGGGAGCTCGTGGTCGTCGACGACGGCTCCTCCGACGGCACCGCGGCCATCGCCGACGAGTACGCGGCCCGCGACCCGCGCATCCGCGTGATCCACCAGGCCAACGCTGGGTGCGGGCCCGCGCGGAGGGTGGCCATCAGTGCGTCGACGGCGCCCTCCATCGTTCACTTCGACGCCGACGACGTCCTCCTGCCCGGCTGCCTCGAGGCCTACTCCGGGTTCATCGCCGAGCACCCGTCGCACGACATCTTCTCGTGCGACGCCGAGATCATCGGGCAGCCCGGCCCCAGCATCCGGTTCTACGACCAGGAGGTCTTCCAGGGAAAGGTACGCCGCGAGGCCGTCACGGAGTTCGGTCTGGACGACATGCTCGACAGCAACCTGATCCTGAGTGCGGCGGCCGTCATCTCGCGAGATATCTACCGGCGCGCCGGCGGGATTCGCCCCGCCGCCCACACCGAGGACTACGATCTCTGGCTGCGGGCCATGGCGGCCGGCGGCCGGCACGTGTACCTCCCTCGCGTGCTCGTGCGCTACCGCGTGGGGCCGGACAGGATGACGGAGGCGGCGGAGCCTATGCTCGAGGGCACGGCCGAGACGCTCCGACACCTGGCCGACTCCGGCGTGCTGGACAGGCGCCGGACGCTGCTGGCCCGCAGGTCGGCGCGCCGCTACGCGCGCCTCGCGCGCTCCCACGGCGCGCCGGCCGCGCGCGCGGCCCTTGAGGACAGGCTCTGCGCGGGGGACGTGCGTGGCGCACGCAGGGCGTTCCTGCGCGCCCGCCCCGCGTACACGAGCACCGTGAAGTTGCTGATCGCCGCGCCGCTGGTCATGGCGAGTCCCCGGCTCTATGCGGCTTACGTGCGCCGCGCCAGGTTCCGGCGCGCAGGCTCGGATGCCGCGGAGACCCCGACGGCGTCCACGCCCCAGACGAGCGGCGCGGGGGCGTGCGCCGCGACGGTCGTCGTGTACGCGGAGGGGGCCGGCGAGTCTCTGGCCGCCACGCTGCGCAACCTGGCCGAGCAGACGTTGCCGGGCCTGGAGGTTGTGGTCTCGGGACCGTGGGCCGACACGGACGTGATCCACGCGGCGCTGAGCTTCGCGGAGAGCCTGGGGCTGAGCGCGTGCATCGTTGCGTCCGACCTCGGGATGAGTGCGGCGCGCCGCAACGCGGCGATCTCCGCTGCTCACGGCTTCGGGGTGCTCGAGCTCGTGGCCGGCGACGAGCTGTGTGCGACGGCGCTCGAGAAGGCCGTCTGGGCGCTCGCGACGCGGCCGCGCGCCGGCGCCGTGATCCTGGGCCGCCCTTCCCGGCCGCCGGCACGGGGGACGGCGCCGATCGGCGCGCCGTCCGCCGGCGCGCCGGCGCCCGGACTCGCCTGGATGGTGCGCAAGGACGCCTGGGAGAGCGTCGGGGAGTTCGACCAGGGCGTGCCCTCCGGCGACGTCGACGGCGACCTCGGCCGGAGGCTCGTGCGGCGCGGCTGGACGGTCGCCGCGATCGAGGAGGACCTGGTGCGCGTGAGCCGGGGTCCTGGCGCCGCCGAGGACGGGCGGCCGCCGGCGTTCCGCGCCGCGCCGCCGCCGCGCCGGCGTCAGGCTCCGCCGCGCCGTGCGCCGCTCCTTGATGCCCTGGTGACGCGCGCCCGCCAGAAGCTGGCAAGCGATGCGGTCACGGACCTGCGCACGGCGTGCCGTCACCCGGTCAACACCCTGCTCAGGCTCTCTCCGCAGCGCTTCAAGGGACCTCGCTGGGCGCGCTGGGGCCTCCCCGTGCGCGTCGACATGTGGAGCGAAGTGCCGGTGCTCACGGAGACGCCGCCGGCGCTTCGCGCGGTCGACGTCCGGCGGGCACCGGACACCGACGCACGCACGCGCGTGCTCGTCCTGCACACCCACCTGCGTGCGGGCGGCGTCGAATCCGTCCTCCTGAACCTGTGCGCCGGCCTGGACGCGAGCCGCTTCGAGCTGCACCTGATGACGATCGATCACATCTCCGACGCATCCGTGCAGAATCCCGCAGCGGCGAAGTTCGCCGCGCACGCTCGGGGCATCTACCACCTGCCGTCGTTCCTGGAGAGGAAGGACTTCCTCCGCTTCATCATCGACTTCATCGGCGCCCATCGCATCGACGTGGTCCTTGTCTCGCTCGTACCGTTCGGCTACCACGCGTTGCCCGGCATCAAGTCCCATCACCCAGCCGTCCGGACCATCGACCTCCTGCACGCCGAAGCGCCGTACCTGGCCATGGACAGTCTGCGCCTGGCGAGCCGCTACAGACAGCTGCTCGATCGCCGCGTTGTGATCACGGAATCGTTGCGCTCCGTGCAGATCGATAAGTACGGGGAGTCGCCCGAGCGGGTCGTGGCGATCCCCAACGGCGTCGACGTCGGCGGCGAGTTCGATCCGTGGCGACACGCGGCCGGCTCACTCAAGCGGAAGCTCGGTCTCGACGCGGCGACGTCCGTCGTGCTCTTCCTCGGCCGGCTCGCCGAGGAGAAGCAGCCGATGCACGTGCTGGAGGTGGCCGACGCCCTGAGGTCCCGGGCGGACATCGCCTTCGTCCTTCTGGGGGACGGCCCCGAGGGTCCGGGGCTGGAGGCCGAGGTCCGGCGTCTCGGACTGACGAACGTACTGCTGAGGCCCGCCACCGACGAGGTCGCGGAGGCACTGGCGGACGCGCGGCTCACGCTCTTCCCGTCCAAGCGGGAGGGGCAGCCCATGGCCGGCATCGAGTCGCTCGCCATGGGCGTGCCGGTCGTCGCGGCCAACGTGCCGGGCTGGGCCGAGCTGATCGACGACGGCCGGGACGGCAGGCTCGTCGAAGACGGCGACGTCGAGGGGTACGTCCGCGCCGTCACCGAGCTTGTCGACGAGGAGGAACTGCACGCGCGGATGTCGCGCTGTGCTCGGCGCAGCGCTTTCGCCCGTTTCTCGATCGAGGACAGCGTGCGCCAGTGGGAACGGCTGTTGCTCGACCTTTCCCAAGACGTCGCGTCCTGAGCTCAGGACGCGACGGCGAGACCTTCGGGGGCCGTGGACGCAGGCCCGACGATGCTGCCTCGCGACTGTCCCGGGCGCTTTGGTAGAGTCTCGGGCCAGAGCGCGGCCGCGCGCCGACGGGCCGCGCTGCTCGCGAGGATCGGAGAGGACCAGGGTGGACAGGGGGAAGCAGAGGAGCGTCGCGTCGCTGGCGAATCGCATGATGCGTGCCACGCCCGGTGTGCGTGTGCGACAGGGGTTCGCCGTCGAGTCCCCGGGCCCTGCCGCCGTCCGGGATCCCCGCTCTATCCCCATCGTGATCAACAACTTCAACAGGCTGGTTTGCCTGCGGGAGCTGCTCGCGGCGCTCAGATCGCGCGGCTACGAGAACACCTACGTCATCGACAACGACAGCACCTACGAGCCGCTGCTCGAGTTCTACGAGGACTCGGGCCTCCGGGTGTTCCGTCTGGACACCAACGTCGGGGGGCTCGCGCTCTGGACCACGCCGGTCGGGGAGCACTTCGTGAACGGCCACTACGCGTACACAGACTCGGACGTGGTGCCGGCGGCCGAGTGCCCGGACGACTTCATGGCCCGCTTCCTGGACGTCCTCGCCCGGTATCCGCAGGCGCTCAAGGCGGGATTCGGGCTGGAGATCGACGACCTCCCGCCGGCCTTCGAGTTCCGCGACAAGGTGGTCGCGCACGAGCGGCACCTGCTGACCGACCTCGCCGAGCCGGGCCTCTACAGAGCTCCCATCGACACGACGTTCGCGCTGTACCGCCCGGGCGCGGCCGGCGGGTTCTGGCTGCCCGGCATGCGCACTACAAGCCCCTACCTGGCCCGGCATCTGCCCTGGTACGCCGACTCCTCACGCCCCGACGAGGAAGAGCTCTTCTACCGGCGCACCATGCGGACGAGCACGCACTGGTCGCTGCTCGGCGACGAGCAGAGGCCGGGGACCACCAGCGTGATGCTGTGGGACGTCGGCCTCCGCGTCGCGGACGATGCGCGGGCCGGGGAGCTGAACAGGGTGTGGCGACCCGAGTGGGAGCCCGAGACGCTCGACGCCATCGACTGGCTCCTCGACCCGGGGCGCACCTACCTCGAACTGGGGAGCGGGATCGGACACACGGCGCTCTGCGCGGCGAGGCTCGCGGGTACCGTGTACGCGCTCGAGGGCGACGCCGGCAAGTATGCCTTGCTGGCCGAGAACGTGGCGCTCAACAGGGCAGCTGCCCACAACGTGGTGGCGCTCGGGCTGCGTCTGTCGGGCCGGGCGCCGGGGCGAGGGCGCGTCACGTTCGCGGAGTTCGCGGGCGCGCATCCCCTGCGGGACTGCAGCCTGGTCAAGATGGACATCGGCGGGGACGAGTACGGCCTCCTTCCGGCGATGGTGCCGTTCCTGCGGCGGGTCCGCCCGAGCCTGCACCTGACCCTGCGCCCCCGCCGCTTCTTCCGCATCAAAGGGCCGAGCCTGCCGGCCAGAGCCGCGGCGAGCGTGACCAGCCTGCTCAGCACGCTGTACCTGCTGTGGCTGCTGCGCTTCTACCGGCACGTGTACGATGCCTTCGGCGACGAGGTGCGGCCGCGCGACCTCCCGGGGCTCTGCAGAGGGGAGCTGACGCTGATCCTGACCGACAAGGCGAGGACGCCGGAGCCTGCGGCCGGCGCCGCGGCCCGCGTGGTTCAGCGCGGCGCGACCTCTTCGGGGAGCTCGAGCCTGGACGCGTAGGGCTGCGCAGGCTCGAGCCCGTGCAAGAACCAGATGCGGGCGTAGTGGGCGGGGCGGCTCTGCCGGCGCCACGCCCACTCGACCAGGCAGAACGACGCCCGGTCGACCGCGCCGACGTGGGGCAGCAGCTCGCGGGCCGCTTCCAGGTAGTCCGCGGTCAGCGGACGTCCGTGCTCGAGTCGCTCGGCGCCCTCGACGAGGAACACGTAGAGGAATCGCAGGGAGATGCGCCGCGCCGGCACGACGTCACGGCCGCCGCCGGCGTACTCGCCGACGAGCGTCCGCCAGTAGACGAGACGGCTGTCGATCATGCGGCGCGAGAGGCCGTAGCTGTCGGCGTAGTGCCGCCAGGCGAGCGTGGCCACGGGGACATAGGACACGCGCCCGGCCTGCATCACGCGCAGGTACAGGTCGTCGTCCTCGCAGCCCGACAGGCGCTCGTCGAACCCGCCCACCTGCTCGAAGAGGCTCCTGCGCACCGTCATGAGCCCCGGCATCACGCAGATGTCCTCGAACAGGACGTCGTCGAGCGTGGTCTTGGGATGGCGGCCACCCCACCCGTAGCGCCCGTGCATGCTCTCGCACAGGAGCCGGTCGTCCTCGTCGATGATGTCGGCATCCGTGTAGACGAGGCCGACACCCTCGACGAGCTCCGGCCACACGGTCCGCAGGTGGGCCGGCGTCCAGACGTCATCCTGGTCGAGGAAAGCGAGCCAGTCTCCACGGGCGTCGCGCGCGCCGGCGTTGCGGGCGCTCGATTGCCCGCCGTTCTCCTGGCGCAGGAGCTTTGCGTCGAGCTCCGGGTGCGCGGCGAAGAAGCGCTCGACCAGAGCGGCGCTGCCGTCGGTCGAGCCGTCGTCGACGATGATGAGTTCGAAGGCGCGGTACGTCTGGGCGGCGACGCTCTCGAGCGCCTCCGCCAAGTAACGTCCGTCGGCCCGCTCCGCGTTGTAGACGGGCATGATCACCGAGACGAGGGG
>Ga0118677_10013534_pt1 | contig 11707 bp, 5 predicted proteins | sample AliMusrvi5mmetaG_FD_86154 | JGI IMG/M metagenome (GOLD analysis project Ga0118677, IMG submission 86154) | reverse complement strand
AAATAAAATTAATAACAGAATAACAAGTGTTCGGGTAATAAAGTTTAATATTCATGAAAACCAGATTTTAAATTTTAATTACACTATAGGAATATCCAACAATAAACTACTGATTGTCATACAACAACAACTAAAATATTTCAATCTCCATAGCTCAAACTTTATTGTGCCAGTGTAAACCGGAAGCTCACACCAAAGTTCGTATTTGATGTGTTAAACGAACCAACCAAGGGCTTGTTAATAATCCGGTCGTAAAAAAGCCGTAGCTGGAAACGATCGCTCAGCATATAATCAGCAGTCGTCTTCAGTGTTATGGCATTCTGCCCGGCTGTTAACTGGTCGGAACTCTCCGTAAGTTGCCGGAGGATGGTTTTATTTTTAGTGAAGGACAAGTCGGCGCGTACATTTAAATCGTTCGAATAGGCCTTTTGAGATTTTTTTGTCTTTACAATCACATCCATATGTGTAAACCGGTATCCGACTCCGAATACCATTTCATTACTCAACACCTCCGTAAGCTGGCTACCGGTAAAATTGAGCTCCAGATTACGGGTTGACTTAATCTCGACACGAGTCTCAAAATCATTGATCCAGGTCATATCCAATCCAATCAGCGGACTAAATTGTTCGGAGATACTTACCGAATTAATATCGGTTGGTCCGATAAAATCACCTAATGTATTTCGTACATAACTAAACCCATCCCCATAGAGACTTGCATTGTAATCGCGATCCGTCACAAATGAACCGACATTATAGCTCGACCGGTAGGAATGGCTAAAACTTAATGTTTTAAAGTACCTTTTCAAGAATTCAGATTGGGCGACAACTCCTTCATAAGTAATCCTCCAATTAGGACGCATATACTTTAAGGAAGGAAACGGGCTTAGCGAAACCTGATCCGGGCTTTGTCCGGTGTATGCAGCAATAAATGCAGGCACCATAACGTCCGGAGAATTTGGACCAAATCCTACCGGAAACCCTGTTACAGGATCCGTATCGGAAGGAATATACCCAGCCTGACTTTGGGCTATACGCTGTGCGGCAAATCGTTTGGCTATAATTAAGCGGTAATCTTTCATATTTTGAAATGCCCTTGAAGCCGGGATATTCGCACCCCCCATTTTGCTGAAAGCCGTTCTCATTGTATTGATTGACATGGTAAAATTACCTGTTACCGATTTGCTTTGCTCAGTAAAACTGCCAGTGGACAAATCATATTTAAGATTCTCGGTCGTGCGTTCAGAATAGGTACGGTTGGCATTAACGTCAATCCTTAGATCAGGAAAAGGCTGAACATCGGCGCGTAAATTCCAGGTCTCTGTTCGTGACATCACATAGGGCGAATTGAGAGTTGTGTCTTTTGAAATCCAACCCTTTTGGGCGGCGTTTTTGCCAAAGCTCTTATCCTGCCATCCCAGCAGAAAGGGTATTCCCGGAGCGGAAGTAGATGGAAGATCACCAAACATGGCTGTATTGGGTTTGTAATTTCCACTTCCTAATACTTTAGGCTGCGGCATAAATCCGGGCAATACAGTTCCATCGTTGGTTGAATAGCTGATCGAAACGCTGCGGACTCCCATCAGGGCACGGACACCATATTCAATCAGTTTTTTCCCAAGGTCTCCATTTTCCTGAATTTTACCTTTAACAATAAATTTAACACCCGAAACGTTCTTCGCAGAAGTAAAGCTTATACGGTTTTCATTGATAACCGCAACCTGCCCATCCACTTTCGAGCCATCTTTGGCGATCGCAGTCACTTCAACATTCTGCGTTTTCAGTTTGTGAAAGATTGACTTTGGCGTATTGGCCTTCAACCTGACATTTTCGATCGTATATTCCACCTCCTTAATCTTTGGAGCAGCCTTATCTTTATCTTTGTCCTTGCCGGGAGTAACTGGCTTTGGAGGTGTCGTTTGTCCATTTGCCTGTCCGGGTTTGGGCTTATTTTTTTGTTGCAATTGCTTGGTACTGGTTCCGTATTTCTGGTTAAGAACTTTTAAGTATCCAACTTTATCATACAAGGTCACCAGGTTTAGCTGACCGTTTAATTGAATCTGACGTGAGTTTTCAATCACATTACCAAGTGTTACCGTTTTGTTGATCGGACCTACCTGCCAGTCATACATACCCTGATAGCGGGCCGATAGTGAAGTCCAGTCGAGCAAAGGAAGCTTGTTAATCGGCACCATATAGTTTGCATTAATGGTATGATGATACAATGTTGGACGACCCAATTTCAATAGATTAGAGAGGATTGAATCTTTCTTATGGGTATAATCAGGGTCATTACTGTTAATACGTCCTGCAGGTTCATCAATGCGCGAAGTATTCTGATTAGAAAAGTCCACAGTAAGACTGCGTGTCAGATTGTATCGTATATCCAGATAACGGTTCAGAATGAAATCCTTATTGAAAGTCATCGGTATGATCATATTGGGATTCGCGACATTCCTAAGCTGGGTTTCATTATAATGCCTCATGATATCAGCCCTGAATGAGAATTGCGAAGGCATTAGATAAATATTGAAATCCTTGATGAGCTTTAATGGTTTTTTATTTAGAAATTTTGACTTCTTGAAAGGTTCAATTGCATCAGGCCTGCCACTGAAGTTATAACTGAACAATCCGCGATAAGTTTTATCCAGGTTCTCCGAAGTGCTGATATTTCTCTGCATCAGTTCATTGAACGAATAGGTAAACGAGAAGTTGGTCGGATCATAAATTTTAGGCTTTCCCGACTTACTCATGCGGTCAATCTTAACATTGGTAAGGTTAATGCTCTTTCGGATAGTCACATCCTGTCCCATCCTTTTGATTGAATCCCTTTCTGCTGCACTCCCTGCCCGGCTTAGTGCATCTGCCATTTTTATGTCAGGATCCAACGGATTAAATTCCGGGTTACTTGTGCTTTGTGAATACCCAACATACAATGGCAATTTAACTTTTGCTTTATCGGGGAAAAATTTACCCAGTTCAAGATTGGCAGAAACATCCATCTGAACAAGAGCATTTTTTGAACGGTCGTTTACTTTTGAATCAATGCTTCCAAATCCGTCGCTTACAGTTCGTCCGGCAACAATAACCGAACCCAGATCAGCCAGCCGGGCATTAAGCCTTCCCGTTGCAGCCCAACCTCCTGTCTCATTAAAATCAGTTAACCGGAGCTCATTTACCCATACCTCAGCCGACTTGGGCCCCTGGTTACCCGTTTTCTTATTATTACGGATACCAATCATCATCACCTCTACGTCACCCAGATTTGGATTACCCTTGACCTTTATCAGACGGGCTCCATCCGGAACTGTGAATACAGTAGCCATTGTTGTTGTAGAATTGGCCTGCCGCATCGCATCATCACGACTCAGTTTCGCATTCGTAAATCCCGTAAGTAAAAGATCAATCTTATCTGCATCCGGCCAGACTGCCAAGCGGTCAGCAGGGTTAGTGCTATTATATAATCCATAGGGGGTAAGCGAAAGAGGAACTTCGTATTCATAATAGTTGTAGTAATAATCAGAACCCACCCGGATAAATAAAGACAAATCTTTGTCCTTAATCGGATAACCTGCAATGGCCTCAGCATGAATATCCATCTGAATCCGCTTGTAATTGCGGAAATCCATCGTCATGTTTTTATATACAGCCTTGGCATCTCCTTCTTCCAGGTTGATGGTTCGCATTGACAATGACTGTTCGTTTAATTGAAGAAGTTGTGGATTGGCAGGATCAATTACCCGATCAATACCCGGTGGAAGTACATAATTAACCGGCTTACGGCTGGCATTTTCTTCAATACTTACCGCCGAAATATCGTATTCAGTGTTGGGTGAATTTATACCTATTCCCCCATCCACATCCTGTGTATATTTGCGCCAGTCTGAGCGAACCAGATCAAGCGTTGCAAAACGCAGAACTGTGGGCTGTGAGAATCCTGTCATGAACATTCTCATGAACCGGATCGATTTGAAGTCGGAGATCGAACCGAAGGCAGCATCCGGAGTTCTCACCGGAACCTTAAACTGATACCAGTTAACTTTATCAGTTTTGCCGTTTGCCAACTTGACAGTGGCAGTTTTTATATCAGCAATATCATTTTTCCCAATCACCATATCTGCACGACGAATGCTGATTTTATACTGGTAGTATCTCTCGTATTCATTGAGGGTATTATCGCCATTGATATCCTCCATATCAGGCTGCGTAGAAGCCGAGGTTGGGTAAGATTCTGGCGACATCTCAGCCGTTCTGGAGTTTCCTTCTGTTCCGTTAAAATCCTTATAACGCTGCAGTATATCCAATTTTTGCTGATCGTAATCAGATCCCCTGTAATAATGGAAATCATCGCCAGAAGGGTCCTTGGTATATTTGACAAGTGCATCAGGATTCAGGATGTTTTTCAATGCATCGAGGTAACTTTTATGAAAGGTCGCTTCATCAGCATCATTTAATCCATCAAGACCAATATCCTGATATACCCTGCTTTGTACATTGTTATCAAATTCCTTGACCAGCATCTGAAGTTTAGAAACCCTGCCCCAAACCGTAGTATCCACATTGGCAACTTCAGGTCCGGTAGGCAACCCGTTTTCAAACGCTTTACGCGAGTCTTTCAAAATATCTTCGGAAACATCACCCAGGTTAAAATACAAATCACCGCCATTATTTGTCTGTAAGGTGTCGTTGATAAAAGGGTCCATCACCCAGAATTCAATGTTCTCGATGTTGGCAGCCTCAAAATCGCTGGTCTGAATCTGGCGCATGATCCCGCCCCATCGTGATGCCGGATCCTTCAGGGTTCCGTCGGCATTTAATCCTTTAGAATAGCTGGAAGGCTGAGTGTCAAAATTATATGGTCCTCTTTCCTGTGGATAAAAAGCAACATCGAACACAGGAATATTCGTAGGTAAACCAACCGCAGTTTGCTTATCTGGAAAAATTTCGCTTTCAAAGACCTCGCGAACCAGATTGTTTGACTGCATGTTTTTATCATTTCTGATATAATCAGGAGTAATTGAACTGTTTCTCAGGAATAGCGGATCAATAATATACCAGGCTAGCTTGGCACGGTTATATCCATACGCAAGGTCATTGGTAAGTCCTGATTCGGGAAACATATTCTGTAACTGTGGAGTACTTGCCAAAACCCACGATGATCGGTCTTTCATATCGATGGATGTTTTGGTAGCTTCAAAATCGTCGATGTAGGCTATGCCGGTTTTACCGATTACACTGGAATGTCCCGGAAGTAATTGGGCAACTTCCCCGTCAAAGGATATCGTAGATACTTGTTTCGTTGAATAAAAAGGCAATTTGTCAAGCAATTTGGTTATTAACCTGGACTCAGTGGCAAAAGATGCATCAAGCCCGAGCATGGTATTGGATATAGGGTCGTCGCCATAATTAACCTTCTGAGTTAATGGACTTTCCTGCATGTGCAAAACTGTTGCCCCAATATTAAACTTTTTATTGAACGCATAATTGGCATGGGCCCCAAGCATGGTTTTTCGCTGCATACTGATTAAGTCCTGACTTTCGGTAGATACTGAGATTGGCGTTCCCGATGCGAGCAATCCCGTATTTATAATTTTTACAATACCCGAAGTATAATCAACGGTGTAATCAACGTTTTCTGTCAGCACCCTGCCTCCGGATGTAACCTTCACTGAACCCTTCGCCAGGTTTTGCGAATTTACTGAAATCTCTGAACTTGACGACCCTTTATACGAACCTTTCAGCCTGAATTTGTTATGCTCAGCATCCTGTTGGGCAATCGTTAGTGTGGAGTCATAGAGTGTGGAATATACGTATTTTTTAATGAGAGTCGGGTCAATAATCGAATCTGCAAGGTTCTTTCCGAATGGTTCAATAACAGGGAAGATGACTTTTCCTGTGGATGAATTTATTGTAATCCCTTCCACATAATCGAAAACTCCGTCACGAATATGGTCCAGTTGCGAATTCAGGTTATCCAGGTTCAATACATTCAGCAAAATATGACCATTCAAACGCCCTTCAGATAAAAAATTAACAGTTGTTCCTTTCTGATTATCCTGATAAAGAATATCGAGTATAAATTGATCCTTGGATAACTGATATGCATTTAAATCGTAAATATTTTTCATCATCAGTTTCCATGTCGGTACTTTTGGTGACAGGTTGGTTCCCTTCAATAATTTCAGTACAAGGGTTTGCGGTGCTGGGACTGTATTTATCCCGCTGCTCGAAAACTCACCGACCTGGTATGTTTTACCATTCGCAGTATAGTTGTATGCTACAGCAAGTACTTCATCCGCATTTAATGCCGATTTCAATGAGATGTATCCAAGATTTAGATTAATAGTATACTCTGTTTCGCTTAACAAACGGGCCTGCTCAATTTTTTCATAATCCTTGCCACCTGTAAATTTCGAAGCATTAAGAGGTGACAGTGTTTGATTAATATTGTCAGACTGCCTGATTCCTGCGTATTTGGTGATGATAGAATTGTATAATCCGTTTGCATCATTAAACGGAAATATGGTTTCAGGATACCTAAGTCCTGAGGTTTCCTGAAATCCACCTATTTTGTTGGCTATATTGGGGTCGTGTTCAGCCAGGTCCATAAATGCCAGAATATTGCGGGCCTGTGTATAGTTACTGGTTTTGTTGGTTACCCATACTTCAATTTTGTTAATCGTGATGGCTGAAGTAATAATGGGCAGATTCTTAAGCGCTTCGTTGTAATGGTCCCTGAAATATTGGGCAAGGAAAAAGTGTCGGTTTGCATCATATTGAGAAGCAGCGATATCAAAGGTCTTCTTCTGGGCTCCACCTTCTGAATTTATCACCTTGGTTTCGCCCTTATTTTGCGAAAAAATGGTTGTCACGTTAAGTTTACCAAACTGCATCTCGGCCTTCACCCCAAAAAGATTAGAACCTCCGGTAATCAGCGATCCGTTAAGAGGAAGTGAAACATTCCCGGCTTCAATCTTTTTGATAATCTGATCTTCATCCCCCGTATAGCCCAGATTCATTTTGTTCTCATAGTCAAAAGTAGCCTCCGTATTATAATTAACACGCATATCCAACCGGGTACCAATTTTCCCAACTACATTCATCTGGATTTTCTGCTTAAAATCAAAAGTCGGGACCTTACGCATGCGTTCAGGAATCGAAGGATTTTCAGTGGCATTCATCTGGTAGCCAAAACTTACTTCAACATATCCCTGCGGGCGAATATCGATGGTATTGCTTCCAAATATTTTGTTGAAGGTTTCCCCTCCAACGGTCAGACGAGGAATCATGCCGCCTTTGGCTTCGAGCCCTTTAATCCTGGTTTGGCTGCGCCAGTAATTCTGAAGCGATTGCTCAAAATCATATTTCTGAAACTCATTCTTAGTCATTGTTTTAGGAAGCCTGATCTCCGTATCCCCAACCTTCTCCACAAAATCGTATTCACCTGTAACCGGATTATACTCAATAGTGGTCTTGATGTTGCCTGGCTTTTTAAGGAACAGTTTGGCGCTGTCCTTTTTATTGGGATAGGCAAATGCAGGTTCATCTTTAAACTTATAAGGCAGTACAACGGTGGTATCAATCTTAACCGTATCACGAGGTGACGCCAGAATGGTCATGGCATTGTAATTCCTGAGCGTAGTCCTTGATTCGGAAGGATTTCCAACAAGAGCATAAACAATTGATACAATGAGAAATAGAAGTATGTTTCTGCCGTACTTTTTCAATTCCACAAGCTTTTTCTGATTAAAGGCTTTTAAGTGCTAGTTTGATCACATTTTCAACTGTAAGATTTGGTTGGGCTGCCAAAATTTTATCCAATTCTTTTTCGGCCGGCTTCTTCATAAATCCCAGCATAACTAAAGCAGATAACGCTTCATTTCGCAATGTATTGTCTGTAGTATTCACTATTTGTTCGCCAGGAGGTGTCTTAACAACTTTATCCTTTAAATCAATAATAACCCTTTGAGCAGTTTTTATTCCAATCCCCTTTACACTTTTCAGAAGGTTGACGTTTTCATTTAAAATCGCATTACGGATTTCGTCAGGCGAAAGTGATGAAAACATCATAATTGCAGTATTCGAACCAATCCCGCTCACCGAAATAAGCATCCTGAACAATTCACGCTCGGTTTCAGTCGAAAACCCGTAAAGTAGGTGAGCATCTTCACGAATAACCTGGTGGATAAATAGTTTAACACTTTCCCTCCCACTTAACTGGGTATAGGTGTTGAGCGAAATGTGTATAAAATAGCCAACAGAATTTGCCTCCAGAATGATATGTGATGGCTTCAGTGTAGTAACAGCACCCTTGATATATTCAAACATTCGATTTCTTTTCTTGTGTGTCTTGACTTGTGTCTAACATCTGGTGTCTTGTGTCTGACATCAGATATTAGATGTTAGATATTAGACAGCAGACATCATGTCTTAAACCGTTTCATCTATCGCTTCAAAATCAACCGACTCATCGACCTGTCCCTGGTTGATTTCGTATTTCTTTAACGGATTTTTTGTAATTTCTTTATACAGGGCCCGGTTCTTATGAATATCAATGGCCAGGTACAAAGCTTCACGGAATGAATCCGGCGATGCTTTATCCTCTCCGGCCAAATCGTAGGCGGTACCATGTGCCGGTGAAGTACGGATAATTGGCAGTCCTGCCGTATAATTTACGCCACGTTCAAAGGAAGCCATCTTAAAGGGGATGAGTCCCTGATCGTGATACATGGCCAGAATGGCGTCAAATTTAGAATAGTCTCCTGAACCAAAGAATCCATCAGCCGAATAGGGACCAATCGCTATAATTCCCTCATCCTTTGCCCGTTGAATGGCTGGGATAATGGTATCAATTTCTTCCCTGCCCAATAAACCATTGTCACCTGCATGGGGATTTAAACCAAGTACTGCAATTCGTCCACGCTTGATGAAGAAGTCTTTCTCCAGCGATTGACTGATGATGCGTAACTTATTCAGGATGGCGCCCTTGGTAATCTTTGAAGAAACCTCCGATAGCGGCACATGACCAACAACAACTCCCACCTTCATCGATTCGCTGACCATGAGCATTACAAAATCGCGGGTATTAAACTGGTCGGCCAGAAATTCAGTATGTCCCGGGAAATTAAACTTATCTGATTGAATATTATCTTTATTTATCGGGGCAGTTACCAAGGCATCGATTTCACCGTTTTTCAGATCCTCAACAGCTTTCTCCAAAGCCATATAGGAGGCTTCGCCTGCCATTTCACTCGATTTACCCAATTCAACCCGAATATTATCGTCGATGCAATTAATAATATTGGCTTTGCGCGAATCGGCATCGCTTGCAGTGCGGATGTGATTAAAATTGAAAGTCTCGATATTCAGAGCTTTTTTATGGTAGGCAGCTACCTTCGGCGATCCATAGACGATTGGTGTACACATTTCGAGAATACGTGGTTCCATCAGGGTTTTGATAATCACTTCGTATCCAATTCCATTGATGTCGCCCTGTGTAATCCCAATTATAATTTTATCTCGTTTCATAGTAATCTCCTTATTGTAATAGATTCGGTGTCAATGATAGTAAAAAGCCGTATTTTTTTGCTGCGCAAATTTAATCTATTATTTAAACTTTTTCATCCGTATATGTTTTGTTTTTTGAAGTTCATACGCAACTTACACATTAAAACAGGCGAATATCCGCTTCTGCTACTGATTATTCAATTGCTTCAATGCCTGAAGCTAAGTTTTTCTCTTTACTTTTTGTCCGATGATTTTGAACTTCACATCCCGTCCTTCAGGTCAGTGGAGAGTCAATGTCAATAAAGTTTATTCACACAACAGGTCAAAGAACGTTTTGTTCCTCTGGAAAATTCCGTGAAACGATTTGCCTGATATCGGGGCTATACCAGAGTGTCTGTTTAAGTATACAATAAGTATACAATAAGATTAGCATAAGTATAGCCTATGTGTTCCTGAATACATAAAGTATACATAAGGTATACACAATGTATACACAAGGTATACACAAGGTGACAATCGATCCTTACCCGTTAGAAAGGGGATCCTGGGGAGTTTATTGTTTATTACCATCAATATTGCTCTGGGCTAAAGGAAACATCGAAGAGAGCTAACCCGGAACGGGTTGAATATTATTGTAGCTAAATCAGAAACCATGTATAATATGTTCATCTTAAATCTTGTTAATTGCCTTACACTCCCTCATATTCAAGTAAACTTAAGTTGCCACCTTGTGTATGACTTATATGTTTCTTTACACATAAGCTACACCTGTCTTACTCCCAATGTATGCTTAGATACCAAGCCAATCATTGTCGGGGAAGCAGGCAAAACCAGTTATTTTCAAATGGATCAGGTTCAAAGCTAAGTTACTGTTATCTTCATGCCAGCAAAATCATCCGAAGGCTGACAGATTCGGGTTGCAGTGGCATAATTGCCTGGTGGATCAGGCTTTGAATCGCTTATAATCAACAAACCATAAAGATGAGGAGTATTTCACTGTTCAGTTTAAACGTCTTGCCTGTTTCGGGGAATCACAAAGCTTTTATTTGAATCAAAAACATCTAAGAGGAATGCGTCGGACTAAAAAATTACGATCAGGAGCAGGATGAAGAGCATGAGCATGAATAAGATAAATTGATTACGGACGAACAGGCCAAGGAGCAAAAGGATTTCGATTTCCTCGGTATTCGCTGTAAAGATTTCAATGGTGCCTTTGTCTTTCGATAAAAACTCATGGCTTTGGTAGGTAATCAACTCATCGCCATTAAATTTCCATGACCAGCGCGACTGCCAGAAGTTTTTCACTTCAAGTTCGAATCGCTTTCCATTGATGATGATTTCGCTTTTGGGATTAAACAGATTGATCATGATGGAACCCAACAGTGCGTTGTTATTGGCATCATAGATTTCGAGTTTGGAAAGAAAAAACTCACGATTCAGGAAAAAACGCCGTCCATTGATCATGGCATGAGCTTTGGCTCCAATAAGTCTTTCCCAAACAATGAAGCCTATTCGCTCCGAGCCATGTGTTATTTCCAGCTGATTTTTTAAAATACCTTTGGTCCAGACATATCTTTCCATAGCAATTACTCTTTGAAAGTATCTGCAAGTTACGAAAAAAAAAGCCTTCTACAACTCCTTCCGGAGAAGGGCATAAAAAATATCACCTTCGATCGGAAAATGCAACAGTATCAGAAAGCGCATGATTGATAAATTTGTATGTTGAACCAATCTATCTGGTAGATTACAACATAAAATGACAAAGAGCTGGACTGAACTCCGGCTCTTTGCTGAACGAAAAAAAACATAAAAACTATTGGGAAAAAGACTCTATTTCTTGTCCTTCTTAGCTTTCTTCTCTAATCTTTTTTCCTTTAAAGTTTTAGTAGGTTCCTTTTTTACGGCTTTTTTAGCATCTACTCCTTTTGACATGGCTATAAATTTTAAAAGTTAATGTTCTAATAATTAACACATCTGACAGAACAAACGTTCAAATTCCAAAAACATGTTGTATCAGATCAAATTTATGATTTTTTGTAATAACCAACATCATTTATTAAACAATGTTTAAGCTTTTTTGAAAGAAGGCTCAATTCTCAGTTGAAACTTTTGGCTCTATGATGATTGGTATGGGTAATCTATATTTGGGGTATGAATAGCGAACAAATATTTGCATTAGCCTTGGGGATAGAGAAGCCCT
>Ga0118677_10013533_pt1 | contig 11708 bp, 6 predicted proteins | sample AliMusrvi5mmetaG_FD_86154 | JGI IMG/M metagenome (GOLD analysis project Ga0118677, IMG submission 86154) | reverse complement strand
AGGCGATCCACGCAGTCGTAATCGTCCTCGATCAGATCCTCATGATAGGCGGCAAAGGCATCCGGTGATTTCATACCACCGGTTTAGCTAAATTGCATGGGCGTGCCAAGGACTGCGCGACACCAGGAGCGCCATTTATCTTCATTCATGTTTTCCAGTCTGATGGAAAACATGAATGAAGATAAACTTATCTCTATCCCCGGGATAGAGGTACTACGGCGAGTGTCCGGCGAATGTCCGGCGAGTCTCCTGGGTGCCCTCAGTTGGTTTGGCGTGCATAACTCGGGCGGCAGCGACTTGTCCAAATATAGGACATATTCCCCAGACAGCCTGGGAGGCCGTAGCTCAAAGGATCTCACCGCTCCCAGGCGAGCGGAAAGTGGAAGGCGTCGCCTGGTTCGATCGGGCGCATTCGCGAGACCTTCGTGCTTCGGCGGAGCGCCGGTTTCCAAACCGGCTTACTGTGTTCTACTGTCGGAAGGTGTCCACCGAGCCATCCGCACGCTCTAAGCCGGTTTGGAAACCGGCGCTCCGCCAAGGATTCGCGAATGCACCCGGTTTGAGCTGTCCTCGGAAAAATGACTTGTAAAGAGGGGCGCATCACATGAGAGTTAGCTGATCAGTCGTCACGGTGCTGTCCAAATGCGCTCGGAAAACCTCAAATCGCTGGAAGGCCGCCGAGCTTGGAAGAATCACGCTCCGGGCGGCTTTACGTTGATCGAGCTGCTGGTGGTGATCGCCATTATCTCCATCCTGGCCGCCATGTTGCTGCCCGCGCTCGCCAAGGCTAGCGAGAGGGCAAAGCGCATCTCTTGCATGAATAACGAAAAGCAATTGATGCTGGCCAGCATGATGTATTCGGATGACGATCCCAAAGGGAACTTCTCGAATGCGCTGAACGATGGAGATGATGACCAAAGCTGGGCATATCCTTACGTGAAGAACGTCAATTCGTACATCTGTCCCTCTACGCAGAACTTTATTCGCACCAATATTTGGCGGAATCCCCAGACCCTCGAGGTGGGTTTGTATGATTTGACTTACTATGCCGGCTCGAAGCTTCACGTCCCCGGCTCCAGCTACGAGGTGTTCGGCTATTGGGGCTACAGTTCCAGTTCGACCTACCCGACCGCGCGCAAGACTCGAGCCAACGTGCAGAGCTGGGTATATCGTTACCCATCGACTTTTCCCTACTGCAAAGGTTGGATGGGTAGCCCGGCCAACCCAGGGCGGGCATGCCTGTTTCTCGATGGCGATTCCGGCTATGCCGGGACACGGAACAACATCCCCGACCCGGTGGACAACCACGGGAAGGATGGCGGCAACGTCTCCTTTTGCGACGGTCACGCTGAGTTTGTTTCTGCGCGCCCGGAGTCGAAGTACATTCTGATGATTTATCTCGCTACCGATGCCGACCCGTGATCCAAACCAGTCGCCCCTCGCCAGCCGGCGGTCGTTTCTGGCCGGGTTGAAGCCCATGGGGGCCATGCTCGTCCTGTGCCTGGCCGCCGCGCTGCTGACGTCAACTGGCTGCAAGAAGAACACTGCCCTCGCAGCCATGGATACCGACGCCAATGGGTACGTCTGCCTTAAGTGCGACGTGAAGTTATACACGGAGCGCTCCGTTTTCATTGGTCCGAAGTGCCCGAAGTGCCAGGAGGATTCGCTCATGGACGTGATCGGCTATTATTGTGAGAAGTGCCAGCATTTGACCATCCGGCCTCGCCGAGGGGATCGGCAGGGGGCAGTTTGTGAGAAATGCCAGCAGTCGCTGGGGAACGCCATGCGATCGCCGCGGGAGAAAGATCTGAAGGCGTGGGGGGCGACGAAAACCTCCTCGTGACCCGCTCAGGGAGGCCAGAAACCGATTTTTGTAGTAGTCAAACCAAGCAATCAATAATACCAAGACTTATGAAAACCAAAAAGACCCGATTAGGTCTGTCTATCCTCGCCGGCAGCTTATCATTTGTCGGCGCAGCCAATGCAATCGATATCGTCATTGACGGTAGTTACGAATCTTCGACGAACAGTTTAAGCGGCTTCATCGGTCAGGGGGGAGACAATCCCGGGGGGATCGACGGCGGATGGACCGCATTCACCACATACACCTACTCCGCCAGCTACACGCAGCCCGGGCCGGCAGGCTCCGGCCAGGTATATCTCCGCCCGTACTCACCCAATCAAACCGTCTCGCAGGTCATGAGTCTGACGCGCGCCATTACGACGGCGCAAATTGATGGTTCGCAGGGGCAATACACGAGTTCCGCCTGGTTCAGCACTTACAAGGGGCAGAATGACTACAGTGACCTCACGTTGCAGTTCCTTGACGAATCCCAGTCCCCCGTCGGAAGTCCCGTTGCTCTTGGAGGGGCGGCGTTTGTCGCCGCGCTGCCCGGCGGCAGTAACCTGCGGGCTTGGGGCCAAGACACCCGAGGCGGCTTGGTACCGCCTGGCGCCCGCTATGCCAGCATTACCACCGTGAGTCATGCGATGTCTGGCTCGCCGGACGGCTATGTAGATATGGTCTCGCTGGATGTCACCGCCGGGTTTGTGCCGATCAAGGTGGCCTCGGCTTCTCCGGCCACCAACGCTATCGGAGTTAGTCCCGGAGCGGTGCTGGGGTTAACACTGACGGACGGCTCCTCGCCGTTAAACCTTAACTCCGTCCTATTCTCCTACGACGATTTGCCGGTAACACCCGTGCTCCAAACGATCAGTGGTGGCACGGCCGTGCATTACCAACCTCCGGCGCTAATGGCTTCACTGTCACACCATAGTTACCAGGTTGCCTTCAACAGCACCGGGGGAGCGACACCCAACACGACGAATCGGTACTCCTTCACCGTGGCCCCTTATGTGAATGTTGATCTCGGACCGCCATTGTATTTGGAAACGTTCGACGAGCTGGCTGAGGGGACACTGCCTGGGGGCTGGTCCGTCACGAACTTCACTGATTTGGACACCGTGCCCGGGCCTGATCTCAACAACTTCCACTCCGATACCTTCGTGGATTGGACAGTTGTCAGCCGCAGCACGGTTTCCAACTGGTTCGCCCTTACTCCGGGCGGCGGCGACTTCACGTCCATCTTCAATGTCGCCCCGAACCAGGTCATTAATAACGCCTTGGTTACCAACCTGGTCTCGACCAATTTTATCATCGCCGTGTCGGACCGCACCTCCGACAGTCAGAAGCAAGTAGACTACCTCTTTACCGGCGATTACAACCTGAGCGGCAAGACCAAGGTGTATCTCTCGTTCCACAACATTTACGTGCAGAACCAAGACAACATCGCGTCGGTCGAGTATTCCATCAACGGCGGGGCAACTTGGCTGCCCGCCCTGTATTTGCTCGACGGAGCGGACATCCTGGTCGATAGCGCCGGCAACATCGACGCCTCGAACACCCTTGCATTCATACATAGTGATGTGCCCAACCTGGCCGCCGGAACTCTGGGCAACGGCAACTATGGACAATACATCGGGGTGGCATCCAACCTATGGTCAACGCTGGCGCCATTCCTCGGCGCTCGGGGGGATGATGACCTTACTGGGTCGAAGCGTGTTGAAGTAATTCGTCTGGCCCAGGCGGACAATCAACCTGCGGTGCGATTCCGCATGGCCATGGTCGGGGAATATTCATGGTACTTTGGGATTGCCGACTTCGGACTCTACAGCATTACGAACCCCAACCCGCCGCTGCTAGCGAGCGGCCCGACGCCCGGCGCACAAACGGTGGCTGCTGGCAACAGCGCCACGCTCGATATAGGCAACGCGCTCGGCCTGGGCCCAATCACCTATCAATGGCGGCACGATGGGACGAACCTCCCGGGCAAAACCACACAGCGTCTGGTTTTTCCCAACGTGTCGTTGGCAGCCGCCGGCAGCTATGACGTGGTGGTCACCGGTGCGGGCGGGACCGTCACCAGCCCGCCGCCAGCCGCCGTAATAACAGTTATCAATCCTCCCGTATTCGTCACCGGCCAATGGGATTTCCTCCTGGGGAACCTGGCCGCGAGTTACGGGGCTGACCTTCAATACAACGGCACTGAAGCGGACACGACTTTTGGCACCACGACAAGCTTTGGGCTTCCTGACATCAACGGAGTGCCGACTCCGGTGATGCATTTCATACCTGGTGCCTCTCCGTGGGGAGGCTACAAGATGTATCATGGGGCCGCGCCAAATGGAGGCGGGGCTTATGTCAACCAGTACACGCTGGTCTTTGACATCTATTACCCGCCGAACTCCGACAACACTTGGCGTTCGTTATGGCAAACGGCAACCGACAACGCCAACGACGGCGACTTGTTTATTAACACCGCCGACGGCATCGGCATCAGCAGTGTTTACGACGGTAATGTCTCCGCGGGCGTGTGGCACCGAATCGCCGCCGCGTTTGACCTGACTGGCCCGGGCTCGCCGGTGCTCACCAAGTTCATTGACGGGGTTAAAGTCGGCAACCAGACCACTGGCCTGAGCGGCGTGGATGGCCGGTTCGCGCTGGATCCTTACGCGCTGGCATTTGCCGACAATGACGGTGATGTGGCGGAAGCCTGTGTGAGCAGCGTTCAGTTCAGCAACGGCCGGCGGCCGGACGCCTTCCTCGAGGCGCTGGGCGGACCCAGCCCGTTGAAGATCCCCGGCATTATTAAGGTCGAGCGGGTCAACGGGCAGGTGGTCATTCACTGGAGCGGGGGCGTGGCATTGCAGAGCGCTGACTCGCTCGCGGGCCCGTGGACAACTGTGTCCGGAACGGCCGGTCAGTCGAGCTACACGCCGTCGCCTCTAGGACAGGGCAAGTTCTATCGTCCGCAAATACTCTAGTCGGCAAGCCGCGCTGGTTGGGCGAACCGAGTTCGCCCAACGCAGTCGTATTTAGTTACTATCGAACGAAGGTTGTTGCGGAACAATGCAGGGCTTTGGCCGACCCTTGAGGGGCCGGCCAAAGCCTGCTTCTCGTTCACTATGAGATTTACGTTCAATGCCGCTTCTGCCATGCCAGAATCTGCCTATCCGCCAGCAAGCGCCCTCGGAGCTTTTCATAGGGAAGCTCTTGTAATGGCAACCTGCCGTCCAGGGCAAGCACGGCCGCTGTGGCTGCGGATTGCCCCAGGATCATGAACACCGGCTCCATGCGAATTGATCCGTAGGCAATATGGGTTGCCGAGAGGCATACTGGCACGAGCAAGTTCTTGCATTCCTCTGCTTTCGGCACGATCGAGCGGTATGAGATGGGGTATGGCGGGAACCCGCCGACCTGTACGTCACCCTCGTTCTCCGCCTGGCCCGCCTTCGCGATCCGCTGGCAATTATGCGAGTCCATCCCGTAGGCTCCCAGCCCTACGGGATCCTCCGCCGTTTGCTGACCGCGGCAGTTGTGCTCAGTCATGACATAGGCCGAAACCATGCGGCGGGCCTCGCGGACGTAGAGTTGGTGCGGCCAGTTGCCGGTGTCCGGGAATTCATCTCGCGCCGGGCCCCAGGTCCGCATCTCGAGACGCATGTTCTCGGGAACCCTGGGGCTAGTCGCCAGGAAATACACGAAGCCGCGGGCATAGTCCTCGTGCGCCTGCCAAATCTGCGCCCGCGTGGCATAGTCGGCCTGCGGGTAAGCGTAATTGGCCCCGATGAAGTCGGTGGAGAAGCCGCCGTTATTATTGATGTCAGTCTTGTGATTGGGCATCCAAATCGGATTCCAGAACGCCTTTAGCTCGGTCTTTTGTCCGGCCGCTACGAGTGCTTCCAGGTAGCGCGCCAGTAGTTCGTATTTGGCAGGATCATACTTGACTGGTTTGGTGTGTTGCAGCCGATTCGCCGGGTCCTGCGTGTAGCACAAGCGGAAGTTGTATGCTTGGACGCAATCGTCACCCTCGCCAGGTCTGCCGCCATCGCCGGGCTGAACAAAAGGCAGCAGGCCGCTGCTCGCGTCGCCGGGCTTCAAATAAGGATCAACCGCAACCGTGAATTGATGCTTGGGCGTTTCAGCTCGAACCCCGTTGAGCGTCTCGTTGTATTTGGCGTTCCCCTCACGTCCGACGGTATGGCTCACGCCCGCTTTTGCCATTAAGTCACCCTCGTATGTGGCATCCACGAACATGGCAGCGCGATAGCTCTTCCCGTTTTCCATAACGATCTCGGCGATGCGCCCGCCTTCCTTCTTCAGCGAGACGAGTCGCTGCTGAAAATAGACAGCTACCTTCACTTCATTAAGCAACTGGAAGAGGATGTCTTCGGCCACGTGCGGCTCGAACGTCCACATGGTGGCGTTCGGGGAATTCAACTCGCTGAGTGTCGAGGACCCGCCGCGCGTCGCGAAATACTCGTCGCGAGACTCAAACCGCCAAGCGTTGCTGTTCGCATAGTGCAGGGCGATCCTATGATAGAACTCGCGCGCGATGCCGCCGATGGCCGCCTTGTTACCGATGTCCGTCGCGCCGAGCCCGCCCGAGGTTAGCCCGCCCAGGTAATTGCTGAATTCGGCAATAACCGCGGTCTTGCCCATTCGCGCGGCTTGCACGGCCGCCGCGACGCCGCAGGCCGTCCCGCCATAGACACATACGTCGGCCTCGATAACTTCCTGGGCTTTCACGCACGCCAGCGATGCTAGGCAGAGCAGGGCGAGCAAAAGAGAGAGCCTCCCCCGAAACCGCACCGCTGATTCTGGCAGGGACGCGATGCTCCGCTTCCCATTTGTCGCCGGCGCTCTCAAGGAAGCAGTGGAACGAGTACCCACCATGCCCAAGCCAGGAGGCAAGGATGAGGTTGACCGATAACTTCGGACGATGGAGTGCTGTCTCATCGCGTGTCAGGGGCGATCATACTCTACCACGGGAAGTGCGATAATTACCGCTTCAAGCCCGGGGCTTTGCCCGAAGTGCCGGATTCATTGGTCAGACCCTTGTCGCCCTTATTGTCCAGGTCCGGACTTCGGACTTCGGACTTCGGACTTTCCATCTGCCTCTCCTGCAGCGTTCTGAAGTTCCCCTCTTCACAGCAGGCCACGAAGGTTTCGGTGACCGACTTCAGCTTCTCCCATCGGGCGCGGATTTGCTGAGACTCCTTATGCGTAACTTGGTTGTCAGCGGCCGCCGCGGCCACGACCGCCAGCAAGTCCGCGAATTCCTGCACGATCTCGTTAGTGGCGGGGATCAAGTAACCCGGGTGCGGGTTGGTGGTCTTGGGGTTGTGGATAAAGAAGCCACCGGCGCGCTGGCAAATCCATTGAACCAGGCGGGTGTCATCAGTGCATTGGATCAGCGCGTCAATGCGGTCGAGCGGATTTGTGCTGCCGCTGCCGGCGGTGGGATCGCCCGGCTCGGCCCATTTGTAGATCATCGACAGCGACAGCCCCAGGGTGGCGGCCACCTGCTTGGGACTGCACTTTTGGAACACTTCACGCAAGAGTTCGTGTGACTGCATGTGGAAACATTGAAAGAGCAGCGCCCCGTTGGCAAGGCGGAAGAGCGCCTGCCAAGCGGTGCCGCAGCGCCTTCTCCGGGCGAGCGCTTTGACATTTGCTCATCGGCACGGCGTCATCATGCCGTCCGCGGGTGCCCTGACCACACCTTCCCCAGGAGGCCCCTAGGAATTTCCTAGTAGCTAGAAATTTATGAAACAGATTAGATGGTGCCATGACATTACCGGATAGACATATAGTAATGCAGCAATACATCCAACGTAGGCAGCCGCCGTCCGCGGCCGCCGGAGAGAGTTAAAAGCACCGAACACCAGTCAAAAACACCAAAAGAAAATGAAACTGAACTTCCCCTCCCTCCCCACATCGCCAAGGAAAAAGCACCTGCCAAGGCTCCGTTCTTTTCCTCTCATCGGTTTCTCAGTTCTGGTTTTTCTCGGGATGCTGCTCGCAGCCCAAACCGCGCGAGCGACATCCAGCTACGTAAGTCAGATCCCCAACGGCGCCACCTTTAGCTGTGCCAATTGCCACGTGAATCCAGCGGGAGGAGGCACGCGAACTCTGTTCGGCGAGGCCTTCCGCGCTAATAGCCACGCCTGGAGTGCCACCCTGGCGGTCCTTGATTCTGACGTCGACGGTTACAGCAACGGTGTTGAGTTGGGCGACCCAGCCGGTGCTTGGCGTCCTGGCCAGGCAAACCCCGCGGGACCCGTTTACAATCCCGGCGTCTCAACCTCGCACCCGGGTGCAATCGTGACTGCCCCGTCCATCACCACGCAACCTGCCAGCCAGACAGTAACCGCTGGCGCGAGCGTCAACTTCACGGTGGGAGCTACAGGCACTGCGCCCTTGAGCTACCAGTGGATGAAAGGTGGGGCCAACATTTCCGGGGCCACGACCGCCACTCTGACGCTGAGCAGCGTCACCACCGCAAGTGCGGGCAGCTATACCGTTCTCGTTAGCAACTCGGCCGGCTCAGCCACCAGCACGGCGGCGACCCTGACCGTTAACTCGACGGCGGTCGCTCCCGCGATCACCACCCCGCCGGCCAGCCAGATGGTGAACGCCGGCGCCACTGTCACGTTCACTGTGGGCGCTACTGGCACTGCGCCCTTGAGCTACCAGTGGATGAAGGGTGGGGCCAACATTTCCGGCGCCACGACTGCCACGCTAACCCTGAGCAGCGTGACTGCTTCCAGTGCAGGGAGCTATGCCGTTCTGGTCAGCAATTCGGCCGGTTCGATTTCCAGCGCTGCTGCCACCCTCACGGTGAACGCAGTTGCTGGTGCACCGGTCATTACGACCCAGCCAGCAAGCCAGACGGTCACCGTCGGCGCCAACGTCACGCTTACGGTGGCTGCTACTGGTACAGCGCCGCTGAGCTACCAGTGGATGCTGAACAGCGTCAATATTTCCGGCTCCACCTCTGCCACGCTGACCTTGAGCAGCGTCACCACTGCCAACGCGGGCAGCTATACTGTCCGGGTCGGCAATTCGGCTGGTTCGGTCACCAGCGCCGCCGCCACCCTCACAGTGAACCCGATTGCCATCGCCGGGGCTGGCACCATCGTCCTCGGCTGGAACAACCTGGGCATGCACTGTATGGACAGTGATTTCTCGGTGATGTCCATCCTGCCGCCCTACAATACGATTGAGGCCCAACTTATCGTTAATGGCGTCCTTGTAACCAATGGTAACGGTTACACCGTTACCTACGAGGCCCTAGCCGATCCCACCGGCTCAATCAACACCACCGATCAGGGCAAAACCGACTTTTACCAGTATGCCCCGCAGCTCTATGGGGCTGTGTCCCTGGACATGGGTCTAAAGGGCTGGGCGATGCCCGGCGCGGGCAATGTGCCGCAAGGCATGCTGTTCGAGAACAATAACTCGCCGGCCGCCGGTGTTTCCTCGCCTGTCAACTGGTTCCGGGCCGAAGGCATCCCGATTACGCCGTGGGACGACGCCCTCCACAAGAATGAGTATCCGATGATGCGCCTCGTCGCTCGCGACTCGGCCAAGAACATCATCGCCACCAGCGACATCGTTTTGCCGGTCTCTGATGAAATGGACTGCCGCGCGTGCCACGCCTCGGGCACTGGCCCTGCCGCCATGCCGTCGGCCGGCTGGGTCAACGATCCGAACCCCGAGCGCGATTACCGGCTGAATATTCTGCGCCTGCACGACGAGTTACAGAATCCGGCCACATATCCCGGCATCCTTTCAAGCAACGGCTTCAATCCGCAGGGCCTCTACCAAGGCGCCGTCGCCAACGGTCAGCCGGTGCTCTGTGCCAAGTGCCATCTATCGGAGGCTCTGCAGGGCTCGGGCTACGGAAACCTGCCGCCGCTCACAACCGCCATCCACTCGCTGCATGCCGGTGTCACAGACCCGACGACAGGCATGACGCTGGACAGCACCCTGAACCGTTCGGCTTGCTATCGTTGCCATCCCGGTTCCTCTACCAAGTGCTTGCGTGGCGCAATGGGCTCGGCCGTTGCCAGTGACGGGACCATGGAAATGCAATGCCAGAGCTGCCACGGCAACCTAAGTGCAGTCGGCTCGACCAGCCGCGTTGGCTGGTTCATGGAGCCCAACTGCCAGAGCTGTCATAGCGGGACTGCTACCAGCAACAACGGCCAAATCCGCTACACCTCTAGCTTTGACGCGAGCGGTAACGAGCGCGTGGCGGTCAACCAGACCTTCGCCACCACTCCGAACACACCCGCTTCCGGTCTGTCACTGTTCCGGTTCTCGGTCGGCCACGGTGGCCTGCAATGCTCCGCCTGCCACGGCTCGACGCACGCTGAGTTTCCGACCTCCGAGCCGAATGATAACATCAGGAATATCGAGCTCCAGGGACACGCCGGTCCTATGGCCGAATGCTCTGCCTGCCATGCCACTGTGCCTAGCACCGTCAATGGCGGGCCGCACGGGATGCACCCCGTCGGCCAGGCCTGGGTCAGCCAGCACCAGAACGCAGCGGACAGCAATCGTACGCAGTGCCAAGCCTGCCACGGCACCGATTATCGCGGCACTGTGTTGTCTGAGATGCAAGCCGATCGCACGGTGAACGGACGTAGCCTCTTCCGCGGGGCCATTGTTAGCTGCTACCTCTGCCATAATGGGCCCGGTGGCTCGGGCACGCCCCCGGCCGCTCCCACAGCGAGCAATGTCGCGGCCAGCACAGCAGCCGGCCAGTCGGTAGCCATAACATTGCCGGTCTCCGGGTCCGGTGCCTATGCGCGTATCATCTCCCAGCCGGCTAATGGCACCGTGGGCTTGATCACCAATGGTTCGGCCTTTATTGCCACCTACTTCCCGGCAGTCGGCTTCAGTGGCACCGATACGTTTACGTTCGCGGCTTACAACGGTTATAATAACTCGGCGCTCGCGACTGGCACGATCACAGTAGGCGGTGGTTCCGGCCCAATCGCACCGAACATCACCAGCCAGCCCGTCGGCCAGGCTGTGACAGCCGGTGCCAACGTCACCTTCACGGTCGGGGCGACCGGGACCGCGCCGTTGAGTTACCAGTGGCAGAAGAATGGTACGGTTATCTCCGGCGCTATCAGCTCCAGTCTCACGCTGACCTCCGTCACGACCGCCAGCGCCGGCAGCTATCGGGCAATTGTCAGCAACGGTGCCGGCTCGGCTACCAGTGCCACCGCCACCTTGATCGTCACCACTCCCGTTGTTCCGCCGAGCATCTCCACGCAGCCGGTGAGTCAAACGGTTATCGCCGGTGGAAACGTCAGTTTCAGCGTTGTCGCGACCGGGACGGCTCCCTTGAGCTACCAATGGCAGCAAAACGGAGTCAACCTCGCTGGAGCTACGAGCGCCACGCTGACACTGACCAGCGTCACTGCCGCCAATGCCGGCAGTTACACAGTCTTGATCACAAATCCAGCCGGCTCCCTCACCAGTGCAGCCGCCATGCTCACCGTCAATGCCAACTCTCTGAGTATCAGGTTGACCAGCCCGACGAGCGGAGCGGTCTTTAGCACTTCTTCGGACATCCGGCTAACAGCGAGCGTCTCTCCCACGAGCGGCATCGCCAGAGTTCAGTTCTTTGACGGCGCAACTCTGCTGGGCGCAGACACCAGCTCGCCATTCACTGTGACCACGAGTAGCTTACGAGCGGGCGTGCATGTCCTCACCGCCAGAGTCACGGCTACCTCTGGAGCTACAGCCACTTCGGCCCCGGTCCAGATCACTGTGCAGCGATCCTCGGACGGCGGCTACGGGGACGATTGACCGAAAACGGACCTCGGCCCGGAAGCCGAGTTACCCA
>Ga0118677_10013530_pt1 | contig 11709 bp, 9 predicted proteins | sample AliMusrvi5mmetaG_FD_86154 | JGI IMG/M metagenome (GOLD analysis project Ga0118677, IMG submission 86154) | reverse complement strand
AGTTCGTTCAGTTCGGTGGGAATGTGAACCAGCCCCGTCGTAAAACCGGAGAGCGCCACTTGTAGGGTTTGGACGACATCTTCCGTCGAGATCCCGTTCCGGGCCGCCTTCTCGCGGTCCACCCGGAAAAAATATTTGTCCTGAGCGGCCTCGACATAGGAGTCCACATCCACAACCCCCTGCTCCGTTCGCAACCGGTCCTCAACGGTCTTTGCCGCGGCGATCAGTTCATCATAACGTTGATAGGGCTGGCCATAGATCTCTGCCACCACCGTGGAGAGCACCGGCGGGCCTGGCGGCGTTTCGACCAGTTTGAGGTTCGCGCCGGTCCGGGCGGCGATGGCGGCAATGTCGTTTCGAAGACGCAATACCAGGGCATGGCTATCCATTTCCCGGGTTTTCCGGGGCAGTAGACTGACCCGTATATCCGCCACATTGGCGCCCTGTTTCAAGTAATAGTGGCGCACCAGGCCGTTGAAATCCATCGGCGAGGCCGCGCCGACTGTCGAGGTAAAATCCGTCACCTCCGGCACAGTCCGCAGGTAGGACTCCAAGTCCCGCACCACGGCATCCGTCCGCTCCAGGGTAAAAGTCTCCGGCGTATCCACCACGATCTGGAATTCGTTCTTGTTATCGAAGGGCAGCATCTTGAGCGGCACCATGCCGGTGAGGGCGAGCGCGATGGAGCCCGCGAAAAGAAACCCGATGATAGCCACCAGCGTCCAGGTCTTGGACTTGGACTCAACCAGCGGCTTCATCACCCGGGCATAGAACCGGTAGGTCTTCGTATCCTTCACATTCGCTTCGGCGTGCCCATGCCCCTCCTCCACCTTGAGGATCTTGTTCGATATCCAAGGCGTGATGGCCACGGCCACAATCAGGGAACTGAGCATGGCCAGGGGCACATTCAATGCCATTGGTCGCATGTAGGGCCCCATCATGCCGGTGATGAAAAACATCGGAAGAAACGCCACCACCACCGCAAGGGTCGCGAGCACGAGTGGCGGCATGACCTCGTTCATGGCAAACGAGATGGCCTGCAAACGGGGCAACCGTTTCATGGCCAGATGCCGGTAGATGTTCTCCACTCCGACAATCGGGTCATCCACCAAAAGTCCCAATGCCAGAATAAGCGCAAAGAGGGTCACGCGGTTGATCGTGTACCCCGCCAGATAGTTTACCACCAGGGTCAGCGAATAGGTGATCGGCACGGCGATGACCACGATCACCCCCACCCGCCAGTTCATCGCCAGGGCAATCAGACCAATCACCGTGATGATGGCTATCGCCAGACTTTCGAGCAGATTGCTGACTTTCTCGTTGGCGGTCTCGCCATTGTTCCGTGTAATCCGGGTCTTCACATCGTCAGGAAGGATCCCGCCCCGCATCCCCTCCAGCGTCTTCTCGATATCGCGCGCCACCCAAACCGCATTACTCCCTTTTTTCTTCGCAACGGCAATGGTTACAGCGGGGAAACTGAGGTAATTGTTGCTGGTTGTTGGTTGTTGATTGTTGAGTGACGTGGCACGCTCCCTGGCTTTACCTTTCTGGGTTCTGGATTCTGAATTCTGAATTCCCTCCAGGCCAGCGGCGAACCCGATGCGGGAGTACGAAACAGCCTCTTCGGGGCCATCCGTGATCTCAGCCACGTCGCGCAGATAGACCGGCCGGTCTCCGTGCATCCCCACCAGGAGGTTGCGGACATCATCGGCACTCCGCAGGAAGGCCCCGGTCTCGACGGCGATCTCCCGGTCGGCCTTCTGGAACGATCCGTTCGCCATCTGCGCGTTGGCGACCTTGATGGCGCCGGCGATCTCCATTGCCGACAGCCGGTTCGCCGCCATTTTCCCGGAATCCAGGTTTACCTGGATCTGGCGTTTTTGTCCGCCGTGGATCGTGACCCGGGAACTGTTTTCAACATGCTGAAGCCGGGCGGCTACCTCTTCCGCGACCCGGAAGAGTTCATGCTCGTTGTAGCGACCGCTGTACAGCGCCACATTGACAATCGGCACGTCGTCAATCTCCACCGGCTTGACCACCCAGCCGGAAATGCCCGGCGTGGTCTTATCTATGTTTTGGAAAATCTTGTTGTAAAGCTTGATCAGGCTGGCTTCGCGGTCCTGCCCGACAAAGAAACGGACAGTGACCACCGCCATGCCGGGCCGTGACATGGAATACACGTACTCCACTCCGTCAATCTGGTAGAGCAGGCGCTCCAGACGGGACGACACCAAACGCTCGACCTCCTCGGCGCTTCCTCCGGGGTAAGACACCATCACATCGGCCAACGGAACCACGATCTGGGGCTCCTCTTCGCGCGGCGTTGCCACCAATGCCACGGCGCCTGCCACCAGGCTGATGATCATCAGCAATACCGCAAGGTTGCCCCGCAGGAAGCCATCCACCACCCGCCCCATAAAAGAAAGTTTCTCATCCATGACTCAGCCCTCCTTCACAGGCTCGACCAGAATCACTTCGCCGTCGGTCAATCCCGAGAGAATCTCAATCCGGTCGCCCTGCGCAACTCCGGTTCGCACCAGTCGGCGAATAACCCTTCCCTCCCATACAACCTGGACGAACTCCTGCTGGCCCACGCGATAGGCGGCAGATGCGGGCACCCACACGGCTTCATGGGCGTCACCCTCGACAGTAATCCTGCCATACGTTCCCGGCAAAATGGACTGGCCTGCCTGTTCAAGCCTGATTTTAACCTTTTGAGTGCGACTCAAGGCATCCACCTCGCTGACAATTTCGCGAACAATCCCTTGGACCGGATGGGTAATTCCGTCCAGCACGACGGTCACAGGCTGGTTCAAGGCAAATCTCGACAGAAGCCGGATCGGAACCGGAACTTCAAAACGCATCTGACTGGGGTCATAGACTGCCACCACAATCTGGCCTGGCGCAACCAGATCCCCGGCCTCCAGGCGACGGTCCGTCACCCTTCCGTCAATCGGCGAAATGATGACGCTGTAACTCAACATGACACGCATCTGTTGAACGCGGGCCCTGGCCGCTTCCAGTCCGGTTTGGGCCGCCACTTTGGCCTGATCGGTCGTTGCGCCCTTCTCGAACAACTGCGAGGTTCGATTGAATTCCAATTCGGCCTGCCGGAACAACGCCTCGGCGCCCGCAAGTTGCTCGCGAAGATCACGGTCATCCAGGGTCGCCAACACCTGTCCGTTTGTCACCGTATCACCACCACTCACCGTAAGGGTCTGAAGGGTGGCCGGAAGTCGGGCGCTCAAATTGACCCACCGTTCCGAGGCCGCCGAGCCAACCACCTCAATACGAGAGGCTGACCGGGTCGTTTTGACTGAAACTGTCTTTGCTTGTGCCGGTAAGGCAAATCCCTGCTGATGCTCCAGTTTTCCAGGCGCCACCTTGGCTTCAAACATGCCAGCCAGCCACATTGCCATCACAATCAAGCCCGCCAACCCGGCCACCGGACGCCACGCCGTCTTGATGATTTTCCCAAACCGTTCTTTTAGTGCGCTCATAGGTTCCTCCTCATATTAAGCCACCGCTTTCCAGCGGCGGTCACGATTATCTTATTCCGACTTCTGACTTCCGTCTTCAGGATACTGGTTGCCCAACAAACCGGCTGCCCTCGCCACATTCGCCTTGGCAACAAATCCGTCATAGCGTGCCGCAACCTGGCGGCTCCGGGTCGCCGTGAGTCCAACTTGTGCCGTCATCAATTCAGAGATATCCGCCGCTCCCTGTTTGTAGCGTTCCTGAATGATTCGCAAGGCCTCCTCGGCGCTGGCGAGGCTTTTTTGCGTCACTTCCATGCGCGCGCGGGCCTCCTGTTCATTGAGGCGGGACTGCGTAAGGTCAAGGATCAGCATGTTCTTAAGTTTGTCCGCATCCGCCTGGGCAGCCACCCAACCCGCCGTGGCTCTGGCAAGCCCGGCCCGGTTTCGGAATCCATCAAAGAGGTTCATTTCAACGGCGGCGCCGGCAATATAGCTCCGTTCAGGCCCGCTGAAGGGTTCGCTATCCCAGTCTACGGAACCGAAAGCATTGACCACCGGAAGATAGTCACGCCGTGCGCGGGTGGTCATCGCCTCCGCCATCTTGATCCGGGCCTCCATGGCTCGCCATTCAGGGTGTGATTCGACGGTATTTTGAAGATTGGTCGCAGTGGCGTCGCTTTCGGACGCATAGGAAAGGGCGGACACATCGGACATTTTGACCCAATCCCTCCCCATGGCAGTGTTCAACACCGCAACGGCCAATTGCACACCGTTCCGGGCCCGTATCAAGTCCTCATGGGACTGGGACAGAGTCACCTCCAGGTTCAGCACATCGGTTTTCATGGCGCCACCGGCCTTGTTCCGCTCCCCGGCTATACGGAGGCTTTCTGTGATACTCTTGATGGCAGCCGCCTGAATCGCCACAAAATCGCGGGCCTGTAGAATGCTGAAATAGGCCTTTGTAACTTGATACACTAGCTCATTGCGCACCGTATCCAGCGTGTAATCCGCCGCTTGCGATCCCATTTTCGCGACCTGCCGGTCCGCCTCGCGACGACCACTGTCATACACGCGCCACTGGGCCACGATGCTTCCCCTTGCGTTCTCAATGGCGTCCGGGTTGTTAAAATCATTCTGGAGCGAGGCGCGCCGTTGATTGAGCGACATGAAGAACGCCTGGGGTGGATTGTCGGTGCGGGTCCAACTGCCGGACAACCCGAGTTGCGGATAGTAGGCCGATGAAACTTCCTGGATTGCCGCTCGGGCCGCTTCGAGGCGTGCTGAAGCCGACCTGACATCCGGATTAACCTTTAACGCCATCGAAATGCACTGGGATAACGTTGGCGCGATTTCACCCGCACCCGACACGGGCAAACCAGCCGCACTCAGAACCATGCCTGCCGCCAATGCTGTTTTCATTATGAAGTTCATGTTCACCCTCCTTCTCTGATCGACATGAAAGACATACTATTAATATAGTACCCAATTTTGAATTAAAAGAACCGGTTCTTCCTCCAACTGTTATTGTTGAAAAAATCCAGAATTGAGCTAATTTTATTATACACAGTGCCCACAAAACTGGTCTCCAAATTTTTCTTTGTGAGAATACTTCAGCTAATGTTTTAGCTAATATACCTGAAGCTAAAATAGCTATAAATGCATCGATTAAATTAAATAACAGTGCAAGAATCCATGGTTGGATTTTAGGAATTTTTGCTAAAGGTTTGAGTGTTTGAGTTGATAACCCAAAATCAAATATTAATGCAAGAATACACAATACTCCTAAAATTACATGTTCTTTTTTGATGTCTGTTAGAATTAACTGTTTTTTATCTTCGATACTCTTTCTTGTTGCTTCAATTAAAGGTAATTGATGAATTAATCCATTAATTTTCATTGCAAGTGGTTTGACAGGCTCAAACATATTTTCTCCTATTTATGGTAAATTAATATTGTTATTATATTCTGAAATCACATATTTATCGCCTTTAACCCTTACCTTAAGGTTCACATTTGTACCTGATGGCGGCAGTTCATCACCGTTCCATTTTATTTTAATCAGGTAATTGTTTCTAAGGCTTGTATTGATTTTGCTGTATAGCTCTGTTAGATGTTGAGGGTCTGGAGCCTGGTAATAGAATCCACCGGTTTTTTTTGCTATTGAATTTAGAATACCCGGATTGAATTCCTGTGAATATAAACCAACCATGAATACCGGAATATAACTTTTCACTGCATAGTCTGTAACAGTTTGTTCATTTACATCAGATACATTATCCCCACCGTCAGTAAAAGCAATAACAGCCCTAGAATAATTAGTACCATTTAAAATACTTACATCATTTAAACCTTGATATATACCGGAATATAAAGCTGTACCACCCCTTGAATATGATTCTTCATAAATCTTGCTATAGAGGTAGTTTTTATCAGTGCTGAATTCAGAAATTTTGTTTACGCTGCTTCCAAATTTGACATATTCTGCGACATCACCATCTCTGAAGTTTGATATGTAAGAATTAACAGCCTTTTCCAATAAATTTACAACTTTGATATATTGCCCGGACTGTTTGTCTAAAACAGGTTCATACATGCTACCACTATAATCAAGAACTAATGATGTAGCTATTTTGGCTCCTGTACCTGAAAAAGGAGTAACAGAAGGATCACCAAATACTTGTTTATTATCAAATTCAATATAAGCAAAAACATCTTTTTCTGAAATTACAGGAACTTCGTCCTTGTTAACATCTCTCAGATATAAAGTTAATTCGAATTCCTCACGTGTCATTTTATTTAAAACAGCATTAGCTTCATATTTAATATTTAGTTCTGCTTTGGAAATATTGATTTGTTCCTGTTTGATATCAATATCATCTTGTTGAATTTCCATATCTTTTGGTTGATTATCCTCATCGGAGCAACCTTTAAATGAAACAAGAAATGTGGAGACAACGAGAATTACTAAAAGGTAGAATGATTTTGTCATTATTTTTTATCCCCGATTAAGATATAATTTATTATCGAAAAATGATACAGCTATAAGTGCAATTGTAACAATATTAATAATTGTCCATATTTCTCGTGTTGAATGAATTGGAAGCAATGGGTTGTAAATGACAAGTAATACAACAAATAATCCCTGGAATATATAGTTTTTATCAACTGAATAGAAATAAATTAATATCCCAAACGAGATAGAAAGAAGCCATCTCATTGAGATGTAATAGCTGTAAGGATTTTTAAACAGGGCTATTGATAAAAGAATAATCGCTATAATCTTCAAAACATTTTTAAACATAAAGCACCTAAAAGAAGTCGAGTATCTATTTATATCTATCTAATATTATTGTCTTTATATATCGTTTATCGAATTTGAATGGTAATTAAGGGCATTCCCACAATTTACCAAAAATCGAGGCACTGGTATACCTGTAGTAAATGGCAAAAAGAGAAACGCCCGATTGCTCAGGCGAATCCTTCTTACGTTCTTTACTACATGAAAATTACCAGTTTTCGATTTTGAACTTAAGTAAGATAAAACGCTTACATATATATCTATCTAATTTTGATTGACAAAACTAAATAAATATGTGTATCAAATTATTTCATTAAACATTTGTACCCTGCAAATTTACTGATTTATAGTAAGATAAGCAAATATAAGTTAAGATAAGTTCAGATTTGTACAAAAATAGTTGCTTGTGGGATTAAATTGATGGGTATGGAAAAGTAGGTTGAAGTCTAATACAATCTCTCAACAATCGTCTCTAATTACTTATTAATACAAGGAATAACATGAGAACAGTATCAGTAAAACATCGTGATTATCGTGGTTTGGTAGAATACCCGATTTATGAAACAATAGAGCAGTGCCGGGAAGCGTTTCCAACTGCTAATATATTACATCAACTTAGAAATGCTGTTGCCGGTGATTACATTGTAAGCCGGAATGGTTGGGTGGTTCCACTGCTGACTGTTACTAAGATTGTCAATAAATATATGATGAGCGGTGGTGTGAAACGTAACCGGAAAACAGCATTCACAAATATTGTTTACCAATTTCCAAAACAGAAAATATGTGTCCGGAGAGAAAAACTTGACAGCTTTGAATTTAACTACACTCCCAGGGATGGAAAAAACATCGAGAGCACAGGTGCCCGGTGCAGGCTGTATGAACTATCAATCAGGAAAATACGTTGGGCTCAATTAGTTTCTGAAGGCTATGACCCTATGACAGCAACTTCGTTTGTATATCCAAGTGTTTTCAACAAAAATAAGCTAACAAAAACTCTGCTTGCCAATGACAAAATAATAAACTTTATTGAGGAAAAAAATGGAAATAGCCGTAAAAAGAGCTTTGAAGCAATTGGTATAAATTCTGCATATCTGGCAAAGGAAATAAAGAGAATACTGGAAGATAGAACAGAAAAAGGAATATTAAGAAAATGGGCCTTTGATGTAGTTACAAATATCCTTAAAGATAGTGATTAACTGACATGTTATGCTTTAATGAATTAATGTATATATAACATTCACACACACACGAGGAGAGAGAAGGGAACTGTATAAGGGAAACTACTTAACTATCAGTATTCAGGTACCTACAATCAAGTAACCTATTACTATAGTAATCGTAGAGAACCATATTCTTATTGTAAAAAAGTTTTCCACAATCTAACTAAACTGCATATAAAGCTGACATACAACCTACAATAAGATAAAGTGGTGGACTGGTGCTGTATATCAACAATAAGTAAGTGAAACTTAGCCACCATAGCCAACATTACACTCTGTATATATTACACATTGCTGTTTGCATATGATAGTAGTATAGCTAAAAAAAATGGTTTGCCTTCTTTAAGCTGCCAATGCCAACTGAGTGACATTTAAAAAAAATGGATAGATTGTTAGTCTATCCGGATTGTTTAGTAATGAGGTACACTCTTATAACCTGCTTTACGGGTTAGTTTAAGTAAATAATGGTCATAGCTTGGGTATTTCCATATCAAGCAAATATAACCCAAAAAGCTGATATAGAAATGAATGTAATCACCAATAGTTAAGTATTGATAAGGATGAAAGTGATGGTACACTCTCCAATAGATATGTTTAAGTTTCATGAAGTAAGTCCTGTTAAGTAAAAAAAAAGGGAGCTATTACACTCCCTATAAATTACATCGAAATACTGGTATTGAAAGTCGGACGTTGCATCTTCACTTTGTTTTCAATTCTCAACATATTGTTCTGAACTTTAGAAACATAGGCATCAATAGCAGTAATCAGTTCTTCCGGAGTTTCAACACATGCAAAACCAATCAACGGCATACCAATCGTAGTTTTGTAGTGATAAAGTACACCGGATTCATCGAACATGGCAAACCCATCTGAATAACTTTTGAATTCCAATGTGGTACTCTGTTCTCTCAAGTCCTTGATGTATTGTTTCAAGGTCTTATATTCTCTACGTAACATATCATCAGGGTCGATGGTAATGAAGTGAGAATTGTCGGTATCAAATTCTTTGTCCGGTTTGAAACCCTTACATAATGTTTCAAATGCTGTTTTCAATTCTGCGAATGTCATAAATCCTCCAAGTTTTTAATAAGTTAATAAAATAATATAGGTTTCAGGCAGGCTCTACCATACCCTTCAATAGATGTACCAGTGGACACCATACTCACAGACTCTATACAGAAATGATCTCCATGAGTACTATCATTTCCAATTCCTTACTAAAAAGACCTACAATCTTACCACATTACTTTCAAACTTAGAAGTAACTTACTTTTAACTATGATTCAACTCAAATCAACTAAGAGAACAGAACTTTCAACACTTATAATTACTACAAGCGAGTGAGGCTTCCGAACGAGCGCAGTGTCCGGTACAATCTCAAAACTAATAAGTATAGAGTTAATTTACTCTGTACCAAATGTCATGTCGTTACGTTTTTAAGCGTTTTAAAGACCGTAGAGCGACGATAATCACATGAGGCATAACTTACTATGTCTTATCTCGAAAATCAATATGCTGCATGGCGCGTATGGTCTTACCGGGGGGAGGCGTGTTTCATGTTAGCGACGAAGTCGGCTATAGGGTACCTGTATAGAAACCGTGGTAAAATTTTCCAAAAAAATTAGCAAAAAAATTTTCAGGAAAAAATTGGTTGTAGGTTAGTGCTATTTCTATCTCTCTCTTGCCTTTTGTAGTTCTTTTTAGGTAGGATTTGGGAGATGTCAGAAGACAAAAGCCACAAATTAAAATACGGCTGGACAGGATAGACAAGTAAGCTATTGATATATAATAGGTTGCATTTGTCCAGTGTCCAGCGCATACAATTAATCACTTCATTTGTATAAAAACCAAGTTAATTAAATAACCTTTGTATAACAAATCAAGGAGTACTTTATGGAAGAAAACAACCTTCCTGCATTACTGGATGAAACTATTGTACTTAGTTCCAATGGTAATGAACACAATGTCATGAAAGCTACTATCGAGCTTGTAAAAGGTACGATTGCAAGAGACTTATCCAATGAGGAATTACAGCTTTGCCTATACCACTCTAAACGAACCGGTCTTGATTTCCTGTCAAGGCAGATATATGCCTTTACAAAGTTTGATAAGAAATCACAGAGAAATGTATTGTCTATAGGAGTGACTATTGACGGTTTCAGATTGATAGCCGAGCGAAGCGGAAAATTCTGTGGTGAGATAGGACCTTATTTTTGTGGTGAAGATGGTATTTGGAAAGAGGTTTGGCTGGAAAAGAAATTACCATCCGCTGCAAAAGTTGGAGTGCTCAGGACAGACTTCAAAAAGCCTTTATGGTCAGTTGCTAAATTATGCAATTATTATACAGGTGATAAGGTAAGTCCTATGTGGGACAAGATGCCTGAACACATGTTAGCAAAGGTTGCAGAGGCACTATCACTGCGAAGAGCTTTTCCTCACGAACTGTCCGGATATTATACTCAGGAAGAGCTTGATACTGTAAAAGATTCCTTTATCAAAGGCAATGATAAAGATGCTGTGAGTGAAGAAGATATCTCCTGGTTCATCGAAACTGTACTACCTATAATGCAAGCAAAATACTCTGTCAAAGAATTGGTACCAAAACATTTCTTTGGAGTAATCAACAGCTTCAGGAACGGTAGCTTATCGAGAGAGCGTATTGATAAGACTGTGGTTGCAAATTACAGTCCTGATAAAAGCAAAAGTAATTTAGTAAACACAAGTATTATTAACACAAATTAGAGGTTTAACATGAGTATTTTCGGATACGGAGGTAATGGTAACGGAGACAGCGAAACAGAGATTGTCAGGTGTATTTTTCTTGACAAAGCATACCCTCACCATTATCAAAAACAGATAAGCGAACTCGAAGCTACAGAGAAAGAGCTTAGTGAAACTACAGGTTTAGAGCCTGTTGTAGTTAACAAATCCTACAAAGAGGGAGGTTTAGCCTGGAACTATGCTATAATTGCCAAGATAAACCATGAGAGCGAAGAAGCCTTTGATACTGTCTATGAAAACCCTGACGGTGAAATTGTTGTAAATGAACCCGGGATATATGGTAGTTATCAGCAATTCATTCCTAAGCATATTCAGGGTAATAGTCTTGGTTTTGCTCATATCATCCGTGGAGGTGCAGATTATAAACACAGGAATAACAACAGTGTTGCTATCATTCAGTATATACCGGGAACATTACCTGAGAAAGACTGGAATACTGGTTTCACTGCCGACCAAATTACTGAAGAAAATAAGTTTGAACACACCGAGCTTTTTGTGAAAGAAAGAATGAGAGTAACTGAATGGGAGCGTGTTCTGGAACGTTGGGAGAAACTTACAGAGGATAAGGCAATTGACAAGCTCGAAGATATGATTTCCAGGCGATTACTGCTATTTAACATGCACGATTCCGATTCTGTTGTTAAGTATGTTAAACCACGTAAAGGGCTTATATTTACAGCTAAGTTGACCAGAAAGGGCATCTATACGGAACTTTCCGGTTTTGAATGGAATAAGGAAAATTCAGCTTATGATTACCATTCCAACGGTGTTGAGCTACCATGTGAAGAAGAGATAGAATTGGCTGACAAGCTGATTGTGCATAGAAACAATATGACATATATAAATAAAATAAGTGCCGGTAAAGAAGAACTTGCCGGAGTAATTGATGATGATCCACCATTTTAAGGACTAAATAACTATGAACTTATAT
>Ga0118677_10013529_pt1 | contig 11710 bp, 8 predicted proteins | sample AliMusrvi5mmetaG_FD_86154 | JGI IMG/M metagenome (GOLD analysis project Ga0118677, IMG submission 86154) | reverse complement strand
AACTCATGTGCAGGGCGAACCGCCAGTTGTCCCGCAAAGCCGGTAAGTCATAGAGTTTCTCGCCTGTGGCGCGGCTTATCAAATCGGCATACCGGACATGCCAGTGCAAAGCGTACATCCAATAGCCAAACCCTTCGTAGTAATACCCGTCCTCGCTCAACACATACCGGCACCGGCGCATGACCGCCGAGGAACGCCGCAACCATTCCCGGGCATCAGGAACTTCATCCAAAAGCGCCAAGGCGGCCGATATCAGCGCCACGGCTGGAATGTAGGTGTGGTTCTGGTCATAACGAATCTTCTCCTTCGCTTCGACGACAGCGTACTCAGCACAGATGGCCCGCGCATGCTGGGCAAGGCCTTGGCGAATGATGTTTCGCTCGGCATCAGTGAGGTCGGAATACAGAATGTCGTAGGCCAGCGAAATGGAATAAAGATAATAAGAGGCAACTAGATCGAGGTTGGGCCGAAAGTCCGTTCCCCAGACCGGCTCCTGACAGTGCGCCGTCATCCACTGGACGGCGCCATCGCGGTACTTCGCATCCCCGGTAACAAACCAAGCCAGCGCAGCCGATTCCACGCAGGTGACTCGCCAGTACTTCGATCCGGTCCGAATCACTTCAGGAGTCGGAACATTGGCAATACCCTTTGCACTGGCCAACACCGTATCCCAGAGCAACGGATTCTCCTTGGCCCTGCGTTGGATTGCTGCCCGGTCTTGTGCCGGAAACAACAAGCGCGGATGCGCCTTGGCATAGTCCGCCGCCACGTGAATCTTCAATCCCTTCAGGTCATCCAGCAAAGTCGCCCCCGGAAAAGGAACCGGCGTGGCGTCTTCATCTACCGCCACCGCGACCGGAGCCGGGGGAAGAAGTTTCGCCAGGGCGGCCTGTAGGTCGGGCTTGACCTTCATCGGCCCGCCCAGCTCATACGTGATGCCACCGACCCAGACAGTTTGCGCCGTACCACCTGGCGTGTCATCGCCGTACAGGATAATGCCGTTGAAGCCGGTCGCCTTCGAAGTATTCCAGTCAAAATACTTTTGCGTAACCAGCTTGTCATCCACCTTGATCTTGAGCCCGGCATTCGGATCATAGTCAAATTCCCACTTCCTCCAACCGGCCTTGCCACGTGGCGAAAGCCATTTCATGGCCAGCCAGGCGTTCTTGTCTTGCGGATCCGTATCAATGAGGCAAAACGAACCGGTCGGCTGGAGAAACTTGGCGTACATGATCGCGCCCACAAGAATCCGCCCATCAGCCTGCATCAGCCCCCAGCGCGGGCCGACTGCTCGCTGCTGTTCCGGACTGGCCACCGTTCCGTCGTCGTACAAATAAATCGTCACCTTGCCGGCGCCTTCCTCCGGCCGCAGCTTCAACACCGCCTTGGCCTTGGGTTCAATCTTGAATGAAGGCGCGCCGTCCGGCCCGGGCTTGCTCGGATCCATTTTCATTCCACCCTCTACAATCCATGAGTGGAGATCCGTGACCGCGCCCGCCAAGACTGACGCGTTAAAAGCAAACCAACAACAAACAAGCCCCAAGAGAATTTTGTTTTTCATTAATTTATCCAAGTTCTCGTGCCGGCACTTTATTCTCTTTGACTGGGGCTACAAGCTTCTTTTCTTATCTCAATTAAAGCAAAACGCCGGTATGACCGCATGGTCATACCGGCGCTGCTTTGAGCAGTTATTTGTTAACGGCTTCGAAGTATTTCAGCGAACCCTTCGGGTCGGCTTTCATGGTCTTGTCGCCGGGATGCCAGTTGGCCGGGCAGACTTCGCCGTTCTTCTCGAAGAATTGCAACGCATCGAGGACACGAATGGCCTCATCCACATTGCGGCCGAGTGGCAGGTCATTGACGAGCGCATGGCGCACGATGCCTTGCTGGTCAATGATAAACAGTCCGCGCAATGCGACAGCACCATCGGCGGTTAGCACACCGTAATCGGTGGCGATTTTCTTGGTGAGATCGGAAACGAGCGGATAGTCGAGACCACCAAGACCGCCGGCTTTGCGCGGCGTATTGATCCACGCGAGATGCGTGTAGTGGCTGTCCACGCTTACGCCGAGGATTTCGGCATTGCGCTTCTTGAACTCGGCAACCTTGTTGTTAAACGCGATGATTTCTGTCGGGCAGACGAAAGTGAAATCAAGCGGATAGAAATACAGCACGACGTATTTCTTGGTCTTGTAGTCACTGAGGCTGATGTCTTTGAATTGGCCGTTGACGACAGCTGTCGCCTTGAACTCTGGTGCTGCTTTCTGAACAAGTGTACTCATGGTTTGGTTTCCTTTTGGTTATTGGTTTTTGGGACAGTAGCACAGTCGGCGACATTCGCAAGTGCGCCGGTGTTTTGCGTGACGAGAGTATAAAGTTCCGGTATGGATAAGGAATGATTCGTCTTGCGCTATTGATATGCCTTCTGCCGGTGATTAGTCTTTTCGCCGAAACGCCGGTTGCCATTGACACCACCGACGAACGCACCATCCAGCTTGCCTTGCGCGCACTCAAAATGACCGAGCGCGATCTGGCATTCCAAAAAACCAACGTCGAATCCGAGTTGATTTTTCCACAAGCCCGGCAATTTCTGCAAGACCCACTTCGCTTGCCCGGCTACGCGCAATCAGTTCTGAGCAACTGCACCGCCGCAACCGAACTGCGCAACCTCGCGAACTTCGCTTCCCAACAATTCAATCCTCTTCCTTACTTTTACGACGTGAGATTCAGTCCGATTACCATTCAGCCGGAATTCCTCGCGAAGTTGCCAGTGCTCGTATCACAAGCAATCCAGCAAATTGTTAGGGCGGCGCAACTGCACAACGGATTGCTTACCCATGCCTTGCCAACTGACGGAGCCACGGCGCTTGCCGGCTTTGCGCCAGAGGCACTGCATATCGCGAAGGACAAAATCGAAATCGAAAGCTGGCACCAACTCGGCATCGATACCGGCCCACTGCAACAGTTCCTCGACCGGGATGAACAACTTGAACTGCAAGATACTGAACTGGCGGATGCTATCCTCAACGCATCTGATAAGTTTAACAATGTCCAACTAATGTATGCGGCCACGCAACTTGCCGGCGCAGTGGACAAGGCCGTGGCGTTGCTAAGCACAAACCAGTTCACTGGAGACTTCCAGCACGAGACCGACACGAAACTCGGCAAGGTCATAGTTACCGGTACCGGTAAACATGTTTTCACCAACGAAGCCTTTCTTATCATCGGGCTTGGCGGCGACAATGTTTATTCGAACTCCGCCGGCGGCGCGAACGGTCTGGCCGGGCGACCGATTTCCATTGTCATTGATCTTGGCAATAACAGCCAATTTGTTTCCAAGCGGAGCTTTTCACAAGGCTCCGGTCTCTTCGGCGTCGGCATCCTTGCTGCACTCGGCAGCAACTGCACGTTTCAAGCCAGACATATGTCGCAAGGCGCCGGCTTCTTTGGCTGCGGCATTTTGATGACCGGGTCCGGTAAGCAGACGCTTGAAGCAGACACGTTTTCCCAAGGCGCCGGCATGTTCGGCACCGGCATCCTCTGGCAACGCGGCGAGAACGCAACCTGCCGGGCGGCTTACCTGTCTCAAGGGTTTGGCGGCATGCAAGGCGTCGGGTTGCTGCTCAATGCGGGCAGCAATAATTTATATTTTGCCGGCGGCAAGTATCCCTGCCCGTGGTTGCCCGGTCACTACTTCTCGCTTTCGCAAGGGTTCGCCTACGGCATGCGCCCGTATGCCGGCGGCGGCGTCGGCATCCTGTGCGATTTGGCCGGCCACAATCATTACGAAGCCGACGTTTACGGCCAAGGCGCGAGCTACTGGTATTCAGTCGGCCTGTTCCTCGATGCAGCCGGCAATAACAAGTACGACGCCAATCAATACTGCCAAGGTGCCGGCATCCATCTCAGCAGCGGCGCGCTGGTGGACTGGGGCGGCAACAACACCTTCACCGCCGGCCACATCTGCCAAGGCGCGGCCCACGATTACTCCGTCGGCATGTTGATCAGCCACGCCGGTAACAACAAGTTTACCGGCGAGACGACAGCCCAAGGCGCGGCCATCAACAATTCCTTCGCCATGCTCCTCAACCATGCCGGCACCAACACCTACGTCGGCACCGACCCGAAACAATCCCAAGCCGCCGGTCACGATGGCGAAAAACGCGAGTACGGTTCCATCGCCTTGCTGCTCGACCTCGGCAGCCACGGTAGTTACTCGCAAGGCCAAACCAACAACGCCATCTGGCTGAAACCACTCTACGGCGCCGGCTTCGACGGCGAAGTTGCGCCCATCGCGCCCGACCGGGCGCGACCATACACGCCGGACTCGCCGCCCCCCCACTCTGACGGCCGCCTTAACAAAGTCGCGCCCGTTGATCCGAACCAGCCCATCGAACATCTCTTTCGTCTCGCCACCAGCGACCACCCCGAAGCCGGCAAAGCGTGGGACGAACTCAAGCAGCGCGCCATCGAAGCGCTCCCCTATTTAATCACCCGCCTTGCCAGCCCCAACATCATGGTCCGCATCAAAGTCGAAGAACTCGTCGATCATCTCAACACCAACTCCATCCCGCCCCTCATCGCCGGCATCCGCGCCGCAACCGATGACGATGTCGCCCGGCTCTGCTGTTATTACCTCGCCCGCTTTGACGAGAAAGCCCGTGCCGGCATCCCGGCCGTCTTGCCATTGCTCAACCGCGACAAATGCCGCACCACCGCCTTCTACACACTCGGCCACATGCACGCCGCCGAAGCCTTCCGTCCGGCCATGGCCGCCTTGAATGAATCACGGGAATTGGTTCGCCTTCGCGCCGCGCAAGCCCTCGGCAAAATCGGCGACCGCCGCGCCACCTCCGCCTTGCTCCAAAAACTCGACGACGAAATGTACGATGTCCGGTATGCCGCTGAAGACGCGCTCGTCAAATTCGGCCAGCCCAGCCGCGCGCCGTTGCGCGATGCCTACCGGCGCGCCACGCCACGCGCCAAACCGCACATCTTGGAAGCGCTCGCCAAGCTCGGCGACGAAACCGCATTGACCTTGGCCAGCGAGTATTACCGGAACGACAATCCACTCGTCCGCGCCGCCGTGATGAAATCGCTCACCGTCGCGCTTACAACGGCTACGGATCCCTCAGCAAAATAGCAGCGCCGCCTATGTAGCGGATGAAGCCCGCTCCGACCAATAGCCTGGCTGGCGCCTGCAATGCGCCACTGCGATAATCCAAACGCAATCATTCAGAAAAAGATAGACTACGATGTACGGGAAATGTTGTACCAGATAGCGGCGCGTGGCGTCGTTTCGCATCGGCCAGCGTTCCGGAAAGTGGCGGACAGATTCGATGGAGGCCTCCACTTCGCGGGCAAAATCAAATCCGAGTCCGGAACGTTTGTCTTCGTAATACGCTACTGCCTCACGGAGTTCTGCCTCGGCTTCGCGGAGGATGATGACCGAAGTCATTGCCGGTGAGGTTTCAATTTGGCAAAGACTTCTTCGGCAGGCCGCCCGGTGGCTTGTCCTTCGCGCACCATCTGTACGCGGCGCTGAATCTCCGCTTCTTGCTCTGGACTTAACGTGTAATCCACCGACCGGTCCAAGCTCAGGATTAAGTCATGGGCCAAACTCGCCCGTTCGCTGCTGGACAAGGCCAAGGCCTCGTCACGGACTTTCTCCACGGTTGTGCTCATATTCACATTCTACTTGAAAGCCATATCGCGGTCAATCGACTGATGGCGGTCGTGTTTCGCTCACCGTCGCGCTTACACCGACCGTGGTGCCCATGGCAAAATAGCGGCGATTGATTACCGCGTTGGCACCACGCTCCCGCCGGTTCCAAACTTGATTGGCTCGGCTTTTTCGAGCAGTTCCCAACTAACCTGAAAACCAATTTTCTCCGCAATTTCCTTAGCTTGGCGGAAGATGCCAAAACTGTCATCTCGCACAAGAAAGACAAGGTATTGATTTTGGGAATTTAGCTTCCGCAAAACTACTTGAAACTTACCATTGGGATCCAGCAGCGTATCTTTGTCGTCACCACGCACTCCCGGTTTTGGTTCGATCGCCATGATCATCGCCAACAAGTAACTGGGCAGCACCTTGTAATACGCATTCCCAACTTCGTTTGAGCTGAGGGCACCGAATCCGGTCGGGTCGCCACTTCTCACTTTTGGACTCAATGATGAAAGCATTTGCGTAACTTTCTCATCCAGCTCCGCCTTGTCGATGTAGAACACCTGCTCGTTGCGGCACTCGAAAAACATCGGTTGCCCATGCGGCGTGCCAATGTGGATCGCGGGCGGCTGCGAGAGTAATTGATGGCCGCTCGCTGTGGTTAGGATCTGCTGCGTCGCTGGCGGTGAAACGGTTTGCATTACCTGCGTCTGGCCGACCTCGTGTGAGGCTGCATCCCAATCCACCTTGAAATCCGCGCTGACAACATCGTAACCAACATCGATCTGGTGTGTGCCGACCATTTTGCGTACCTGACGAAACACCTTCACAGAATCTGGCCGGGCCATAACAACGACATATTGAGTCTGCTGATTGGATTGAATTTGATTCAGCAACTTTTCCACCGCATTATCCGGGAGCTGGAGCGCTTCCCAAGTAATGTTTGTCGAGCCGGGATACAAAGTGACGCCATCGTGATGACAGTCGATGTAGAACGGCTCTTTGGCTGTATCTTTGACTGCCAACTCGCCGTTCCGCATGGGGAAACACATCTTCCCCGCCGGGGCCGCCGCACTCAGTTCCTTGGTCATGGCCTGGATCTTCGGCATGATCTGCATCATCATCTTCTGACTCAGCTCCATTGACCGTCTCACCACTTCCGGCTGTTTCGTTATGAACGCCTGCCCGGCTGGTGATTTGTAGAAGGCGATCGCTCCTATCATCTCGTCCTCGGTAAAGGTCTCGGCATAGAGGGTGATGTAGTCGTCCTTGAGCTTGTCCCAACTGAATTCCTGGGCCAGCATGTCCATCATCTTGTCTTGCTGGCTGGACACATTCGCTGGCATGTTTGTCTGACCGGTTGCCTGCATCATCTTCTGTGTCTGGGCCGGGATCATCCGCTTGAACATCGCAAAAGTCTTCCCGACGTTTTCCTGCACGTTCATCAGGGTTAACAGTTCCTCGGCCAGCGCCCGGCGCGACGCCTCCTGCGCCTTGGCCCCTGTCACGCTCAACACCAATCCGACCGCAATCAATCCGATTATCTTTCGCATATCATTTCCTGTTTCATGTTAGCCTTCTCTCTGACTTATCGGGATTTTCCCGGCTCTTATTCAAGAGAAATAATCCGCTGCCTAGATGGTGGGCATCACATTACCGCCGCAAACGGGAATGTACGCGCCAGTGATGTAACCAGCCAAGTCTGACGCAAGAAACGCCACAGCATTCGCAATATCCTGATCGGTTCCCCAGCGTTTTAGCGGTACGGCGTTCAAGTATCCATCGGAGCGACCAGCAGCCGGCCGATTCTCGCTGACCGTCCAGCCGGGTGCAACCTGGTTGACGGTAATCCCGTGCGCGCCCACTTCCTTGGCCAACACGCGCAACACCCCATCCATGCCGCGCTTGCCGGCCACATAAGCGGACTGACTCGGCCAGTTTTGCATGGCACACTCGGTGTTGATGCCGATCACCCGTCCCCACTTCTTCACGATCATCGCGGGTACGAACGTTTGCGCTATCAGGACATTGTGCAGCACACAACTCTCGAACTGCGACCGGTAATCGTCAGCGGCTTGTTCGAGCACCGGTTTCCATTTGTACTGGATCACGGCGTTATTGACGATGATGTCGGGCGCGCCGAGTTGACGGACAACGGCATCCCGCATCCGCACCACGTCGTCCAGTTTCGTCACATCGGCCTGAACGGTGCACGACCGCGGCAATTCCTTTTGCAGCGCCAATGCTTTGGCCTCGGCATGATGATAATGAATCGCCACGCGCGCACCGCATTGGGTCAACGTTCGCGCCATCACGCGACCAAGCTCGCCCGAAGCCCCGGTCACCAGCGCCACTTTGTTGGTCAGATCAATTTTCATGCACAATTGTCCTTCTTGCGGCAGCGATTGTGAAACTGAATCATCAGTCCGTCAACCGAATACCACCGCTTCACAGGCTCATGCGGCTGGTGAAACACCTCCAAAATTGAAGGTTCTTGGATTGATTACAGCCGTTTATGGTTATGGATGGCTTGGAAAAGCCTGTTTTGGCTAAAATCGAGCTAAAAGCCGTTCCGACAAGACCTTTTGCAGTTCGGACATAACCTTGCCCAGCAATGAGCAAGGTTGCTCATTCGTTCAGCAAGGTTGCTCATTCGTTCAGCAAGGTTGTTCAGTCGTTCAGCAAGGTTGTTCAGTCGTTCAGCAAGGTTGTTCAGTCGTTGAGCAAGGTTGTTCGTTCACTGAGCAAGCTTGCTCAGTCGTTCAGCAAGGCTGCTTAGTCATTGAGCAAGGTTGTTCAGCCGTTGAGCAGGGTTGCTCAGCCGTTCAGCAAGGTTGCTCAGCCGTTCAGCAAGGTTGCTCGTTCATTGAGCAAGGTTGCTTTGCGACTGAGAAAATTGTTTCGATGACGGACTTAAGCTTGCCCAAACCGCCAAAGGTTCACTCGGTCAGCCTTCGGAGCGTCGGGGATGGACAAAAGCCAACTCCTAGTCCAAAATCTGCCACAACTGTGAACGAACACATGGACTCGCTCAAACAACTTGGCTCTGTCAATGTCACATAAACCGATCATGATCATGGGTTGCACCAGCGACGCTGGGAAATCCTTTTTGGTCGCCGCGTTGTGTCGGCATTTTGCCAATCGCGGGCGGCGGGTGGCGCCGTTCAAGGCGCAGAACATGAGCAACAATGCCGCGGTGACCGCCGCCGGCTTGGAAATGGGCCGGGCCCAGTATCTGCAAGCGTTGGCAGCCCGCGCGGTGCCGGCCGTTCAGATGAACCCGGTCTTGCTCAAGCCCAGTTCGGACACGTCCAGTCAGGTGATTGTCCTGGGCAAAGTCGACTCCGCGATCAGTGCCTTGCCATGGATGAACCGCAAAGCCCGGCTCTGGCCCATCGTCTGTGAGTCGTTGCATCAGCTCATGGCCGAGTACGACCAAGTCATCATCGAAGGCGCGGGCAGCCCGGCCGAGGTGAACCTGCGCCCGGGCGACATCGTGAATATGAGCGTGGCGCTGGAGTGTCAGGCCGATGTCTATCTGGTGGCGGACATTGATCGCGGCGGCGCCTTCGCGCATCTGCTCGGTACTTGGATGTGCTTGGCCGACGACGAACGCGCTTTGGTCCGCGGCTTTGTCCTGAACAAATTCCGTGGTGATCCCGCCTTGCTGGGGAATGCGATGGACTGGTTACAGGAACGCACCGGCGTCCCCACCGTTGCCATTGTCCCGCTAATCCGGCATCGGCTACCCGAGGAAGACACGCTCCATCATCGCGCCCAGCCGGTGCGCGGCAAAATCAACATCGCGCTGATTGCTTATCCGTACGCGAGCAATCTGGATGAGTTTGATCCGTTGGTTTACGAGGAAGGCGTCGTCGTGGTGCCGTTGCGCGACCGGCAATCGTTGCGGGATTTTCACGCCGTGATCCTGCCCGGCAGCAAGAACACTGCCGCCAGTCTTCGCTTCCTGCACGAAAGCGGTCTCGCCGCCGAAGTGCTGGACGCGGCGGCTAGTGGCGTGCCGGTCGTTGGGGTTTGCGGCGGTTTACAACTCTTGGGCCGGCACATTGCCGATCCGCATGGAATCGAAAGCGGCGATCAGCCGGGACTCGGCCTGCTCGACGTCACCACCACGCTCGCAATCGATAAAACCACTCGCCAATGCCAAGTCCGCTGGCTCGAAGGCGATCAGGTACAGGGCTACGAAATTCATCACGGCCAAACCGCCGCTGGTCCCCTCGCCCAACCGCATCTGGCCGACGGGCTGGGCTGGCAACAAGGCAATGTCTGGGGCGTTTATCTGCACGGATTATTTGAGAACACCGCCTATCGCCAACAGTTCCTCGCCCGTCTCGGTTGGCCGGGCCAGACCACGGACTGGCACGCCCGCTTGGACGCCGAGCTTGATCGCGTAGCCGAATTGGTGCACACGACCGGTTGGTTTCCCGATTAGGAATCTGCCCGGTCGCGGTTCAGTTCAGCAGCCGACCAGGCGGCTCGTCACTTGGCGGAACAACCGCCGCACATCTGGCATGCGCACCGTGCCGGCAATGAGCGTCAACGCGTTCGCCGCACCGCACGCCACGCCGTATCGAACCGCTTCCGGCATGGCCTTCCGCTGCTCCAACTGCCGGCAAATCCCAGCCGGCACCGCGTCGCCGCTGCCGATTGGAGTGACTGGCGTAATGCGCGGCGGCTGGTAATGCCAAACCTGTTCGCCAGTCACCAACCACGCCCCGGCGGCACCATGCGTGACAACGACATTCTGCGCACCAGCCGCAATCAATTTCCGTGCACCCGCCAGAATTTGTTTCTCAGTGCGGAACTTCTTGCCTCGCCCCGCTCGGAGCGGGGCAAGCGTGTTTTCCAATTCGTGAACGTTGAGCTTGGCGATCAATGGCCGAAACTCCAGCACGCCCAGCAACGGTTCGCGTTGCGAATCAATAATCACCGGTACACCGCGACTGGCAATGTCCCGGTAAATCTCCGGTGAAGCTCCCGGCATCAACGCCCCCGCAATCACCGCGTACCTGGCGCGCGCCATGCTCCGGTCAAGACCTCGAAAGAATTGCTGCCAGGCCTCACGCGCCGGCAATTGTGCTTCTTCGACCAATTCCGTAATCGTCCCGGTGGCGTGGTCAAAGAGCGTCGTGCAGATGCGTGTCGGTTGATTCGTGCGGATCAGTTTCTCCGGTACTCCTTCGCGGCGTAAACTGGTGGTGATGAATTTACCAGTCTCACCGCCGACAAATCCAAGCAGCAATGGCTGACCGCCAAGTTGCCGGAGCACGCGCGCCACGTTCGGTCCCTTGCCGGCAACCGACCGGTGAATCGCTGGCGAGCGATTCACTTCTCCCAGCGTGAATGATTTGAACTCGCGCAACTCCTGCAAGGCCGGTGTCAGGCCGATGCACAGGGTGGATTTCACTTAACTTTCTCCAACGCGATGAGCAAGTCACTCACCTGTTCCCACGGCGTCGCGCCGCGTTCGACCAACGCGCTCAGCAAAGCCGGCACTTCCCGTTGCGGTGTAAAGTCGCGGGCCTCAACTTGCCGTGTGTTCACCAACACCGGCTTACCGGCTTGCCGGGCCACGTCGAGATTCTTCACGTTGCCGGAACCGAACGGCACTTCACACACCACGATCACATCCGCCGCTTGCGCCAGTTGACCAGCCGCCGCAATCGTCGCGTCGCTCAATGGCGAAAATGGTTTCTCCAACGCCGTCGCGATCCCCAACGCCACGGCTGTTTGGGCATCGGTGTCGCCTTGGTTCAACGTCCCGCAACTCACCTGCCAGCCCGCGAGACAAAGCCGCCGCAACACTTCCACGCCGCTGCCGCCACCGCAAATCACATGCACCCGCTTGCCGGTCGGCGCGGTGGCGGTGCGGGTCGGCAAGATCATCAGAATGCCGGTGGGATCTCGACGCACCGCGAGTTTGCAGTGGTACGCTTCTTCCAGCAGATCCTCGCGCAACACCTCCGCCGGCGCGCCAACCGCCGCAATCCGCCCGTGGTTCAGCAGCGCCAGGTGCGGAAA
>Ga0118677_10013526_pt1 | contig 11711 bp, 13 predicted proteins | sample AliMusrvi5mmetaG_FD_86154 | JGI IMG/M metagenome (GOLD analysis project Ga0118677, IMG submission 86154) | reverse complement strand
GGGCAAGCCCTATCGCCAGCTGTTCCATGAATTCCAGGGCGGTTCGTCCACACCGGGCGATGTCGAAGGCTCGGGCGATGTGAAGTACCATCTGGGCGCCTCGTCCGACCGCGAGTTCGACGGCAGAAAGGTGCACCTGTCGCTGACGGCGAACCCGTCGCATCTGGAAATCGTCGACCCCGTGGTGCTGGGCAAGGCGCGCGCCAAGCAGTGGCAGTTGCACGATATCGACGCGCGCACTTCCGTGCTGCCGCTACTGCTGCATGGCGACGCGGCGTTTGCCGGCCAGGGCGTGGTGGCGGAATGCTTCGCCATGTCGGGCATCAAGGGTTTCCGCACCGGCGGCACCATCCATTTCGTAGTCAACAACCAGATCGGCTTCACCACGGCGCCGCAATATTCGCGCTCGTCCCCCTACTGCACCGACATCGCGTTGATGGTGCAGGCCCCGATCCTGCACGTGAACGGCGACGATCCCGAAGCGGTGGTTCATGCCGCGCGCATCGCCATCGAATTTCGCCAGAAATTCAAGAAGGACGTGGTGCTCGACATGATCTGCTATCGCAGATTCGGGCATAACGAGACCGACGAGCCGGCCTTCACCCAGCCGCTGATGTACAAGGTGATCAAGGATCACCCTTCCACCCTGAAGCTGTACGAAACCAAGCTGGTCTCGGAAGGCACCATCGACCAGGCCGAAGCCGATGCGATGCAGGCCGACTTCATCAAGGGGTTGGACGAAGAGTTCAATGTCTCCAAGGAATACAAGCCCAATCGCGCCGACTGGTTCGACGGCAAGTGGCAAGGCCTGGAAACGGCGCCCAAGAACAGCGACCGCCGCGGCGACACCGGCGTGGCCAAGGACACGTTGCTCAAGATCGGCAAGGCGCTGACCACCGCGCCGGACGGCTTCAACCTGCACAAGACCGTGGCACGCCAGCTGGACGCCAAGGCCAAGATGTTCGAGACCGGCGAAGGCTTCGACTGGGCCACGGCCGAGGCGCTGGCGCTGGGCACCCTGCTGGATGACGGCTTCTATGTCCGCTTTTCGGGCCAGGATTCGCAGCGCGGCACGTTCAGCCAGCGCCATGCGGCGCTGGTCGACCAGCAGACCGAGGAACGCTATTTCCCGCTGCAGCACATCTCCAAGGACCAGGGCTGCTTCGAGATCATCGACAGCCTGCTGTCCGAAGAAGCGGTGCTGGGCTTCGAATATGGCTATTCCACCGCCGAGCCCAAGGCGCTTGTGTTGTGGGAAGCCCAGTTCGGCGACTTCGCCAACGGCGCCCAGGTGGTGATGGACCAGTTCATTGCGTCGGGCGAAATGAAGTGGCTGCGCATGTCGGGTCTGACATTGCTGCTGCCGCACGGCTATGAAGGCCAGGGTCCGGAACATTCCAGCGCCCGGCTGGAGCGTTACCTGCAGCTGTGCGCCCAGGACAATATGCAGGTCTGCGTGCCGACCACGCCGGCCAACTATTTCCACATCCTGCGCCGCCAGATGCATCGCAGCTTCCGCAAGCCGCTGATCGTGCTGACGCCCAAGTCGCTGCTGCGCCACAAGAAGTGCACCAGCTTCCTGTCGGACATGACGCGCGGCACCTCGTTCCACCGCGTGCTGCGCGACCAGGCCGAAGTCGTGCCGGGCGCCACCAGCGTCCAGCTGGTGCCCGACAACGAGATCAAGCGCGTGGTGCTGTGCAGCGGCAAGGTCTATTTCGACCTGATGGAAGAGCGCGAAAAGCGCGGCGAAAACCGCATCCAGATCCTGCGCATCGAGCAGCTCTATCCCTTCCCGGAGAATGTGCTGGCCCAGGAGCTGAACCGCTTCCCCAAGGCCGAACTGGTCTGGTGTCAGGAAGAGCCGAAGAACCAGGGCGCCTGGACATTCGTCAAGCAGCGCATCGAAGACACGGTGACCAAGCTGGGCGGCAACGCGACTGTCCGCTACACCGGCCGCCCCGAATATGCCTCCACCGCCGCCGGCTTGATGAAGCAGCACCTGGCCGAACTGGCTGCCTTCCTCAACGACGCGCTTTCTCTCTAACAAGACCTTCAAGGTTCAAACATGACCGTCGAAATCAAAGTCCCAGCCATGGGCGAGTCCGTCACCGAAGCCACCATTTCCAAATGGTTCAAGAAGGAAGGCGAATCGGTGAAGCGGGACGAGCCGCTGCTGGAACTGGAAACCGACAAGGTGACGGTGGAAGTGCCCTCACCCGCCGACGGGTCCATTGAATCCATCACCGCCCAGGCCGGCAGCACCGTCGCGGTCGGCGCCCTGCTGGGCGCCATCGCCGAAGGCAAGGCGGGCTCCGCGCCCGCGCCCAAGGCGGCGGCGCCGAAAGCCGAAGCGCCCAAGCCCGCTGCGCCTGCCCCGGCTCCGGCTGCACCGAAGACCGACGCCCCTGCCATGCCGTCGGCCAAGCGCATTTCCGAAGAGTCCGGCATCGCCGTGTCCTCCGTCGCCGGCACCGGCAAGGATGGCCGCGTGACCAAGGGCGACATGCTGGGCGCGCTGGCGTCGCGCGCCTCCGCCCCGGCCCCTGCGGCTGCGGCCCCGGCCGGCCCGCGCCACAATGAAGCGCGCGAGGAACGCGTGCCGATGACCCGGTTGCGCAAGACCATCGCACTGCGCCTGAAGGAATCCCAGAACACCGCCGCCCAGCTCACCACCTTCAACGAAGTGGACATGACGGCGGTGATGGGCCTGCGCGCCACCTACAAGGACAGCTTCGAGAAGAAGCATGGCGTGAAGATGGGCTTCATGGGCTTCTTCACCAAGGCCGTTGTGGCGGCGCTGAAGGATCTGCCCAACGTCAATGCCGAGATCGAAGGCGACAATATCGTCTACAAGAATTACTACGACATCGGCATCGCGGTTTCGACCGAGCGCGGGCTGGTGGTGCCAGTGGTGAAGGGTGCCGACCAGCTGTCGCTGGCCGGCATTGAAAAGGCCATCGCCGATTTCGGCATGCGCGCGCGCGACAACAAGCTGAAGCTGGAAGAGCTGCAGGGCGGTACCTTCTCGATCACCAATGGCGGCGTGTTCGGCTCGCTGATGTCGACCCCGATCCTGAATTCGCCCCAGTCGGGCATCCTGGGCATGCACAAGATCCAGCCCCGCCCGATGGCGATCGGCGACAAGGTCGAGATCCGCCCGATGATGTACCTGGCGCTGTCCTACGATCACCGCATCGTGGACGGCCGCGAGGCCGTGACCTTCCTGGTCAAGGTCAAGGATGTCCTGGAAGATCCCCAACGCCTGTTGCTGGAAGTCTGATCCGGTCCAAAGTATTGAAAAAGGCGGCTTCCGAGCCGCCTTTTTTATTTCACGCGCGCTGTCGGAACGTCAAAGCTAGGATCGTCCTGTGACGGAACCTGGCGGAGAAACGCGATGGCCTATGTCGACGGTTTTGTGATTCCGGTGCCGGCGGACAAGCTGGACGAATATAAGAAGCTGGCGACATTGTGTGCCCAGGTCTGGAAGGAACACGGCGCCCTGAAATCGGTGGAATGTATGGGCGAGGATGCGCCCTACGGCACCCTGACCTCCTTCCCCCGCGCCGTGCAGGCCAAGGACGGCGAGATCGTGGTGTTTTCCTGGATCGTCTATGAATCCCGCGCCAGCCGCGATGCGGTGATGGAAAAAGTCATGGCCGATCCCCGCATGAAGGCGGTGATGGAAAACTCGCCGTTCGACGGCAAGCGCATGATCTTTGGTGGGTTCGAGCCCTTTTTGGGCCTCTAGGCGACGCGCTTGTCGAGCTGTTCCAGCTTGGCAAGTTCCACGTGCGCGCGCAGTTCGATCTGATCCAGCACATCCTGCAGCTTGGGATCGGCGAAGGCTTCGTGGCGGCGGGTCACCGCGGCGGCCAGCTTGTTCAATGTGGCGCGCGGAATCTCGCCGGCCAGGAGCCCGTCACGCACCGAATCCAGAAGGTCCAGCAGCTGCTCGGCATGGGCGACGCCCTTGGAGCGGCCTTGGGTGGAATCGTCCATGCCCTGCAGCATCAGGATGGAATCCAGCGCCGCGATGGGGCCGGGACCGGCCACGATCTGGCCATGGCTTTCCGGGGTTTCCGGCACAGTGAAGCCCGAACTCGGCGCCCCTGCGGGCGCCTTGCGCTTGATGGCCGACGTCTCGACGCGGCCGAGGCCTTTGATTTCCATGGGATTTGTCCCACTGCGACACACCAGCATCGCCGATCATGGTTAAGGAAGGGTTTAGCCGTCCCGCCTTGCGCCGGTTCGGGCCTGCAAACCCATGCTTTTCGCTGGCACAGGGCTTGAAAGGAACACACCGACATTACCAAGGAGAAGGGTTGCCCATGTATGGCGATCGCAGAACATCATTGACGATCATGCTGCTTGTGGCGCTGCTGGTGCTGGGCGGTGTGGCTTACTGGAAATTGCTCCGCAAGCCGGAGCTGGGTCCCTATGGCGCCATCGCCATGTCGGATTCCTCGCTGACCTATGGTGGGGCCTGGGGCTATCCCGACCCGATCGCCGCCTACAAGCGCTCGATCAGCGAATGCAACAAGGCCGCGGGCAATAACGACTGTGTGGTCAAGGTCACCCTGAAGGACAATTGCGGCGCACTGGCGATCAGCGTCGAACACAATGCCTCCTTCCTGGTGCAGGGCCGTGACCAGGTCACCGCCACCGCCACCGCGATGGAACAGTGCCAGGCATCAGGCGCCAGCGACTGCTCCATTCACGAGAATATCTGTTCCAGCAATTCGTAAAACCTGTCTCCAACAGGACATCAACGGCTCGCGCAGTCCTAGCTGCGCGGGCCACTTTTTTTGCCTCCCCCTCCGGCCTACGCATCGCAAGCGATGCTACAGCCACCTCCCCCGTCTGCGCGCTGACGCGCGCACGGGGAGAGGCAGATCTCTGGAATTCCTAGGCTCGGTGATACGGGTGACCGGCCAGGATAGTGAGGGCGCGATAGACCTGTTCGGTCAGCAGCGCGCGCGCCAGCAGATGCGGCCAGGTCTGAGGCCCGAACGCCAGACTGCGGCCCGCCTTCTTGCCCGGCAGCGCGGCCAACCCGTCAGGACCGCCGATCACGAAAGCCAGGTCCTTGGTGCCGACATCCCGCAGGCTGCCCAGCATCTCGGCGAAATCCTCGGATGTCATGCCCTTGCCGCGCGCATCCAGCAGCACCAGATGGGCGCCATCGGGAAGCCGCGCCGACAGGCGTTCGGCTTCGTCTTTCATGCGCGCGTTGACGTCGCGATGCTTGGACACCGGCAATTCCTCCAGCGCCACGGCGGTAAAGCCCATGTTGCGGCCCATCTTGCGGGCGCGGTCGCAGAAATCTTCGCACAGCTGGCCTTCCGGCGTGCCGCGCATGTGACCGATGGCATAGATCCAGAGGCGCATCTATTTACGCGCGCCGACCGACCACATGCCTTCCAGGTCGTAATATTCGCGCACTTCGGGGCGGAACAGATGCACGATCACATCACCGGCATCCACCAGCACCCAGTCGCCCTGTCCTGCGCCGCTGATCGGGCGCGTGCCGTAGCCGCTCTCCTTCAGCTTGCGCGCCAGATGGTCGGCCATGGCGGCGACATGGCGCGAGGACCTGCCGCTCGCAACCACCGCGGCATCACACAGCGCCGAGCGGCCTTCCAAATTGATGGTGACGATGTTCTCGGCCTTGTCATCGTCCAGCGACACCAGGATGCGCTTCAGCAGATCGCTTTGCGTCGGGGGCGCGACAACCTTCTTCGGCGCCGGCTTGGGCGTAGCCTTCTTGGCCGATTTCCTGACCGGTTTTTGGGCGGGTTTTTTGACCGGCTTTTTTGTGGGCTTTTTGGCCGGAGCCTTTTTGGCGGCTTTGGCTTTTTGCGCTTTCACCACCGGCTTTTTGGCGGCGGCTTTCTTGGCAGGCTTCTTCTTGGCTTTCAGGGGAAAAGTCCTTTGCGGTCAGGGCGTGAGGTTTAGCACGGCCTCGGCGGCGGCACCAAGGGCTCGGGCGCGAAGCTCTGTCGAGCTTTCGCGGGAACGTGGCCCATCCAGCACCAGCAGCGCAGGCGCCGATCTCAGGCTTCGCGCCATGCCCAGCCATCGCGTCAGGGGCGCGTGCAGGGAGGCCAGAACGGAACCCGGCCGGCGCACCACCACAATGGGCAGCTGGGCGGCGACATCCCGCCAGCGCCGCCAGCGCGAGAATTGTTCCAGATTGTCGCTGCCCATCAGCCAGATGAAGGTGACGCGCGGGAACCGGCGCTTCAGCGCGGTGACACTGTCGATGGTGTAACGGGTTCGCAAGCGCTGCTCGATCCCGGTGACGATGATGCGCTTGTCACGCGCCAACAGGCGCGCCCGCTTCAGCCGCACCGCCAGCGCGTCAGGCGCGGGCTTGAGCGGATTGCCCGGCGATACCAGCCACCAGACATAATCCAGCTTCAGCGCTTTTTTCGCGATGTCGCTGACATAGAGATGGCCGCCATGCGCCGGGTCGAAACTGCCGCCCAGCAGTCCGATGCGCATGCCATCGGCGATGGGGCCGGGTGGCCTGATCCAGCTCAAGGGCGCGTCTTCACGGCCGGGTTTGGCCATTGCCGCGCACCACATACTTGAAGGTGGTGAGCTGTTCGGCGCCGACCGGGCCGCGGGCATGCATCTTGCCGGTGCCGATGCCGATCTCCGCGCCCATGCCGAACTCACCACCGTCGGCGAACTGGGTGGAGGCGTTCCACAGCACGATGGCGCTGTCCACGCTGTTCATGAAAGCTTCGGCGGCCATGGCGTCTTCGGTAACGATGGAGTCAGTGTGATGGGAGCCGTAATGCTCGATATGCTGGATGGCTTGCTCCAGCCCGTCCACCACCCGCACGGCGATGATGGCGTCCAGATATTCAGTCTTCCAGTCTTCTTCGGTGGCGGGCTTGGCAGCGGGATAGACGGCGCGCACCGCTTCGTCGCCGCGAATCTCGCAGCCGGCCTTGACCAGGTCTTCCAGCACAGGAACGCCGTGCGACTTCAGCACGGCCTTGTCCACCAGCAATGTCTCGGCCGCACCGCACACGCTGGTGCGCCGCATCTTGGCGTTCAGCGCGATGCTGCGGGATTTTTCCAGGTCGGCGGCGGAATGGATATAGACATGGCAAAGCCCTTCCAGATGGGCCAGCACCGGCACCCGCGCTTCGTTGATGACGCGGCCCGTCAGGCCCTTGCCGCCGCGCGGCACGATCAGATCGACAGTGCCGCCAAGGCCTTCCAGCATCATGCCGACGGCAGCGCGGTCGGTGGATTTCACCACCTGGATCGCTGTCTGCGGCAGGCCGGCGGCCTTCAAGCCTTCGGCCATCGCCGCCTGAATGGCCAGCGACGAGCGGATGGAATCGGAACCGCCGCGCAGGATGGCGACATTGCCGGACTTCAGTGCCAGGGCGCCGGCATCCGCCGTCACATTGGGGCGGGATTCATAGATGATGCCGATGACGCCGATGGGTGTGGCGACGCGGGCGATGTCCAGGCCATTGGGCCGCGACCAGCGCGCCAGTTCGCGCCCAACCGGATCGGGCAATGCGGCAACGGTTTCGATCCCCGCCGCCATGGCTTCGATGCGCGCATCGTTCAGCATCAACCGGTCCAGCAGGGGCGCGGCCATGCCTGCGGCCTTGGCCGCTTCGATGTCGCCCTTGTTGGCGGCCAGGATTTCGGCGGCGCGGGAACGGATGGCGGCGGCGCCAATGGTCAGCGCCTTGGTCTTGGCGTCGCTGCCGGCTTCGCGCATGGCGCGGGCCGCATCGCGCGCGGCGGCGCCCACCGCCATCATTTCGGCGGCCAGTGCGTCGGTGGAATTATGAACCGTCATGTCCATTTCCCGTCAGGATCAGGTCGTCGCGGTGGATCATCTCGTCTCGCCCACGATAGCCCAGAATGGCCTCGATTTCGACCGTGCGTTTGCCGGCGATCCGCTCTGCGTCGGACGCATTATAAGCCGCCAACCCACGGGCAATTTCGCGTCCGTCCCGGTCCTTGACCACCACCGCATCGCCGCGCTCGAACCGGCCGTCGATCTGGCGGATGCCGGCGGGCAAGAGGCTTTTGCCGTCTTTCAGGGCGCGCACGGCGCCCTCGTCGATCACCAGCGCGCCTTCGGGACGCAGCACACCGGCGATCCAGCGCTTCTTGGCGGCGGCAGGCGTCAGGCTGGCGCGGAAGATGGTGTGCTTGGCACCGGTCTGGATCGCCGACAGCGGATTGAGGCTTTCACCCTTGGCCAGAATGACGTCGCAGCCCGCGCCCATCGCGATCTTGGCGGCGATCAGCTTGGAGGTCATGCCACCGCGCCCAAGACCCGAGATGGAGCCGCCGGCCATGGCCTCGATCTCCGGCGTGATGGCGGCGACTTCGGGAATATGCTTTGCAGAAGCGTCTTTGCCCGGATCGGCTGTATAAAGCCCGTCCACGTCCGACAGCAGCACCAGCCGGTCCGCGCCGATCATGGAGGCGACGCGCGCGCCCAGCCGGTCATTGTCACCGAACTTGATCTCGGCAGTGGCGACCGTGTCGTTTTCGTTGATCACCGGCACCGCGCCCAGGTCAATCAGGGTGCCAAGCGTGGCGCGGGCGTTGAGATAGCGGCGGCGTTCTTCGGTATCGCCAAAGGTCAGCAGCACCTGGGCGGCGACGATGTCCCGGCTGGCCAGCATGTCGGCATAGGCTTCGGCCAGGCGCACCTGCCCGGCCGCCGCGGCGGCCTGGCTTTCTTCCAGCCGCAGCTCGTCGCACAGCGAGGCCAGCCAGTCGCGGCGCAGCTCGCCCTTGGCCGCGTCCACCAGCAGCGCGGACCCGACCTTCACCACAACCAGTTTGGCGCCGGAGAAAATATCGCTCATCGCTTGCCTGATTTGCGCGCGCGCTTGGCGGTCCGGCTCAGCGTCCTGGGCTTGGCCTTGGCCCGCCCGATAGGCCTGGCGGCTTTCGCCTTTGCCGTTTTACCCTTGGGCCGGATTTTTTCCTCTTCAAGCTTGGCCTTGGCCGCCTTGGCCTTGGCAAGGCGCAAACCTTCCTTGGGGCCGAGCTTTTTCGGCTTGGGCGTTTCTGCCTTGGCGAGAAATGCTGCAACGACGGTCTTTTCCGGCTTGGCGGTCTTGACTGCCTTGGGCCTGGCAGACATGGGTTTCCTGGGCTCTTCGGTCAGGCGCGCCTTGGCCACCACCGGCGCGTTGTAATTCACCGTCTGGCGTTCATGGCGGGTGCGGGGCGCGCGCTTTGGCTGCGCATAATGGCGTTCTTCGGCCTGCCGGAAGCGGCGCCGGTTGATCTGCTCCGCCATGGCGCGCAGCACGGTGTTGATGCCGGCGCCGCTGACACCGGAAATCACATGCACCTTGTGGCCGCAGGCCTTCTCGAGCGCCGCGCGTTTCTTGGCCAGATCCTTTTCGGGAATCGCGTCCACCTTGTTCAGGGCCACGATCTCGGGCTTGTTTTCCAACCCATTGCCATAGGCTTCCAGCTCGGCGCGGATGGTCTTGTAGGTTTTGGCCACCGCATCGCCGGTGCCGTCGACCAGATGCAGGATGGACGAGCAGCGTTCGGCATGGCCCAGGAAGCGGTCGCCCAAGCCTACTCCCTCATGTGCCCCTTCGATGAGCCCGGGCAGGTCGGCCAGCACGAAATCGGTCTCGTCGATCTTCACCACGCCCAGCTGGGGTTCCAAAGTCGTGAAAGGATAATCGGCGATCTTGGGCCGCGCCGCCGAGACGCGGGACAGGAAGGTCGACTTGCCGGCATTGGGCATGCCGATCAGCCCGGCATCGGCGATCAGCTTCAGCTTGAGGATGAAGATGCGTTCTTCGGCGGGCAGGCCGGGCAGCGCGAATTCCGGCGCCTGGTTGGTGGAACTCTTGAAATGATAATTGCCGAAGCCGCCATTGCCGCCCTTGAGCAGGCGGTAGCGCATGCCCGGCGTGGCCATGTCGATGATCAGGGTCTCGCCGTCTTCTTCGTAGATCTCGGTTCCGACCGGCACCTTCATGACGGCATCGTCGCCATTGGCGCCGGTCATCACCTTGCCCTTCCCGCCTTCGCCGCTCTGGGCCTTCACATGCTGCTGGAAGCGGAAATCGATCAGGGTGTTGAGATTCTCCACCGCTTCGGCGATCACATCGCCGCCGCGACCGCCATCACCGCCGTAAGGTCCGCCATACTCGATGAACTTCTCGCGCCGAAAGGCGATGCAGCCGTTGCCACCGGCTCCGGACTGGGCATACACCTTTGCGACGTCGAGAAAGCGCATCTACTTTTTTCCTTTGGTCGCACGGCCTTGACGCTACGCTGGCCGTGCTCCCGGGGCTCGTTAAGCGGCCTGTTTTCGCAGGAAATCCGCCCGCGTCAACAGCATGTCATGGCACAGGACTTCCATGCCCCGGGCCCGGCAAGCCCGCATATTCGAACCATTGTGGCGCGCCCCCAGCTTGGCCAGGACGTGGCCGGAGGCGGCATTGTCGTAGAACCAGCCGGCATGGACGGTTTCCAGTCCCAGCGCCTCAAAGGCGTATGTCACCAGCCGATGGGCCGCCTCGGTGGCATAGCCTTGGCCCCAGAAGGGCTTGCCCAGCCAATAGCCGAACTCATAGTCATCTCCGGCATGCAGCCCCGTCAGGCCCATGAACACCCCGTCTTTCTTGCGGGTGATCACGAAGCGGTGGGGCTCACCCGCCGCGACAAAGGCTTCGGCATCGTCATCCGCGTAAGGATGCGGCACGCGTGACGTCATCCGCGCCACGTCGTAATCGCTGAGCCACGCCGTCATGCTTTGAATATCCCTGGGGCCAAGCGGCCGCAGGATCAGTCTGTTTGTCTCCAGGATGCACATGTCATTCCCCGCTCGTTCCTTTCGATGCGAGGAATAAAAAAGGGAGATGGCGGACCATCTCCCTCGCAACAATGGGCCGCCAATTTCTTGGCGGCCTATGTCTTCAGCCGCCTATTCTGCCGCAATCTTCATCGCCGGATTCGCGTGCGAGACTACGGACACGAAGGTACGGCGCTTGTAGCCGGTCTTGAACGAGACATGGCCGTTGCGAAGGGCAAAGAGGGTGTGGTCCTTGCCCATGCCGACGCCTTCGCCCGCATAGAACTTGGTACCGCGCTGGCGAATGATCACGTTGCCGCCGGCGACCTTTTCGCCGCCGAACAGCTTCACGCCCAGCATCTTGGGATTCGAGTCGCGACCGTTGCGCGAAGAACCGCCTGCTTTTTTATGTGCCATACGACTAGTCCTTTAACCGGCGGTGATGCCCAGCACCTTCACGGTCGTGAAGTGCTGGCGATGGCCACGCTTGCGGTGGGTGTTCTTGCGGCGCTTCTTCTTGAAAGCGATGACTTTCTCGCCCTGGCCGTGCTCGACGATCTCGCACTGGACCGAGGCGCCCTTGACCAGCGGCGCGCCGATCTTGGGGCTGTCGCCGCCCAGCATCAGGACTTCGAGGTCGAGCTTGGCGCCAACGTCACCCGCAAGTGTTTCCACCTTCAGGACGCTGTCCTTGGCCACTTTATACTGTTTTCCGCCAGTGCGGACGACCGCGTACATGGTCTAAACCTTTGAAAATAATTGTTTATCTGAGGGAGCGAGTCCCCCGGAGAGCGGCGGAATATACGCAAAGAAGCTGTGGGGTCAAGGACCGGCTTTTGCTGCCCTTTTTTGGCGTTCCGCCACCTGCCCCATCACCGCCCCCACC
>Ga0118677_10013525_pt1 | contig 11713 bp, 9 predicted proteins | sample AliMusrvi5mmetaG_FD_86154 | JGI IMG/M metagenome (GOLD analysis project Ga0118677, IMG submission 86154) | reverse complement strand
ATGGAAGAGCGCGCGGCGGAACTATATCAGCAGGGGAAAATTGGCGGTTTTTTACACCTTTATATCGGGCAGGAAGCGGTCAGCACAGGCCTGATTTCGCCGCGTATACCCGCCGACCGGGTAATCACCGCTTACCGCGACCACGGCGTCGCCTATAACTGTGGAATTTCCGCAAAGCAGATTATGGCTGAATTATTAGGAAAAGCCACGGGAATTTCCGGAGTCAAAGGCGGGTCGATGCATCTGGCAGATGTCACAAAAAATTACTGGGGAGGTCATGCCATTGTCGGCGCCCATTTACCGCTTGCGGCTGGCCTGGCATTGGCGGACCAGTATAAAAAACAGGCTGCGGCCACGATTTGCATGTTCGGGGACGGAGCGACGAATATTGGCTATTTCCATGAGGCGGTCAATTTATCCAAGGTCTGGAATTTGCCAGTGCTCTGGGTTTGTGAAAATAACCGTTATGGAATGGGAACATCAATTGCGCGTGCGTCAGCCGTGGGCGAAATTCGCCAAAAAGCTGAAGGGTACGGCATGAAAAACAACGTGGTCGATGGTATGGACCTGATGGCTGTTTATCATATGGCCGATGCCATGCTCACAGACATCCGGGCAGGTAACGGCCCCCAGTTTCTGGAAATTGAAACCTACCGTTTCAGGGGCCATTCCATGGGTGACCCTGAACGCTACCGCAAACAGGCTGAAGTACACCACTGGCAGGAAAATGATCCCATTGGCTTCTTCCAGCGTTACCTGGTTGAGAATAATATCAGCACTGATGATGAACTGGAGCAGCAGGCTCAATTAGCTGAAAAAGAAGTACAGGAAGCGGTTGAATTTGCTGAATCCAGCCCCGAACCGGGTGAAGAAGAATTATTCCGTCACATCTATGTTGAAGAATAAAGAAAGAGAGATCATTATGGCAAGAATTACCATGCGGGAGGCCATTTCCCAGGCGTTATGGGAAGAGATGGAACGGGATGCGAATGTATTTATCCTGGGCGAAGAGGTGGGCGTCTGGGGGGGGACTTATGCGGTAACGAAAGGCTTTTACGACCATTTTGGCCCTGACCGGGTTAAAGATACTCCCATCTCCGAAGCGGCCATCATCGGCGCGGCAATTGGATCGGCGGCTGCAGGGCTGAGGCCTGTGGCTGAATTAATGACGATTAATTTTGCGTTTTCCGCCATGGACCATATCGTCAACGAAGCGGCCAAAATGCATTATATGTTTAATGGACAAATGGTTTTACCGATGGTCATCCGCACCGTGGGCGGCGGCGGCAGGCAGCTCGGTGCGACGCATTCGCAAACGCCCGATGCTGTCTTTGCCCATTTTCCCGGATTAAAAGTGGTTGCCCCGGGCACGCCTGCAGATGCCAAGGGGATGCTGAAAGCGGCGATTCGCTGTAACGACCCGGTCATGTTCATTGAACACTCCACGCTTTACCAGGTGCGCGGTGAAGTGCCCGAAGGGGATTATATTGTCCCGCTGGGAAAATCGACCGTACAGCGCCCCGGCACGGATGTGACGATCGTCACTTACAGCAAAATGTTGGAAATCAGCCTGAAAGCGGCAGATGAATTAGCCAAGGAAGGCATCCAGGCAGAAATTGTTGACCTGCGCTCTTTACGCCCGCTGGATATGGAACCCGTGATCACCTCCTTTAAGAAAACCAACCGCGCCGTGATTGTTGAAGAAGGTTGGAAATCCTTTGGAGTTGGGGCTGAGGTTATGGCAAGGATATATGAAGAAGCTTTCGACTACGTGGATGCCCCGATCATCAGGGTTGCCCAAAAAGAGGTCCCGCTCCCCTATAACCGCACACTGGAACAAATGGCATTGCCCCAGGTTGCCGACGTGATTAAAGCCGTTAAGGAGGTACTCTAATGGCAGAAACTGTATCCATGCCCAAATTGGGGTTTGATATGGCTGAAGGTACCCTGGTGAGGTGGGTAAAGGCTGAGGGGGAAGCCGTTTCAAAAGGCGACGTGCTGGCGGAAATTGAAACAGACAAGGCGACCGTGGAAGTAGAGACCAGCCATTCAGGGGTCGTGGCGCGCCATCTTGTCAAAGCAGGCGCCATCGTTCCGGTTGGAAAGCCGATTGCCATCATTGGGCAGCCCGGAGAAGTAATACCGGGGGAGGATAAACAACCTGGTGCAGTTGAAAACAAACCCGCCCCGGCGGTTGCGGCAAGTGTGGAAAGTTCAGCGAGCCCGAAACCCGCTGGGTCTCCGGTGATTAATTCGGGCGACCGGATCCTGGTTTCTCCGCTTGCGGCCCGCCTGGCAGTGGATAAAAATATCGACCTGCGCCGGGTTAAGGGAAGCGGTCCGGGCGGAAGGATAGTGAGACGTGATATAGAAGGCCTGGGAGCTGCACTTCCGGGTTCTCAGGCGGTTATTGCGCCGCCGGTTGCGGTAAGCGCCAAGCCAGCCAAACCCGTTACACCCGCCCCGATTTGGACGGGTGGGAATAACCAGGCAAACGACGAAGCAGTGCCCATGGATAAACTGCGCACGATTATTGGCCGAAGAATGGTTGAATCAAAACAGCAGGTGCCCCATTTTTATGTGACCCACGAGTACGATGTGGCAGCGCTGCTCAAACTGCGGAAAGAAGTCAATGCACACCTTCCTGATGATCAGAAAGTCTCAGTCAATGACTTTATCGTCAAGGCCGTGGCCCTGACATTGCGGCAGTACCCCAATATAAACGCTTCCTTGGATGGCGGACGGATTATCCGCCACGGGCGCGTGAATGTGGGTGTGGCTGTTGCCCTGGAAAGCGGTTTAATTACCGTAGTGTGCAAGGACGCGGATATCAAACCCGTCAGGCTCATTTCGGCTGAAATCAAGGAAATGGTCAGCAATGCGCGAACGGGGAAGGTAAAACCGGAACATATTGAAGGGTCGACTTTTTCCATATCAAACCTGGGAATGTTTGACGTTGAGCATTTTGTGGCCATTATTAATCCACCTGAGGCTGCCATCCTGGCTGTGGGTTCGGCGCGCGAAGTGCCTGTGATCAAGGACGGCGAAGTGAAGCCAGGGACGCGCATGAAAGCAACAATCTCCTGCGACCACCGGGTGACGGATGGGGCAGAAGGTGCGCGCTTCATGCAGTCACTTGCGGGTTACCTGGAAACGCCGATTCAATTGCTGTCCTGAAAACGAATTGTTAGATGCAACCGCCCGAATTCGGGCGGTTTTTTTAATTTGTCTTTTCGTATAAATTGCGGTAGGCATTGATGAAACTGGCAATATTCATCACGTAATCGCGCGTTTCAGAATAGCGGATGACCTCGATAAACAGGTCGGGATCATTTTGCGAATTATTGATCCACTGCTGGGTTTCCTTGCCGGGCCCGGCGTTATATGCCGCAAGCATCTTGTAGAGGTCATCTCCAAAATAATTGCGCTGGTGGGCAAAATAACTGGCTCCCAGACGGATATTAACAATTGGACGCATCAGATCTTCATCACGGAAATCCTTGGGGTAATTGAGTGTTTTGGCCTGTTCTTTGCCTGTGGCAGGCATGAGCTGCATTAATCCCATTGCCCCGGCGGACGAACCAGCAAAACCTTCAAAAAAGCTTTCCTGCCGAATCAGGCTGAGCAAAACAAGCGGATCGAGCTGGTTCTGGTCGGCGGCAGCCTGGACAATTTCAGGATAATAAATTCCAAAACGAATATGGTTAAAATAAATGGGGGCGTTGCGCGTGCTGTAATCGTCCATCCCGGCCAGGTCCAATATCTGGCGGCTGATCAGAATGGCAGGTTTGTAAAGCCGGCGCTCCATCAAATGGTTCAACAGCTGGTAATTGCTGACCGGGTCCTGGGTTATGGCATTGCGAACCAGATCATATTCGGCAGCTGCTTTGGTATAAAAGCCCAATTCCCAGTAAGCATCAGCCAGCTGGATGTGGGGGTTATCCTGGAGTGTACCCATACCGGACAGGTTTGTTGAAGCAGGAATGGTAAATGTATCATGGACCCATTTTTCAGCCAGGGGGCGGTCATTATCCAGGTTGTAATTAAAATCATACTGGCCAAATTTAGCGAGGGGCGTCAAATTTAACAGCAATTCGCGGCAGCGGGAGCCGTAAAATCCATCGGAATCTTTTTGCGCAGCCTGGGTCCAGGTATCGCGCGCATCTTTATCTTTTCCCAGTTTTTGCTGGCTTTTCCCAATCCACAACAAGGCGCCAGCCTGGTCATCCGGCAGGGTGGATAAAACCAGGTAACGCTGAAAAATGGTGAGCGCTTCATTATATTTTGATAAACGGTACTGGGTAATGCCTGCGAGGAAGAGCCCGCGGCTGCTCATGCTCCCGTTGGGATAATCCTTGATCATGCGCTCCCAGGTTGCCTCTGCTTCGGGAAGGTTATTGGCGCGTTCCTGCAAGCGGCCAATCTGGAAGAGAAAATCAGATGCCTGGTCAGATTTCGGGTAGAGACTGACATAATTCTGCAAGGTCTGGGAGGCCTGGTCAAAGCGGAAGAGATAATACCAGAGGACAAAAGCCTTGTTTTGCCATGCGTCCAGCCAATGCTGGTTATCAGGATGGTCATTGATCAATGCCGTATATTCATTCACGGCGGTCGTATAATCGCCCATAGATTGGGCTGCCATGGCGCGATAATAATGCGCGGAACCGTCGTGCTTCGGGTCGCTTAAGATGTACTTGTTGAGGGCATCAATGGCAAGCCCATATTGCCCAACGTTGTAATCAATGATGCCGCGGTCAAGGTCGCTCACGGCCTGGTTATCGTTCACGAGAGCTACGAGCGCAGAATAACTATCATACGCCGAAGGATAGTTTTTGACCGAATCCTGGAAACGTGCATAAGCCTGTTCCGGCATGTTAAGCGCCAGGTAAGCGCGCCCGGCCAATAAATTAGCCGTGGATTTGGTGTAGTCATTTTTTGTTTCGCTATAAAGATTCATGAAAATTTTTACGGCGCCTTGCTGGTCGCCGTTTGCTGCCAGTGCCTGGCCGACCTGTAATTGAATGTCGGTTGTATCGCCTGTTTTTGTTGCGGACATGGCAGCTTCATAGGCCTGGATGGCGCCAGGTAAATCTCCAGATGCGCTGAGCGCATCCCCGCGCAGACTGTCGACATAGGCGTCGAGGGCGCTGGGATGGATGGACACATATTTGGCGTAGGCTTCAGCGGCCTGCTTGTATTGCTTAAGCGCGCCATAAGCCTGCCCCAGGTAAAAGACAGCCGGCGCATAACTGCTCGTATCCGTGTAATATTCGATCACGGTGATGAAAGCCTGGGTGGCGGTTTTATAATCGCCCTGCACCATATGCACACGGCCGATGCCAAGTTGAGAGGCCGCCCGCAGTTCAGGGTCGCCAGTCTGGTGCATTACGGTATCAAATTCGGTATTGGCAGTATCAAAATCCCCATAAAAATAAGATAACTCGGCCTCTTTAATGCGTGTGGACGGCACCGGGGTGGCCGTTGGGGTGGGAAGCGGGATTGGTGTTGGCGCAACGGTCGATTGGGGGGCGATGGCGGTCGGCGGATTGGGGGAATCAGAAGTCCCTGAAAGGGGACTGCAGCCTGTTATAATGATAGAGAATGCAAGGCTGAAGGATATCAAAGCTTTAGTAGGCATGTTGAACTTATAACTGATGTAGGGCACGGTGTCAATCCTTTGACAAAAAATAGCATGCATGTTAAACTAAATTGTCTTTGTGACCCCAACGCTCTCGCCAGAGGGCGTTTTTAGTGTATAAATGCACCACTTAAGGATGATGTTTAGTATATGCGAACGCTTGAATGGGATTATTTGCATAATGAACTAAAAATGATCGACCAGCGCCTGCTGCCCAACCCAACCCAGCCGTTGGAGCTGTGCGGTTTGCAATTCCACCTCTATCATGTTCCCGGCCATTCTTCGGATAGCCTGGTGTTCCACTTGCCGGACCACGCACTGGCGTTTTCCGGCGACACCCTGTTTGCCGGTTCCATCGGCCGCAGCGATTTGCCGGGCGGGAGTCAGCGTATTCTGTTAGAAGGAATCGCCCGCCATCTGCTCACCCTGCCGCCGCAGACCCGTCTGTTGCCCGGCCACGGTCCCGCCACCAGCGTCGGTGAGGAAGCCGCTAACAACCCTTATCTAACGATCTAGCCGCGGCTCATCCTCGCATGGCATGCGATGGGAGTGGGTATAGACGAGGGTGCAACCACCGGACCACAGGGTGGCGAGCAGCGGCGCGGCGAGTTGCGGCGCGTGCGCCGCCAAACCTAACACCGGCGCCCATGCCGCCACCAATCCCAGCGTGGTGAGCCACAACACGAGTCGCCGCCAAGTGCTCGGCACCTCGAGCATGACAAAGGCCAGCACGTAGCTGAGCAGCGCGGTGGCCAGCCACAGCGCCCATGCCGGCAAGGCTTTGGGAAACCCCACCGTGGCCTCCGGTTGGATGGCACGGCGCAGCCAATCGGCCGCCGCCGCGTCCGCCATGTCCGTTAGACCCAGGGCCGCTAGGCCGGCGGCCAACACCAGCGCCAGGCTGCCGATGAAAGCGGTGGTGGCCAGGACATGACCCGGGGCGTGGTGGAAGTGGTTGGCAGGCATCGTCGCGGGCTGAGACTAGGGCTAGGGCCGCAATAATCAAGCGTTGGCTTTAACCTGGCAACACCCGCAAGCCTGTGGCGTGTCGCCCGACACTGTCGGTTTAGAAAGAAGATAGAAACCACAACCGAGCCCGGCGAGATAGCCGGCCTGACTACTTTTCAAATATCCGAAACTTTAACATTTCCAAGCGCGGCGTTTTGTGGTTGCATTGTGCTATGACGTTCGCAAGCAAGATCACCTTGTCGCGTTTGCTGCTGGTGCCGGTGTTCGCCGTGCTGGCAATTTATTATGGTCACAGCGTGGCGGACAAAGCGCCGCTCGAGTGGCTGCGCTGGTGGGCGTTGGTGGTGTTTGTGACGGCGGCGGCGAGCGACGGGCTGGACGGTTGGATCGCCCGGCGTTTCAACCAGCGCTCACACTTTGGAGCAATCATCGACCCGATCGCCGACAAATCCTTGCTACTAACCGCCATCATCACCCTCACCCTCGTGGACTGGGGACCACACCACTGGCACCTGCCGCTGTGGTTCACAGCGTTGGTGATCGTGCGCGATTGCATTATTTTGGGCGGCATCAACGTCCTGCATTTCTCCGGGCATCAAGTACACATTGTCCCTCAATGGAGCGGCAAGGTGTGCACCGTTGCGCAGATGGTGGCTATCGGGTGGGTCATGCTCAAGGTGGTGCCATTTTCACCAATCTATCCCTGCATCCTAGCCTCCGTTTGCACCGTGTGGTCCGGCGTGGATTACGTCCGCCAAGGGGTGCGCATCCTCCACGAAAGTGGCCAGTCCGACGTCTGACAGAACTCAGTGTTCGATCTCATTTTCGACAACGGAGCAAGCAAGTCGGGTTCCCGAAGTGTCGGCTCCGCACCACAGCGGGCAAGCCAGCCCCCTCCCGGGCGGTGGCAAGCCACCGCACTCCTAGGCGAGCCGAACATCGGAGAAGCGCCGACGTCCTTACAGGTTCCATTGGAGGGCCCAGGCGGCGGGCAGGCGCAGGGGTTTGCCTTCCGGCATGGAGACTAGGGCGAGTGCCTGACGCGCGGTGACGAGCGTTTGGCCGTCAGCTTCGCGGATCATCTCGAAGGCACACCAGAAGCGGGCGCGGGAAATTTCATCGAGCCGACCGCGGATGACCAGCCAGTCGCCGAGACGAGCCGGGCGCTTGTAATCAATCTCGGTGCGGGTGACCACCGGGTATTCGCGCGTGTCGGCCATGTTTCGCAGGTTCATGCCCATGAGGGCGGCGAGGCGGGTGCGGCAGGTTTCGATCATGCGTAAATAGGCGAGGTTGTGGACGACCCCGCCGCAATCGGTATCGAAAAACATCACTTCTTCACGGGTTTCAAGCTGGGGAGGGGTGCTGCGCATGGCCTGAGCATGCCGGAGTCTGGAGAAATTCGCAATCCTGGCTTGAATCCGCGCCGATTGATATCATAATCCCGCAACGATGAGGCTGCCGAACATACCAACCCTTCTGGGGATTTGCGCCGGACTGCTGGGGGCACTCCCGTTGCAGGCGCGGTATTTCGTCGCTCCTGCCCCCGGCCCCTTGGTGTTCCGGCGCGACCGCTTGCCGCTGGATGCGGACACCATGCTCGGTCTGGCCAAGCACATGTGTACCCTGGCTCAAGCCCAGGGTGGCGAAAACCCCTTGCAGCGCCGCAGCGCAGCCCAAATGCTCGCCCTCGCCCTCGCCTTGCAGCCAGGCAATCCAGACGCCCGCAGGCTGTTGGAAACCTTCGCGAAGGAGGAACCCAAACCTGGTGGTGACGCAAAGCTGCTAGATTCAGCCCGCAACCAGGGCTGGCAGATCCTCCGCTGGCTGGAGACGGCGGGCGCGGGTACAGATGCCCATGCGTTCGCGGCTTGCCTCGGCGACGTCATGGCCATCGCCGAACCCCAGCACCCGCACGCTGAGGAATTGCGCCAACTCGGCGAACAAGGTGCTTGGGGTGGCTGGGTCGAGCCGCTTGAAGCATTCAGCAAGGTTGATCCCGTCGTCAAGAACACTCCTCCAAAGCCAGACCACACACGCCCTGTAGAACCACCCGCCGCAGCCAAGAACCCAATATTGCTGGCGACGGCGGTGGTGACCACGCCGCTGTGGATCAGTGAAAAAGCAACTGGCTCGACTGTCATGCGGGCGCTGCCAATTCACATGACAGCCAAGATGAAGGACGGCTACGCCAAAAACGACCCGCTGGTGTGTACCTTGGATTTGGCGCGATCTCCGGTGTGGAATCCGTTTAGCGCGACGAACGCTACCCTTGTCACCGCGCTGACCAAAGACTACGGAAAATTACCGACGGGCGTGGCGGTGGCCTTGGTGTGTGGCGAGAATGTGGACTATCTGATGGAACGCAACCGCGGTGCCATTTCCGCAGCGGCAGCCGTATTGATGAACGCCGCCATCACGGGTTGCGAACCCAACGCCACCGTTATTGGCGAAGTCCAAGCGGATGGTTCATTGAAATTGGGGCCGCTTTTCTGGGAAAAACTCCGCTGCCTCGCCGATGGCCCCGGCGGCCGGTTGGTCGTGCCGACCGAGGCGGAAAATTACCTACCAGGGATTCTTGCCCTCGAACAACCCGGAGTTTTTCTCAAATACGAAATTCTGCTTGCTGCCAACCTCCACGAACTCATTGAACGTAGCTCCAAATCCCCCGGTCCAGAATTGGCCAAACTCTCCGCCAATTTCCTCGAAGTCCGCTCCAAGCTCGGCAATCAACGCATCACCGAGTATCTCGCCAACCGCTTTGTGCGCCAACGCCTCAGTGAGATCGTCCGCGAGGCATCCTTCCATGCCTCCGCCCGCATGCTCGTCATCCAGGGCTCCGGCAAGCGGCCCGCCATGCTTCCGCGCAACATTCTCGCCAACGAATTGCGCCGCTTGATCCGCCCCATGGCTTGGATCGCATCCCATCAGGTCGAATCCCTCCAAACCAAGCCCCTGAATGACACCTATGAGGCGTGCCTCCAGGACGTGGAGCACCTCGAGCGCTACGTGGAGATCAGCGACCGCGAACTTTATACCCAGGTACACGATATGGTCCTCGCCATCCGTGCCCTGACCCGCGCGACCCGCGGCCGCTATTACGATTCTAAAACCTACTTTGTACCTTGGCGTGGTGAATTCAATACCTTTTGCCGAACCTATCAAAGAGGCAACGAGTTGCTCAATCAAGTCGCTGGGGACGGATGAACCGAAACTACTGGGGTTTCCTATCGTTTCAGTGAAGGCTGATTTTGAATGGATGATCAAAGGACGGGCTTCCGTCGTGCGCCGCAGCGGCACTTGCGTCGATTCCGGCTTGAATCTTCGCTGGATCAGCGAAATACTGCGTGCCACATGACCCACGCAGTTCAGCACACCCTCACCAGTTCGGCCACCCTCGAAGGCACCTCACTCCACACTGGAGAGAAGGTTTCGCTCACCCTCAGCCCGGCACCGGAGGGCCACGGCTTGAAGTTTCGGCGCGTCGATCTGCCTGACCAACCGTTCATCAACGCGGATGTGGAAAAAGTTCAGACTGTCGAACGGGCCACCACCTTGGCGGAAGGCTCCGTGAAGGTACACACCGTCGAGCACATCATCTCGGCGCTCTCTGGCATGGGGATCGACAACGCGCTCATCGAAATGAATGCCAACGAGCCGCCCATCGGTGATGGCTCGTCGCGGCCGTTTGTGGAACTCATCAAACAAGCGGGTATCACCGCTCAAAGCGCCCCTCGAAAGGTGTGGGAAATCCGTGAACCCATGCACCTAGAGGCCGGCGACGGCACCCTCATCACCATCGTCCCCAGCAAAACGTTCCGGGTGTCCGTCACCAACGTCGGCCCAGAGGGGCGTTTCACCCAGTATTTTTCCAGCGAAATCACCCCGGCGACCTATGAAAAGGACATCTGTGCGGCACGTACATTCGTGTACTACGAGGACGTCAAACCATTGTTAGACAAAGGTTTGATCAAAGGCGGTTCGCTGGAGAGTGCCATTGTCATTCGCGGCAACGACGTCATGTCCAAGGAAGCCCTGCGTTTCACCAATGAATTTGCACGGCACAAGGCGCTGGACCTCATCGGCGATCTGATGCTCTCGGGCATCCGCATTCTGGGCCATGTCATTGCGATCAAACCAGGCCATGGCCCCAACACCAAGATGGCGGCCAAGCTCAAGGCGGAGTACTCGCGGATGCGCTCGATGGTGCCCGCGCCTATCACCATTCCCAGCGGCGAAAGCGTGATGGACATCAACGAGGTCCTCAAAATCCTCCCTCACCGCTACCCGTTCCTCATGGTTGACCGCATCGTCGGCTTCGAGGGCGACAGCAAATGCACCGGCGTCAAAAACGTCACCATCAACGAGCCGTATTTTGTCGGCCACTTCCCCGGTCACCCGATTATGCCGGGGGTTCTGCAACTCGAAGCCATGGCCCAGGTATCCTCGGTGCTGATGCTGCGCAAACCCGAAAATATCGGCAAGATCGGCTACTTCATGAGTGCGGACAACGTCAAATGGCGCCGCCCGGTGCTCCCTGGCGACACTCTCATCATCGAAGGGGAAATCATAAAAATGCGTGGCTCCATCGGCCAAACACGTTGCCGCTGTCTAGTCAACGGTGATACCGTCTCAGAAGCTGACCTCAAATTCGGGCTCATCGACCGCTGAGCGAGCGGGAGTGCGTGGGCTTGCCCACGCCGGGGAAGGAGCTGGCTTGCCAGCGCGGCGCGGAGCTGTTCATACACAGATGCTGTGCCGCCACAACACGGAGTGCGGAGGAACGGGCAGCCCGGCCCTGCAAAGCCAGCTTTCTGGGGAGTGTCACGCGTTTTCCCTGGCCTTTGATTTGCCCCCCGATGAGCAAGCCCAGAACTCAGTGTTCAACCTCAAAAGCGCCACGGGTCGAGCAAGCTCGATTCCCTGAAATTGCGGTCAAGATCAGAAGCCGCCCAAGAATATTTGTCGGTTGTAGCGGCGTGTCTATGACCGCCGATGTGCATGAGATGACACGGGTCGAGTCGCCGGAAAACTAGGGAAAGTAACGGCCAAACGCTCACCGAAAAACCGCAATGGTACGCCGGGCAAGACAGAAGCATTCTCGAT
>Ga0118677_10013523_pt1 | contig 11715 bp, 10 predicted proteins | sample AliMusrvi5mmetaG_FD_86154 | JGI IMG/M metagenome (GOLD analysis project Ga0118677, IMG submission 86154) | reverse complement strand
GGTGTAGGTAATCCAACAGGGGATTTGTTCCACGTGGAACTTTGGATCGCCCCAGGGATTGAGCGTGAACAGGTCGTCCGGCCCGCGCTCCAAGGTGTCGGCCATGAAACTGAATTTCGGTACCGGGCTATCCCCTTCCTGGCGCTCGCAGCGGGTCAGATCCAACGAGCGGCCATTCAGCCGGCACGGGGTTCCGGTCTTGAAGCGTTCCACTTGAAAGCCCAGCCGCCGCAGGGCATCCGAGACAGTGGAGGTCGCATCCCCCATCCGGCCGCCTTTTTCGCTGCGTAAGCCGACATGCATCAGTCCCCGCATGAAGGTCCCCGCGCTCAAAATCACCGCCCGCCCGACAAGCTCCAAACCCAGCGTAGTCGTCACCCCCACGATCCGGTCGTCCACCACCCGCAAATCGGCGACATTCGCCTGATGCAGGTCCACTCCCGGGGTTTCCTCCAGAATGCGCTTGAGCCGGAATTGGTAGGCCTTCTTATCGCACTGGGCGCGGGGCGCGCGGACCGACGGACCTTTGGAGGCATTCAACATGCGCCACTGGATGCCGGTGGCATCGGTGTTGAGGCCCATCGCGCCGCCCAAGGCATCGATTTCGCGCACCAGGTGACCTTTTGCCAAGCCTCCGATGGCTGGGTTGCAGGACATCTGGGCGACGGTGTCGAGGTTCTGGGTGAGCACGGCCACCTCACAGCCCAGCCGCGCCGCAGCCAAGGCCGCCTCCACGCCGGCATGGCCGGCGCCAATCACAATCACATCGTACGGTTTGGGGTATCTGAACATCTTCTGAGCGCAGCCTAGCGCGGGAGGCGCTGGGCTCAACCCAAAACGGACAATGTTCCACGTGGAACATTTCACTCGGGCCGGTCCAGAATCCCCGCCCCGGCCCGCGGCAACAGCGCGTCCAAAGCAAACTCCAGCCGCTCGCTCCGATTTGCCAGCAGCACCCGCTTGACGCCGAATTCCGCCAGCACCTGGCGGCACGCGCCGCAGGGCGAAATCGGCACCCTTGTATCTGCCACCACGGCCACAGCCACCAACACGCGCGCCCCGGCGGCCACTGCCATCCCGACGGCCACGCGCTCGGCGCACTGGGTCAGGCCGTATGACAGGTTTTCGACGTTGCAGCCCGCGAAAATCCTGCCGTCGGCCGCCAGCACGGCCGCGCCCACGGGAAAGTTCGAGTAAGGGGCGTAGGCCCGCTCGCGCAGGTCCCAAGCCGCGTTGACCAGTGAGTCCCAATCCATGGGGACGGTGGTACGCTGGGCGGGCGGCCAAGCCAAGCGAAATTTCCCACGCACCCCTCAAATTTTCCTCTCGCACATTGGCAGGAACCGCGCCATATTCCCCGCCATGCACCGCCACCTCCCGCTCGTCCTCATCCTTTGTCTGCTCGTTGTTTTTCGCGCCCTCGGTGCCGCGTTTCCGCAAGCCATGCCCAATTTCCAACCGCTCGCGGCCCTGTTCTTCTGTGGCGCCCTGTTGGCCGGCACATGGCGTGGTTTTGTCATCCCGCTGGTCGCATGGGTCGTCAGCTACCCGCTGCCGCTGCTGTTCCAAAGCGGATCGGTGGCCGGTCCGGTGGCCGACCCGGTTATTTTCGGCAGCACCCTGTTCGCCTTTGGCGTGACCTTCCTGCTTGGCAGGTCGCTGGCCACGCGCTCGCTGCCGACCCTGCTGCTTGGCTCGCTCACTGCGGCGTTGGGTTTCCACCTCCTCACCAATGGCGCGGCCTGGCTGTTTGATCCGCGCTATGCCAAAACCCTCGGCGGGCTCGTGCAATCCGTCTGGACCGGCGCACCCGGCGCGCCGCTTCCCTCCTGGGTTTTCCTGCGAAATTTTGCCGCGGCCAACCTGCTTTTCACCGGAATCTTCCTGAGTGCCCGCGTCTGCCTGCCACAGATCGCCGCCGCACCCGCCGCGCCGTCCGCCTCAACCCCTTGATCCTGTCCGCTTTCCTTCCCATCGCCTCATGTCCAGCGTCCCCCCGCCTGCCCTTGATTTCGGCACCTCGGCCATCAACCAAGCCCTCACCATCGAGCAAAAAATCGGCCTCTTCACCCTGATGGTGCGCATCCGCCGGTTCGAACAGGCAGCCCTCAAGTACTACAACGCCGGCAAAATGGGCGGCTTCCTCCACCTCTACATCGGTCAGGAAGCCGTCGCGGTGGGCACCATTTCGCTCGCCGGACCCGACGACCACTTCATCACCGCCTACCGCGATCACGGCCACGCGCTGGCCGTCGGCATGAGCATGGACGAGTGCATGGCGGAAATGTTTGGCAAACAAACCGGTTGCTCCAAGGGCAAGGGCGGCTCGATGCATTTTTTCGCACCGGACAAGAATTTCTGGGGCGGCCACGGCATCGTCGCCGGCCAAACTCCGCTGGGCCTCGGCCTGGCCTTTGGCCTCAAATACCTCGAGCGCGAAGGCTGCTGCCTGTGTTTCCTCGGCGATGGCGCTGTCAACCAGGGCACCTTTCACGAATCCCTCAACCTTTCCGGTTTGTTTGAGATCCCCGTGGTTTTCGTCATCGAAAACAACGGCTACTCGATGGGCACCTCGCAACAGCGCTCGTCGGCCTACACCGGCTGCCTCGCCCAGCGCGCCGAAGCCTATGGCATCGATTGGGATGTCGTCGATGGCTCGGACATTTACGAAGTCCGCGCCAAGACCCACATCGCCATGGAGCGCGCCCGCAAGCAGCACAAACCCACGCTCCTCGAAATCGACACCTACCGCTATTACGGCCACAGCGTCGCCGACGCCAACGCCAAAAAATACCGCACTCCCGAGGAAATCGAAAATTACAAGCAGAACCACGACCCCATCACCCTGCTGCGCCGCCGCCTCATCACCGAGGGCATCCTCACCGAGGCCAGCGCCGACGCCATCCACGCCGCTGCCGCCGAGGAAGCCGCCGCCGCCGTCAAATTCGCCGACGAATCCCCATCACCGACCATCGCCGACATCTGCACCGACGTCTATTGGGAAACCGACAACAGCACCCCGGCGTCGAGAATCGGCCGCCATTTCTTCGACGATTGATCTAGTACTAGATTTCTAGTAATTCAACCACCCCCCTGCTTTCCCGGCCACCATGTCCCGCACACTCACCTACCGCGCCGCCCTTCGCGAGGGCCTTGATGAAGAACTCGCCCGCGACCCCAGCGTCGTCATCATGGGCGAGGAAGTCGCCCAATACAACGGGGCCTACAAGGTCACCGAGGGCCTGTGGAAGAAATGGGGCAGCAAGCGCATTTTCGACACGCCGATTTCCGAGGCGGGCTTCATCGGCATGGGCATCGGCGCCTCGATGCTCGGCGTGCGTCCGGTGATGGAATTGATGTTTTGGTCGTTCCACTCGGTGGCCTTCGATCAGCTCGTCAACAACGCCGCCTGTGTGCGCTACATGTCCGGCGGCCTGTGCCACTGTCCCATTGTGGTGCGCGGTCCGGCCAATGGCGGCACCGGGGTGGGTGCCACCCACTCGCATGTTCCCGAGGCCATGTTTGCCGCCTTCCCCGGTCTCAAAGTCTGCGCGCCGGCGACCCCAGCCGACGCCAAGGGCCTGATCAAAGCCGCCATCCGCGACAACGACCCGGTTTATGTGATGGAGAATACCCTGCTGTACGGCAACTCCGGCGAAGTGCCCGATCCCGCCGGCGGCGATCACCTCGTCCCGCTCGGCTCGGCCGACATCAAACGCCAGGGCACCGATGTGTCGCTCATCGCCCACGGCCGCTCGGTCATCCAGTGCCTGGCCGCCGCGGAAATCCTCCAGGCCGAGCACGGCATCAACTGCGAAGTGCTCGACCTGCGCTCCATCCGCCCGCTCGATCAAGAAGCCATTCTCAACACCGTACGCAAAACCCACCGGGTCGTGCTGGTCGATGAATCCAAGCCCTTTGGCGGCGTGTCGGCCATGGTTGGCATGCTCATTCAGGAACACGCCTTTGATTTCCTGGATGCTCCCATCAAGCGCGTCTGCTCCCTGGACGCCCCCGCGATTTATTCGCCACACGTTGAAAACGAACAGCTTCCCAATCCCAAGCGGATCGTCGCCAAGGTCCTCTCCCTCGCCTGATTGCAAACGCGGCAACGCACTCGCGCCCCACGCTGTCCAAGCGCGTTGGTTTGCAGGAGGATGATCGAAAGGCCGCGGATTCTGGACAATCGTGCCTGGGAAACCACTGAAATACTGAGCACCACTGAGGGCACTGAGAAAGAATTATTATTTCTGTGGTTTCAGTGGCACTCAGTGCATCAGGGGTAAAGACTGTCCGTAAAATCATGAAACCGACGCCCTATTGATGCACATGGGTCCCTCGTTCACATAAATTTCCTACGATCCCGGTATTTTTCATTGCCAAGCCCCGCGAGCTTCCTACGATTCGCCCCGGACATGAAACATTTCGTCACCGCCACCGCCATTGTCGCCATCGCCTTTGCCCTCAGCTCATGCTGCTGCATGTGAGCCAAGCTCTCCTCTCCAAACCTAACCAATAATCAATTGACCCATGAAAAATCTGTTCATGCTTGTTTCCCTGATCGCCGTTTCCCTCGGCTTCTCATCCTGTTGCTCGATGTTCGGCTCGCACACCGGGACCGCCGGATACCGCACTGAAACCCACCAGGTCAAGACCTGCGGCTATGATCTGGTCACTGAAGAAGTCTTCGTCAAGGGTGGCTCCAAGAGCTGCAAGGACGGCATGGTTGTCACCACCACCAAGAAGGTTCCCCGTTACAAGACGGTCACCACCAAGGTTCGTATCCCATGCGGTTCCTGCGTCCACCACTACTGCCCGAAAAAGGATTGCTGCGGCACCACTTCCCAGGAAACCATCAATATGTCCAGCGCTCAAGGCTCCTCCGGCAGCCCCAACATCGGCTTGATCCCAACCATGAAGAAGATCGCTCCCTGACCCGGCATCCCCAGAAATATCCCAAAGCGCGGTGGTGCCCAGGCACACCGCGCTTTTTTCGTCATCCCCAAAGCCTGCAAAAAGGCTGGAAAACTCCCGTGTTTCCTCCATCATCCTTTCAGCGCCACCCTCCCCACGAAGCCATGCCTGTGAATATCGATATGCCTAAACTCTCGGACACCATGACCGAGGGCACCCTCATCAAGTGGCACAAGAAAGTCGGCGACACCGTCGAAATCGGCGATGTCCTCGCGGAAATCGAAACCGACAAGGCCACCATGGAAATGGAAGCCTTCGACGACGGTGTCCTCACTGATATCCTCATTCAGGAGGGGCAAAAGGCCACCATTGGCAGCATCCTGGCCATTCTCAACGGCATTCCCGCCAGTTCACCCGGCCCGGCACCCGCGTCTGCCAACACTCTACCCGCGGCTCAGCCATCGCCTCCCGCCGCCGTCGCCCCGGCAACCCCGGAGATGCCAGCGCCGGGCCCTAACACGCTCGCTCCGACTCCTGTGACCTCCGCTCCAGACGCTTCGCCTCGCATCAAAGCCTCGCCGCTCGCCCGCAAGCTCGCCGATGAACTCCACATCGACCTTGCCACCCTCACCGGCACCGGGCCGGGCAGCCGCATCATCGCCGAAGACATCGAAGCCGCCGCCGCAAAGAAGCCCGCAGCCGTCCAACCTTCCTCGGAGGCCGCCGCCGCCGCCGCGCTCACCGCCTCCATCAAGGCTCGCGGCGCTGCGACTCCGTCCCAGCCCGCCATCGAGCCAGCCACCGCGCCTGCCGTCCCAGCGATGCTCCCCGTCGTCAACGAAGGAGATGAAACCCTCCCGCTGAGCACCTTGCGCAAAATCATCGCCTCGCGCCTGCTCATCGCCAAGCAAACCATCCCGCATTTCTACCTTCACCTCGAAGCGGACGCCGCACCTCTCACCGATCTGCGCAAGCTCATCAACGACCAAACCGCGCAGACCCACGGCAACAAGTACTCGCTCAACGATTTCATCCTGCTTGCCGTGGTTCACGCCGCCTCCGCGGTCCCTGCTGTCAACGCCTCCTTTGCCGGAGATTCGATTGTCCGGTTCAAGCACATCGGCCTATCCGTTGCGATTGCCGTCGAGGACGGCCTGGTGACCCCGGTCATCAAACAGGCGGAAACCAAGTCGCTGCTCACGATTTCCCGCGAGGTCAAGGATTTCGCCACCCGCGCCAAAGACCGCAAGCTCAGACCGGATGAATTTGACGGCGGCACCATCACCGTTTCCAACCTCGGGGCCTGGGGCATTGAGTCCTTCGATGCCATCATCAACCCCCCGCAGGCTGCCATCCTTTCGATCGGCGCAGCCGTGGAAAAACCCGTCATCAAAGACGGTCAAGTCGTCCCCGGCCTGCGGATGAACCTCGGGCTGTCCTGCGACCATCGCGTCGTCGATGGGGCCATCGGCGCCCAGTTCCTTGCCGAGGTCAAACGCCTCATCGAACACCCCGCGGTGATGCTTCTATGATGATTTCTTTATTTTTGAAGCCATAAGATCATCACCGTAATGGTGTGAACAACCCGGCAATTTCGCAGTTCCACGCTTTCGCCAAGGGCGTTCCACGGCCCGAATAACTTGGGAAGCCGCGCGTGCAAGCTCCCGGCAACCCAGGTTCAGCCCATTCAAACCCCGGCTCCTCGCAAAATCTTCCGGGTTATTCCCACCCGTTGCGCAACCTATTCCACGCTTGCACCCGCACAGCATCTTTTCCAACCTCCCTTATGCACCAGTCCGCCGCCGCACTCAAAGCCCTCCTTCTCGAAAAATCCGTCCGCACGGGAAATTTCACCCTCGCTTCCGGCAAACAAAGCGACCTCTACATTGATTGCCGGGTCACCGCACTCGACCCCTTCGGCGCCAATCTCATCGGCGAGGTCGGCTGGCACGCGGTGCGTTCCAAAATCCATTCCTCACATCTCAAAATCGATGCGATTGGCGGCATGACCCTCGGCGCCGATCCCATTTCCCTGGCGATTGGCATGACTTCCGCTCGCAACCAGCCGACCGAGGCGCTGCAGGTTTTCACCGTCCGCAAAGAACCCAAGGGCCATGGCCGGGGCCGCCAAATCGAGGGCAACTTCCATTCTGGCAACACGGTCATCGTCGTCGATGACGTCATCACCACCGGCGGCTCCACCCTCAAAGCCATCGACGTCATCCAGAGCGAAGGTGGGAAGGTTGCCTTTGCCCTGGTTCTGGTGGATCGGGAGGAAGGTGGCCGCCAAGCCATTGAGGTTCGCGGCGTCCATGTGATTTCGCTTTTCACCCGCAGCACGCTCCTCGGAGATTGAGCTTGCGGAGAAGACGTTTTGACGTCATCTTGAGTGCATGAGATACCAGTCGCGTTCCTGGTATTCCAGCCGATGTTTGTCGTCAACCGGTTCATTCGCCCCTCACATGCACCGCTCCAAACTCCCCTACTTTTTCCTGGCCCTTGCCGCCATGCTTGCCCTCACGGCCCTCGGCTTGCTGGTGCGTCGTTCCGGAATGCTGCATCGGCCGCTGCCCGCACCGCTAAGACTTCCTCCTCCAAGCGCCCAAGCCCCAAAGGCCCCTCTGCCCATCCCTGCCACTTCGGACAAGACTCCTGCCACCCCGCCAGCTCCACCTGACACCGCGGCGCTCACGCCGCCAGCCCTCCCGAACACCACCGAACCCATTCCGCCGGTGGAGCCCACCACCGCCGTTGATCTCCCTGCCGTCGGCGTCACCAAAGCCGACCCGGCTCAACTTGTCACCGACGTCGCCAAATCCCTCGAAGCCGCAGACTACGACAGTTTGCTGCGCCTGCTCGGCAAAGACATCGGCGATGCCAAGACCCTCGAAGCCCTCAAAGCCCTGGCCGCCGCCCACCCGTTGAAAATCAATCCGCAAACCGACGTCCGCGAAGTCGGCGAACTCGAACTCAACGCCCTCACCCGTTGGTCGCTCGACCTGGATGGCACCGACCCCGGCCGCGACCACATTTTCCTCGATCTCCGCAACACCAACGGCAAATGGTCCGTTGACAAACTCATTCTGCCGCCACCCTCCGCGCAACCCGGTTCCTCGACCCTCGCTGCCGATTCGCTCGGCACCGCCGATGCCTTTCTCCAGGCAGTCCTCAAACAGAATTTCGAGTTGGCACGCTCCTTCGTCGATCCGCAAACCCTCTCCGATGCCAAGATCGCCGGCCTCTGCATCCTCTTTGAGGAAGGCAACTACCAACTCCGCCAAACCAAACCCCTGCGTGCCATGTTTCAGCGTGGCGATACGGTCGGCTACCTTGCCAACATCCAAACCGCCGATGCCTCCCAATCCGCGCAGTTCACCCTTACCCTGCGCCAACCGCCTGCCCCCGCCAATTGGATCATCGCCGAAATCAATCTCGACCAACTCCTTGCCGATTACGCCCAACGCGTCGCCGGCGGCGACATCTATTACTCCCCGCTGGTCAAAAACCCCCAGGGCGGCGACACCCTCGCCCTCTATTTCGAATTCGATGAAGATCTGATCAGCCCGCGCACCCGCCGCCAATTGGAGATCGTGAGCCAGATTCTTCGCAGCGATCCCGGTAAGAAGATCACCCTCAGCGGCCACACCGACGCCCTTGGCACCGTACCCTACAACAATCAGCTTTCCGCCCGCCGCGCCGCCACCGTTCGCGACTTTCTAAGCGCTGCCGGCGTCTCACCCACCCAGATCGTCACCTTCGCCAAGGGCGCCAGCCAACCCCGCCGCCCAAACGTCACCGCCTCCGGGGCCGACGACCCCGCCGGCCGCCGCGCCAACCGCCGCACCGAAATCTACCTCGACTTCTAAACGAACTTTTCACCGCGCGCCGGGTGCAATCCCGCCCGCCAGGGCTGCCGCACCGGATGATTTGCTACGAATTGGAGCGACCCGCTCCGCTGCCTCCGGGATGACCAAAAACGGGCGCCCCCCCCTCAAAGGACACGCCTTCCGCTGGGGCCAATGCCGCCCGGGTACCGGAGAATCTCGACAGATTATTAACCATTCTTAATTTTTTTCATTTTTAGGTTGACAGTCGGTCGTTTTGCCCGCATACAAGGCGCGTATGAAAAAGTACACCCTAACATTACTGTTGACCGCGGCCCCGCTTTTTGCCGGTACCCCCGCTCCGGTCGCTCCCGCTCCACAACCGGCCCCCCAAGGCGTTTCCACTGGCATGTACCTGAACGTGGGTGCTGCCTGGGAAGAAGACCTTGATATCACCACTGACTTTGGTTTTGGTACTGCTATCAATCCCAAGCTCCAGTTCGACACGGGCATCCGCGTTGATATTGGCTACCAGTGGGCCATGAGCGAACACTTCGCCCTCCAGTTTGAAACCGGCTTCATTTGGAATGGTGTCAATGACCTGCGTCTCGATACGGCGTATTTCGGCACCCCCAGCACCAGCGTCAGTGGCAATCTCTGGCAGATTCCGGTCCTCGCCAACCTGATTTACAACATTCCCCTCAACCCCGGCCTCAACCTCTATTTCGGCGCGGGCGTGGGCCTTACGGTTTCTTGGTTGGACCTCGAAAACTCCAATTCCGATGCCGTTGCCTTTGCCTATCAAGGCGTGGCGGGATTGAACTACGCGATCACACCAAACATTGAACTCGGCATCGCCTACAAGTTCCTGGGCACCACGAGTCAGACGTTTTCGGACATCGGTAGCCGCTACGGATACGGATACTACTCGGGTAATTCCTCCGTGGACGTGGGTTCCGCATGGAATCAATCGGTCCTGCTGACGTTCCTCTACAAGTTCTGACCCTGACTTATTCCCGGTCGACATTAGCTGGCGCTCGTTGCACCAGACTGATTCGATCCACCTTCAACTGCCGGGCACCTTGCCCGGCAGTTTTGTTTAGCGGGGATGCCTTGGGCATGAGGCGGAAACCAGGCCAACCCCGCGGCCTTGCGCACGTCCAATCCGAACAAGGTCGCTTGCTCGGAACCCGTCTTGCCAGGCACCGAGCCTTACCTTTCCCTCCTCCCTTTGCACCCGATTGCCCAACCCGAGAGGCTTTGCCCGCTCCAAACCACCCCGCCGTTCGAATCCCGGCAGCCAATCAGCCGCATCATTCTTCCCCTCCTTCCAAGGTATCGCCACCGGGCGATTTCATAAAATATCGACGAATGTCAACTTTTCTTTAATTTTTTCCACTTTTCCGTTGACAGTCGGGCTCACTTCGGATAGTTTCGGCGCGTATGAAAAAATACACCCTGACACTGTTGTTGACCGCCGCGGCCCCGCTCTTTGCCGGTACCCCCGCTCCGGTCGCTCCCGCCCCGCTGCAAAACAATACCGAACAAGGATTCACCCTTGGCCTCGAAGCCATGGCCCTTCAGCCCTTCCAATCCGGCGGCGGCTATCGGGAAAGCCAATATGACTTCGGCTGGCGCGCCTCCCTCGGCTACCAGTTCGCCGATGGTCTGTTCGTCAAGGCCACCTACTTTGCTTACAACACGGATACATTGAACCAGAGTTGGCTCGGCACTGATGCAACCAATCAGTGGTACGACCAGACCGGCAACTCCATGCAATCTCTTCCTCAATCTTTTTCTGACACTCAATACACGACGCCAACTCCCACGGTGAATTCGTTGCTGCGTGACAAAGGCAGTTTGGACATGTCCTATCTTGACCTTGTCATCGGCCAGAACTTCAAGCCCTCGGACAAGTTTACGCTTTCCCCGTATGTGGGTCTGCGCTGGGCCGAATTCAAGGAGTCCTACAGCAGCCAATATGCGTATGACAGTGTTTACACACCGGTCGCCGGGATCAAAATGCCGGCCGACACTCACATCGTGGGTAGCCAAGGCGCAAAGAGCGATTTCTCGGGTCTCGGCATTGTGGTCGGTATCGACGCGACCCGGACCTTGGCCCCCAACTTCTCCGTCTACGCTACCCTCAAGGAAGCTGTGGTGTTCGGAACGAGCGATAACAACTTCTCCGATTACCAGGCCACCAATGGCGTGACTGACTGGTACAGCACCCCGAAGGCCACTTCCGACAGAGTCGTTTCCATCACTGAAGTCGGCATTGGCCTGCAATATGACTTCTGCTTCGCCAATGTTGCTGCGAACATTCGCGCCGGTGTGGAAGGCCAATGGTGGGGCGGACTCAGCACCAACATCAACCATGCCGGTAACTTCGGCCAAGACAGCGAGAACACCGGCCTCGCCGGCTTCGTGCTCGGTGCCAACTTCCGGTTCTAAGGCATCCGTTCGGCTAATCTGAAAGCCAATTCCCAAGCCTCCCCGGTCCGCCGGGGAGGCTTTTTCGTCGCAAAGAACAAGAATTTTTTCGAGCGAAACCCTTTCAATACAAGGGTTCGAGCCGCTCGCCGCGCGAAATTTGAAAAAAATTCTTGCCATCGGCCCGCCAAGTGGCAAACTGAGGGCCGATTGCACGCCGACTGGCTGTGCCATCGCGCTTTGTTTCATCTGTGACGCCAAGGTCTAAGGAAGTGTGGTAAGAAAGGCGTTATTAGAACTGAAAACAATGGACATCTACGTGGGCAATCTGCCCTACACTGCTACTGAAGGAGACGTTACTGGTCTCTTTGCCGCTTTTGGACCGGTCGAACGGGTCAAAATCATCACCGACCGCGAAACCGGGCAATCCAAGGGATTTGCTTTTGTCACTCTCGGCGACCAAACCCAGTTGAATGCGGCCATTGAGGCCCTCAACGATTACGATTACAACGGACGTCCACTGCGCGTGAACGCCTCCGAACCC
>Ga0118677_10013522_pt1 | contig 11715 bp, 10 predicted proteins | sample AliMusrvi5mmetaG_FD_86154 | JGI IMG/M metagenome (GOLD analysis project Ga0118677, IMG submission 86154) | reverse complement strand
CAGTAAACCGCACGGTCCAACAGTTCATTCCTAACCTTACCGAGGAGGAAAAGATGGCTTCCATAAAAAGTCTCTGCACCGCGCTCAACGGAATGGGACTGACCACGATTTACGATGTAGGTCAACCTACAGACGGTCCAATGGAGCGCATTGAAACGCTCAAGAAACAGGGAGCGCTAACCATGCGTGTCTTTCATACCCTCCGATACGCCGCGAACAATCCTGAGCAAACCGACCAGTCCGTTGACTTTGTTCATCAGTCCAAGCCTTTCCAATCTGACGACTGGAGCGGAGTGATAGGCATGGGGGAACACCTTTATAATCCTATCCACGACAGCCCCATGCAGCCTTCTGATTATTCTGAGGATGACTATGCACAGTTCGAAAAACTTGCCACAGCAGCGGCAGAGGGTGGATGGAATATCCAGGAGCATGCCATGCAGGATCAAACCATCCGGCACTACCTTGATATCTTTGAAAAGATTCATGCTCATTACCCGCTGCCACGTTGGACGATCGCCCACTGCGATACCATGTCAATGGAAAGCCTTGAACGTGCCAAAAAACTGGGACTTACGATCGCAATCCACAATCACACCGTGAAGCCTCCTCCAAGAGATGGGGGCGATTCCCCTCCGGTCAAAGCCATTCAGGAGAGTGGTATTGTTTGGGGACTAGGCTCAGACGGCGCCATTGTTGCTCCTGTCAACCCCTTCTCAACGCTTTGGTGGGTCGTCACCGGAAAGATCTACCCCGATCGCAAGGTTCAGGAAGGAACCATCTCACGCGAAGAAGCTCTCATCGCACACACACGTTCCAACGCCTACCTCCTTTTCAAGGAGAAGGATCTGGGCTCACTGGAGCCCGGCAAGTTGGCCGATTTTCTTGTTCTCGACCGCGACTACCTGACTGTCCCTGAAAATGAGATCAAAGAAATCAAACCCCTCCAGACTGTCGTCGGCGGAAAGATCGTTTACGGGGAAAAAAATCTCTGAAGGGCCGGATGGTTTTGCCGCCTACTGTTTGACCTGCTCGGTCTGTCTGTCGATCACTTGACCGGTAAAACGATCAATGGCAACGCTGGTCCATATACGATCCTCTCCCCCAACGATGAACTGACTACCGAGACTGCCGGATCCAGCCGCTTGTAATGTAGCAGGAAACTTTCCGGTTTGGGCGATGACATCTATCAGGAGGTTCCAGGTGCGGACCTGACCAACTTCACCAAGTGCCCGGACTACCGACTCCAAAGCCTGTTTGTCGGTCCCTATCGACAGCGATCCATTCGTGGAACATGAATAGACCAAGTCGACCAACTGAGCACGCGTAAACCATGGATTTGTTGTCGTCATCGATACCATGTTACTAGCGATATTTGTTGCATCACTTTGGGAAATGAAATTAGTCACTGTTGGAGAATTTGTGGCTGTTGTTCCGGACAGTACAGCTGCAAGGACGCTTTGCTGACGGGTGTTGAGATTGAGAACCCCTGCCCTCACGGGAAATCCAAGCGAATTGGTTGGTGCGGAATAAGCGCTGAAAAAATCGAGAAGCTGCCAGTCGGCACTCCATGGACCCGAAACATTCGGGCCATTGGTGTTAAACCCGCTCTTCGTGTTAATTCCCGATACAAAGTCAATCGTTCGTCCAGGCAGCTCCCTGAACACATAGCCCAACTCTCCGACCGAATTGATCTGGCTGTAAGGAGGAACGTAATTTGTATCACTAATTCCCTTGGGATACGGAACAGATGGAATGACTGGCCCCGGCAAGCCGGCAGCTACCACATCATTTCCAAAGGTGGCCGACGAGAGATCCAATTCGCCGGGGAAATCGAATGCCATTCCCGAGTTTCTAAGGGTTCTGGGATCCTCTGAATACACGGCTACGCCGAAGGCGTGATTTTGGTCCGAGTTAGCCTGTAGATTAGGAAGCGAAGCGCTGATAGTTAGCGGGGCGCTTGCCAGCGGAGGTATGCTGGAATCAAGACCGAAGGCATTGTAATTGACTGTATTATCCCCTGTTGAAAGAAGAAACGAGAGCCCGTTGATTGCCAAGGTAATCGTAAATGTATACGTATTTGACGTTCCTGGGGTAGGTGGGCTGGGTGGTGGCGGAGGAGGAATCGTTCCGGGAGCCGCGGCAAAGAATCCCGATGCCGCATAGGGCGGGGCAGGTGCCGTAGCGAAGGCTAGATTTTCAGACCATCCGCCTTGAGCACTTGTACCATCTGGCACTAGGTTGGGTGAATTCGTACCCCCTCCCGAACCCTGAAGGGTAAGAACCACGGGTTGAGGTGCATTGCCGGAGGCAGGAGTAGCTGTGATGGTTATAGTGGGGGCTGGAGAAGGGCTATTGTATTGAGGTAGAATATTACAATTAGTCATCCCACCCGGCGGAATCCAAACCTCGGGAACAAGTGAGCCATTGCAGACAAATCCACCAAGGTTATTCGGATCGGGTGAAATATTACAGACTGCATAAACACGGGCAATGTAAGGAAGGGCTTTTTTACCTGCGATTGTGATATTGTTACCCCCTCCCAACGGAGAGGCAACGACGTTGGTATCAGGATTTGTTGATATCCCGTTATTAAACTGATCGATCATATTCAGAGCAATACCCATAGCCTTGAAGTTTGGGTCGGGATCAGTCCAGTTCGGCGTTCCCAAATCACCGTTTGGTGGCTCATACTCATTGGCATTGACTGTGAAGTAGATAGTATTTGTTAGAATCGCAGTGATATTAGTAACAACGTTTATTGACAGATTTGTGAGAGCAAATCTGTTTGTATTGGTAATGCCTGGTATGGATGGAGCGGCCAACTCCCTTGTGAAGTGTGTCAAATAGGGAAGCGCATTGGTGAAATCCTGATTCTGAAGGGTGGCATATCTGATGAGATCCTGACGGGAAGCAAAGAACTGATCACCGTTAGTATTGCCCGCATTGAGGAATCCGCCTGCAGCCGCATTAGTGACATCAGATAGATAGCTTTGCGCAGCATTCGCGGTGTTGCTGTTTCGCCAGTTAATGAAGCTGGTGACATCTTCCGAAGTAATCCCGGGTATGTTCGTCAAGTCAGCCCCAGCAAGAGTCCCCTTGAGTACAGGCATATTGGTATCACCGGGCGCTATAACCGACGGTGGATATCCCGCAACATTAACATCCAGAAGGCCGCCAATATCATAGGCATTATAGGCAAAACGCCCGATGATGTTGGTATAATCATTGGTTGTGACGGCATTCGTAAGCGTTCCATCCCTGTTGATGTAGATCCAGTTAGGGAGTTGATTCGTTGATGTAAAACCGCCGGGGATCAACTGCGGGGCACTCCATCGATTTGTATCTACGAGACGCCCGTTTTCCGAGGGGTTCGCGGTACTGTCATTGCTTGAGGCGTTGGTTTCAAAGGGGATGTTCGGGGAAGCAGCTACCTGCCCCGCAGTGGGTGGCAGACTCTGACGCAGGAGATTGACAAAGGTGGAACTGAGTAAATTTGTCGGAAGAATATTTGATGAAACCAATTGGGCCGGAACCATGTCATTAGTGGGCACATAGTTTCCAGGAATGACGGGGTTATTGGTCGAATTCGTGACGATTTCCAGGATGAAATTTCCGACCGTATAGTCCGATCCAGTTTCAGCCAATTGCCTGGCCAGAATCTGATTGGCCCGCGAAGCCTCAACCGAACGATTGGATGTGGCTCGGGTGAAAAAGGCCACTGCCGCAACAGTAACTAAAACAATTAGCGCCAGGGTAATGATCAGTGCGATGCCTGACTCCTTACCTGAAGGGTAGCGTTGTTTTTTGAAAGACGTTTTATTCATGGGAGCTGGATCGTTTTACTCAGAACCCTGATGCCCGATTTTACTGTAGACGGGATAGCAGCACCATCAATGGCGTCCCTCCAGCCTGAGGGATTGGTGGAGGCGGAAATTGCAGTGGCGGCCGCGTCGAGATTTCCCGTATTAGTCAGTATGGAGTAGTTTCGCTGATCCACCGAGGCAATCCAGATCTGGAGTGCATAGGCACGATTCGTCCATCCCTGGGCAAACGTCGGCGACATTGTGATCAGGGCGCTGTAACCATTTGTCACGGCATTCCCGTTGTAGTTATTGGTAGACCAGTTCTCACCGGCTAAAGGGGTGTTGGTGACGGGATAGTTGGTGCCGTCGTCCGTCAGGGCAATAGCCGCTATAGCAAGGATTCCGGAAGCCAGTGGATTAGTCGGAGTCGTAGTTGCATCGCCAACGGCAGCACTAAGTATGTTGGTTTCCCCATAACCTACGGCTCCATAGGAGCGGAAGAGCTGGTTGCTAGCGTTTGTGGAATAGCTGATCGCCAAGAACCGATTGTTGATTGGGGAGCCGGGAGCATTCGGGTCATTCGGCCCCCTGCGGGTGGTCATCATGGCAAGAAGATTGGATGTAGTTGCAACATTAGGAACTAGAATGGCAGCATCATTGCCGACAACTGCGTTCTGGATGTCAGCGTTTATCACATCTAGAGCACGTCTGGCGGAGGCCGAGGATTCCATCTGTCTGCTTTGCTCATTTGTCGATTGAAGGATCGAATTCACAATCTGGAAGATCAAGGCAAGCAGTAGAACCAATACGGCCATAGCGGTCAGCAACTCGACAAGGGTAAATCCCCCCTTTCCCCTACTCTGGGAAGTGACCTCAGTAATGATCAGTTGGGGGCAGAAGGGTTTCATTACAGGACGATTATTTTGGAAGGAATCGGAAACCTATCGTCATGGACCCTTCAATAGATCCTCCGTTATTGCTCCAAGTCTGGGTATTACTGACCCAAACCGGACTGGACTGGCCAGCCCAAGCCACGCTGACAGTGCCATATCCATTGGTGATCAGATTGGTGGAAGGTGGAGTAAAAGTGAGTATGGCGGAGAGGCGCTTCCCGAAATCATTTGTGGCCATGCCCTCAAGCGTGAGGTTTGACCAAAGGCAGTTTGTCGAATCTCCCCCGTTAGTAAAAGTGATGGACTGCCCGGCATATGAGTTTGAGTACATGCCAGGGGGATTTAAGGAGTTCGTAGAGGCATTCCTCACCGCCTCCACGATTCCGTTGAGGACATTTGCAGCTCCCGCCTCCTCATTCGCATTTCTTACCGTCTTAAGCCCCAACGGTAGCAACCCAATCACTCCCAGAATCGCAAATGAGACAATTCCGATGGCAACGACCACCTCGACAAGCGAAAAGGCGTTCGATCTCTGAATAGAACTTCTCATGGACGGATAATGGTGGGGATTCCCACACTGCCATCAATGACAACGGCAGCGTTGTTGTTACCGTGAATGTTGGTCGCCCCCCTTGTGGGCTGAAGCCCAATACCCAAAAAAGGGTCGAATCCGTTGGTCGGACCAGGTGCCACGTTGGTGGTCACCTCACCTAACGGCATGAATGTTATAGTACATCCGTTATTAAATACATTGGTTGCACCGATCTGAAAATTTGTGCCACCGCTGAAGGTGGAAAGATCAATCAGGTTGTTTGGCATCGTATTGGAACCCAGAGCGAGACCTTGCAACGGAGTCAGCGCAACCCTCTGAATGAGAATCGTATGACCGAGCGGAATCATGTTGGTCGTGTTCCCATTCGTGACGGAGCCGTCTGCGGAATAAACCATACCGAGTCTGAGATCCAGATTACCGGTACTCGGATTGGTCTGCTGCTGAAATGCCAACCAGACATAGGTTTGACGGGATATTGCCTCACTACGTGCCAGTTCGATTGCCGAGCTTATCTGATATGCTGCCTCGGTAACACCTCGGGCCTGACCTATCGTGTTAAACGCTGTGACGGCAGCCCCAGCGAGAAGGACAATGATGCCCATGACAACCAGCAACTCCACAAGGGTAAAGGCACGGTTACATCTGGCGAGCGGGGAATAGCGCGCGAAGAAACTTCTCGCATTAGAGTCATTGGGGATCACGACATTCAGGGGAATGGAGCAACCATAACGATAGTAACACCACAATTCCATCACTGATCGTGATCCCGCAGGGTCGAATCAGAATTCCGACGAGCCTTTGTTGCGTGGGTGTCTCCGGTTGATGGATCCGAATGGAGGAATTTGATGAGCCTTTCCCGATTGGCGGGGATTTTGCGGGCCACCGCAGCGAGGCTTTGGATACCGGAGACCCCGGGTTCCCGGATCCCCAAAACACCGGCCAACTCTTCCTCAAAATGTTCAACAGCCCTCAATGTGGGTTCTTTGGTTCTCAGAAACCCCCAGGCTCGATGCAGAAGCGAGAATATTTCCGGCACAGGGTACATGGTCTCTGTGAATAAATCGCAGAGTTCAGCAAAATAGGAGGCGCTAAGGAGAATGGCATATGTTGCGGGGAGAGCCGGAGCCGGGAAAACCTCCACCTCAGAAAGGCTATGGAGATCACCCTTTTTCGTGATCTTGAATGTGATCTGCGCTTCGGTAAAAAGTTCCAATCTTCCTGCAAATGGGCTGCCAGGCCTTGTGGTTCTGCGGGCTGAAGTCTTCACCTTCCCATGGAGGTCGGTCAGCCAGACAATCACGAGGCTGTCTTCTGAAAAATGATACCTGCGCAGCAGGATGGCTCTTGCCTCCTCCATTTGATTTCAGCCCATTTCGGTATCATCCACATATCCGTCCATGGAACTGATGATACACTCCTGCATGAAAGCGAAGAGATTCACCTGGACAAGAGCCAACCCGCGCGCGGTTGTCAGATCAAGAGGCGAGTCAGAGGTCCGAAGTCCATTCAGTTCGGTTTCGCCAAGTTGAAACTCCGTCGAAAGGGCAAGGCGAATGACGTTGAGCGTGACAAGCCAAGCATCAACATTTTGCCTCGGAATCTCGAGGGTGAAAGGCGTCTTTTTTCCATTGCCCTGCTTCATTGCTTCAAGATCACGCTCAACAGCAGTGCGTTCGGAATCAAAGTGACGCCTCAAATCCGGTTGGACATGATCCTGCCAGTCCAAACAAATTTCCTCGTTGTCGCCGGGGGGGGGCAGCAGGCGGGTGCTTCCCTCAGGATATCGTTCCCAAGGATCTTCCACGATCGTTCGGAGAAGACCGGCCAGCAGCGGATGGATCTCCCTGAAGAGCGGGTTTCCGGATTTAGAAAGTTCGAAGATCATGAGGAGGCCTGTATTTGGATCTGAGACGCCACCCTATTCAGGAGCGCGTTCCAGAGTGGCCAGAAGCAGAAATCCGTGCAGATGTTGGACGATGAGTTCGGCCTGTTCACGGCCACCGCTCCACACGACTGAGCGCCCCTTGGTGTGAACCTCCATCATGTGTCTCTGAGCTCGCTCACGGGACCATCCAAAGACCCTCTGAAAAACCATGGAGACATAACTCATCAGGTTGACTGGGTCATTGTGAACCACAACGAGCCAAGGAGGGTCGAGCAACTCGGAGAGAGTGGTCTCCGGGGACTGGAGAGTACCTGGTGAATTGCCCAAGAAAGGCATTATCATCAGCTCCCTGCGGCGACACCCTCTACTGAAAATGATCCTCCACAAATTGCGGAGGCCGACAATGGAGCAATAAGGTAACGGGTGATCTCCCTGCCGTTCAACCCAGCCCCGGTTCCCTCCTGAAGGAGATAGGAGGCAGCCGTGATACCGGGGGAAAGATGAAAAACGGATGCTCGGAGCGCATGAATCACAGCCAGATGCCCTGGGGAATCGCCTGCAAGAACTGCACAACGATAGCGTTCAATCATGCGATCACCCCGAGGGGCAAGAAGACCAGATACGAGACGCTTCCCCGCGTCTCGGCTGCGCGATCCGGCTGATCCCCTCAATTCCGCATCAAGCCTGCAATCAACCGCGGCAATTTCAAAACTCCCCCCTGCCGCAGCGTGGATCTGAACATCTCGGAGAGCAGCGAGCAGAAACCTTTGATAAAGCGACTCATTCCAATTCATCACTGAGGTCACAAGGGATCCCCTGACAAGGAGGGTCACTTCCCCCAATCCGTCGAGAAAAGGATTGCAAAGCGATGCTGCACGCACGACGAGGTCCATATCTCCGTCATCGGGGACTTCAACGGGTTTTGTGGCGGCTTCTGACATTGCGAAAACGCTAGCACACGTGACGAAGGGCCGCCTCCAAAATTTCCTCCTGCCTGACATGCATGATCTTCCTTTCCTTGTCCTTCAGGTCATCATAGCCGAGCAAATGAAGAAACCCGTGAATCGCGCATAGGGCAAGTTCGTGATCGACGGGGTGGATAAACCTCCTTGCATTGGCAGCTGCTACAGGCGCGCCGATCAGGATTTCGCCATGCTCAAAGGTTATCACATCTGTCGGTGTCGGATCTCCGAGAAAATATCCGTGAATCTTTGCGATGGCTGATTCTCCAAGGAAGGTAATTTCGACTTTCGACGGGAGTTGGAACCTCTTGTGGTATGGTTTGGAGACGCACATCGGCAGGGCAGCCTCAATAATACGCCGTACCTTAGGAAGACTGATTTTTATTGTTCTCTGGCGGTTAGACCATTGAATTGACGGGGTGGCAACCGATGCGGTGTGGTATGGGAGGTTAAATATCGCACGAGGTTTAACCCCCTTGCTCATCTTGGCTTTTACATTGGGATTTTTGACCTTAGCCCTTTGTTCTGGGCTCTTCGTCTTCCGACTTCCCTTGCTCATCTTTTATTAGGAATTCAACACCCCGGGCATACAAACTCCAGTGAGCTCACTGTCGGAATCATACTGTAAATAGGGTCCAAGCCATTTCTCCACCTCGGAAACAGCCATCATTTTCCGTTTGGCATAATCCTCGATCTGGTCACGTCCAAGCTGGCCGACTGCAAAGTACCGAGCCTCGGGAGCGGCAAAGTAGAGCCCAGAGACGGAGCTTGCGGGGTACATAGCCAAGCTCTCGGTTAGTGTAATGCCAGTATGCTTGGTAGCATCGAGCAGACGGAAGAGTTCCCATTTCTCAGTGTGGTCGGGACAGGCTGGATATCCCGCCGCAGGCCGGATTCCACGATACTTCTCCCTGATGAAATCCTCCTTGCTCAGGTTTTCTGTTAAACCGAACCCCCACATATTGCGAGCCTGCTTGTGGAGCCATTCGGCGGCAGCCTCAGCAAACCTGTCTCCTAGCGCTTTCACAAGGAGCGCCGAGTAGTCATCATGCTTGGATTCAAAAGAGGCGGCAAACTCACCAACCTCCGGGCCGGCAGTGACAGCAAATCCTCCGATCGAATCGATTCTGCCCGAATCGCGCGGGGCGATGAAATCGGCGAGGGAATAATTCGGTTGACCCGGCTGTTTTCTATTCTGCTGTCGGAGCATGTGAAACTTCCCGATTACCGAGGTTCGGGATGGGTCCGCATAGAGTTCGATATCATCACCAACCCTGTTGGCAGGCCAGAATCCCATGACGCCACGGACACGAAATCGCTTTTCCTCAACGATTGTCTTAAGCAACTCTAGGGCATCCTTGTGAAGTTCCTTAGCTTGGGCACCGATCTCAGGATCGGAGAGAAGGCCTGGATAGCGCCCCCTCATCTCCCATGCGGCAAAAAAAGGCGACCAGTCAAAAAGGTCTGCGAGTTCGGCCAGTGGAATCTCGTCAAAGTTGATAATCCCCGTTCTCTGCGGAACTGCGAGCTCAGCTTCGCCCCAGTTGATCACAGTTGAGTTCTCTCGTGCGACGCCCAGCGGAAGAACAGAACCCTTGGCGCGCTTGCCTGCATGATCCTCCCGGAGACGCTTATGATTCTCCTCCACCTGAAGCAGGTAACCTGCCTTGCGCTCTTCGGAAAGCAACTCGGAAGCCACACCAACGACACGCGAGGCATCTAGCACATGGACACCAGGACCGAGGCATTCGGGGGCTATTTTCACTGCGGTGTGTGCGGGACTCGTTGTGGCTCCACCGATGAGGAGTGGAATGTCAAAGTTTGCACGCTTCATCTCCCTCGCGACATGAACCATTTCGTCAAGCGACGGGGTGATCAGGCCACTGAGTCCTATGATATCGACATTGTGCTCCCGTGCAGCGGCGAGAATTCTATCGCATGGCACCATGACGCCGAGATCAATCACCTCGTAGCTGTTGCATGCGAGAACAACGCCCACGATATTCTTACCAATGTCATGGACATCTCCCTTAACAGTGGCCATGAGAATCTTCGCCGCAACACTGGTGTCAGCCGCGGCTGCTTTTTCGGCCTCCATGAAAGGAGTTAGGTAGGCAACCGCCTTCTTCATAACGCGCGCACTCTTGACCACCTGAGGTAAAAACATCTTTCCGGCGCCGAAAAGGTCACCGACCACGCGCATGCCATCCATGAGCGGTCCCTCAATGACAAGAAGAGGTCGGCCAAGCTTCTGACGTGCCTCCTCGGTGTCCGCATCAATGTGGTCCACTATCCCCTTGATTAGAGCGTGTTGGAGTCGTTCTTCGACGCTTTCCGAGCGCCAGGCTGCCTCGGTCTTCTGCTCCTTGGATGATCCTTCTCCAGCGACTTTCAATCCCTCGGCAAACTCAACTAGTCGCTCGGTGGCATCCGGGCGACGGTTTAGCAGAACATCCTCAACTAGGTTGAGCAGTTCCGGATCAATCTCCTCGTAGACCTCAAGCATACCGGCATTGACGATCGCCATGTCGAGCCCGGCCCTGATCGCGTGGTAGAGAAAGGCGGAGTGCATTGCTTCGCGCACGGGGTTGTTTCCCCGAAAAGAGAAAGAAATATTGCTCAGACCACCACTCGTCTTTGCCCCTGGGAGCGTCTCCTTGATCTCACGCACCGCCTCGATAAAATCAACCGCGTAGTTATTATGCTCCTCGATCCCGGTTGCCACGGTAAGGATGTTCGGGTCGAAGATAATGTCTTCGGGATCAAAGCCGATCTTGTCAACGAGGAGCCTGTATGCGCGGGTGCAGATACGGACTTTTTCAGCTTTTGTCGCGGCTTGACCCTCCTCGTCGAAGGCCATCACAATGACTGCAGCCCCGTAGCGTCTGGCAAGCCTTGCCCGCTTCAGGAAAGTCTCCTCGCCGTCCTTTAGGCTGATGGAATTGAGAACACACTTCCCCTGCAGGCACTTTACTCCCTTTTCAAGCACCGACCATTTGGAGCTGTCGATCATGATCGGAACGCGACTGATCTCAGGATCCGCGGCCAGCAGGTTCAAAACTGCCTGATCGAGTTGGCCCGCCCTACCGGGCCGTTTCCTAATCCCAATGTCATGGGGATATACCTGGGATTGATCGCGCCGCTTTTTATCGGTCTGACGATGTACTATTATAAAGGCAAGGAATTGGTTTCCGGCAGCATTATTTCTATCCTGGCGGCCGCGGGGATTTATATCACTCTTTCCCGGGGTTCCGGGCTGGGGTTGTTTTTCAGTGTTTTGTTCCTGGCGCTGATGCGCCGGCACAAACTGCTCCTGGGGGTGCTTTTGGCGACGCTGCTGATTTTTCCTCTGGTGATGCCGAAAAATATCAAAAACTGGGCCAAAATGGCAAACTACAACCCGCTGGTCTTCTTATTAAATCAGGACAGGATCAGTATGTATATGAATTCTACAAATATGATCAGCCAGCATCCTTTTATCGGAGTAGGGGTAAATACTTTTTGTAAAAATTACGGAAAGTATAAGACCAAGGAAGCCGAGGCTTACATGCATACCGGTGATTCGGATTATGCGCAGAGTAATTATTTTCAGATGGGCGGTGAAATGGGCCTGATC